>Ga0181535_10001504_pt1 | contig 30352 bp, 27 predicted proteins | sample PEATcosm2014_Bin_44_FD_119774 | JGI IMG/M metagenome (GOLD analysis project Ga0181535, IMG submission 119774) | Peatland microbial communities from MTU Mesocosm Facility, Houghton, MI, USA - PEATcosm2014_Bin17_30_metaG | ecosystem: Environmental > Terrestrial > Soil > Wetlands > Peat | place... | reverse complement strand
TTTTATCGCCTGCTTCAGCAAGCCACGCAAGTGCCGCCGGTTCCCTACAAGCTCATTGTCGGAGGAAATCGCTCACCAAGCACTACCCATTGAGTAAGGTTGCGTCAATAGGATAGCCAGACGGCGGCAATATCGTTTCCGCATATGGGTGTCTTCCAGAAATTTTTCGGGGGAAATAGGACAGGCAGTCTTCCCGGCGGTGACGGCTGGACTGCACGCATGGGATGGCGACATGTCACCTATATTGAAGGGCGGAGATCGCTGTCATTTCAAATCGAGCCGATGGCCGTTGGTGCGGACGTGGTTTATATCCCTAACGCCCAGGCATGGCTGCGGTTTGCTCCGTCGTGGGCAAGTGCATGCGCCAGCAAGATTCTCGACCGTTTGAAGTCCATCGCGTGGACGCGTGAGCTTGAATGGTCAGAGAGGGTTGACTCATCCTTTCTGACAAGTGACGCACCGGTTCCGGGTTCTTTGGAGTCCACGCCAGGAGGTCTGCAGCTTGAAGCCCGGCGGCTTTTCCATCCTGGCAGCACCCTGACGCATGCACAGGCACATGAGGTCTGGCACATGGCTGCACGGCGATTTGCCGAAGCTGCTCGCGGACGGGTGACCATTTTCGCCAGCGGAGTTAATCCGAGGACTGTCTTTGGCGCGGTTGAGTTGCCGGCGCTCAGGGCAAACCCAAACGTCATCCTGGATTTTAAGTAATTGAAGAGCCGATGATTGCGCACAGCTCAAGCCGCCTGAGCAACTCTTGGCTGCTTCGTTCTGGCCGCGAACCAAGCCGCTGGGGTGAAATCTTTGATCTGGGTGATCTTGGCAGCGGGCAGGCGCGTGAATAAATCCTTGAGGTAATCGAACGGGTTGATGCCATGACGTCGGCAACTGCCCAACAGCGTATAGATAACAGCGCTGCGTTCGCCGGCTTCGGGATGCCCTATAAACAAAAAATTCTTTTTGCCCAGCGCCGATGGCCTGATGGAGTTTTCCACGAAGTTCGAATCTATCTCCAGGACTCCGTCGTCCACGAAACGCGTCAACGCTTCCCAGCGTTTGAGGGCGTAGTCAATGGCCCCGCCCAGCAAACCTTCGGGTAAAGTGCGGCGGCGCACCAACTCCATGGCCCGGCGCAATCGCTCCAGCACTGGTCGGCTCTGCCAGGCCCGCACTGCCGAGCGCAGTTTCGGTCCCGCTTTTTTGTCGCGGAGATATTTTTCCGTGGCGTAGAGCAGTCCGATTTGCCGAACGAACCACGCCGCCAGTTTGCTTTCCGCCAACGCCTCATGGAAACCCCTCCGGCAATGAGCCCAGCACCCGGCCAAGGTTAGTTCTCCGTGGCGTTGTTTGGCCAGCGACTCATACACGCCATAGCCGTCTGTCTGAAGTCGGCCTTTGAAGTTTTTCAAGAACTCCTCCGGCCCTTCCCGCGACGGGGTCAGGCGCCATTCAAAATAAACATCGCCGCCGGGCCGACTATAAACCCATAGCCAGCCTTTTTGACTTTGTCCTTTGACGTCCGGGTCCAGGTAGCGGATCGGCGTCTCGTCGGCTTGCAGGTAACTGCCTTTTTGCAAATCCTCCCGGATGACGCGGTAAACCGGCTTGAGCAACTCAGCCGCCTGTTTGACCCAATCACCCATGGTTTTGCGGCTCAACTCCACGCCGAACTGCTGCCGGAACTTTTTCTCCTGGCGAAAGAGCGGCTGATGATACTCGTATTTGTTGACTAGAATCTCCGCCAAGAGCCCCGGTCCCGCCATGCCTTGCGCGATAGGCTGCGGCGGCAAAGGAGCGATGGCGAAGATCTCCGCTTTGACGTAGCGGGGCCGAATGAAAATGCGCTTGATAATCTTGGGCGCGATCCATTCCAGTTGGCTGGTGCGCTCTTCGCTGATTTGCTTCCAACCCTCCGGCTGCGCTTTGACTTCTTCTGGCTGGATCACGATCTCTTGCGTCTCCAACCGATCCTCGGCCAGGACGCGGCGGGCTGGATGGCTTTGGCCGTGGCGCGGCGCTGCGGCGGCTTTGGGTTCCGGCGCCGGCATCTCCACCACGCCGGGCAGTCCTTGCAGCAAGAGCTCCATCTGGCGCTGATCTAATCCCTCGTTGTGGCGGCCGCCGAAGTAGTGGCGGATAAACTGGTCCAGCCTCTGGCGCAGAAGCCGGTTCTCTTTCTTGAGTTGGTCGTTTTCCTCCCGGAGGCGATGGTTCTCTTCCTTGATCTGCGCGTTCTCCCTTTCCAGCAACGACACGCGCGCGCTCAGTTCCTCGAACTTTTGCAGCAGCGCCTCAAACGTCATGCAGACTCTGACGCCTCCGCCAAGATTTTGTTCAATCAACTATACGGTAAGCTTGTTCTTTACTCATCGCCGATACCAGTTCTGCTTGGCCCGCACATCCAGTCCGTGGATCAAGGCACTGAACTCTTCCCCACGCAAAGCGACCTGGCCCGTCTCGCTCAGAGGAATCGTGAATTTGCCGCGCTCAAGGCGTTTTGCCGCCACAATCAAACCGCTGCCGTCCCACCAAAGAATCTTGACCCTGTTGCGCCGCCTGTTAGTGAACAAAAAGAGATTGCCGGACAGTGGATCGCCTTTGAGATGATCGATCACCAGCCCATACAGCCGATTAAAGCTGCCGCGCAAATCCACCGGCGTGGTCGCCACCAGCACCCGCGTCGCTCCAGCCACCGTCAACATGGCAGCGAGCGCAACAACTCGGCCAATCGCTCCGAAACCGCCTCTGCCTGGCAGCGCACAATCCAACCTTGCGGGCTGACCACTTCGACAGCCCAAGTCGACGTTGCTCTTGGCAGAATGACCTCTTGAAACTTCAGTGGCGGCCGCTCGGCCTTTCGTTCTTCCTGTAGCCACCTAATCAACGTTGAAAGTCCGACGCCCTCCCGGCGGGAAAACTCGCGCTGAGTCATTCCACTTTGGCCATAGCGCGCCAGCACTGCCTGACGTTCTTCCGCAGTCAAACGCCGGCGGCAAGAACCGCGTTTCGATGAATCCATGCCGCCATCCTGACAGATCAGGCCGACTCAGCATAGGCGTGCCCCCTCAGCCGGATACCATGTTCCGCCATCACCTTCCATCCGCGTCCTCTTTCCGTAAGTTTGTGTTTCCCGACGGATGCCGGCGCCTGGTCCATGACCGGAAGAAGGTACGCGGCTGAGACGATGTCTTTCCGGCTCATCGCTGACTCTTCCGGTTTATATTCCGCACCGTCAATGGGGTGTTCACCCCATAGCATGAACGCCGCGTTTGCCCCATAGTACCAAAATATGCGGAGTGTAAGCCGATACGGGGGGAACAATTGCCCCAAACTGAAACATGCGAACTGTCGCTGTACTTGGCCCGCGCTTGCACAAGGTTGTCCTTGAATGAAAACTAACCATACCAAACTCACGTCTCCAGCGGTTCTTTTGCCCAAATGTCCCACCGGCATACAAGGTCTCGATGAAATCACCGGCGGCGGTTTGCCGAGGGGACGGCCTACATTGGTCTGCGGCGGAGCAGGATGCGGCAAGACGCTATTAGCGGCGGAATTCCTCGTGCGCGGAGTGACGCAGTTCGGCGAGCCGGGCGTGTTCATGGCCTTCGAGGAGACGGAAGCGGAGCTGAAGGCCAACGTCGCGTCGCTCGGATTTGATTTGGCGGGCCTGGTCCAGCGCAAAAAAATTGCGATTGACTACGTCCACATCGAACGCAGTGAAGTCCAGGAGAGCGGCGAGTACGACTTGGAAGGGTTGTTCGTCCGGCTCAATCACGCGATTGATTCCATCGGCGCCAAGCGCGTGGTGCTGGACACGTTGGAAGCGCTGTTCGCCAGCCTGCCCAACGAGGCCATTCTGCGCGCCGAGTTGCGCCGGCTCTTCCGCTGGCTCAAGGACAAGGGCGTGACCGCTGTTATCACGGCCGAACGCGGGCGCGAACAACTGACGCGCCACGGACTGGAGGAATACGTGTCCGACTGCGTCATCCTGCTCGATCACCGGGTTTATGACCAGATCGCCACGCGGCATCTGCGCGTGGTAAAATACCGCGGCGCGCTGCATGGCACCAACGAATTTCCCTTCCTCATCGGCGACACTGGCATCAGCGTGCTGCCCATCACGTCGCTGGGGCTGAATCACAAGATATCAAGCGAGCGGATTGGCACCGGCATCCCGCGGCTCGACGCGATGCTGGGAGGGCGGGGATTTTTTCGCGGCAGCAGCATTCTGCTCACGGGCACTCCCGGCACCGGCAAAACCATCGTTGCCGCCAACTTTGCCCAAGCCGCCGCCCGGCGCGGGGAACGCGTGCTCTTCTTCTCGTTCGAAGAATCGCCCAATCAAATCATCCGCAACATGCATTCCATCGGGTTGCGCCTGGAGCCGTGGGTCAAGCGCGATTTGCTGCGATTCCACTCGGCCCGGCCTTCGCTCTACGGCCTGGAAATGCACCTGGCCACGATGTTCAAGGAGATCGCACAGTTTCAACCCCAAGTCGTCATCGTGGACCCGATAACCAGCCTGATGGACGCGGGCACCGACTCCGAAAGCAAGGGGATGGTGACGCGGCTGATTGATTATCTGAAGGGCGGACAAGTCACCTCCCTCTTCACCAGTCTGACGCAGGGCGGCCATGCGCTGCAACAAAGTGAAATGGCCATGTCCTCTCTCATGGACTCCTGGCTGTTATTACAGGACTTTGAAGGCAACGGCGAACGCAATCGTGTGCTCTACGTGCTCAAAGCGCGAGGCATGGCGCACTCGAACCAAATCCGCGAGTTCCTGATTTCGGACCGGGGCATTGACCTCGTGGACGCCTACATCGGTCCCAGCGGCGTCCTGACCGGCTCGGCCCGCGCGGCGCAAACCGCGCGCGAAAAAGCCGAGGCGCTGGCCGGCCAGCAGGAGGCGGCCCGCCGCCAACGCGAATTAAAACGCAAACGCGCGGCGCTCGAACTGCAAATCAGCGGGCTGCGCTCCGAGCATGAAGCCAGCGCCGACGAACTTCGCCAAATTGACGAGCAGGTCGGAACGAAAACGCGGTTGCTGACCACCGAGCGGACCGAATTGGGCCGCTTGCGCCAGGCGGATGTTCTGGTGGCGGCCGGCGCGCGGGGCAGACACAAATCAAAGAACGGAAATCAATGAAAGCTAAAACGGCGAGGCCGCATTCCGCCTGTTCCCTTCCCCCGCCAGCCAAACTCTGGCAACTGCGCCTTTATGTGACCGACTCGTCGCCCAAATCGGTGGCGGCGTTCTCGAACCTGAAGACGTTTTGCGAAGGCCACCTCAAAGGCCGCTATCGCATCACGGTGATTGATTTGGTGAAGCAGCCCCACCTGGCCAAAGGCGACCAAATTCTGGCCATTCCCACCGTGGTGCGCAAGTTGCCCAAGCCCGTGCGCACCATTTTTGGCAACCTTTCCGATACAGAACACATGCTCGTCGGTTTGGATTTGCGCGCCGCCAATTAAGCGCAACCTACGCCCGTGAAACAAAACAAAATCCGTCGCTCGACGCAGGCTTTGCAGAAGTCCCCGGCCATCCTGCCCTCCGATAAATGTGTCTTGCGACTGTTCGTGGCGGGCGCCACGGCCCGATCGCTCCAGGCCATCCTGCGCGTCCGCCAACTATACGAAATGGAACTAAAAGACAAATGCGCGCTGGAAGTGATTGACATCTATCAGCAGCCCGAACTGGCGCGCGCCAACCAAATCGTCGCGACCCCGACGCTCATCAAAGAATTTCCCCGTCCGGTGCGCCGGTTCATCGGCAACCTGTTAAACACCGCCGGCCTGTTCGCCGAGTTGGACTTGACCTCAAAAGTTAAAGGCGCGCTTTGAAAACCGCCCGCCCAAAGATCTCCTTCCGCCCCGCGCTCCCCCGCGAACTCGCCAAGCTCCGCGCCCATGTGGCCGAAACCCAGGAAATGTATCGCGCCATCCGCACCGGCGCGGTGGATACGATGGTGATCGCGGGCAAAGAGGGTCCGCTGGTGTTCACTTTGAAAGGCTCCGAGCACGCCTACCGTGTGCTCATCGAATCAATGAACGAAGGGGCGCTGACGCTTACGACTGACGAGTTGATTCTTTACGCCAACCAGTCCTTCGCCCGAATGGTCAAGTGCCCTCTGGAGCAGGTGACAGGCAGTTCTTTCCGCCGGTTTCTCTCCGCCGAGGACCAGGCCGCGCTCCGACCGCTCCTGAAACGGGCCGGCAAGTCCGGCTCGAAAATCCAGGTGCTGTTAAATGCCGGCGACGGTTCGCAAATGCCGGCGCAGATCTCGATTCGTCCGTTGCCAAAGAATGGTTTCCAAAGCGCGCCCGTCGGCCTGGTGGTGACGGACATGACGGCGGCCAGGAGCAGCGAGGAATTGCTGCGGGTCTTGACGCATCGCGTCGTGCAAGTGCAGGAACTCGAGCGCGAGCGCGTGGCCCTCGAATTGCACGACACCATCACTCAAATGCTTTGCGGCGTCCTCGTGCGCAGCCAGTTGCTCGTGGACAAACTGCCGGCGCGCAACGAGCCGGCGAAGGCAGAGGCGGTTAAACTCCACGCAATAATCGGCAAGACCGTCGAGGAGGTGGAGCGCATCTCGCACAATCTCCGGCCCAGCGTGCTGGACCACCTCGGCCTGATCGCCGGCCTCTACGACACCAGCAAGGAGTTCGCAAATCGCACCGGCGTGGCCGTCAAGATGGTCTGCGTGCAGTTGACCCCGCGGTTGCCCGTTGACACCGAGTTGGCGCTCTACCGCATTCTCCAGGAAGCCTTAAAAAACGTGGAGAAACACGCCCGCGCCCGCCATGTGACGGTGTGCTTGAAGAAGCAGGGCGACATCGTTCAGATGACGGTCCATGACGACGGGATCGGCTTCGACCCGGATCATCAGCCGGTCAGACAAAAAGGAAAGGGCGGCTTTGGTCTGCTCGGCATGCGCGAGCGGGCGATCTCGGTGGGTGGCGCCTTAAAAATAGAATCCATGCGCCGCGCCGGCACGGAAATCGAGGTGCGCGTCCCCCTGCCCTCAGGCGCCAAGGCGGCTGCCAGCGTGATCCGGAAGTTGAACACAAGAGGCTAAATCTGGCCGGCTGCCGGCCTGCCCAAGCGTCACGCCGGGAGAATGTCGCGCTTCACCCGCACCCCCAGCCAAGCTATACGCTTACGAAGTGGCTGACACCGCCCAGCCCGCTGGAAAGCAGACCGGGGCTGCGTCAGAAATGACTTGGGGCTTGCGAAAAGCCTACATCATTTTCAATAAAGTGTCGGCCATCTCGGAAGGGTTGGCGGCGACGCCGATATTGGCTTTCTTGAAAGCTTCGATTTTGGCGGCGGCCGTTCCCTTGCCGCCGCTGACAATCGCCCCGGCATGACCCATGCGCCGTCCGGGAGGCGCAGTCGCCCCGGCAATGAATCCGGCCACGGGTTTGCGGCAGTTCTTCTGAATCCATTCCGCCGCTTCCTCCTCGGCCGAACCGCCGATTTCCCCGATCATTATAATCCCGTGCGTTTCAGGGTCGTCGTTGAACATTTTGATGATGTCAAGATGCGAGGTGCCGTTGACCGGATCGCCGCCGATGCCGACGGTGGTGGATTGGCCGACGCCGCGACAGGTCAGTTGCCAGACGGCTTCATAGGTCAGGGTGCCGCTGCGGGAGACAACGCCGATATGCCCTTTTTTGTTGATATAGCCGGGGGAGATGCCGATGCGGCAGCCGCCGTGGGAATCCTTGCCCGCGCCGGGAGTGACCACGCCGGGGCAATTGGGGCCGATCAGGCGGGTTTTCTTGCCCAGCATGGCTTGTTTGACCCTTACCATGTCGTTGACAGGGATGCCTTCGGTGATGCAGGCGACCAGGTCCAACCCGGCGTCCACGGCTTCAAGAATGGCGTCCGCCGCGAAGGGCGGGGGCACAAAGATGGCGGAAACGGTGGCGCCGGTTTCCCGGGCGGCGATGGCCACAGTGTCAAACACCGGCACTTTTTTGCCGCCGTGTTCGAACATCTGGCCGCCTTTGCCGGGAGTGATTCCCGCGACGACAAGCGTTCCGTAATCGAGTGAAAGTTGGGTGTGTTTGGCCCCGAAACTGCCGGTGATGCCTTGCACCAGGATTTTGGTCTTTTCGTTGACAAGAATGGACATAAAATTAGGAATTTAACTGCGGACCTTATTTCCCGCTGACAGCCTTTACCGCTTTTTGGGCCGCATCCGCCATGGAGTCGGCGGTGATGATGGCCACGCCGGAATCGCTCAGTGTTTTTTTGCCGGCAACGACATTATTGCCTTCCAGCCGGACGATGAGGGGCAATTTCAAGCCGGTTTCCTTGACCGCCGCAACAATGCCGACGGCGATGACGTTGCAATCCATGATGCCGCCGAAAATATTGACCATGATTCCCTTGACGCCGGGATCGGTCAGAATAATGCGGAAAGCGGCCGTGACCTGTTCCTTGGTGGCGCCGCCGCCCACGTCCAGGAAGTTGGCCGGACGCCCGCCGAAAAACTGGATGATGTCCATCGTGGCCATGGCCAGGCCCGCGCCGTTGACCAGGCAGGCGATGTTTCCGTCAAGCTTGATGTAATTGAGTCCGTGTTTGCTCGCTTCGGTTTCAAGAGGCGCTTCCTCCGCCAGATCGCGCATCGCCATGATGTTGGGATGGCGGTAGAGCGCGCTGTCGTCGAGGCTGATCTTGGCATCGACCGCCATCAAACCTTCCTTGCCGTCGCGGTTGGCGACAATGCAGAGCGGGTTGATCTCGACCAGGGTGGCATCGCAATCCCACCACGTTTTGTAAAGGCCGGCGATCAATTTTGCGGCGGCGCCGATCAAGTCGCCTTTCAAGCCGAGGGCGACGGCCAGTTTGCGGCCTTGGTAAGGCATGAAGCCCATGGCGGGATCGATGACTTCCTTGATGATTTTTTCCGGCGTGGTGGCGGCGACCTGTTCAATGTCCATGCCGCCTTCGGTGGAGACCATGACGACCGGGCGCGAGATGGCGCGGTCGAGCAGGACGGCGCAGTAAAGTTCCTTTTTTATCTCCGGGGCGGAAGCGACCAGCACCTTGCTGACCAGACGGCCGGCCGGTCCGGTTTGTTTGGTGACAAGGGTGTTGCCGAGCATGGCTTTGGCGTTTTCAAACACCGCCGCGTCCGTCTTGCAAAGTTTCACCCCGCCCTTGAATCCGTTTTTAAATGTTCCCTTGCCCCGGCCGCCGGCGTGGATTTGCACTTTGATGACGACCGTGGATTCGCCCTTGGCAAAAAGCTGGGCGGCAAACTGCTGGGCGGACTTGGCGTCGGTGAAAACTTCCGCAGGCGGGATGGCTACCCCGTGCTGAGCAAGAAGCTGCCTTGATTGGTATTCGTGGATATTCAATGGATGCTTTCGGATTTCTACAGTTCCTTGTCAAAAGCCAGGATATATCCGTCTTTCGGCAGGAGCAGAGTGTTATCGTTGTCGATTTCGACTTCTGTTGTTTCCGGCTTGGATCCGGGAAGAGTTATTTGGTAGGCGCCGTCTTTTTTCCAATTCCCGACAGCGAGCATGCGGGCTTGGACGTCGCCGCCGCCCTGCTTCTTCAGGATGACCTGATTATCGGTCGTGACGGTCAAACTCAGGTCGCGGATGACGGGGGTCATGTCCTGGCGCAGCTTGGCGAACGGGATCAACTTCATGCCCGGATGCCGCTTCCGCTCCCGGAGGAACGACTCCTGCATGTTAATCGTCCAAACCCCCAAAATCTTTTCGTCATCAAACTTGGGGGATTTGCCCGTAAGCAGATATTCCTGCAAATCATTGAGATCGTTGCCCAGCACATTATAAATCTGGCCGGTCAAGACGGCGTTGGTGACAATCGCCTGCACGGCAGGGTATTTGAGTATCTCGTTAATGCTGGCCTGGCGGTCGATCATCTCCAGTAATTGCCCGTCATTGGCCAAAGCTTGAAACTCGGGACGCTGCCCTAGGGTCAGGAACGGCGGATAATGCGAGATGCGGCTTTTCAGCAGCGGATTGTGTATGACCAGGTCGGCGATGTCGCTCGCCTTGTAAACCTGGGCCGGGGTCGGATCGTAAGCCGCCAGCACGCGATCCAATTTCGAGTCGTGCAATTCGGCGCGGGTCCTGGTCAGGAATTGCGCCGCCGGCGGATTATTTCCCTCCGTGGCCGCTTCGGCCGTGAAATAACCGCCGATGTAAATGGGGATCATGATGAGCAGAAAATAAACCGCGCCATTGAGCACGCCGACGCAGAAGCCAAGACGCGAATACATGCGCTGCCAGCGAATCAGTTTTTTATCGTCCGCCTTGTATTTGAAAAAGAGGCTGATTTTGCGATGCACCACCGCGCCCGCAATGATGAAAATGATGAGAACCATGAGGAAGGCGAGCGCTTGCGGAATGAAAAACTGCCAGAGGGGATGTTCGAGTCCCAAAACCGGGAGAAGGTGCCGGGCGAGAGGCGACAACGGTCCGGCCAGCAGCAGGCCGAACAACAGTCCGACGAAGGAAAAACCGCCGCGGACGGGTCCCGAATAATAGCCGGCCAACCCAATCAAGCCCAAACAAACGATGGCGATCAACCAAACCATGCGGGCAGACTAGCGGATTCGGGAAAAAAAGCACGTTTTAATTGCGGCAAAACGTGCGGCAAAACGGATTGATTTTTCCGGCTTCTCCTTTAGCGTGTCGGCTTGGGAGCCAATGAGACATGAACATACCCCTGTTGCAAAAAGTGGATCGCTGGACGGGGGTGCCGCTGTGTTTTCTGTTAACACTTTGCCGGAAAATGTTCGGACGCGCCCGCCCGCCCGGACCGTTCGTCCCGCGAAACATTTTATTCATCAAACTGGCCGAGCAAGGCTCGACCGTGCTGGCCGGGGCGGCTTTTGAGCGGGCGGTCAGGATGGTGAAACGCGAAAACGTTTATTTCATCACCTTCCAGGAAAACCGGTTCATCCTGGATCTGCTGCAATTGATTCCGGAAGAAAACGTCATCACCATCAACCGGCACAGTCTGGCCAGACTGGTCTGGACCACCTGGCAGGCGGTGCGGCGAATGCGGCGGTTGAAGCTGGATGCGGCGGTGGACCTGGAATTTTTCGCGCGCGGTTCGGCCGTGCTGGCCATGCTCAGCGGAGCCGGGGAACGGGTGGGATTTCACGCTTTTTTTGGCGCGGGACCGTATCGGGGCGATTTGATGACGCGCCGGCTCTTGTATAACCCCCACCTGCACACGAGCGCGATGTTTGAGGTGATGGTGGAAGCGTTGGGAGCGGATGCGGCGCAGCTTCCCAGCCTGGATTTCGCGCCCTCCGACACGTCGCATGTGTTGCGTCCCTTCGAGCCGCGCCCGGGCGAGACGGAGACGGTGCGGGCCATGTTGCCGGGGACTCCGTTGATCCTGCTCAACCCCAACGCGAGCGACCTGCTGCCGTTGCGACGCTGGCCGGGCGAGCGCTACGTCGAACTGGCGCAGCGCATATTGGGGCGGCTGCCGGGGGTGTATGTCGGCTTCACCGGCGCGGCGGAGGAATTGGGGGAAACGGAACGGCTGGTCAAGGCGGTCGGTTCGGAGCGATGCGTCTGCCTGGGCGGCAAGACGACGCTGCGCCAATTGATGGTCCTTTACACCTTGTCTGAAATATTAGTGACAAACGACAGCGGGCCGGCGCACTTCGCCGCCCTGACCCCGATTCATGTCATCACGCTTTTCGGGCCGGAAACGCCCAGGCTGTTTGCGGCGCGCACTCCGCGGCATGAGGCAATCTGGCTCGGGCTGGCGTGCAGCCCGTGCGTCAACGCCTACAACAACCGGCAATCGCCCTGCCGCGACAATGTTTGCATGAGGCAAATCATGGTCGAGCGCGTTTTGGAGGCGGTGTGCCGCATTTATGCGGAGCGCAAGGCGGCGGCCCGGCCTATTTGTCCGGGAGCCTGAAACCGGCCGCCGGAGCGCTTGTTTCCTCGCGGGTGGCCAGGTTTTTTAATTTGACCATCAACCCCCCGGGCGCGTTTTCAAGTTTGAATGTGTGGCGGGCCTTCATTTCCAGGGCGCGTTTGAACTGCTTGTCGGATTTGGCGGGAACGAGCGAATAATCCACCGCGAATCCGGCCTCGCGCAAATCCTGCACCAGTTTGAGCGACGCTTCGCGCAAGGTTTCGTCCTCTATCAGGCAATACCCTTCGATGGCCGAATCAAACTTCGGCAGCAGATTGCGCGCCTTGAGCAATTCGAGCAAAACCACATCCCCCATGCCAAAACCCAACGCGGGCAAATCCACCTTGCCGCCGCTGATCAGGTGCAGCAAATGATCGTAACGCCCGCCGCCGGCGATGGCCCTGAAATCCCCCTTCTTGTCAAAGGCCTCAAAAACCACCCCGCTGTAATAGGCCAGTCCGCGAATGACGTGATAGTCGATTTTGACAAAATCCGCCAAACCGCGCGCCTGTAGATTTTTGACTATCGTGGCCAGTTCTTCCGTGGGTTGGCCGGCGTTGATGAATTCATTCACCTCATCAAAGGAAATATGGAGCGCCTCCAGTTTCTTGCGGCTCTCGTCCGGGTCTTCGCGTTCCAGTTTGTCGATGATTTGATAGAAAGCGTATTCGTCCTCCGGATTGGAAGAGCGTTTGCGGAAGAAATCCTGCCAGGCATTGCGACTGCTCAGACGAACCACAAAATCGCCGGCGGTCAGGCCAAAGGAGCGCAAGACGCTGATGAGCAGCGCAAGTATTTCGGCATCGGCGGCGGGACCCGCTTCGCCAATCAGATCGGCGTTGAACTGGAAATGTTCGCGCAGCCGCCCTTTTTGCTGGCGTTCGTAACGGAAAAGCTGGGGAATGGCAAACCACTTGATCGGCTTCTTGTAATGGCGCTCATGAGCGGCAACCATGCGGGCAAGGGTGGGCGTCATTTCGGGCCGTAATGACACCGCCCGTTTACCTTTATCGGTAAAGTTGTAGAGTTGACCCACTATTTCCTGGCCGCTTTTCAGGGTGTATAGCTCAAGCGGTTCAAGGGGCGGCCCGTCGTATTCGCGAAAGGCATGACGGCGGGCGGCCGCACGCCAAACATCAAAGATATAGCGACGGGCATCGGCGCTCCAGACATCGGTGTGAGGGAGCGGTTCGGGATAAAAATCCCGGAATCCAGGCAGACGTTCCATAAATCGAAAGGATAAGAAGGCACAAAAATGTGCGAAAGAAAATCAAATTATCCATCAAAAAAACTCAGCTACAGGCGCAGACGAGATGGCGGTCACCCCAGACGTTGTCGATGCGACCGACGCTGGGCCAGAATTTGCGGTCCGCAATCCAGGGCGCGGGGAAGGCGGCCTGGGCGCGGGTGTAGGGATGATTCCATGAGTCGGCCAGCACGGCTTGGGCGGTGTGCGGGGCGTTTTTTATGACGTTGTCCCGGGCGTCCGCCCGGCCGGATTCGATGGCCTGAATTTCGCCATAGATGCTGATGAGCGCGTCGCAAAAACGGTCCATCTCCTCCTTCGATTCGCTTTCGGTCGGTTCGATCATCAACGTGTCGTGGACCGGGAATGAAATGGTGGGGGCATGGAATCCGTAATCCATCAGGCGCTTGGCCACGTCCTCAACCGTCACGCTCTTGAACTGGCGCAGGTCGGCAATACATTCGTGGGCGACGAAGCCGTTCCTGCCCTTGTAAAGCAAGGGGAAATACGGATCGAGCCGGCGCGCCATGTAGTTGGCGTTGAGGATGGCGATTTTGGCCGTTTCGGCCAGGCCGGTCGCGCCCATGAGCGAAATGTAAACCCAGGGGATGGCGAGCACGTCGGCGCTGCCCCACGGGGCGGCCGCAACCGCGCCAATGGGATTTTCGCCGCCCAGATTGACCACGGGATGGCCGGGGAGGAATTCAAGCAGGTGTTCCGCCACGCAAATCGGCCCCACGCCCGGACCGCCGCCGCCGTGGGGGATGCAAAAGGTCTTGTGCAAATTTATGTGACAGACGTCCGCCCCAATGTCGCCCGGCCGGCAAAGGCCGGTTTGGGCGTTCATGTTGGCCCCGTCCATGTAAACCTGGCCGCCGCATTGGTGGATGATCTGGCACATTTCGGTGATGGCCTCCTCAAAAACGCCGTGGGTGGAGGGATAGGTGACCATGAGCGCGGCCAGATCGTCCCGGTGCGCCTCGGCTTTGGCCCGGAGATCGGCGACGTCGATGTTTCCGCGGGCATCACAGGCGACGGGGACAATGCTCCAGCCGGCCATGGTGGCGCTGGCGGGGTTGGTGCCGTGGGCGGAAACGGGGATGAGGCAGACGGAGCGTTGGGATTGGCCGCGGGTCTGGTGATATTTCCGAATGACGAGCAGACCGGTGTATTCACCTTGGGCGCCGGAATTGGGCTGGAGCGAACAGGCGGCAAAGCCGGTGATTTCCGCCAGCCATTCCTCCAATTGGCGGAAAAGAGTCTGGTAACCGCGGGTCTGGGTGAGCGGAGCGAAAGGATGAATCCCGGCGAAGGCCGGCCAGGATATGGGCTGCATCTCCGCCGTGCCGTTCAATTTCATGGTGCAGGAGCCGAGGGGGATCATGGATGTTGTCAACGACAAGTCCCGCTGTTCCAGACGGTGCATATAGCGCAGCATTTCCGTCTCCGAATGGTGCGCGTTGAAGACCGCCGCGCCCAGAAACGGGGTGACGCGGGCCAGCGGCGCCGGGTAATCCGCGTTGGCGGCGGCGGCAAGATCCGCCACGGACGCGGCCGGAGCGGGTCCGCCGCCGCAGACGGCCAGAATTTCCAACACATCCTTTTCCGACGTGGTTTCATCAAGCGAAATACCGATGGCGTGGGCGTCAAAGACCCGGAAATTCATCCGGCGCGCCTCGGCCGCCCGGACGATTTCGCTGCTGCCGCGCTCGCCCAGATCAATGCGCAACGTGTCAAAGACCGGCTGGTCGTCCCACGATTCCGCGGCCAGGCCCGATTGCTTCAATCCTTCGGCCAGAGCGACTGTCAACAAATGGATGCGGCGCGCGATTTTCTTCAAGCCTTCCGGCCCGTGCCAGACGGCGAACATGGAAGCCATGTTGGCGGGGAGCGCTTGCGCGGTGCAAATGTTGCTGGTCGCCTTTTCGCGCCGGATGTGTTGTTCGCGGGTTTGCAAGGCAAGGCGAAGGGCGGGACGGCCCTGGGCGTCTTTGGAGACGCCAACAATCCGGCCGGGCATGAGGCGCTTATAGGCGTCGCATGTGGCGAAGAACGCGCCATGCGGGCCGCCGTAACCCAGCGGAACTCCAAACCGTTGCGAACTGCCCACGGCAACATCGGCGCCGAATTCCCCCGGCGGTCGCAACAGGGTCAGGGCCAGCAAATCAGCCGCCACCACCAGCAAGGCGCCGGCGGCATGGGTTTGACGGGCAAATTCCTCGTAGTCAAATATCGCGCCGTCTGTCGCCGGATATTGGACAAGCGCGCCGAAAAACTGGCCGGTGTATTGGAAAAGACGATGATCGCCGGTCACGATTTCAATGCCCAGCGGACAGGCGCGGGTGCGCAGAACCTCAATGGTCTGGGGATGGCAGCGGTCGGAAACAAAGAAGCGGTTCCGTTCCGGCTTCACATTCCGGCAAAGCCGCATGGCTTCGGCGGCGGCAGTCGCCTCGTCAAGCAGGGACGCATTGGCCGCCGGCAGCGCTGTCAAGTCGCTGATCAGGGTTTGAAAATTAAGCAGCGCCTCCAGCCGGCCTTGCGAGATTTCGGCCTGGTAAGGGGTGTAGGGAGTGTACCAGCCGGGATTTTCGAGGATGTTGCGTTGAATGACCGGAGGCGTGACGCAATCGGAGTAACCCATGCCGATGTAGGATCGAAACACCTGGTTGCGGGAGGCTATGGCGCGCAATTCCGTCAAAACCGTGTGTTCGCTTCCGCCAATGGAAAGGGCGAGATCCCGTTTCAATCGGATGGCGGGAGGGACGACCTGGGCGATGAACGCATCCAGGTCGGTATGGCCCAACGCGGCGAGCATTTGCTTCTTCTCATCGGCGGACGGGCCGATGTGGCGTGCCACAAATTCATGCGCGGTCGCGAGCGCTTCATGGATGCGACTGGTTTTGGACGGCGCGTCCGGCGCCAGGGTCAGGGTTGCAGACATACCGCGAAGTTAAAACGAAGCGGCGGCAAATCAAGGGATTTCAGAATTCGCGGGAAAATAACTTGGGCAAAACCCCTCAGCAGGCCGGAGCCGGCCGCGATTCGAGCCGCGCCGTTTTTTGCTGGTGCATGGCGACGGTGACGTCGTTGTACTTGCGGGCGGCCATGGTTTCCAACATGTTCCGGGCGCGATCCTCGGAAACACCGAAGGAAAAAGCCCGCCCATGAGGAGTGGTGACGGTGACTCCGCAATGTTTGTCCGGCTCCAGCCCCAGCACCCGTGCTTCCAGTTCGGACAGTTTTACCGCGGAATTCATATCCAATCCTTATAGGGTATAAACCCGTCCTTGTCAAGGGTAATCAGCCGGTCGTTTTCAGCCGCGCGGCCGGGAAATGATGACTTTGCGCTTTGCAGATTGAATTTTGAATCTAACCTGAGGGGAACATGAGTGAAACGAAATCGCGGTTGCCTTTGTGGCCTTTTGTGATTGTGGATGTTGTGTTCCTCGGCTTGGCGGCGCTGGTGCTGAGATTCTGCCATCGCCCGCTCCTCTGGCAGGAGGCGGGATTGATGATCCTCTGCGGCGCGCTCGGCTCGTGGAGTCTGGTCACGCCTTTTTTGCGGCGAAAGTCGGACGAGCAGGCCCTGTCGCAGTTCCAATTATTGACAGAAGCGGCGAATAAGATTCAGAAACTGGATGAGGTGGCCGGGCAGATCGCGCGCGCCACCAGCCAGTGGACGGAATTGCAGGTTCGCACCGCCCAGGCATCGGATGGCGCGGCGCAACTTTTTAACCGCATGTCGGCCGAGTCCAAGGCATTCCAGGAATTCATGCAGCGGGCGGGCGAGATGGAACGGAACCATCTGCGGGTGGAAGTTGAAAAATTACGGCGCGCGGAGGGGGATTGTTTGCAAGTGAACATTCTTATTTTGGATCATGTGTTCGCCCTCTTCCAGGCGGCGCGTCATTCCGGCCAGCCCGCCTTGGAGGAACAAATCGGCCAATTCCAACATGCCTGCCATGACGGCGCGCGGCGCATCGGGCTGGTTCAAACCCTGGCCGCGGCGGGGGAACATTTCGACATCAAGCTGCACCAGTTGCCGCCCGACGCGGCGGCGGCGGAGAACGCAACGGTGGCGGACACCATCGCGCCGGGATACACCTACCAGGGGCAATTGTTGCGCCGTCCCATGGTGGTGTTAAAAACGGATGGGCAATAAGATCGCCCTCCGCCTAACCGCATATTTTTCCCGCCGCTTTTGTGCATAAAAATCCCGGCGGCAAAGTGCCGCCGGGATTTGTCACATTGTCTGGTTCTTTGGAACCGTTATTTCAAGGCGGCCCAGTCCACTTTGCGCATGTCGCCCCCGTTGATGAAGGCCGTGTGCATGCCAAAGGCGGCTCTGAGTGTCTGGGGCGAATGAGTATGGCCAGCCAGTTTGACGTAGTCGCGCAGGATGCTGCGGTACTCCGGATGGGCGCAGTTGCTGATAATCGTCTCCGCCCGTTCCATGGGGGATTTTCCACGAAGATCCGCCACACCTTGCTCGGTGACGATGACCTGCACGGAATGTTCGCTGCTGTCCAAGTGGCAGACCATGGGCACGATCGTGCTGATCTTCCCGCCCTTGGTGGTGGAAGGGGAAGTGAAAATGGATAGGAAGGCGTTGCGGGCAAAGTCACCCGATCCGCCGATGCCGCTGACGATTTGCGCGCCCAGGATGTGCGTGCTGTTGGCATTGCCTGAGATGTCGGTTTCGATGGCGGTGTTGATGGAAATAAGTCCAAGGCGGCGAATCACTTCGGGGTTGTTGGAAATTTCCTGCGGGCGAAGGACGATCTTCGGGCGGAAGTTCTCAATTTCAGCGTAAATCCCCTGTATCACAGGAGTGCTGACGGTGAGGGAACAACCGCTGGCAAAAGTGACCTTGCCCTTTCTCATCAAGTTGATGACGGCGTCTTGAATGACCTCCGTGTAGATTTGGAAAGGCGGTATCTCCTTGCAGGCTCCCATGGCGGCCAATACCGCGTTGGCTGTGTCGCCGACGCCGGATTGAACGGGCAGAAATTCCTTGGGAACGACGCCGCGTTTCAATTCGGCGGCGAGGAATTGGGCCACATTGTCGCCAATACGGGCCGCTGTCTCGGAAACCGAGTCAAAGGCTTTTATTTCATCCGGCAGATTGGTTTCGATGATGCCGGCGATTTTACTGGGATCGACCTTGATCGTGATCTGGCCGATGCGATCCGACGGCTTCATGATCATGATCGGCTTCCGGTTGGGCAAATCTTCCGGCTCGTAAATATCGTGGAATCCACGCAGGGCGGGCGAATGGAACTTGTTGAGTTCGATGAAGATTTTTTCCGCCTTCCGGCAGAATGTGGGCGAGGCGCCGACCCCGGAGGTCAGGACGATTTCGCCGGAGTCACTAATGCTGCAGGCTTCGATGACGGCCCAATGCACGGGGCCGAGCAATCCGGAACGGACGGCCTGGGGCAGCGCGGACAGGTGCATGTCAAAGAAACGGGTGCGCCCCGAGTTGATGCTCTTGCGCAAATCGGAGTTGTTTTGGTACGGCGTGCGGAAACGGATGGCATCCGCCTGGGCCAGGGCGCCGTCAAGGGACGCGCCGGTGGAGGCGCCAGTGATTACGCCGACAGAAAACGGCTGGCCGGCCTTGTGCAATTCAATGGCGCGCGCCCCCAGGGCTTTCGAAATCGCCTTGGGCGCGCCGGCGGGCGTGAACCCGCTGAACGCGATTGTCTGGCCGTCTTTGATTTGCGAGGCGGCTTCAGCCGCCGTGATTCTAGGAATGGATTTACTCATAATAGGACACCTCACTCCACTTGCGCCACCGGCTGGCCTTCAGAGACCACGTCCCCGACTTTAACATGGACGACGGAGACCTTTCCGTCCTTGGGCGAAAGGACGGCGGTATTCATTTTCATAGCCTCGATGCTGAGCAGTGTATCGCCCTTTTTGACCGCCTGGCCGGGCGTGACCAGGATGGACACGATATGCCCGGAGAGCGGACTGGGGACATCTCCAGCGGCGGCCTGAACAGGCGCGGACGCGGGAGCGGCGGCTGGGGCAGGCGCCGACGCGGCCACGGAAGCGGCCGCCGGAGCGGGCGCAACAGCCGGTTGCGCCTCATCGGGGATTTCGACGGTGACGTCGAATGGTTTGCGGTCAACGGTGACGCGAATTTTTTTGATCATAACAACAGGTAATCTAACGAATGCGGTGTGAGCGGGTCAGTTCGATCCGGCCAACAAAAGCCCAGGCATTCAAATGGGCCGGCGGCATCTCGATTTTTTTGACAGCCACAATCCGGTGCGGTTGCGCCAGCACGGCCGCGACGGCGGCAGCGATCATGGCCACGACTTCCGAATCAACTGGTGATGTGTCTTCGTTATTCATGACGGTTTAGAGTGGGATGGTGCCATGTTTCTTGGGCGGACGCACATCGCGCTTGCTCAAGATGGAACGCAAGGCGAGTGAGACGGCGGCGCGCGTTTCTGAAGGCGCGATGACGTCGGTGATCATGGCCTTTTTGGCGGCCTCGTACGGAGAACAGAACCGTTCCCGATATTCGGCGATCAGTTTCTTCTCCTCGGCTTTCGGGTCCTTGGCGGCGGCGATTTCGCGTTTATACAGAATTCGCACCGCACCCTCCGCACCCATGACGGCGATTTCAGCCGTGGGCCAGGCGAAGACGGAATCCGCGCCCATGTCCGAGCTGCACATGGCCAGGTAAGCGCCGCCATAAGCTTTGCGCAAAATAACGGTGATCTTCGGCACAGTGGCCGAAGCGTAGGCAAACAGCATTTTCGCGCCGTGCCGGATGATGCCGCCGCGCTCCTGCTGGATGCCAGGCATGAATCCGGGCACGTCCACCAGAGTGACGAGGGGAATGTTGAAGGCGTTGCAGAAACGGATGAAACGCGCCCCCTTGTCGGACGAATCAATATCCAGCGTTCCGGCCTTGACGCCGGAATTGTTGGCGATGATGCCGACCACGATACCTTGTATGCGGGCAAAGCCGACCACGATATTGCGGGCGAACTGCGCATGCACTTCAAGGAAGCTGTTGGCATCGGTCAGACGGCTGATGACCTTGTCAATGTCGAGGGGAGCCTTGCTGTCCTCCGGCACGATCTGGTTCATCTCCGGATCCGCCGCCATATCCAACTCTTTCATCTGATGAGGCGGATCTTCCAGGTTGTTGGCCGGCATGTAGGAGAGAAGCTGGCGGATGATGGCCACCGCGTGGGCGTCGTCATTGGCAACAAAATGCACGTTGCCGCTGACACTGGCCTGGGTGTGGGCGCCGCCGATCTCGTCCAAGGTGCATTTCTGGCCGGTAACCGCACGGATGACCTCCGGCCCGCAAATGAACATATTGGTGCCCTTGACCATGATGATGAAATCCATCAGGGCCGGGGAATAAGCCGCGCCACCGGCGCAGGGTCCGGCCACAACGGCGATTTGCGGCACCACGCCGGACAAAAGGACGTTGTGGAAAAACACATGGCCGTAAGCGGAAAGCGAGTCGCCGCCTTCCTGAATGCGAGCGCCGCCCGAATCGTTAAATCCAACCACCGGGCATCCGGCCTTGAGCGCGTAATCCATCACGTCGCAAATTTTGTTGGAGTGAATGTGTCCCAAGGCGCCGCCGCCCACGGTGAAATCCTGGCTGAAGGAGGCAATGAAGCGCCCGTCCACCATGCCGGAGCCGACGATGACGCCGTCGCCCGGATAGGATTTGCTTTCCAAACCGAAATTATGGCAGTCGTGCTGCGCGTGCAGACCGCGTTCCTGAAAGGTGCCGGGCTGGAAGAGAGCCTCAAGCCGGTCCCGGGCGGTCATGAGACCTTTGCTGCGGCGGGCGGCCAATTTTTCGACGCCACCGCCGTTACTGGCGGCTTGGCGGCGCTTCTCGAGATCCTCCAACAATGTTTTTGTTATGGGCATAAATTTCTAGTGTTTTTGATGGGTGCAAAGTTCGGTCAACGCCCCGAAAGTTGACTTGGGGTGAAGGAACGCGACCAGGTGCCCACCGGCGCCGGCAAAGGGTTTTTGGTGGATCAGTTTCACACCGGCTCCGGCAGCCTGGGCCAGTTGGCCTTCGATGTCGTCGGTGTTGAATGCCAGGTGATGCAGACCTCCGGCAGGATTCTTTTCCAGGAATTTGGCGATGGGACTGTCCGGGCTGGTCGGTTCCAGCAGTTCCAGGCGAACGCCGCCCACGGTGAAGAAAGCGGTGCGGACCTTTTGCTCGGCGATTTCTTCGCGGCCGTCGCATTTGAATCCAAGCGCTTTTTCGTAATACGGAACGGCTTCGTCCAGCGAGCGGACGGCGATTCCCAGATGGTCGATTTTGTTAATCATAATTTTTCAGAGTTTAAATTGCCATGATGAATGGCCAGCAGGCCGATGGCGGCCTGCACGGCGGTTTTCTCCCCGGCCAGAACAGCCTTTCGGACGGCAGGCCAGGCTTTTTCCACGGCGGGATCGTGATAAAAATCGCGCAGCAACATGTCCCGGATGATGTCGCCAAGCCAGTCAAGCATCTGCTTGCGCCGGCGGGCCGCGACGACGCCTTTCGGCTCCAGTTCGCTGTAAAAAGTCTCAATGCGCTCCCAGGCCTCGGCTACGCCCTGGCCGGTAACGGCCGAGCACAACGAAGCGCCGGGCATCCACCCCTCGGTGACAGGCATAAAGCATCCCAGCGCGGACTGCTGATAGAGGCGGGCCTGTTCCGCCGCCAATTTGTTCTCCCCGTCCGCCTTGTTGATCAAAATATCGTCGGCGATTTCCACGATGCCCTTTTTGATTCCCTGCAACTCATCCCCCGCGCCGGGCAGGAGAAGCAGGAGCAGATAATCAACCATGGAACGCAAAGTCACCTCGGATTGGCCGACGCCCACACTCTCGACGATGATGATGTCAAAGCCGGCCGCCTCGCAAAGCAGCATCGCCTCCCGCGTGCAACGGGCGACCCCGCCGGGATTGCCGGCGGTGGGGGAAGGACGGATAAAGGCGTTCGGTTCGCGGCTCAAGCCTTCCATGCGGGTCTTATCCCCCAGGATACTGCCGCCGGAAATGATGCTGGACGGATCAATGGTCAGCACCGCCAGCTTGTGGCCTTTCTTAATCAAATAAAGGCCCAGCGCCTCGATAAAGGTGCTTTTGCCCACGCCCGGGGAACCGCTGATGCCGACCCGCCGGGCTGTTCCGGTCAGGGGCAGAATCTGTCGCAGAACCTCCTGCGCCGGGGCTTCGTGCCTTCGCGCCTGGCTCTCAATCAGCGTGATGGCCTGCGCCAGCACAATGCGATCATGCGCCAAAATACCTTTGACGTAATCGCCTGCTGATAGGGAGTCCGGCTTGGTCATGACTCCATTCGCTTGCACAACTGCGTGAGTGTTTCGTTGGCCGCATCGGGAATGAATGTTCCCGGCCCGAACACTGCCGCCGCGCCGTTGGCTTTGAGAAATTCGTAATCCCTCGGCGGAATCACGCCGCCGACCACAATCATGATGTCCTCGCGCCCGATCTTTTTGAGTTCCGCCCCCAACTGGGTCAGGAGCGTCTTGTGACCGCCGGCTAGCGAACTGATGCCGACCACATGAACGTCGTTTTCGACGGCCATGCGGGCCACTTCGTCCGGCTGTTGAAAGAGCGGCCCAATATCCACGTCGAAACCGAGATCGGCGTAGGCGCTGGCCACCACTTTCGCGCCGCGGTCGTGACCGTCCTGCCCGATTTTTGCAATCAGAATGCGGGGACGGCGGCCGTACTTCTTGGCGAATTCATCCGCCGGGCGGCGAATCTGGTCAAGACGCGCCGTCTGGCCGTATTCGGAACGATAAACACCCGAGACAGTCCGGATGACCGCCTTGTGGCGTTGGAACACCTTTTCAAGGGCGAGGGAAATTTCGCCAAGGGTGGCGCGCACGCGGGCGGCGTCAATCGCCAGGGCCAGCAAATTACCGGCGCCGGTCTTGGCCGCCTCGGTCAAGGCATCAAGGGCTTTCTCCACGGCGGCGCCATTGCGGCTCGCTTTGATGCTGACAAGGCGTTTGATTTGCGACTCACGCACGCTGGCGTTGTCCACTTCCAGAAGTTCCAGCGCTTCCTCTTTCTCGATGCGGAAAGCGTTGACCCCGATGACGGCTTCGCGGCCGGAATCAATCTGCGCCTGACGGCGGGCGGCCGCCTCTTCAATGCGCAACTTGGGCAAACCGGTTTCGATGGCTTTGGCCATGCCGCCGAGCGCTTCAACTTCCTGAATGCGAGCCCAGGCGCGATCCATGAGGGATTGGGTGAGGCTTTCCACGAAATAAGATCCCGCCCAAGGGTCGATCACCTTGCAAAGGCCGGTTTCCGATTGCAGGACTAGCTGGGTATTGCGGGCAATGCGCGCCGAAAAATCCGTCGGCAGCGCAATGGCTTCGTCGAGCGAATTGGTGTGCAAAGACTGGGTATGCCCGCAGACGGCAGCCATGGCTTCGAGGCAGGTGCGCGCGACGTTGTTGAAAGGATCCTGCTCGGTCAGGGACCAGCCGGATGTCTGGGAATGGGCGCGCAGCGCCAGTGACTTGGAGTTCTTGGGATTGAACTCGTTGATCATTTTCGCCCAGAGCGCGCGACCGGCCCGCATCTTGGCGATTTCCATGAAGTAATTCTTCCCCTGCGCCCAGAAGAACGACAGGCGGGGCGCGAAGGAGTCGATCGGAATTCCGGCCTTGATGCCGGTGCGGACGTATTCCAATCCGTCGGCCAATGTGTAAGCCAGTTCCAAATCCGCCGTCGCCCCGGCTTCCTGCATGTGGTAGCCGGAGATGGAAATGGAGTTAAACTTGGGCATGTGCTTGGCCGTGAAGGAAAAGATGTCCGCGATGATGTGCATGGACGGTCCCGGAGGATAAATATAGGTGTTGCGCACCATATACTCCTTGAGAATGTCGTTTTGAATCGTGCCCGAAAGCTGCTCCAACTTCACCCCCTGCTCCTCGGCGGCCACAATGTAGAACGCCAGAACCGGCAGCACTGCGCCGTTCATGGTCATCGAAACGGATATGCCCCCGAGCGGAATTCCGTCGAACAGGATCTTCATGTCCTCCACCGAGTCCACCGCCACGCCGGCCTTGCCGACATCGGCAAAAGCGCGCGGATGATCGGAGTCGTAACCGCGATGGGTGGGCAGATCGAATGCGACGGACAAGCCTTGCTGGCCGGCGGCAATATTGCGGCGGTAGAAGGCGTTGCTTTCCTCCGCAGTGGAGAAACCGGCGTATTGCCGGACAGTCCAGGGGCGGATGACATACATGGAACCGTAAGGGCCGCGCAAGAACGGCGGCAAACCGGGCATCGTATCCAACAGCGGACAGGACGCCAGATCGGCGGCGGTATAGAGCGGATGCAGGTCGATTTGCTCCAGCGATTTGTAATTAAACTGGGCCGGTTTCTTGCCGGTCTCAGTTTCAAACCGGCTGGCCCATTGCTCCAATGTGGGCTGGGCGGCCGGCTCGGTCGCAAACGGAATGGCGGTAAAATCAGGGAATGTATTCATATACGTTACTTTTCAAGATCAGCCGCGAGGCGGGTCAAACACACAGGAGTGATCGGGGTGCCGGGACGGTCATGGATGCGCAGTGCGCGAACGATTTCCCCAAGCGTGGCGCCCGCTTCCGCCGCTTCCACACATTCGGCAAAAAGCTTGGAACCGGGGCGGCTGACTATGGAGGACAGTTTCTTGAGCACCAAATCCCCGGCGGCATCTTCCAGTGCCATGCGGTGAGAGGCGACCTGCTGCACGCGGCGCTTGTAGAAGGGGGCCGTGTCCGCCACCGGAACTTCCAGCGTCACCGGTTTGGGATTGATGTAATTGTTGACACCGACGATGGTGATGGTCTTGGCCTTGGCTGCCTCGATTTTTTTGGCAGCGGTGGCGGCGACGGCCTTTTGCGGGAATCCCGCTTGCAGCGCCGCGGCCATGCCCCCCATTTTTTCAACCTCCTGGAACAATGTCCAGGCGTGGCTGGCCAGTTCGGACGTTAATTTTTCCACATACCATGAGCCGCCTGCGGGATCGATGACGTGGGTGATGTTGCACTCCTTTTGCAGAATAAGTTGCGTGTTGCGGGCAATGCGCCGGCTGAAATCGTCCGGCCGGCGGATGACCTCGTCAAACGCGCCCACTTGCATGCTGTCGCATCCGCCCAAAACGCCGGCGAAGGCTTCAACCGTGGTGCGAAGGATGTTGTTATGCGGATCCCGCGCCGTCTTGTTCCAAAGCGATGTGCGGACGTGCAGGGAAAGACGTTGGGCATCCTCGCTGCCGCCGATGGCCGAGACGGCCCTCGCCCAAAGCATGCGCAGGGCGCGCAATTTGGCGATTTCGGGGAAGAAGTTGGCGCCGACCGTGACGGCAAAACGAATTCTGGGGGCAACCAATTCAACGTCGAGACCGCGCTTGTTCATCTCGCGCAGATATTCGACGCCGGTGGCCAGGGTAAAGGCCAGTTCCTGGACCGGATCGCCGCCGGACTCGTGCCAGCTACGGCTATGGACGCAGATGGTTTGGAGCTGGGGAGCGCGTTCCGCCGCCCAGCCGGTCAAAGCCGCCATCTCGCGATAAGCGCAATCCAATGACTGGGGCAGCACGCCTTCGTGGGAGAGAACTCCCAGCGGGGCGATCTCGATGCAGCCGCGCAGGCAGCTCGCCCGCTGTTTGCGCCGCCGCAGCAGCGCGATCAAGAGCGCCGCAAAAGGCATGCCGGACGCGCCCGAACGGACGTAGAGCGAGATGTCTTTTAAATTGATCCCTTCCAGCGCGTGTTCCAAGTCTCCCAGAGTGGCGATGGAAAGTCCGCTGGCGCCGACCTCTCCCGGCTTGGCCCAATCGGGGTCGTTGCCGTTGCGGGTCGCCTTGTCCAGCACCACATTCAGCGCGTTCAAGCCGCTGGCCAGGCTGTTCCGGGCCTGATTGTTGAACTCCGAGGCGCTGGCGCAATCAATTTCTTGCGATATTTCCCAAACCCGGCCTTTGTGATCCGCCGCCCGCGTGCCGCGCACGTAGGGAGCGAATCCGGGAAGCGAATTGATGTAGGGCAGTTTGGCCGCATCTTCCGCCCGGTAAACCGGCTGCAGGATGATGCCTTCGCACAGCGGCGTGAGCATCTTCTGGTCAAACGGCGCGCCTTTTAGATCTTTTTCGACCAACTTGCGCCAGTCGTCATAGCTAGCTTTTGGGAATTCACTCATAAATCTCCGTTAATCCAAGGATTCAACCGTAACGTCATGGCGTTGGCCATGAACCGTGATAAAGAGTTTGCGGCCCTTCCCGTTGGAAGGCTGCGCTGCGGGCGCCGCCGCGGGGGCTGCGGCTTTCGGCTTGAACAAAGCCTCGACCTGCTGCGGGAACATGGCATACAAAACCACGATCTCGTCCGTCGTCGGCAGTCCTTTTTCCGCGCATTGTTTGCGAACTTTTTCCATTCCCGGCTGCAGCAAATCCGCCGGACGCTCGGTGATGGCCTTTTGATTGGCCAGCTTTTCCACCTGGGCGAGAATGGCGGGATCGATGGTGCCGGGAGTGCGGCCGTATTTGCCAAGGGCGATGTCCTGGGCCGGCTGGCAGATGATCTTCCACCGGCCAAGCTTGACGTTCATCATCGCTTGCGTGCCGACAATCTGGGAAGTGGGTGTGACCAGCGGAATCCAGCCCAGCGCTTCACGCACCACGGGGATTTCGCGCACCACCTCGTCAAACCGGTCAGACATTCCCTGTTCCTTGAGCTGGTTGCGGAAATTGGAGAGCATGCCGCCAGGCACCTGGAAGAGCAGTATGTCGCCATCCACCCGTTCGTTGGCCGGGCTGGTGAATTTGGACAGTTCCTTATAGACGCCTTCAAAGTAGGTGCGCAAGTCGGCCAGCTTTTTCGTGTCAAACTTCGGGCAGCGCGGATGTCCTTCCAACAAAGCCAGCATGCGCATGGTGTCCGGCTGGGATGTGCCGTTGGCAAAAGGCGCGATGGATACGTCCACATTGTCCACTCCGGCGTCGATGGCGGCCAGATAGGTGGATGCGCCCAAACCGGCGGTGTCGTGCGTGTGCAAGCGGATGGGAACACCGATCTTGCGCTTCAGTTCCTTGACCAGGCGATGGGCGATCTGCGGTTGCAGGATGCCTGACATGTCCTTGATGCCGACGGCCTGGCAGCCCATTTTCTCCAACTCTATCGCCATGGTGACAAAGTTTTCGACCGTATGCACGGGGCTGGTGGTGTAGCACAATTCGCCCTCGGCTTGTTTGCCGGCTTTCCTGACCGCGTTAATGCAGGTGCGCAGGTTGCGGACGTCGTTCAAGGCGTCGAAAATGCGGATGACGTCCATGCCGTTGGCGCACATGCTATGCACGAACGCTTCCACAATGTCGTCGGGGAAGCTGGTGTATTGGACGATGTTCTGGCCGCGCAAAAGCATGGATTGCGGCGTTTTCGGGGCCGCTTTCTTCAAGGCGCGCAGCCGGTCGAAAGGATTTTCGTTCAGGAACCGCACGCAGGAGTCAATGGTGGCCCCGCCCCATGTCTCCAGAATGTCGAATCCCATTCCGTCGAGGATGGGTGCTGCGGGCAGCATTTGCGCGGTGGTCATGCGGGTGGCGGCCATGGATTGATGGCCATCGCGTAGCACGGTATTGGTAAAAAGGACTGTTTTCATAATATCGAAAAATATTTAATATATGGGGCAGATACACTCTCACCGCCTTTTGCCAGTTCTATTGGCAAAAATTGTCAAGAGCAAGAGGAAGAAAACTCCCTCTCCCGACCGGCGGGAGCTAACTACCGGATGCGGATGGACAAACAGAGGAGTTCGTAATTTTCCACGGTGCTTCCGCAACGGTTTCGGGCTGGATCGCAAAGAACATTGCCGCCGACCTCCGTCTTGGATTTGTCTCACCGCCGCACGGCATCCTCGTTGCCCCCGGCGCATGAACCTGCTTTCGCATTTCCGTGGTTATCATTGTTTCACTCATTGCATCTTACCGATAAATCCGAACCCCCGCCAATACTTTGCGGATTTTGTCAATGGCTGAACCTTGCTTGCGCCTTACGGGGAAACTTTTGCTCCAAAAAACTATTGCGGTTTATTGGTGCTGATGGGATTGGCGAATGGATCGTAGCGCACCGCTTCCTTGAAATTACCCGCGGCATCACCCCCGCGCAGGATTTCCGTCAGGACTCCGTTTTGATACAGCATGCGCTGTGTGGCAAATTTTGCGCCATTGGGCCTGATGTCCATCTGTTGGATCACTCCATACTTGTATGTGCAAAATTCATCCGGTATGCCGTTGAAGTCCGTGTCTCTTTCCATTGCCACCGTCAAGCCATTTGCATAGGTCCATGTCTCGTCAGGTTTTCCATCAAAATTATCATCGCTTTTCGCGCTCACAGCTTGGCCTTGTTCGTAGTAAACCCAGTAATCCCAAGATCCGTCGAGATTCCGATCTTTCATAAGTTCAACGAGTTGCCCATTGCGATAAATCCGCGCCGTATCGGCCTTGCCGTCCCGGTTGTAATGATAAACCGTTCTCTCTCCAAGTGATCTGTAGCGTTGGTAAAGCAGACAAAGCAGCACACCGACGACAATCCCGATCAAAAGCCACCAGACGGCCGCAAATTTCTTTTGCGAAATCGCCGGTGCTGGAAGGGATATTGCGTCTTCAGTTTCGGCTTGGACGGGTATTTCGGGGGCTGGCGTCAGGTCCGCAAGCAAGTCGCCGGCTGCCGCTGCATCCGAGGCTTGAACCACCAAACGCACCCCTCCCGGCGCGGCAAGATTGGGCAACATCCCGCCCCCGTCATCGGCGGTGATCCAACATTGAATGTGATGCGCTTGAAGATTGGCTGCGGCAACATCGGCGGCCTCGTGGCTGGTGAAAATACGAATCGTCTCAGTTTTCACGCCGCCATGAATACCGTCTTCAGGGATTTCAGCCATGCCCGCAAGGTAGCCCTTGATTGAAAAACGTCAACCCTCAACGAAGTCAACGCCCTGCCATTCAACGGATTCAGGGACGCGGGTGCGCCTTGTGGTAGGCGCGCTTCAATCGTTCCATTGTGATATGGGTGTAAATCTGGGTTGTGACCAGATGGGCATGTCCCAACAACTCCTGCACACTGCGCAAATCCGCGCCCGCGTCTAGCAGATGGGTGGCGAAACTGTGACGCAGCTTGTGCGGCGTGATATGCGGATCGAGACCGGCGGCGCTGAGATATCTTTTCAGGCGCAGTTGCACAATGCGCGGCGAAAGCGGGGTCGATTTGCCCGGTCGCGCCGAAAAGACCGCGTCCCTGCCCGTGACCGATCGGGTGCGATACTTCCAATACTCGCGAATGGCGTGCAAGGCGGGTTCGCCGATCGGCAAGAGCCGTTCTTTTCTCCCCTTGCCTCGCACCCGCACCACCAACTCGCGCCAGTCAATGTCAGCGGCGCAAAGCCGGCAAAGCTCGCTCACGCGCAAACCGCAGGAATAAATGACCTCCAAAATGGCGGCGTCGCGGAAATAGGGGCAAGGATCGACCACGGCGTCTGCCGACGCGGCCTTCAATTCCTTGGCCGGGGTTTCGAGCAATGTCTCCAATTGTTCCACTGTCAGAAAGATGGGAAGGCGTTTTTCCATTTTCGGCAGCGAAATTTTCCTGACTGGCGAGTTTTCAACTATCCCGTTGCGCATAAGAAACTTGTAAAACGAGCGCAAAGCGGAAAAGCGAAGTTGCGTGGCGGCGCGGCTGGCCCTGCGGCGTCCGAGAAACCGGAGATAATCGCGAAAATCATCCCGGCGCAACGACGCCCAATCCGGCGCACCGCCGCGATGTTCCTTGGACCAGCTAAAAAATTCAGTCAGCGCCTGGCGGTAATTGCGCTGGGTATAAATGGAAGCGTCCTTATCCGTGGCCAGATGGCGCAAAAAATCCAATATCCACTGATCCACGGCAAGTTCGGGACTTCCTTCAGGCGACGACATAAGCAAAGATTAGCAAAGCGCATCACACATAAAAGAACGAACCATCATATACATCTGAGCGATCTGGCTATCCTATTGACGCAACCAAGCACAAGCTGTAGTGTCGCCTGGTGTTGGAAGATTATCCAAGATCCCTGCTTGACCTTGAGCAACGCTTTGCCAGCGAAGAACAATGTTGTCA
>Ga0181535_10001501_pt1 | contig 30374 bp, 20 predicted proteins | sample PEATcosm2014_Bin_44_FD_119774 | JGI IMG/M metagenome (GOLD analysis project Ga0181535, IMG submission 119774) | Peatland microbial communities from MTU Mesocosm Facility, Houghton, MI, USA - PEATcosm2014_Bin17_30_metaG | ecosystem: Environmental > Terrestrial > Soil > Wetlands > Peat | place... | reverse complement strand
GGGCAGACTCACCGTCGCGCTGGTGCCGCTCAAGGGACCGATGTTGACCAGATCGGCTGCGCCAGGCGATGTGCCCACCCAGAGGTAGTAGCCTGTCACCCCACCGGTGCCGGCCGTCCAGGTAAACGTCGTCGATGCCCCGGTTAATGTGCTGCCCGGCGTCGGACTGGTGATCGCCCCCGCCGTCGCAGAGGCAGACCCTGCCAGCGCATTGATCAGGCCGCTTCCATTGGGACTCCCCCAGCCTGTGGCCAGATCGTAGCCGGTCGTTGCCGAGTAGCCGTTGCTCCCGCTGGTGATGTCGTGAAAATCCGTGGAATAGCTTGAGCCGACACCAATCGAGTAAAGACTGGGATTGATGAAGCCCAGCAGCCCGTTGCCGTTTGTCACCGATTGCTGATTGACGAGAGCCATGTAGCCCGCCCACATGGGTGCGGCAAAGCTGGTGCCTCCGTAACTGTTTGCTGTGCACGTCGTTTGATCGGCGCACACGTAAAATGTGTAGTTGGCGTTGGCCGAAACGTCGGGGCCGTTGCGATAACTCTGCGAGCAACTGGCGCAACCTGCCGCTGCAGCCGTCTGCCACGATGGGATGGCATACTTGTCGGGCGAAATGCCGCCTCCGCTGTTGGCCCATGCTGTTTCAGAGGCCCAAGGACCGCCCGCCGAGCTCGTCGTCAAGTCGGTACCGCCCACTGAAGTCACATATAAATCGTCTGCCGGGTAGATTTCCGAGGCCTTGCCCGTCGTTGTCCATTTCTTGTTGTCGCCGGCCGCTTGAAACAGATTCTGGCCCTGCGCCGCAAACTCCTTGAAGTACGGGTCGTCGGTGGTCGGATCTGCCGGGTACCACGTCCACGACGAGCCCAACTGAGCATTCAACGGGCTGGCCGTAGCCATGGCGTTAAAGATTGCGGCATCGGTTGAGCCCACGTACATAACAAGGCTCGATAGCCCCGGCGCCATACCCAGCGCTTGCGTCATGTCCAGCGTCTGCTCGGTGTCGTCGCAACTGCCACCAGCCGTGGTGTCAACACAGCTGGTGCTGGTTCCGTCAGTAGATAGCAGCGTGATGGGAACAGTGTTCGTTTGCTTGGCGTTCGTGAAGTAAGTATTCAGGTCGGCAAGATCGGTGCCGTAATACTCAAGCAAACCAACCGACTGGCCGGAGCCAGTGAGAGCCGTGCCACCGTAGTAAGCGGCTCGCATGTCGCTCCCCAGGAACGACGCCGAGGGGCCCGAGCCGGCGGTGGCGCTGGAGCTCAATTCGGAGTTCGCGGGTCTTTTTTCCAGTCCGGCAGGGTGCGGTTTAGAGAAATTGTCGAGCCCCGAGATGTGCCAAAGAGAAAACGTCAGGTTGGTGGTTGGCTCGCGATCGGGCGCATAGAACGTTCGGTTCTCAGTGGGATGCTGGTACACCCCAAAACTCACATGAAATGCTGCCTCAACGTTCGCCGCCGGCCCAGACACTTGAAGGTTGAGCCGATTGGGTGAGGTACCCTCGACGGTCAATCCATTCTCCTGTGCGAATTGAATGAGGGCGTTGTACTCTTCCTGGGTTGGCCCGAACTGCTCCGTAAACTGCTCGACTGTCAGAAACTGCCTGTAGCTCGGGCTGGTGGGATCGTAGAGATCGTTCAGGAGCTGATCCAGCTGGTCCTCGTTGCGCAGCGGCAACGTGATCACGAGGTGTAGGTTCTGGTTTGCAGCCATCTGGCCCATCCGTGGCGCGGTCCCGTCCTGTGTAGCCTGGCGCATGTGATGCGTCAAAACCGATTGAGACTTGCAAATGCCGGTAGCCATCGTCATGAATATGGCGATCGGGAGCGCATAGATCCACAGTTTTCGCATCATGTTTTCTTCCTTCTGGGGGTTTATTGAGTCACTGGCCCCGTTGACCGTAGACACCCCATCTCCTTGCATTTTCAGGCAGATAATTTGCTCATGTCCATGGATTTAGGTGCCTAGAAAGGTCAATTCCAATTACTTTTGGGGGATTGACCCGATTCTTCCCTGCCCCGCGAAAACTGCAAACTGCAGCTGGCGCAACCTGTCTAAACGCACTGATCGGGGCCAACCTTGTTTGCAGGCCCAACGCGCACTGCATGCTCCGAAAGGGGAAGGGCCGATTCAGGTGGGCTCAATCCGCGCGAAGGCCTCCTGGAACTAAATTGGGTCGGCGCTGCGCCCCAATATTCCTGATCGCACGATCGCCTTGAGGCGCTATACTTCGACTGTTCGGCCCGGCGAGAATTTTCGCGGAATTGATTTGATTAGATTCGCCGCCTCCCCCCTGGAAGTTCCAAAATCGATTGAAACCCTCGCGTCTCGGCAACCGTCGATATAACGCAACGGTGACGGCCTGGACGCATACCTTTTCTTTTGGACGCCGGTTGAGCGACTTCCTGAAAATCGCACCGTTTCATCCAGCGAGAAGGTCCGCGATTCATCTGGCTGCGTGGCACCAATCTGATGAGCAGGCAGCGGAGATTTTTTAAAGTCCGCGAATCGAACCGCGGCAATCTGGGGGAACGCCCTCACTCGCACTCTGCAACGGGAGCGCTTATGAAAGCGAATTTCGCCGCATTTTCTGTCTTGGCCTGCATCTTCGCGGGATCGCTGGCAGCCGCTCAAACCGAGCGAGCCCTGTTAATTGGGATAAATACCTATCAACCGGCAGGAACCACTCCGGATCATCCCGCAGGCTGCATCTACGGCCGTTGCGAGTTGGGCACCTTCGAAAATCTTGATGGCTCAGTCAACGACGCGCAGGCGATGGCCGATTTGCTCACCAGTCCAAAGTTCGGCTTCCCCGCTGCAAATGTTACGTTGCTCACCAATCCGGCGCCGCCCCATGTCAGTCCGGGCGTCAACCTCCTTCCCGCCGACCAGACTACACGCGACGGCATTCTCGTCGCCATGCAGAAAAATCTCGTGGACCTCCCACATAAAGGTGACACCGTAGTCTTTTACGACGCCAGCCACGGCTCGCTTCGAGTTAACAGTAAGGGCAACAAGCTTACCGTCCTCGTCGGCAATCAATATATCCATGCAGACAGCACATTGGTTCCTTCTGACGCCTACAAGGGCGGCTACGACGTCCGCGACCGCGAGATGACGCGCATCTTCGACGCCGCTCTCGACAAAGGTGTCCACCTTACCGTCATCTTCGATAGTTGCCACTCCGGTGGCATCAGCCGCGGCATCGGCCCGGTTTACCGCGAACGCGCCCTGGCCTTCGATCCGCGCGACATCAGTGAAGCTCCAGAAACGCTGCCGAACGGGCAGCCGCGACCCGCTCCAACCCAGCGCACTGACAATCCTGCTTTGGTCTTTTCGGCCGCGCAGCAAGATCAGACCGCCAAGGAAATGCCCGCCGGCGCCGAGCCGCACGGCGCATTCACCGCCGCGCTGCTTGAGGCTCTGCAGGCTCTGCCCGCCGACACGCCAGCCTCCATCGTTTACGAGCGAGTCAAGGCCGTCCTCGAGGGCGGCAACGTGCCCGATCAGGAGCCCGATCTCGACGCGCCAGCTTCGCGGCGCGAGGAACCGCTCTTCGGCGGCGCCGCTTCCAAGTCTGACAAAGTGCGCGCCGCGGCGCTCGCTACCAACGACGACGGATCTGTCTCGCTCGACATCGGCCGCGCCTCCGGCCTTGGCGTCGGCACCGAGTTCACCGCGACCGCGCCAAACGGCGCCGGACAAACAGTCCAGCTTCGCATCAGAAGTCTTGACGGCCTGGCCCGCTCGTCGGCGGAGATCGTCAACCCGGCAGGAGCGAAAGTGTCTCCCGGCGATCTCTTCGAGTTGAGCAAGTGGATCCCTGCCGATAATCCGCCGTTGCTCGTCTGGCTCTCGCCCTCAAATCTCTCTGACGAGCAGATTGACGCTGCGGCGGCTCAGGTCCAGGCTTCCGGAGCCGATCTGGTCTCAGACCCTGCCGAACAGCAATGGACCCACGTCCTCAGTTGGGACGGAACAAATTGGACGCTCCAGAAGGCAGGCTCGGTCACCCCCATTGCGCTCGGCGCTCCGCTCACCTCCGACGCCATCAAGAAGAATCTTCCTGCCGGCGCAAAACTCTGGGTCAATCTTCCGCCATCACAGGAGTTGGCCGAAAAGCTTAAGCCGGCTGGCAGTGACAGCGCCGTACAGCTCGCTGGCACTATGTCTGTTGCGCACTACGCGCTCACCGGTGTCCTCACAGCCGATGGTCCTGCCTTCGCCTGGTATCACAAAAGCGAGCTGGCTGCCGGACCACCCTCGCCCAATACGCCCCCGCACAGCCCCGGCTGTTCTGCCACATCGCAGTATCCCGTGCGCACCGACTGGGTTCCGGTTGGCAGCGCCACCGCTGTCGATGCCGCCGGCAACAAGCTGAACCACTACTCATCGCTCCTGGCCAAGGTCCATGGCTGGCTGGAGCTGGCCAACAGCCCCGCCGACGCGTCCACCGATGAGTTCTACTCGCTAACGCTGTTGCCCTCCAACACCACGACGCCGCTTCCGGCCAATCAGACAACGCATCAGGGGGATCAGCTCAAAATGGCTCTCGCGTCTGAAGACCGAGTTATCGATCACCGCTGGGTCTATGTGCTCGACATCGATTGCCATGGCCAGGGCAGCGTGCTTTACCCCCGGGACTATTCCGAGAACCAGTTTCCGAATGACGCCGACAATGGACGGCAGTTCATTTTGCCCGGTGCGCCGGTCCTGCGCATTGGTCCGCCGTATGGTGTGGATACGCTCATCATGCTCAGCACCGAGCAGCCACTGGCCGACCCATACGTGCTGAACTTTGAAGGCGTGGCAACGCGCGGTTCGCGCGGAGTTTCATCGCCCTTGGAGAAACTGTTGAACCAAACCAGCGGAGGAACCCGCGGATTTTCAGGCGAGGTTCCCACGAATTGGGGCATTGGACTGATGACTGTTCACAGTGCACCCGCTGCTGCACAAAATTGAGCTTTATCCGCCATGTTTCGATTTCGTCAATCGGATTGAAAGCGCGCCCGAGGCAATGAACGGGCGGCATCAAAACGAGGCAAGACGGCAACACGCATCTGCGGGTATGCTGATTGTGCAATGCGCCTCTGGCTTGGGGGCTGGTGGCGCAGCACAAACGGTAAATCGACGGGGGTCAAGATGAGCCGTTCGGCAAAAATCGTTCCGCTATTCTTGTTGAGCATTGGGCTGCTTGCAGCAGCTCCCTCAGGCGCGCAGGGTTTCGGCGCCGCCAAGGAAAAAGTCACACTTCAACGTAAGCTTCCCGCGCTGGTCCATATGCCGGGAGACACGATCAAAGTCACCGTCACGTCCTCCGAGGAAGACGGGACCCTGCCTTACGATTTTCAGGCGCTCCTTGAAACCGAGCTGCTGAAAGACGACCCTAATCTCCGCGACGACGACAATCCGTCTACTCAGATTATCTGCCAGATTACCGAGTACTCGCACCCTGACCCCACGTACACCAACAAGTTGGGGTCTGGTCAAGCTCTTGGCTCGTCCAACTCCCCACTCTCGACGCTCTCCAAGGCTGCCTCGAAGATCGGGGCCACGCAGCGCATCACAGGAAAACTCGACGTCTCCTTTCAAGCCAAGGACGCGACCGGGCGTATTCTCATTTCCGACAATATCGATTCGACGTACGATCGGGAGTTCGACAGCGCGGGAAACTCCACCTCGCATGGCGTGTTCGGCCAGGTGGGTGGGACCTTCTCGCACGTGAAAGGCGGAGCCAAGAGTGAAGACGGCCCTCCCACGCCGTCGGAGCTGCGTTCGCGGCTGATCATCGATGCGGTTCAGCAGATTGCGGAGCATCTCGTCGACAGCAACGAAACCGTGGACGTCTTTCTGGCGCGCAAGGATGGCCCGCTCGAAGACGGCGACAAAGATGCCATGACCGGACTTTGGGAGCGCGCCCTTGAGACCTATGAAACTGCGCCGCCATTCCCCAAACCCGACGAGGACGCGTATCGCCTCTATGACATCGGCGTAGCCTATGAGGCGCTGGCTTATCAGGCTGAGGATCAGAAGGCGGCCATGAAATACCTCGACCAGGCTGCCATCAACTACGGCAAAGCCATCGATGCCAAGCCTGATGAGAAATATTTCCTCGATCCGCAGAAGCGCATCGAAACGGCGATCGCTCACTACAAGGAGTTGGATCAGGAACAGCAGGCGGCAGCCCGCGCCAAGGCCGAGGCCGCATCGGGCAATTCCCCCGCGGACGCAGGCAAGGGTCTCACTAACGCCCAGGTCATCACCATGGTCAAGTCCGGAATTGACGAATCCACCGTCCTGCAAGCCATCCGGGGAGCCACTGCCGTCAACTTCGACCTGACTCCAGCGGGCCAGAAAGCGCTCACCGCCGGAGGAGTCAGCCCCCGCGAGCTGGCTGAGATGAAGACGCAGGCAGCGAAGAAGCCGGCTCCTGCTGTCCACAAAGGGCTCTCCAACATGCAGATCATTACCATGGTTAAGTCAGGGATGGATGAGCAAACCATTATTCAGGCCATTAACGGAGCCAATGCCATTGATTTCGACCTGAGCCCCGACGGTCAGCAGAATCTAACCAGCAACGGCGTCAGTATGCACGTGCTTGACGCAATGAAGGCACGATCCTCGAGGAAGCCGGCGGGAACCCAAAAGCACGTGGCTGAAAAATGATCTCGCCCACTCGATCCAGGCTCGCGATTTTGTCGTTGCTCGTCGTGACGCTGATTGCGTGTCCGCGTGCGCGCGCCCAGGGAGTTCGCTGCGGCGCCGGGCAGGACCTTATCGTTCAGGCGCTGGAGCGCATCACGCCGCAAAGCGGCAACGATGCCTTTGAAGACGCGCTGCAGTTGCTGAAGTCTGCCGTCGCTGAGTGCCCGGAGCTAGGCGACGCCTGGTACTACCGTGGTCTGGTCGAAAAGCGCCTGGGCCACGATTCTCTTGCCAACTATGCAATGGACAAAGCGCGCTTCAACGGATCCGACGCGCTTGATCAAGGCCTGAATCCTCTCGTCCTGTCCACGCCGGCCTCTCGCGGTTTCGAGGCCGAGGGCACGGAGACTCCGGTACCGGCGGCGCCGCCTGTAAGGCCGGGCCCCGTGCAGCAAAAGTGGGCGCTTGTCGTCGGCATCGGTCACTTCACTGACAAGCAGATTCCTCAGCTTAATTACACAGGCGCTGACGCCACCGCCTTCGCCACCGCGCTCAAAGACCCATCCATCGGTGCATTTCCCGCGGACAACGTCCACGTCCTAACTGACGATCAGGCCACCACCAAGAACATCAAGGAAGAGCTCAACTGGATTGCGCGCCACGCGCAGACCAACGATCTTGTCGTGATTTACGTCGCCACCCATGGCACGCCGCGCACCACGGACACAGCCGGCGGCGCCAACTATCTCATCACCTACGATACCGAGGCCTACTCAGGTGGCAGCCTCGACGAAGACGCGCTCTACGCCACCGCGTATCCGATGGTTGAACTGGCCGATGCTGTCTCCACGCGCATGAAAGCACTCCGCACGGCCGTCTTTCTCGATACGTGTTACAGCGGCGGCGCAGCCGGCGGCAACGGATCGCAACCCGCCGCGCCCCTTGCCAGCACAGCGCCCTCAGGCAGCATGCTCACGCATATGACCGACGGAACCGGCCGCATTGTGATGGCAGCCAGCGAGGTTAACGAGGAGTCGCTTGAAAGCAGCCAGCTCCATCACGGCTACTTCACCTATTTCCTGCTTCAAGCTCTTAAGAATGGCAAGGGCCAAACGCCCTTGAGCCAGGTCTACACTTCGGTCGCACAGCAGGTTTCGACGAGCGTCTCCTCGCAAGGCATGCACCAGCACCCTGTGATGAATCGCAGTTCCGCCGACGCAGACTTCGCTCTTCGCACTCCGCCCGCCGCAACCGCCAGCGTCCGGCCCTGACACGACCGACAGCCGGGCGCACGAAAGGTCCGTCGTGTTTCGCATGTATCGAATTTGCGCTTGCAGGTTTCTCGGGCTTGCGCTCCTGTCCGGAGTCGCGTCCGCGCAGCCAGGCGCATTGGCCACCCAGATCGCACAACATGAACAGAATCTGGCGCAGGCACGCTCCAGCAAGAACATTCGCCAGCAGGTTTCGGAGTTCAACATTCTCGGAGACCTCTACTACAGCTCAGGCCAGCTCGAAAAAGCGCTCGACTACCTGAATCAGGCCCTACCCATCGAACAGAGGTACTCGAGTCTGCTCGGACAGGCCACAACCTTGAACACTATGGGCCGCGTCTACACCGATCTTGGTCAGGAAGACAAGGCTCTCGACTTGCTCAATCAGGCACTGCCCTTCTGGCGCGCGCTTCCATCGCGGGCGGGCGAAGCCGAGACACTCAATAACATCGGCAAAGTCTACAACAACCTCGGACAACACGACGTCGCGCTGAAGTATCTGAACCAGTCCCTCGCCATCTGGCACGAAGTCAACGCTTCGACTGACAATCCGACTGCCGGCAACGCGCGGCTCGCTCCCGCAACAACCGCGCCCGCCTCGAACTTCACTGCAACTGCCAGCATCCACGGTGAAGCCAGCACGCTCGACAACCTGGGCCGCGCCTGGTCCGACATGGGCGACGGCAAGCAGGCGCTTGACAACTTCAATCAGGCGCTTCTCATCTTCCGCAATCTGGGCGAGCGCAACGGTGAAGCTCTGGTGCTCAATGACACCGGTCCTGCCTATGCCGCCCTCGGCCAAAAACAAAAAGCTCTCGACGCCTACAACCAGGCCTTATCGCTCTGGCGCGAAGTCGGCAATCGCCAGGGCGAGGCGCTGACGCTCAACAACATGGGCCGCCTCTATAACGACCTCGGCCAGCACCAGACGGCGCTCGACTACTACAACCAGGCTTTGCCCATCTGGCGCGAAGTAGGCAGCCACAGTGGCGAGGCGCTTGCGCTCAGCGATATCGGCCGCGCTTACGCCGATCTCGGCCAACCGGCCAAGGCTCTCGATTTTCAAACCCAGGCACTCCCCATTTACCGTCAGACCGGCAGTCGCCGCGGTGAGGCCATGGTCCTCAACAACCTGGGCCGCGATCACTCCGACATGAACGACGCACAGCAGGCGTACGACCTCGAACTTCAGGCGCTTGTCATCTGGCGCGAAGTGAAGGATCAGCGCGACGAGGCTCAGGACCTGATGACGATTGCGTGGGCCTATTCCGAATTGAAGCAACCGGAACTGTCCCTCGCCAGTGCGCTGGCCGCTTTAGGCCTGGCCAAAGCCACCGCCGACCCCCAAATCGAAGGCAACATTGAGAACTCCATCATGATCGGCTTCCGCAAGCAGAACCGGCCTGAAGAGGCCATCTTTTTCGGTCTCCTCGCGGTCAACGATTACGAGCAAATCCGCAAAAACATTCTGGGCATGGACAAGGAGGTCCAGGCAGGCTTTGCGCAATCGCGTTCCAGCGCTTACCGCATGTTGGCCGAGTTGCTCGTCGAGAGTGGCCGCATCGGCCAGGCCGAACAGATTCTCGATCTCCTCAAAGAGCAGGAACTCCAGGATGTTGTCACCACAGCCGTGCCGGGCTCCTCGGCGGGCATCGAGCCTCTCAAGCTTTCGCCTGCGCAGCGGGATGTTGAAGATGCGTTGCCCGACCTCGAAAGGAAAGCCCGCGTCATCGAGGAAGCGAGCCTCGCCTACGCTCAGATTCAGGCCGAGCCGTCGCGCACAACAGTCGATGAAGCGCAGCTCAAAGCGCTCAGCGCAACCATGCAGCAGCAAGGCTCCGGCATTCAGTCTGTTCTGACCGACAAGATTTTCCCAGAGCTTGACGCGCAATCGGCCCCCGGCCACGCTGCAGCGGACAACACAAAGAGCCTCCTTCAGGCAGCGCTCTCGAAACTTGGCCCCCGTGTGATGGGCATTCGCGTTTTGCTTGGCGACGATCACGCCTATGCAATTGTCGTCATGGCCAACTCGCGCAAGGCGGTTGTTCTGCCCGCTTCGTCGGCCGACATCCGTACAAAAGCCCTTGAAGCTCTCAAAGCAGTGGGCTCACCCTCATCGGATCCTCGTCCGCAGTTAAATCAGCTCTACTCAATGGTGGTTGCGCCCATCGAAAGCCAGCTCGAGCCGCTTCAATCTGTCCCCGGCCCCAAAGGCAGCGTTCCCACTCTCCTCTGGTCGCTCGACGATGCTTTGCGCTACGTCCCTATGGGCGCGCTTTATGACGGCAAACAGTATTTGGTCGAACGCTTCCACAATGTGCTCTTCACGCCTGAAAGCTACGGCCACATCGCCGATTCACCGCTTCAAGGCGGAGCCCCGCCCAGCGCGTTGGCCATGGGCCTCTCCAAAAGCTACAACGGCCTCCCTGCTCTTCCCGGCGTCATTCCTGAACTCGACTCCATCGTTCACGATCCATCGGATCCTGCATCCCACGGCCCCATGCAAGGCAAACTTCTGCCCGACGAGCGGTTCACACTAGCGAATCTCAAATCAGATCTCGGCGCCGGCAACAACTTTTCCGTCGTTCACATCGCCAGCCACTTTGTTCTCATTGCCGGTAGCGGCGATGAGCCGTTCCTCATGATGGGCGGAGACAACACCGGCGATCCCAGCGGATTCGAGTGGAATCTCTCCGCCATGGAGAACTCCGATGTCGCCTTTCATGGCACGCAACTTCTCACCCTCTCTGCTTGCAGCACAGCCAAGGACTACAAATCGCGCAATGGGCTCGAAATGGACTCGCTGGGAATGATCGCTCAGCAGAAAGATGCCGAAGCCGTGCTCGCCACGCTCTGGGACGTGAACGACCTCAGCACGAGCCACATCATGAGCGATTTCTACGCTCGTTGGGTCAGGTATCCTACCAGCGGAAAGGCCGAAGCGCTTCGTCAGGCTCAGCTGGCATTCATCCACGGTGGAGGCGCCGTGCCCGGCGGCGGCACAGGCCGTGGCTTCGAAACCGAAGATCAAACCTCCGCGCCGAGCAGCCTGGGCTATGCCCATCCTTATTACTGGGCGCCCTTCGTCCTCATCGGCAACTATCAATAGCCGATCGATTTCGTTTTGTCACCGACGATTTCCCGTCACGAGTGCTAGACTTTCCAGCCATAGGAGGGGGAAGGTCATGCGCACGAGCGGGCTCCTGATAGTCATCGCACTCATTTTCTTACCTGCAGCCTCATTTGGCAGCGATCGCTTCGACGGCAATTGGCAAACCAAACTCACGTGCCCGCCCAAAGGAAACACCGAGGGCTATGCCTGGCAGTTTGTCAGCGTTATCCAAAACAGCACTCTACACGGAGAACGGGGCACAGCGGGTCAGCCAGGCTACCTCGCCATCGACGGCTCCATCGCCACCGACGGCACCGCAAAGCTTACTGCCAATGGCATCGTTGCCTCGCGCGACTATGCTCGGGGTGCTTTCGCTCATCAGTGCGAGAGCTATAGCTATGACGTCAAAGCCCAATTCAAAGAGACCACTGGAGCGGGCACGAGAAATCAGGGTCTCGGCATCGTAGGCCGCCCGTGCACCTTCGAGTTCACAAAGCGGCCTGCGATTCCCTGACCGCGCCTTGCGCTGGCGAACTTTGCTAGGCAAGCAGTTTCTTCGCCACCTTCACGTACAAATCCACCGCTTCCAGCAGCTCTTTTTTCGCCAGTTTCTCAAAGGGCGTGTGCGCCACGTGAATGCTGCCGGGGCCAAGCAGCAGCGGTTCGCCCCAGTTGCTTAGCTGCGGAATGTCAGTCGTAAACTTCGCCACCATCGTCGGCGAACCTTCCGGCGCGCGCAACCGGACAAACGGAATCTCCAGCGTGAAGTCCACCTCCGCCAGTCCCTTCGCAGCTTCCAGCAGCGCAGCCTTCACTGGCGCCGAATCGCCCACCAGCCGCACCAGCACCTGCGCCTCGGCCTTGTCCGCAATCACATTCGGTGCATGTCCGCCGTGAATCTGCCCGATGTTCAACGTGCTCGGGCCAATATCCTCTGTTACCGGCAGCTCCAGCTCGAGCAGCTTCGTCATCACCTGCACCAGTTTGTGCACCGCGCTCTCACCCAGTTCCGGATACGCTGAGTGCGCCATCTTGCCCGTCGCGCGAAAGACCACGCGCAGCGCTCCCTTCGATGCAAGAGCCACTCGATTGTCTGTCGGTTCGCCGTTGATCAAGAAACGGCTTCCCTTCGGTTTCAGGTTCGCTGCCTTCGCTCCGGCCGAGTCGCGCTCTTCGCCCGATACGAACAAGACTCCAATCCGAAACCCGGCCGCGCGCAACGTCTCCGCTGCCGCAACTTGCGCGGCAATAATTCCCTTCGCGTCCGAAACTCCGCGGCCATGCATAAACTCCGCATCTTCGCTGTATGGGATATAGGGCGGCACAGTATCCATGTGCGTGGAAAAAACCAGATCCGGCGTCTCCCCTGCCCTGCCTCCATACACGTTCCAGCGCGGCTCCGCCGCTGCGCCGTCGGCCGGCTGCGCCACCGGAGTCTTCTCTACCGCCCATCCGCGTCCGGCAAGAAAATCTGCCAGGAAATCGCCGACTGCGCCCTCATGGTAGGTCGTCGATTCAATCTCACATAACTGACGCGTCAGCGCAATCGGGTCAATAGGAAGCGACTTCGAAGAATCGTTCATAATGTTGCCAGAATACCGTAGTGGCCAAGCGTGCGGCAGGTCAGTCCCTTTCGGCGTAAAATCAGTTTTGAAATGATTTCTGAATTCATATCTATCTGTTTTGGAACACATCGGTCAGGCGCGCTGCCCAGGCGCAGGGGGTTGCTGGCATGACCTCCGTTAGCGATGTCGCCCTCGAGGTCATGCACACCACTGCTACCGGCATCTTTACCGGTGCCCTGAAGGCGAGCGATATCGCTTCCGCCTTCGATCGCCGCCTGCGTTTCGAAGGCCACAGGCTTAACCGCCTTATGCCCGACGGCAGCGGCCCCGCTTCCATCGATATCTCGGCATACAAGCGAATCTATGTTATCGCCATCGGCAAGGCTGCCGGACCCATGCTCCAGATCCTGCTCGAGCGCATGAAGCGCCGCAAAGGATTGCGCGGTATCTGTTGTACCAACCAGCCGCCGGCTGCCCGCAACTGGCGCTTCCGCTATTTTGAAGGCGGCCATCCCGTACCCAACGAAGACTCCTTCGCCGCTGCCCGCGCTGCTCTCGCCCTTCTTCGAAAAGCCCGCAAAGACACACTTGTCTTCTTCCTCATCTCCGGCGGCGGCTCGGCCATCTTCGATCTCCCTCTCGATCCGCATATTACTCTCGAAGAAACAACCGCATTTCATCAGTTGCTTCTTGCGTCGGGCGCGCCGATCAGCGAGGTCAATACTCTTCGCAAGCATTTTTCCGCAGTCAAGGGCGGTCGCCTTGCCACGGCCGCGCCCGAAGCGCTCAAAGTCAGCCTGCTGCTCCCCGACGTGCCGCTCCGTTCGCTCGATGCGCTCTCTTCGGGCCCCAGCACGCCAGACCACTCAACCGTTGCCGAAGTACGCGAGCTCCTTGCCAAGTACGAACTCGCGCCCAAGCTACCCGCCTCCATCCGAACCTTCTTTGAGCGCGAAGACCTGCCTGAATCGCCCGGCAACAAAGGCTGGCGTCAGTCCTTGCTTCCCAGGCTTCCCTGGACCGACGCCTCTCGCCCCCGCCGTATTACCTCGGCGGCCAGCATGAGCAGCGAAGATCCAGCCTTCCGCGACTCAGTCTACGAGATTCTGCTCTCAAGCCACGACCTGGTTGAGAGCGCGCGCACGCTTGCGCGGAATGCAGGCTACGACGTCGTGGTCGACAATAGTTGCGACGACTGGGACTACGCCGAAGCCGCCCGCTACCTGCTGGAGCGTTTTCACACATTCCGCGCCAAGCACCACCGTTTCTGCCTCATCTCGGTTGGCGAAGTCACCGTCACCCTCGGGCGTACCCCAGGAGCGGGTGGGCGCAATCAGCAGTTTGCCTTGGCCTGCGCCCTCGAGCTTGCAAAACATCCCGGCGAGCGCCTCACCGTCTTCAGCGCCGGCTCTGACGGCATCGACGGCAACACGAAATCTGCCGGCGCAATCGCCGATCCCACAACCGTAGCTCGCGCCCGCGCCTTCGGCTTCGATCCCGAGCAGTCTCTAGCGGAATTCAATGCTTGTCCGCTTTTCACCGCAATCGGCGATACGGTCGTCACCGGGCCTACCGGCCACAACCTGCGAGACCTCCGCCTTCTTATCTCCGAAACCGACTGACGACGACGCCTTTCCTCGCGCGGAAAACCCGGTGGAAAATCGAATTATTTTGCCCTTTTGCACTTCGCCCCGCTGCATTAGGATTGGTGGGTGCCTCGCAAACCAAAGCGCAAACCCGCTGGGAAACTCCCCGATATTCGTGCTGTTGCAGCCGTAGCCAAGGTCTCCATCGCCACGGTCTCAAGAACCATGAACGGCTCTCCGCTGGTCAGCGAGCGCCTGGCCAAACGTGTCTGGCAGGCAATCAAACAGCTCAACTATCTCCCCAATACCCATGCTCGGACCCTCGTCTCCGGGCGCAGCCGTATTCTCGGCATCATCGTTGAGAACATTTCCAACCCTTTCTTCCCTGAACTGATCCAGAGCTTCGAAGAAATCGCCGTTTCTCGCGGCTATGAAATTCTTGTCAGTTCGACCAATAGCGACCCTGCCATTCTGGCCTCATGCGCCCGCCGCATGCTTGAGCGCAAAGTCGACGGCGTTGCCGTTATGACCTTCGGCGAGGAAGAGCCTGTGCTCGATCAGCTCACGCACCGCGGCGTCCCAATTGTACTGGCTGAGTTTAGAGTCGATGATCCCAAAGCCAGCACGATTCTTCTCGATTACTCCACGGGAATTCATCAGGCCGTTCGTCATCTCGCTGACCTCGGTCACAAGGCCGTCGCATTTCTTTCCGGTCCCCACAGCCTTCACTCCGCTATTACGCGTGAGAACGATTTCAGGGCCGCCATGCAGTCCGAAGAGATGCAGCTTCAAAAGAAGTGGGTTATCGAATGCGACCACACTCTGAAGGGCGGTGTCGCGGGTTTCGAACAGTTGAGCAAGCTGGCCGCGCGTCCTACTGCCGTCGTCTGCTCCAACGACATGACAGCAATCGGAGTTCTGCGTGCTGCCTACATGCAGGGCCTTCGCGTGCCCCACGATCTTTCCGTTATCGGCCTCGACGATATCGCCTTTGCTGAATACACTCTGCCTCCGCTTACCACCATCCGCCTCTCGCGCTCCGACCTCGCCCGCGCTGCCTTCAACGCTCTTCATGCCCAGATCGAGGACGCCGGCAACGCGCGGCTGCAGCGTGAATTCCTCGTCTCGACCACTCTTGTCATTCGCGATTCCACAGCCGCCCCACCCTCGGCGTAATGCCGAATTGCCCCTCTCAACGTCCAAGATTGCATCGAATGACTTGAGGGCTTCAATCCTGCGCGACTCAGCACGATATGCTGTCCTGTGAGAATGAATGACCCGGCGTTCGGAGGCCACGCAATGACGACTGCCTATCTTAATCGCATCGCCACCGCGGTGCCGCCGCACGATATGCACGGCGCCTTCATTCCCTTCGCTGAAAGTCTCCTACCCGAAGGCACGCGCCGCAATCTCTATCGGCGCATGGTGCGCCTCGCCGCCATTGAGCACCGCTACTCGTTCCTCAAGCCCATCGTCACCGACACGGGCGCAATGCAGGATGCGGACGCGCTTTTCGTGCGTGGCCACTTTCCTTCGACTGCACGGCGCATGGAGGCCTTTCGGCAATTCGCTCCGCAGCTCGCTCGATGTGCCCTCTTAAAGCTCGCGCTCGCCGATTCAGAACGCCAGGGGATCACTCACGTCATCGTCACCTGCTGCACAGGACTCTATGCGCCGGGCCTCGACTACGAAGTCATCGAGCTGCTTCAACTTAATCCCTCTGTCGAGCGCACATTTATAGGCTTCATGGGCTGCTACGCCGCAATCAACGCGCTCAAGGCTGCACGCCACATCGTGCGCTCTGAACCGGACGCAAAAATCCTGCTCCTCTCGCTTGAACTCTGCTCCCTCCACATGCAGGAGACTGAAGATTTGGAGCAACTGCTTGCCTTCACGGTCTTTGCCGATGGCTGTGCCGCGTATCTTGTTACTGCTGAGCCGCGCGGCTTCGCTCTCGACAGCTTTCTCGCCGTCAATCTCGCTGGTACCGATCAGCTCATCACCTGGCGCATCGGCGAACAGGGCTTCGACATGCATCTTTCCGGCCAGGTTCCCGGCAAGTTGCGCCAGGGCCTCGCAGAAGCGAGCACGCGAATCACTCAAGGCTGCGAGTTCTCATCGATCGATCTCTGGGCCGTTCACCCCGGCGGCCGCACCATCCTGGACGCAACCGAGCAGGGACTTGCTCTCCCCACTGAAGCTCTCGCCGAGTCGCGCAATATCCTCCTCAACTACGGCAATATGTCCTCGGCGTCTGTCATGTTCGTCTTGCAGAAGTTGATGGAGAGCGCGCGCCCCGGCCAGCTCGGTTGCGCCCTGTCCTTTGGCCCTGGAGTTACCGCCGAAACCATGATGTTCCATGCCGTCTGACACAATCGACTTCAGTCATCGCTCCGAGCTCACGGAACTCATGGACGAGCCCTGTTCGCGTGCAGAGCTACGCGCCTGTCTCCGCGATCTTGCGCGCCTCAATCGCTGGTTCCTCGCCTACCGCCCAATCCTCAATTGGCTAAGCACCACTGCTCCATCCAGCTCCGCCCGGCCGCTGCACATCCTCGACGTTGCATGTGGATATGGCGACAGCCTCCGCCGCATCGAACGCTGGGCGCAGACGCGCGGCGTCGCCGTCGAACTCACCGGCCTCGATCTCAATCCCGATGCGATCGCTGTCGCTGCCGAAGCCACCCCGTCGACAAGTGCTATTCGCTGGGTAGCTACTGATGTTTTCGCGTGGCAGCCTGACAAGCCGATTGACCTCATCGTCAGCTCCCTCTTCACGCACCATCTCAGCGAGCCCGACTTGACTTGTTTTGTGCAATGGATGGAATCGAAAGCTCAGATCGGCTGGTTCATCAACGATCTTTCGCGCGCCGCGATCCCCTATCATCTTCTGCGCATCTTTACCAAAGTCGCCGGACTTCATCGTTTCGTCCAGCATGATGGCCCTGTCTCGATCGCCCGCTCTTTCGTGCCTGACGACTGGCGTCGAATATGCGCAGCGGCCGGCCTGGAGACGAATATCGATCTAAGTGAAATCTCCATTCAACCGATCTTTCCCGCGCGACTCTGCGTCAGCCGGAGCAAAACCCCGTGAGCACTGTCTGCTCATGGCAGCTAGATCGCCCGCTCATCCGCCCAGATAACACGCCGCGCCGACTCTACTTCGCCGCCTTTGCGCTCTCGGTCTCGAGCGGTCCCACCTTGCGCCATGCAGTGATCTCAGCGTGCGTCTGGTCCGCCGCCGTGCGCCGTTCGGAGTGAATCTTCGGCTCGCCAAAGTGCAGTTTCGCCGCGAACCCCGCCACGCCCAGCACCTTCCACAAATGCGTTGCAAATTCCTCGTCGCCGTACCAGCAAAGCTCTCGTTCCTCTATGCCGCCTTGAATCACGTAGCGGATCGCCGCCGCTGTAATCGGCGAGCCGCCGGCCGTCGCAGGATCGATCAGACGCGAATGGAATCTCAGCACCTGCGCTCCGTCCGTGCTTGTGCCTTCAGGAAAAAGCAACACCGGAACCGGCAGCTTGAGACGCTCAGTTATCTGCTCCGCAACGGTCATCGCACTCGCCAAACTCGACCGGTCGAGAAAAATCGTCCCGCCTGACCGCGCGGCTCTGCCGAAAAACGGCCAGCTGCCGATCTCCATCTTTGCCACAAAAAAACACGGCATCGTTGCGCTGATGATGATGATGTCGAGATAGCTCAGGTGGTTCGAAACCACCAGTCCGCACGTCGGCGGCTGGCCTTCCACCTGAGTTTCGATGTCCAGTACTTTTAGAATCGCCCGCGCCGATCCTTGCAGCCACAGCGCGCGCCGCTCCAGCGTCATTGGCCCTTGCAAACGATCGAGCCAATAGCGAACAACACACATTGCAAGAGCGAAGGCCAGCGCCACAGCGCGCCGCGTACGGCGCAGAGTCAAGTCGTCAGTGGCGCCAGAAACCGGTGCCGAGCCGCCGTCGAAAGCAGTTTCAAATCCAGGAGCGTCAGGAAATCGATAGTACGGAATTCGCGGTCCCATGCCGGCGGTGCCGCAATGCGCGCGCCGATCGCAAGGTACGTCTTCAGCAATTTGGGAACCTTCACCGCGGTATGAACGGGCGCTGCGGCGGAATCGTCCGAATGCGATCGATCGGCCTCGCAGGGCGACGGCTGTGCGTCCATGCTCTGCTGGGCGGAATCGCAGCTTCCTGGGAGGCACTCGTATGCTACGGTCGGCCTCGTCTCAAACTCCGCCGGAACCCTGAAGTTCTCAAGCTGGCGATACATCTGCCAACCTTCCGCCGGGTCATTGGAATTCAAAGAAGAGCAACCGAGCAAATAACGAAGCCCCATGTCGGTAGCATACTGCGCAATCCCGCGCCACAACAACATCAACACCTCGGGTGTGCGGTGCTCGCGGTCGATCGACGCGCGTCCCAACTCCAGAATCCCTGGCCGCAGCGGCTCATAAGGCCCCAGCCGGAACTCTCGCTCCGAGTAGTAGCCCAGGTTTCGCTTAGCCGTTTCGCCCGACTGCATCCGATACGTCCCGACAACGCGCCCGCTTACTTTGTCTTCAACCAGCAGGTGCTCGCAGATCGCGTCGTACCGATCCATGTCCAGCCCGGTCTCGTAAGAGCTATCGAGTCCCTCGCCCAACTCAATATTGAATACTCTGAAGCGCAGCCGGCACGCCGCTTCGCGATCTTCCACCGTCTCCGCGAGCCGCAGCCGGTAGTGCCCCACATCGGCACGAATGCGCGGTGCCTGCGCAGTTAAAGTTTGTATTTGGAAGCCCGCCGGCAGCGCAATCTCCACCAACGAGCCGGCTTCGGATGCCAGCTTTAGAGGGACCTTTAACCGAGTTTGTGGAATCACGCGGCCAGTATGGCTCTTGAACTGTAACAGCACCATCAATCTGCCGCGAAAACAGTGCAAATATCCTGAACAAACTCGGCAACTCCGTCGATGGCTGTGCCGATCCCTTGCAAACCTGGTCCAGCGCCCGGGCCGCTTCCACAAAATCAAATAAAAGGCCGAAGCGGACCTGCTAGTGTCGCGGTCCCGCTCCGGCCGCAGTGTTCCCTGGATCTTTCCGCCCGCTCGGTTAACGCCCTCTTCCGCCCCTGAACGACATCCCACCGCGCGCTGCCATCATCGGCCCCCGCGCCGCGAATCCTCCGCCCACATATCCGCGTGCGGTATATCCATATCCGTACGGCCGAACTGCCGGGGCATAAGTTCGTGGCACATACCCATAGCTCCGCGCGTAAGGCCTCGGCCAATACCCGTACGCTCCAATCCGCGGCCCGATTGTGACTCCGACGTACGGCATCACGCCCGGATAGTTAGGCGCGTAAGGCACAGATGCGGGATACGCCACCGGCGGCGCATAAGCTATTGCCGGTTGCTCATCGGGCGCGGGCTGTTCGGGCGTATACGACTGCTCCGGTCCCTGATCCGGCGCCTGCGTCGGCGGAGTTGGCTGCGGTGCGTAGGACTGCGGCCCACGCTGATACAACCCGTACGGATCGCGTTGCGGCTCTGGGACCACCGGAACCTGAATATCGTCCATCACGCGCAGCGTGAGCGCTGTCTCCGACTTCAGCGTCGGCCTCGGGCCTCGCCGCGGCAGGTTGATCAGATCGATCGGCCACAAAACCGGAATCATCCACAACACCGTATCGCGGACGGCGTGACCTTTGCCGAGAATCCGACCCTGCGCGTCGATCTTGTACCCCGGCACGTCCACAACTTTCGCACTGATGGGAATGACTGTGTCGCCTACGTAAAGCCGGTCAAAGTCCAGCTCCATCCAGCCCTTGCCCACAAAGTGGCCCGGATCTTTATACTCTGCGAACTGTCCGCCCAAATAGCTGTCATACGGCAGCATGAAGTCACCGCGGTGAAACTGCACCTTGCACAGAATCGGATCGCCGACAGCGGTTGTCTTCGAGGAGATCTTCCCGTCGCCGGTCGTGCACGATACGAGCGCACCCGCGGGGATCAGCCGTGAACCGGCATCCGCAAACAGCGATGGCGTCATCAGAAGTGAGAACACAACGAACATTGCGCGCTTCATACACTGCCCTCCAAGGCAAAGTTTTCCGGTGCACCTCGCGAGATACATTCCCGCAGGCGTGAATTGACGGCTGAACCCCAATTACACAAACGAACCCATGCGGGATTCAAAAGTTTCGCAGGTTTTTCAAAATTGTCTTCGATAGGAAGGCCAAAAGGGATTCTGAATCGTCTAATTCGGCACAAATCGCGGAGAGTCTGCCGGGGTCTCGATCCATCTTCCCGGCTCGGATGCAAGCGAAGTTCGCCTACGCTCCCGGTTCGTAATTCAGATTCGGACCGAGCCAGCGCTCGACTTCGGCCACACTCATGCGTTTGCGCCTCGCGTAATCTTCCACCTGGTCACGATCGATCTTTCCCAGGCTGAAATACCGGCTCGCCGGATGCGCGATGTAGAACCCGCTCACGCTCGACCCCGGCCACATCGCAAACGACTCAGTCAGTTCGATGCCCGCATTCTTCTTCACGTCGAGCAACTGCCACAGAGTTCCCTTTTCTGTGTGATCGGGACACGCAGGATACCCCGGCGCCGGCCGTATCCCGCGATACTTTTCATGGATCAACTCGTCGGTGCTCAGATTCTCGGCGCGGCCATATCCCCACTCCTCGCGCACGCGTTTGTGCAGGCACTCCGCAAACGCCTCGGCCAGCCGATCGGCAATCGCTTCCGCCATGATCGCGTTGTAATCATCGTGCGCCGCTCTGAACTGATCGCACAGTTCCTTCAATCCAAACCCGCTCGTTACCGCGAACGCACCAATCGAATCCTTGAGCCCCGTCTCCTTGGGCGCAACAAAATCTGCCAGACACCGGCACGGCTCGCTCCCTTCGCGATCCGATTGCTGCCGCAGAAAATGAACTCGCGTGAGCGCAGTCTCGTGACTCTCATCCGTGTACAGATCCACGTCGTCGCCCGTCGCGTTCGCCGCAAAGAATCCATATACGCCGCGCGCTCGCAGCAGCTTCTGCTTCACAATCCGATCGAGCAGCGCATTCCCGTCCGCAAAAATCTGTCGCGCCTGCTCGCCCTGTCTCTCGTCTTCAAGAATCCGGGGATAAACCCCCTTCAACTCCCACGTGTGAAAGAACGGGCTCCAGTCGATGAACTCCCGCAGCGTCGCAAGCGGAAAATCATCCAGCACGCGCACGCCAAAAAACTCTGGAGCCGCCAAATCCTCGGCCCGCCATTCAATCGGTGTCCGCCTCGCCCGCGCCACTTCGAGCGCAACCACGGCCCGCTTTGGCGCTGCGTGTGTCTTGCGCAGCGCGTCATATTCGGCGCGATGCTTCGCTACAAACTCCGCCTTGCCGTCTTCGCTCAGCAGGCTCGTCGTCACCGGCACAGCCCGGCTCGCATCCAGCACATGCACCACAGGCTCGCTGTAGTGCGGAGCGATCTTCACCGCCGTATGCGCACGGCTCGTCGTCGCGCCGCCAATCAGCAGCGGCAGCTTCATCCCCTGCCGCTCCATCTCGCGCGCCACGTGCACCATTTCATCGAGCGAGGGCGTAATCAGCCCGCTCAGCCCCACGATGTCCGCTCTCACCTCTCGAGCGCGCTCCAGGATCTTCTCCGCCGGAACCATCACGCCCATGTCGATCACTTCGTAGTTGTTGCAGGCCAGCACCACACCCACGATGTTCTTTCCGATGTCGTGAACGTCCCCCTTCACGGTGGCGAGCACAATCTTTCCCTGCACCCTCACCGCCTGGCCCGCAGCGGCCATCTCCGCCTTCTCCGCTTCCATAAACGGCGTCAGATACGCGACCGCCTTCTTCATCACCCGCGCCGATTTCACGACCTGAGGCAGAAACATCTTTCCCGCGCCAAACAAATCTCCCACCACGCCCATGCCGTCCATCAGCGGGCCTTCAATCACCGCCAGCGGCCTTCCGAGCTTCACGCGCGCCTCTTCTGTATCCGTCTCAACGTAGGCGTCGATTCCCTTCACCAGCGCGTGGCTCAGCCGCGACTCAACGGTACCGTTGCGCCACTCCTCGATTTTCCTCTCGTCTCCATCCTCGCCCGCGCCGATCGCTCCTGCAGCTTTGAGCTTTTCGCCCATCTCCACCAGCCGCTCTGTCGCATCCGGCCGGCGATTCAGCAGCACGTCCTCCACCAGTTCCTTCAGCGCCGGCTCGATCTCCTCGTACACCTCCAGCATGCCCGCGTTCACAATGCCCATATCCATGCCCGCGGCTATCGCGTGATACAGAAACGCGGCATGCATAGCCTCGCGCACTTTGTTGTTGCCGCGGAAGCTGAACGACACATTCGAGACGCCGCCGCTCACCTTCGCGTGCGGCAAATTCTCCTTGATCCACCGCGTCGCGCGGATGAAATCCATCCCGTAGTTGTTGTGCTCCTCCATCCCCGTCGCAACCGTCAGGATGTTCGGATCGAAGATAATGTCTTCAGGCGGAAAGCACAGTTCGCGCGTCAGAATCTTGTAAGCACGCTCGCAAATTCTCGTCTTGTCTTCGAATCCCGCGGCTTGCCCCTGCTCGTCAAAAGCCATCACAACTGCCGCTGCGCCGTACTTCAGCACTGTCGCTGCGTGCTCGCGAAACTTCGCTTCGCCCTCCTTCAGCGAGATCGAGTTCACAATGCCCTTGCCCTGCAGGCACTTCAATCCCGCCTCAATCACTTCCCACTTTGAGGAGTCGATCATGAACGGAACCTTCGCCACTTCCGGCTCGCTGGCCAGCAACTGCAAATAGCGCGACATCGCCGCCACGCCATCGATCATTCCTTCATCCATGCAGATGTCGAGGACGTTCGCGCCGTTCTCCACTTGTTGCCGCGCCACGCTGACGGCTTCTTCGTACTTGCCCTCTTTGATTAACTTGGCGAACTTCGGCGACCCGGCCACATTGGTCCGCTCGCCAATCAAGATGAAGACTCCGGGTTGTTGCGTGAACGGCTGCGATCCCGACAATCGCATGGGCTTCGTCTCAACAGGCTTTGTCGAACCTGTGTTCATGCCGCGCTCTCAACGCCGCATGGCTCGGCTAGTGCGACCGGCAGCTTGCGCGGCGCAATGCCCTCCAGCGCCCTCGCAATCGCTGCGATGTGCTCCGGAGTGTTGCCGCAGCAACCACCCGCGAGGTTGAGTAACCCTTCGTGGGCAAACCCGCTCAGGTACCGCGCCATATCTTCCGGTCCAAGATCGAACCCCGTCGCCGACAACGGATTCGGCAATCCCGCATTCGGGTAGCACGACACCGCTACGTCGACTTTTTCCGCAAGCTCGCGCAAAAACGGCGCCATCAAGTCCGGACCCAGCGAGCAGTTCAGCCCCACGCTGAACGGCTTCGCGTGCCGCACCGCGGTCCAGAACGCCTCAATCGTCTGCGCCGAGATCATCGTTTCTCCGCCGCGCCCTACCGCCGCGGAGATCATCACCGGAAGCTCCTTGCCGCCCACAGTCAATCCATCTTCGTCGAAGACTTCGCGGATCGCCACCAGCGCCGCTTTCGCATTCAACGAATCAAAGATCGTTTCCACGAGCAGCAAATCGGAGCCGCCCGCAATCAGCGCTCGCGCTTGTTGCTTGTAGGCTGTCTTCACCTGATCGAAGGTCACCACCCGAAAGCCCGCATCGTCCGCGTCCGGCGAATTCGACAGCGACACCGTCAGCGGTCCCATCGCTCCGGCCACGAACCTCTGCCGCCCCGTCTCGTTGCCCACGCGATCCGCCCATTCACGCCCCTGTCGCGCCGACTTCTCGTTGATCTCCCAGGCCAGCTCGCCAAGAAATTTGTCGTCGATCACTCCTTGATAGAACTCCGGATCCTTCCGCTCCCCGCGCTCCCGCGGGTCATCGACAAAGAACTCGCTCTGCGCGATGCTGGTAGCGCCAAACGTATTCGTCTCCAGAATGTCCGCTCCCGCATCCAGAAACCGCCGATGAATATCGCCAATCAACTCTGGCCGCGTCAACGTAAACAGGTCTCCGTTGTTCAGCAAATCCTTCTTCGCGTCCCTGAACCGCTCCCCGCGAATATCCGCTTCTTTCATGCCATAGGTGCGGACGGTCGTGCCCGTCGCTCCATCAATGATGGCGATCCGGTCTTCGATAATCTTTCTGAGCGGATGTTGGGAAGCCTTAGTCATTTCTGCTCGTGGATTTACGTCGAACCCCCTTCAGAATATCTGACCCCGCGCCTTATCCCGCCGGGTTCCACGCCGAACGTGCCTTGTCATGCACTGAACTGCCGCTACTCCAGCCTGAACGGGCGTCATATCCATGCCCCGAACTAGCGGACCCGCCAGGACTTCCCTCTGAAAATGTCGGCCAGCTCCGCTAACTCCGCTGTCTCCGCTTGCACCGTGGCCCAATTAGACTGGAGAAGATGATCACCACCCTTTTCGGCAGCGAAGAACCGAAGAAATCCAACGAAGAATCGCAGAAGACCGGCCTATTTGACCGCATGCGACAGGCCGTCTCGCGCACCCGCGAATCCTTCTCCGCCAAAATCTCCGATCTCGCCGCTCTTACACGCACCGTCGACGAGTCCGCCCTCGACAAGCTCGAAAGCGCCCTCCTTTCGAGCGATCTTGGTGTACCAACCACTACCGCCATCCTCGACGCGCTCCGCGATCGCGCCCGTCATCAGGCCATCGAAGGCGGCGCCGAGCTGCGGGACCTCTTGAAGCAGCAACTGATCGCCATCCTGACTGCCCCGCAAGGTGCGGCTGCAACTCAGCAGGTGCCGCCGCCGAAAGTCACTTTCCTGGTCGGCGTCAATGGCACCGGCAAAACCACTTCGAGCGGTAAGCTCGCTGCATGGTCTCGAACTCAGGGACGCTCGGTTCTCCTTTGCGCAGCCGACACATTTCGCGCGGCAGCCATCGAGCAGCTCGAGGTCTGGGCCCATCGCTCCGGTGTCGAGATGATCAAGACTCGGCCGGGCGGCGATCCCGCGGCCGTTCTTTTCGACGCCATCTCTGCCGCCAAGTCTCGCTCCATCGACGAGCTCTACGTCGACACCGCCGGCCGTTTGCACACCAAATCCGGGTTGATGGATGAACTCGACAAAATGCGCCGCACTGCCGCCCGCCTCGTCCCCGGCGCGCCCCATGAAGTCCTGCTCGTCATGGATGCGACGACGGGCCAGAACGGATTGCAGCAGGCGCGCCTCTTCACTCAGGCCGCCGGCGTCACTGGCATCGTGCTGACCAAGCTCGACGGCACCGCCAAGGGTGGCATCGCCGTCGCCATCGCCCGCGAGCTGTCGCTGCCCGTCCGCTTTGTCGGCGTCGGCGAAAAGATGGGTGATCTTCTAGAATTCTCGCCGACGGGATTTGTGGATTCGTTGCTTGAATAAGATGAGCGCCCCAGACCAATTTTCGGATCAAGATCTTCACTGGATGCGCCGCGCCCTCGAGCTCGCTCGCCGCGGCATCGGCGTCACCTCGCCCAACCCCGCCGTCGGCTGCGTCATTCTCGACCGCGCGGGCCAGGTTGTCGGCGAAGGGTGGCACGAATACGATCTCCTCGACCATGCCGAAGTCGTCGCCCTCCGCGAGGCCACTGCGCACGCAGGCGATCGCGTTCAGGGCGGCACAGCCTACGTCACCCTCGAGCCGTGCTCGATCACCGGCCGCACCCCACCGTGCGCCGACGCGCTGATCAAAGCTGGAATCGGCCGCGTCGTTGCCGCCACCCTTGACCCCAACCCTGCTGTCGCCGGTCGCGGCCTCGATGCACTGCGTGCGGCCGGCATTGAAGTCACGCTCGGCCCCTGCCAGGCCGAAGCCCGCCGCCTCAACGAAGGCTTCGCCCGTTGGATTCAGCATCAGCGCCCCTTCGTCCTCATGAAGGTCGCCATGACTCTCGATGCGCGCATCGCTCCGCCGCCAGCGCATCAAACGCCCCACGCGCCCTACTGGATCACCAGCGAACTCGCCCGCGCCGCCGTCCAGAACCTCCGCTGGGCCGCAGATGCCACCATGGTCGGCGTTGATACCGTTCTCGCCGACGATCCCTGGATGACCGACCGCAGCGGTCTTCGCCGCCGCCGCCCGCTTTTGCGCATCGTTCTCGACTCCGCCCTGCGCATTCCGCTCGACTGCAAACTCGTGTCGACAGCGCAAAAAGATGTCGTCATCTTCACCGTCTCCCACGACGAAGCCCGCATCCGCGAGCTTGAGAATCGCGGCGTCCGGGTCGAAGTCCTTCCCGCGGATGCAGGCCGCGTTCCGCTCGATAAGGTGCTCTCGAAACTCGGCGAAGAAGGCATTCTCACCCTCCTCACTGAAACTGGCACGCGCCTCAACACCGCCTTCCTTGCCGCGGGCCTCGTTGACCGCCTTCACCTCTTCATTTCGCCGCAGATCATGGGCTCCGACGCCGTTCCCGCCTTCAAGGGTCTGCCGAGCTTTGTCCATATGACCGAAGTCGAAGTCGAGCGCTACGGCGACGATCTCGGCCTATCGTCTCTTCTCCTCGATCCCTGGCCTCCGGCGCAAAACTCCTGAACCCATTTAGGACCCGTCAAGTCCAATACAATGGAGAAGTACCGTTCCGGCTGCGCCTTTTGTGTTGTCACCTGCCTGCAGCTAGAACGCAAGGCGAACTTCATGCACTCCACTCCCCTCATCACGGCTCTTGTGTCACTCATCGGCCTCGCCGGCGTGCTCGCCTGGCGCATTCGCGAGGGCCGCAGCGCCGTAACCCTCAAGAAAATCGTGATGCCACCTCTGGGCATGGCCACAGGCTTCTGCATGTTCATCGTTCCCGCCTTTCGCGTCCAGTGGACCTGGGGCCTCGGCGCGTTTTTTATCGGAGCCGTCATCTTCGCCTATCCGCTCCTGCTCACTTCCGATCTCCATCTGCAGAACGGCGTCATCATGATGAAGCGGTCGAGTGCGTTTTTTGCAGTCATCATCGGGCTGGCAGTCGTGCGCTATCTCGCCCGCGGCTTCTTTGATCGATTCCTAACACTCGAACAGACCGGCGCTCTCTTTTATCTGCTCGCCTTCGGCATGATCCTGCGCTGGCGGTTGAAACTTCTCCTCGCATATCGGGCCCTCACCAGCAGTCCCGCATTTGCCGCCGCGCAACTTCCTGAAGAAGCCCCCGCCGGCGAGTAGTTCGCGAAAGCTCCGCGTCTCGCCACACCTCACAAAATCGGCGCACACCATACAAGCCCGCCATGTTGTCGGGCCGTGTGCTCAAGCGCTATGCTTCAGAGTTATTTGTGAGACGGGTCGAGGCGCCTTGATTCACCCGATCGGCCAACTCAACCCGAAATCGCGGGGGAGGGTAACCTCACTATGAAAAGAATCAATCGTCGCGAGATGTTGAAGATCGGCTCGGCTTGCTCGCTGGCTGCACTCGCCACCGTCTCAGCCTCACCGGCGGTGGTGCCTGAAGACGAAGACAATCACGCACCTGTGCCACGATGGGAAGTGTTTGAGCTTGCCCTGACGGGGCCGTCCAACGGAAATCCATTCACTGATGTTCAGCTCGCGGCGACATTTACGCTCGAGCACCGAACGGTGAAGGTGAATGGGTTCTACGACGGTGCGGGCATCTACAAGATCCGCTTCATGCCCGACACCGAAGGCCAATGGACATACACCACCAGCAGCAACACGACTGCGCTCTCCGGAAAGACCGGCGCCTTCACCTGCGTAGCAGCTCTTGCCGGCGCGCATGGCCCGGTCGGAGTCTGCAACACCCAACACTTTGCCTATGCTGACGGAACGCCGTTCTTCCCCTTCGGTACTACGTGCTACGCGTGGGTGAACCAGACGGAGGCCATCCAACGGGAAACTTTGCGGACGCTCGCTTCAGCCCCGTTCACCAAAATCCGCATGTGCGTCTTTCCCAAGAGTTACGAATACAACCACAATGAGCCCGCGCTCTATCCCTTCGAGCGCGATGCAGATGGCAAGAGCGACTTCACGCGCCCTAACCCGGCGTACTTCGCCCATATTGAAGACTGCATCGCCGAGCTTCGCAAAACAAATATTGAAGCTGACCTGATCCTCTTCCACCCCTACGACCGCTGGGGTTACGCAACGATGGCCGCCGCCGATGACGACCTCTATCTGCGCTATGTGCTCGCGCGCATGTCGGCCTATCGAAACATCTGGTGGTCGCTGGCCAACGAGTGGGACTTCATGAAGGCCAAGTCACGTCAGGATTTCGATCGCTTCTTCCATATCGTTGAACAGGAAGATCCGGTGTCGCATCTTCGTTCGATTCACTACGGAAACACAATGTACGACTACGCTCTGCCGTGGGTGACTCACGCCAGTCTGCAAAACGCGAAATTTGACTCTGCCCCCGAATGGCTGGAGGCATGGCGTAAGCCAATCTGCTTTGACGAGGTGCAATACGAGGGAAACCTCAATCGCAGCTGGGGAAATCTTTCCGGCCAGGAGATGGCGCGCCGCTTCTGGCTCGGTATAACGGCTGGCTGCTACGTCACCCACGGAGAAACATATCTTGACGCGGACTTGCCTCTCTCGGCTCTTGATGAGAGCCGCACTCCGGTCATCTGGTGGTCTCATGGCGGCAAACTTCATGGCAGCAGCCCTGAGCGAATCGGATTCTTGCGAAAACTGGTGGAAGAGACCGCAGGCGCGTCAGGCAAGGATGCAAAGGGCGCCGGGCTCAAAGCGCAGGTCGAGCATTCCTACTTGAATGCCTGGAGTCTTGATTCGACCGGGACCAAAAAGCAGGAGGGCATCTATTATTTCGATTTCCATCAGCCAATCTTTTATGAGTTTCCGCTGCCCGAGGGAAAATTCACCGCCGAGTCCATCGATCCCTGGGAGATGACAATCAACCCGATTCCGGGGACCTTTGAAGGAACAGCAAAGATCAAGCTCACGGGACGTCCATACCAGGCATTGCGGTTCCGGCGCGTCGAATGATACCCGCGATCCCGGCATCGATCCGATCCCTGACGCTACACGTTGAGTCCTGTTCCCTGATCCCTGTTCCCTGGTCCCTGCCGTTATGAGACAATCATCCGCAACGCGTCTCCCCAACGCATTCCCTGTCAAGGAAAATTTCAATGCCCCAGGCAGCGGCTTCGCACTCTCTCACCCTTGAAATCGAGCACAAGGGCTCGACGGCCATCGTCCATTGCCACGGCCGCCTCTACGCCGGGGCTTGCAGCGCACTTTACGCTAAGGTCCATCCCCTCATTCCCGACCACAAACGCATCATCCTCGATCTCACTGACCTCACCTCGGTCGACAGCATGGGGCTCGGCACTCTCGTCCGCCTCTACGTTTCGGCTAAATCCGCAGGCTCCTGCATCGAACTCATCAATCTCGGCAAGCAGGTCCGCGAACTCCTCGGCATCACGAATCTTCTATCTCTTTTTGGTGACATGTGCGAGAAGGGTGTCGCAATCAAGTTCTGAGCGGTTAGCCTAGCTTCGCTGACAACGCCGACCCCGCTAGCCCCGATGCTTTGGTGAGCCCTCATTTCCTTACTCCCAATTCCCTGTTTTCTCGGTCCCTTGTTCCCTTGGTCCCTCGGTCCCTAGAATCAAGGCATGTTCACCGGCATCATTGAGCAGACCGGAACCCTCGTCAGCCTCATCGATCGCGGCGGCGTTCGACGCATCACCGTTGAAGCCGCCGGCATCGCCTCTCGTCTTCGCGAAGGCGACTCGCTCGGAGTTTCCGGAGTCTGTCTCACGGCTCTCGATCCCGACCCGACCTACTTCCACGCCGACCTCGCGCAGGAAACCCTCGACCGCACTTCGCTCGGCTCGCTGGCACCCGGCGCCCGCGTCAATCTCGAGCTTCCCACCGTTGCCGGCAGTCCTCTCGGCGGCCACATCGTTCAGGGCCACGTCGATGGCACCGGCGTCCTTACCGCCCTCGATCCCGTGATCCCCGAATCAAGCCCGCAATTCGATCGCCAATCGACCGACTGGACCCTCAAAGTTCGCGTCCCCGAAAACGTCCAACAGTGGATGGTCCATAAAGGCTCTGTAGCCATCGAGGGCATCAGCCTCACCATCGCCGCGGTGAACGGCGATGAAATCTCCATCGCCATCCTGCCCCTAACCTACTGGCGCACCAATCTGCACACGCTCGCTGTGGGCGCGCCCATGAATATTGAGGCCGATGTGCTGGTCAAGCTTGCCGCCATGCAG
>Ga0181535_10001500_pt1 | contig 30384 bp, 28 predicted proteins | sample PEATcosm2014_Bin_44_FD_119774 | JGI IMG/M metagenome (GOLD analysis project Ga0181535, IMG submission 119774) | Peatland microbial communities from MTU Mesocosm Facility, Houghton, MI, USA - PEATcosm2014_Bin17_30_metaG | ecosystem: Environmental > Terrestrial > Soil > Wetlands > Peat | place... | reverse complement strand
CGTCGCTGACGACGCGCAACGCCTGATAGATGGGCGGCATCGTCGCTTCTTCAAACTGCACGTCTACGGCGGGGCCGGAGACCTGAATTACCTTGCCGATGTTTTCTGCCATTGTTCTTTGCCTCGGGGGCTAAAGCCCCGTGATCTTTTTTAGCCATTCATCGGCACGACTAAAGTCGTGCCCTGTTACAAAGCTCAGTCACACATCGAGTGTTCAAGAAAGCGCTAGAGCGCAGCAGCGCCGGAAACAATCTCGATGATCTCCTTGGTGATGGCCGCCTGGCGCACGCGGTTCATATGCAGCGTGAGCGAGTCAATCATGTCCGAGGCGTTGTTGGTGGCCGAATCCATCGCCGTCATGCGGGCCGCGTGTTCGGCGGCGACCGACTCCGTCATGGCGTGATAGAGCACGGAAAAAATGTATTGCGGCAGCAGGCCGTTGAACAGTTCCTCGGCTGGTTGCTCGTAGATATAGTCCACATTGGCGGTGCCGAACTTCTTGGCTTCTTCGTCGGCCTCGACCGTGTCCGCGGCCTCGATCTCGATGCCCGCTGAAAGTGCAGCCTCTGCCGCGCGCTCGCGCTCTTCGGCAGTGGGCTCGACAGCGCCGGTAATCTGCGGAATGCCGATCTTCAGCAACGGCAACAGCCGCTCGACCACAAGGCGCTGCGCGATGACCGACTTGAACTCGTTGTAGACGACGTAGACAGCGTCAATCTCTTCATGCACGTAGCGGCTGATCAGGCTCTCGGCCAGCTCGAAGACCCGGCTCTGCTCCAGCTTGAGCAACATGCCCGGATGGTCGCCTGTGACCTCGACCGGAGCTTTGCGGTCGCGGACCTTGCGCGTGATGCCCTGGTCGTCTGTCTGCTCGGTGTAGACGGCGGCAGGGTAGCGGCGGCGCATCATGTCGCGAGCCTTGCGGCCGACGGGCTCGACGTCGATCTGCTTGTCGGTGTTGCCGGAGATGAACTGGAAGGCGGTCTTGAGAATGTTGGCGTTGAACGCGCCGGCAAAGCCCTTGTCGCCGCTGACGACAAGCAGCAGCACGCGCTTTTCGGGGCGCGTGATAAACAGCGGATGGCGCAGGTTGCCGGTCTGCTCGTCGAAGAGCTCGACGCGGCGGGTCAACGACTCGAGCACGCTGGTGATCATCTTCGCGTAAGGCCGCGCGGCCAGCGCCCGCTCCTGCGCGCGCCGCAGCTTCGCCGCCGAGACCATCTTCATGGCCTTGGTGATCTGCCGCGTGTTTTTCACGCTGCGGATGCGACGCCGTAGATCGAGTACATTCGCCATAACGTTAGTTCTCAGTTCAAAGTTCTTAGTTCACAGTTTCTGTTTACAGCCCTTGGCATTTCAGCAGTTCGTTATTTTACGGCGAACTGTGAACTGCGAACTACGAACTGCATTTACGCTGTTGCCGTAGCCAGATCCGCCTTGAAGGTTTCCAGGTATTCCTTGAGGGCGGCGTGCAGGCGGCTGCGCATGTCGTCGTCCAGAGCCTTCTTCGCGGTCAGGTCGGCGATCAGCGCGGACTGCGCGCTATCGAAATACTTGTAGAGTCCGTCCTCGAAGGCACGAATATCGGTGACCTTCAGGTCGTCGAGATAGCCCTGCGTGCCGGCAAACAGGACCACCGTCTGCTGCTGCCAGGTGAGGGGCTGGAACTGCGGCTGCTTCAACAACTCAGTCAAACGGCTGCCGCGGTTGAGCTGCTTCTGGGTGAGCGGATCGAGATCGGAGCCGAACTGCGCGAAGGCCGCCAGTTCGCGATACTGGGCCAGATCGAGCTTGAGGGTCGAGCCCACCTGCTTGACCGCCTTGATGGCCGCCGAGAAGCCCACGCGCGAAACCGAGAGGCCGACGTTTACGGCCGGACGCACGCCGGAGTTGAACAGGTCGGTTTCGAGGAAGATCTGGCCGTCGGTGATCGAAATAACGTTGGTCGGAATGTAGGCCGAGACATCGCCGGCCTGGGTCTCGATGACCGGCAGTGCTGTCAGCGAACCGCCGCCCTTCTCCTTGCTCATCTTCGACGAGCGCTCGAGGAGGCGGGAGTGGAGATAGAAGACGTCGCCCGGATAGGCTTCGCGGCCCGGCGGACGGCGGAGCAGCAGCGAAATTTCGCGGTAGGCCATGGCGTGCTTGGACAAATCGTCGTACATCACCAGCGCATGCTTGCCGTTGTCACGGAAGTACTCGCCGATGGAGGTGGCCGCGTAGGGCGCCAGATAGAGCAGCGGCGCGGGCTCGGAGGCTGAGGCCGCGACAATGATGGTGTGGCCCATGGCGCCGGCTTCGGTCAGCGTCTGCACAACCTGCGCGATCGACGAGCGCTTCTGGCCGATGGCGCAGTAGACGCAGATCAGGTCGTTTTTGGCGTTGTTGATGATCGTGTCAAGCAGCACGGCGGTCTTGCCGGTCTGACGGTCGCCAATGATCAGCTCGCGCTGGCCGCGGCCGATCGGAATCATGGAGTCGATAGCCTTGAGGCCGGTGGCCATGGGCTCGCGCACGGGCTGGCGGTCGATAATGCCAGGCGCCAGGCGCTCGACGGGCAGAAACTCGGTGGTGGCGATCGGGCCCTTGTCGTCGATGGGGATGCCGAGCGCGTTGACCACGCGACCGATCATCGCACCGCCGACCGGCACGGAGAGAATCTTGCCGGTGCGCTTGACTTCGTTGCCCTCGCTGAGCTCGGTGTAGTCGCCCAGAATCACGGCGCCCACCTGGTCTTCTTCCAGGCTCAGGGCGAGGCCGGCAATGCCGTGCGGGAAGGCGAGCAGCTCGCCGGCCATCACCTTGTCCAAACCGTGCAGGCGGGCAATGCCGTCGCCAAGCGATGTGATGGTCCCGACCTCGTCAACCTGGACCTTCGAGTCGTAGTTCGCGATCTGCTCGCGAAGTAATTGCGTAATCTCGTCTGCCTTGATCTGAGCCATTCTGCGTTCCTTTTTCAGCGGAGAGCGAACTCAAAGTGAAAAGTGATCAGTGAACAGTGGTCAATTAAGAAGTTGCTACTAGCTGACGACTGGTTCGCCGAATCTAATTTCCTGACCGCTGTTAACTCACCACTGACTACTGTTCACTGCCAACTGTTCACTGCCGGCTTCAGCCGGCAATCAATGCTTCCTTCAACCGGTCCAGCCGTCCCCGCACTGAACCGTCGTAAACGGTGGAGCCGATGCGCACAACCGTGCCGCCGAGAATCGATGCGTCCTCGGTGAAGCTGGCCTGGATGCGGGAGCCGGCAAGTATCGCGATCTGGGCAACCAGCGCGTCCTGTTCCGCCTTGTCGAGTGCGCGCGCGGTAACAATCTGAGCCGGGCTGATCCCCATCTGCTGCTGCAACAAGCTGCGCCAGGCCTGGGCCACTTCGCTCACCTGGCCGATGCGGCCGTTCGAAATGAGCACGGCGATCAGGTTGCGCAGTTCCTTCATGAGCTTCAGTTGCGCATTCAACTTGTCGAGAATGGCCACCTTATCGACAGCGGGAATGGCCGGGTTCTCAAAAAATTCGCGGAGTTCCACGCTGCCGTTCCATGTGGCAAGAAAATCGGTCAACTGCGCGTCGATGGCAGTTGTATCCAGTTTGGCGGCCGTAACCACATCGGCGAAGGCGCTGGCATAGCGGGCAACGAAGGCGGCCATCTAGTTCTTCCCCCCTTTGCCGTCGCTTGAAACCTGCCCGATAAACTCGGCGATCAGGGCGCGATCGGTCTCCGGCGTCAGCGTCAGTTGCCTGGCGGCCTGCTCGATGGCCAGATCCGCGGCAAAATGGCGCAAACCGCGGCGGGCCTGTGCGGCGGCCACGCTCAGCTCCTGCTCGGCGGCCTGGACAATGCGGGCGCTCTCTTCCGTAATGGTTGCCTTGATGCGGGCCTCGTCTTCCAGGCTTTCCACCTCTACCTGGGCGCGGAACTTCTTGATCTCATTGTCCAACCCCGCCAGCTTTGTTTCGACCGCGCTCAGCCGGGCGTTCGCGTCCGCAGTTGCCTCGCGCGCCGTCTTCAGGCTGTGAACCAGGGTCTGAGACCGCTTGTGAAACACCTTGGGAAGAACGCGCGCGATCGGAATGCCGACCAGCAGGACAATCAAGCCGAAGTTGAGGAACTCGAAGATCGTTGCGGTGGTCTCGACGCTGAGACCGGAGGTTTTGGCCGACCACTTGACGATGGGGCCTTCGAGCCGGAAGACGTTGTTCTGCTCTTCCTGCGTCTTGGGCGCTTCGGACTGAGCCTTGGGCGCCTCGGCAGCGGCCGTACTCGGCGCGGCTGCCGGAGTGGATTCCTGCGAAGCCAGCCGAAGGGGGGCAACCCCGGCGGCCATCACGGCTAAAAACACAAACCCAAAAACACGGCGGGAAAAACGCGAAGGTGAAATGCGCTTTGGCAACGATTCGATCAACGGGACCCCCCGGCGGCCATGGGCAGCACTGCGCGGACGACCTGGCCAGCCAACTCGCCGGCTGTGCCCAAAATAGTCTGCTTTGCGGCTGCGGCCTCGGTCTCAAGCTCAGCCTTGGCCTGGCCTAGCTTCAGCCCGGCAGTCTTGCGGGCGATGTCCAGGGCGGCGTCGCGCTCGGCGTTCCACTGCTTGACGCGCTGCTCGCGCACCTTGTAGACCTCGGACCGCGCCTGGCGCAGTTTGTCGGCATACTCGGCGGTGCGCGCCTCGGCATCGGCAATCGCCTTCTGCGCGTCTTCCATGGCGCCTTCGGTCAGCGCGCGGCGCTGCTTAAGCGTTGCCGTCAGCGGGCCCTGCACCAGAAACTGGTAAGCCAAAACCAGCACGATGAACAACAAGGTCGTGGGGATGGCGCCTACGAACATGGCTCCGAGTTGTTGGATGATCAGTTGCATGGTGGTAGCGATTCAGTGCGGCCGTCAAACGAAATTTTATCGTATGGACAACACTTTTTGTAACAGGGGCAGCCCCTCAAGTCAACGGAGTTTGGGTCTAATGAACGGGGAGCGGTGACCGCTGTCACGGAATGGGAATTTGGTTCAAAATAGGACTTGCTTTCGCCGAGAACAAGCCTAAACTAAACATACCACCTAGACCCGGACCAGGGTCCAGCGGGCAGCCGGTTTCGGGAAGTCCTTCCACTCCCGATTCCGGATGCCCGCCTCTTAGTTTTTGGGGCCCTTTTTGGGGCCCAGCTTCCAGCCGCTAGCTTCTAGCTTGTTTTGTGGGAACCGGGTGCAATTGCCGATCGTAAAAACCATCATTTGCATACTTCCGCTTGTTTTTCAATGAACAGGCTAGGGTCCAGTCTCCGAAGTTGATTGAAAAACAACAGCAGCTCCTTCGACTCACCACCCCCACGCTCCACCCCAAAGAGCAAAAGCGCTCTTTGGGGACCCCGGAAAGCGCTTGGGGCCCCGTTCGCTCAGGATGACAACCTGAGTTTAGCTGCGAATATCGGAGACAGGACCTAGAAGCTAGCAGCTGCTTTTCACCGCTTCGCTCCCACCGCATCCTTGTCGATCGTCAGCAGCCCTTGAGCGCGCAGCCAGTTTTCCAGCAGGCCGGGCCATTGGTCGAGAGCTGCGTCGCCCTTGCCGAGGCCGGTGCCGTGGGGGCCGTTGGCAAAGACGTGCATCTCCGATGTGACCCCTGCCTTTACGAGCGCGTCATAGAAGCTGAGCGCCTGTTGGACGGGAACTGTCTGGTCGGTGAAGGTGTGATAGATAAAGGTGGGCGGCGTGTCTTTGGTGACGAACAACTCCGGCGTGTAGGCCGTGCGCAGTGCTTCGCATTTATCCATCAGGTTGAAGATCTTGCAGTAGCTCAGGTGCGAGGTGTCAGAGGAGATGGCGCCCAGCCACGGGTAGCCGAGCACGAGGTAATCGGGGCGGCTGGAGACGCGCTCGGCTGGGTCCACCGCGTCCGGGTTGCCGGCGACAAACTGGGTTCCGGCGAGCGCCGCCAAATGGCCACCGGCTGAGAAGCCGATGATCACGATGCGGTTGGGGTTGATCTGGTAATCCCTGGCCCGCGAACGCACCAGTTGCACCGCGCGCCGCGCATCGAGCAACGGCACCGGAAGCACGTAGCCGTGCGACGTGAGGCGGTAGCTCAGGATGAAGGCGCGGAAGCCGCGCGCGGCAAACCAGTCCGCCACGTCGCGCCCTTCCAGATCGCCCGCCAGCCCGAGGTACGCCCCGCCCGGCAGCACAATCACGGCCGAGCCGTTGGCGTTGCCGTTGCGCGGCCCCAGGATGGTCAGGGTCGGGATGTCTTCGCAGGTCTTGCCCTTCGCTTCGGGCGCGTCGCCGGGCCACAAACGAACCGTCTGAATGTTCAGAAAGGCGTTGTCGTTGCCGGCCGTGGCGCAGGTTGACAGTTGCGCTTGTGCCGTTGAGCAGGCAAGCAGTCCGGCAGCGATGAATGCAAGGGATAATTTCATGGAAAGGCCTCCGCGGGTTTCGGGAGGATTATACAAACAGGGAACAGGGAGTAGGGAATAGAAAAGCTACCTGGTTGAGTGTTTTGCTATCCCACCCAAACCGCAAAGAGCGCGGTTTGGATGGGGCACCCAGCTTTGTCGAGAGGGACGATGCACCCGCCCTTCGCAGTCTTGGGAGACGCGTAGCCGATAAGCTATTCACGGCCTGAGGTTGTCGCCGGAATGATTACACTACGGGAGCTTTCTATTCCCTATTCCCTATTCCCCGATTTCTTACAGCCAGATGGCCGTGTGTCCGGCGCAAGGGATTGCGGCCTGGGCGCTGAGGGATTCGGCCAGTTCGAGGCCGTAGCGGGCAAAGTAGTAGGCCGCACCGTGGGTGCGCTCCTGCAAGGCGCCGCCGGGACAAAGCGACTGGCAGAGGAATTCGGCGTGGCGGGCGAGCGAGGCTTCGCGCTGCAACTCAAAGTTGGCCGCCAGCCTGCGCAGGCGATTCATCTGGTAACGGATCTTGCTGGCCGAGGTCTTAGCTGACTTGCCCAAGCCCTCATCGAGCGAGGCCGTCCACTCCAACAGCGCCGTCAGTTCGGCGTCCATTGCATTTCCGGCAGCCGCGAGCTTTTGCTTGCCCTCGACGGGGATGCGGCGGGCGGCAAGCAATTGGGCCAGTGAGGTTGGAGTTTCGGCAAGGACACGGTCCAGCGTGAGGTCGTGCTTGCGCAATAGCTCCGCGATCGCCGGCTCGATCAGGGTTCCGAAGAAGCGCGCCTCTGGGGTCGTTTGGCGGCCGAGAATGCGCTCGTAGAGCACGGCTGACTGCGCGAAGTAGGCAATCTCGGCCGGGCCGCCGATGATGAGCGATGTGGAGAGGAGGAAGTCCTGAAAGACGGGGCGCAACAGCGCCGAGGGGGAGATGCGCTCGGGCTCGGCATCGAGAATGCCTACCAGATCTGCGGTGGAATAAGTTTGCTTGCCGGCCTGCCAAAGCCCCGCGGGCTCGGCGGCGGAGGGCGCGGTGCGCTTGAGGGCGAGGCGCGCGCCGGTTTCTGCGTCGACTAAAAACAACAGGCTCGATTGCGCGGTGACGGCGACCTGCGCGTGATAGCCGGCGGCTTCCAACGCGCGGTTGCGGTCGAGGAGCGCGGAGTGCAGCTCGTCGGCGCGCTCGATGCCGGCGCGCAGAACTGGCGCGCCGAGGCGGTGAAACTCGCGGCCGCTTGCGTCGAGAACCAGCAGGCCCTGCGCGGCAAAGAGCTTCGAGTAGAAATCGGCGAAGGCCCGCGCGAAGGTGCGGCCGGGCTTGTAGGCGGCGGCCAGAGCTTCCATGGCGTCGGAGGGTCCGAGCAGCTCCCACGCACGTTCGATCAGCGGCGTAATGCGCTCGTCCAGCACCACGCCGCCGACGGGGCGCGCTGCGGCAGATTCGTTGCCTTTGGCATACTGCAATTTTTCGAGAGCGCGCCCGGCGGGAAAGCTGACGTGATCGATCTCCGCAAAGTCATGGTCTTCGGTAGCCAGCCAGAAGATCGGGGCATGCGGATGTCCTGCCGCCGTAGCTTGCCGTGCCCTGGCCACCGCCGTTGCGGCCTTGAACGGGGTATAGAGAGGCCCGCCGAAGAGCCCCACCTGCTGGCCCGTCACGGTGACTCCCGCGCCGCCTGCAATCGCCGTCAGAGCGCCAGCCGCTGAGGCCGCCGGATTCTGCGCGGCCAGCAGGCGGACCAGTTCCGGCCAGTGCGCCGGAAGCACAGGACGCTGCCGCCAACTTCCGGGCAGGAAAGAGGCCGCGTAGAACGCCTGCGCCGCCGCAGAGCCGCTGTTCAGGTCGAGAAACAGCCGGCTCATTCCCGGCATCACGGTCATCGGATAACAGTCTGCGGTCGGCAACTCGTTCACTTTCGGTGATTCGGTTTCAATTGAACCGCTACCCGCAGGTTTGCCTGGTGTCGAAGCAGGAGAACGGGCGCGGAAGGATAAAGCGGCTTCATTAAGGATGCCACGCCAGGCGGGATTGATGCAGAAGTGCGGCCGGAAAGCAACCGCATCCTGGCGGCAGACCGTATACTCGTCTTGAATCGCGCCTTAGACAGCAGTATTTTGCGCGCGCAGGGAGAAGAGGTCGAAATGCCCAAAATTGCAAAGCCGAAAGCTGCCGTTGCCAAGGCGGTGAAGCCCCAAAAAACGAAGGTAGCCAAGACCGGCAAGCCAGCCGTGAAGGCGAAGATTGCGAAAGCCGTGAAGCCTAAAAAAGCTGCAAAGACCAAGAAGGGTGCAAAGGCCTTTCAGCCCATTGAGATGAAGGAAAAAGCGCAACTGATCAGCTCCAAGGTGGTTTTCGAGGGCAAGCTGTTCCGCGTTCTGCACGACAAGATCATCGAGCCGGGCGGCCACCAGAATGAGCGTGACGTCATCCGCCACAACGGCAGCGTCGTCATTATGGCGATGGACAGCTCGAAGAGCAAGAAGAACCCCTGGATCGTAATCGAGCGCCAGTACCGCCATGCCGCCAACCAGTTTTTGTGGGAGCTGCCGGCGGGCAAGATGGAACCGGGCGAAGACGCGGTGGCCGGCGCCAAGCGCGAACTGGCCGAGGAGACCGGGTACAGCGCCAAAAAGTGGAAGCCGCTGGTGGAGTACTACGCCAGCCCCGGTTTTCTGGGCGAGTCGATGAAGGTTTTTCTGGCCGAGGGCCTGATCGCCGGAGACGCGCGGCCGGAAGAGGACGAGAAGATCGAGTTCCGCCTGGTCAAGATGTCGGACATTCTGAAGATGATCGACAAGGGCTCCATTTTGGACGGCAAGACCCTGACCAGCGTGCTGCTTTATGAGCGGATGCTCGGGAGCAAAAGAAAAAAGTAGAGATATTTCTAGAATTTCTTTCAGACGGCGTCCCTGCTTGCTCCAGGTCAAGGGACGCCGCTGAAAACCAATCCTATACTTCAATCGCCGCACGATCTCGAGGGCAAACGGTTCAATCTGCGGCGTTTTTTCGAAGCCGTGGAGAGGGCGAGCCCAGCGGCGTTTGAAATCTGATGGTGGGCGTGCAGGGAATTCAGCGCGGAGGGGTTCCACAATTCGAGAGAGGAAACGGGAGATCCAATCAACCTTTTTTCCGTTTCTGTCGTCTTAGCATCTATCGGTGTGAGATTCCCCCCTGGCTCACCCGGATTCCCGCACGACCCAAGGAAGGCAGGAGCCTGTGGCTCAGTACAAAGGTAAGGTCAAGTGGTTTAACAACGCCAAGGGCTATGGATTCATCGGACGCGATGATGGGCCGGATGTATTCGTCCACTATTCAGCAATTCAGTTGGACGGCTACAAAACGCTCAAAGAAGGTGACGATGTCGAATTTGACATCGTTGAAGGCCAGAAAGGTCCCCAGGCGGATGGAGTCATCCGCTTAAGGGACAGCGCCCATAGCGCAGCCTAGTCCAGCGCGTTGGTTCGGGCGTATCACAAGCACTGCCTGGAGCGGTCAGGTTGAGTTGTGCCCTGTCGTCAGTGTCTTGTCACAGAGGCGAATTGGGGCGCTGGGCTGAATTTCATTGAACCTGTTGCCTCGGCGAGTTTGAGCGTGTCCCCAAGTGCCTCGATGCAGGTTTGCCTGAACTCCGTTTCTTGCTCACAAGACTCTTTCTTTCGCTGACTTCTGACATCTGATCCCTGTCTTGCTTGATACTGTTCGCGGAGGGTCAGGCAATGGACAACGCCACGATGGCTCGGCTGCTGGAAGAGACCGGCGATCTGCTGGAGATCGACGGCGGGGACAGCTTTCGCATTCGCAGCTATCGGCGCGCCGCCGAGGCTGTTGCGCAAACGACGGTGGACCTGGTTGCCGCCGCGGGCGACACTGCGCGTCTGCTGGAAATTCCCGGCATCGGCAAGGGGATGGCCGCCAACCTTCAGTCCATCGCCGCCACCGGCTCGCTGCCGCTGCGCGACGAATTGCTGGCCCGGTATGGCGCCGGCCTGCTGGAACTGCTGAAGCTGCCCGGCATGGGGCCCAAGACGGTTGCGCTGTTGTGGGACGCAGCGAAGATTTCCAGCATTGACGCACTCGCCGAGGCGATCGATGCCGGACGGCTGGCCGGGTTGCCGCGCATGGGCGCAAAGCAGATTGAAAAGCTGCGCAAGGGCATCGACGACTACCGGCGCAGTTCGGGACGCTTCCGCATCGACGTGGCCGAGGAGCAGGCGAAGCGCATTGCTGCTTACTTGCTGGAGTTTCCCGGTATTGAACGGGTGACTCCGGCTGGTTCGCTGCGGCGGGGACGCGAGACTGAAGGCGACCTCGATCTGCTGGCTACCGGTTCGGCATTCCACCCCAGCAAGCCCAATGCGGGCTTGCCGGGGGCCCCGGCATGCGTACCGGAGCACACGGCCGCGGCGGTCGAGTATGTGGCCGCTTACCCCGGCATTCAGGACATTATCGCCAAGGGCGAAAACAAGATCAGCTTCCATGTGGGCCAGGGCATGCAGGTGGATGTGCGCCTGCTGCCCACGGCCAGTTACGGCGCGGCGTTGCAATACTTTACCGGCTCGAAGGCGCACAATGTCTCGCTGCGGCAGCGGGCGCTCAAGATGGGCTACACGCTGAGCGAGTGGGCGCTGGCGCGGCTGGACGACGAATCCATCGTTGCCGCGGCTACCGAGGAGGAGATCTACGCCGCGCTGGGTATGGACTGGATACCGCCCGAGATGCGTGAGAACCTGGGTGAGATTGAAGCCGCGGCGCGCCACGAGCTGCCACAGTTGATTGAGGCCGCCGACATCAAGGGCGACCTGCACATGCACACCACAGCCAGCGATGGCCGCAACTCGATTACCGAAATGGCCGAGGCGGCGCTGGCCGTTGGGTACCGCTATATCGCGATCACGGACCACTCGAAGATTCTGGCCATGACGGGCGGCTTGGACGAAAAGCGTGCGCTTGAACACATCCGTAATATTCAGGAAGTCGATCGCCGCATGGAGGGCCGCATACGCGTCTTCAGCGGCATCGAGGTGGATATTCTGGCCGATGGGGTGCTCGACCTGGACGACGAAGTGCTGGCGGAGATGGACGTGGTGATCGCCAGCGTCCACACGCGTTTCGAGCAGAGCCGCGAGGAGATGACGGCACGGGTTCTGCGAGCCATCGAGAACCCCAATGTGCGCATTCTTGGCCACCCCACCGGAAGGCTGCTTTTGCGCCGCGAGCCGTTTGCGATCGACATGGGCGCGGTGCTTCGCCGCGCGGCCGAGCTGGGTGTGGTTGCCGAGCACAACGCCGCTCCCGAACGGCTCGACCTGAACGACCGCGACCTGCGCCTGGCCAAGGAACTGGGCTGCCGTGTGGTGATCAATTCCGATGCCCATGACAGCCGCAACCTGGGCAGGATGGAGTATGGCCTGCGCCAGCTTCGGCGCGCGTGGCTGGGCCCGGGGGACGTGCTGAATACGTTGGAAGCGGAGGAAATGCTGGTGGCGTTGCGGGCGCGGGGGTGAGCGATCCAGTCTCTGGCCGCATAGTTTGGCACTTTTGGTTCATGCTATCCCAGGTCCCAAAAGCGGGACCTGGGGCACCCGCGGGGGACGTGCTGAACACGTTGGAAGCGGAGGAAATGCTGGCGGCGTTGCGGGCGCGGGGGTGAGCGGGGGCTGAAATTGCCGATTTCAGTGCAAAACCAGGCACAATTTCGCTGGGGTCTTCAGGATTTCATGGCCTCTGAGGCACTTATCAGGCTAAGATAAGGGCGCTATGAGTCTCCTTCATCAGGACACACCGGAAGCAATCGACGATTCTGCTCTTGGCGAGGAATTGACCAAGGGTTCCAGCCACCTGGTCTGGACCACAATAGTTGCGGCAGTTTTGGTCACCATCGCCATAGCGATCTACGTGATTGCCGGTCAAAAGCCGCCCGCGGTCGTCGGGGATGTGGTTGCGGTGTGGGCTCATCCGCAGCACACGGAGACCTCGGGCCTGGACGCCAATGGCGAGTCCATGGCCAAGGATACCTTTGACCAAGTGCTTGTTTTTACTGAAGTGCGGCTGCGCAACCAGAGCAAACTGCCGCTCTCCCTGGTCACTGTGATGACCAATGCCACGCTTGACGATGGCATCCACTCCAGCTATGCGGCGTCACAATCCGACTATGACCGGGTGTTTCTGGCCTATCCGGATATGCCGGTTCCCCACGGCCCGGGATTCCCGATCAGCGTGACCCTGGACCCAGGGCAGTCCGTGGATGGAACGTTCGTCTCGTCGTTTCGGCTGACCAAACAGCAGTGGGACGCGCGTAAGAGTCTCGACTTCAGCTTTACCTTCCGCTATCAGCCAGTCCTCAAACTCACGCCCACTGCCGCGGTTATTGAGCGCTAGTGGCTCTTGGGCATGGACAGGTAACCGGAAATCTGGTTCTTCGAATTGATGGAATTCACCACGATCTCAAACAGCGCCGGATCCTTGCCGCTATAGAACTGCAAGGGCTCGTTCACGTTCCTGTCCTTCTTTTCGTAGTTCTTGTCATCGGCAAGAATATTCAGGGTGAACTTGTTCTTTTTCTGGTCGGTCTTTTTCAACTCGAGGCTCACCGTGCCCACGGGCTTCTTCTGCCCCTTGTTGATGGTGAACTCGACGTAGTTGCGGTCGCCCTTGTGTTGCAGCAGAACAAGTTCGTCGTGGTTGCGGGCGATGACGCTGTTGGTGCTGCTGAGGTCGCCCTTGACCGCCATCAACTGGCTGATGGTGGAGGCCAGGTCGCTCTGGGTTTTGGCCACATCGGTCTTGACGCCGCCCACGTCGGTCTTGACGCTGGACACGTCGCTGGCGACGGCGGTCACCTGCTGCGCGGTCTGCTTCTGGGCGGTCTCGAGCCGCTTGGCGTTGGCCTCGTTGGCCTCCTCGCGAGCAATGAGCTGCTGGGCGCGGTCGTCCATCTGCTTCTGCGTCAGTCCCAGCGATTTGCCCAGCTCGTCGGAGGTCACCTGCAGGCGAGCGTCGGTCTCGCGCAACTCGGCGGCCAGCTTCACGTTTTCCTGCTTGGCATCGGCCAATTCCGTTGCCTGGGTTGATGCCTTGTTGCTGAGCGTATAGCACCAGATCAGGCTTCCGAGCGCGCACACAAGCGCGGCGGCAATGACTCCAAGAAGTGCGCCGGAGTAGGTTCTGGGTGTTTCTTCAAGTTCACTCATGCTTAACCTTCCTTCTTTCGGGCGGCTCCTGCCTGGAACCGCTCCGGGTTGATTGCGTCTTCCGGTTCGGTTAGACGCTTCTTCGGAAGAAATTCTCCTACATTTTCAGGAGCTTCCCATGTGTTCGCCGAGATCGAACTCCGCTCATCAAGCCGGGGAGTATTCGCTCCGCGTGCCTCCAGGGGGAATCTACAGAATAGCGGAGAAAGCCGGAATGCGCAGAAAATCCAGTAGATCCGAGGCTCATTTTCTCTCCCTCGGGCAGCTCTGGCTGTCCGCAATTGCTCACACTCTGTCCCGCTCTCCGTGACAACCACCGAATGGTTCCGTTATAAACATCTTTACCGCATCTTTTTGAGCCGGGTGCTCGTTCCGTACCAGAATCCCCAGCAAGATACGGGGTCCCCGGCGACGGGTCTTGGTCGCAGGGGTGTAAATGCGACACGTTCATCGTAAGCTTAGATAAACCATTGCAAGGGAGAAGCGAAAGGCTATGTCGACTGCTGCTGCTGGAAAGGGTCTGGAAGGAATTGTCGCCGCAAACTCCGGAATCTGCTGGATTGATGGAGACGCCGGCGTTCTGTCCTACCGGGGAATCGATATCCATGAGTTGGCCGACCATTCGACCTTCGAGGAGACGACCTACCTGCTCTGGAACGGCATTCTGCCCAACGCGCTGCAGTTGCGCGAATTTCAGTCGCAACTGACGCTAGCCCGCTCGCTCGATCACCGCATCATCGAGATGATGCGCGCCTTTCCCTCCACGGCAACGCCCATGGAGGTGCTGCGCACCACCGTTTCCGCGCTCAGCTTTTACGATGCCGACGAGAAAGACAACTCCCACGACGCCAACGTGCGCAAAAGCTACAATCTGACCGCGCAGTTCGCCATGATCGTGGCCATCTACGACCGCATCCGCAAGGGCAAGGAGATTATTCCGCCGGATCGCTCGCTGACCCACGCGGCCAACTTTCTGTGGATGCTGAATGGCGTGAAGCCCTCTGAAACCGCCGTTAAGACCATGGACATGGCGCTGGTGCTGCACGCCGAGCACGAACTGAACGCCTCCACCTTCGCCGCGCGCGTGATCGCCGCCACCCTGGCCGACATTCACTCCGCCATCACCGGCGCCATCGGCGCGCTGAAGGGGCCGCTGCACGGCGGCGCCAACGAGGGCGTGATGCGCCTGCTGCTCACCATCGACAAAGCCGGCGCCGATCCGGTGGAGTATGTGCGCAACATGCTTGCCGCCAAGCAGAAGATCTCCGGCTTCGGCCACCGCGTCTACAAGACGGAAGATCCCCGCGCCACGCATCTGCGCAAGATGAGCGAGCAGTTGGGCAAGGATGCCGGCGAGCCCAAGTGGTACGACATGTCGCGCGCCATCGAGCTCTACATCAACGCCGACAAGAAGCTCAATGCCAATGTCGACTTCTACTCCGCCTCGACGTACGCAACGCTGGGCATCGACATCGATCTCTATACGCCGATCTTCGCCATCAGCCGCATCGCCGGCTGGGCCGCGCACGTCATCGAGCAGTTGGACGACAACCGCCTGATCCGCCCGCGCGCCGAATACATTGGGCCGGTTTACCCCGCGCCCTATATTCCCATCGAGCAGCGGCCGTAGGCGGTATCGGAGCCACCGGCGCCGCGGCAGGATTGGACTTTTCTCACCCCTGCCGCGCCTTCCACAGCAGATACAATCCCCACGCCGATAGCGTGCAGCCGTCGCGGATAGCGCCATCGAGCATCATGCGCTCAAACTCTGCTACGGGTACGAGACGAGCCACAAGATCGTGCTCTTCCGCATCGGGATCTTTTTCTGTTGGCGTGAGCCCGGTGGCCAGAAAGACGTGCAGCTTCTGGTTCATGCAGCCGGGGGCGATCCACTGCGTTCCCAGGTGGACCATCTGGGCGGCTTCCAGGCCAAGTTCTTCCTTGAGTTCGCCGCGCGCCAGGTCTTCGGGGTTGCCGACGGCCCTCTCCCAACTGCCCTGAGGCAGTTCCAACGACCTCTGCTGCACCGTGTAACGGAACTGCTCCACAAGCCAGACGCGGCCCGCATCGATGGGTAGAATGATGGCTCCGTCGTGCTTGTCCACCACGCCGTAGAGGCCCTTCTCGCCGTTGGAGCGGAGGATCTCGTCTTCGCGCACCCGCATCCAGTGGTTGCGGTAGACTTCGCGGCTTGAAAGCGTCGTGATGGTGGGGGTGGTGTTGTTGCTGACCGGATTCATGCGGTCTCCTTCGTGCGGTGACAAGAGGATAATCGGCAGGGCGTTGCGCAATGATGAAAAGCTGGGCTATTCGTCGCGCAGGCGGTACTTGCGCAGACGTCCCACGAGCGACGCCGGGCCGCTCACAGCGAGACGCACCAGGTTGCCCTCGTACGCGCGGCTATGCACCACCATGCCGGCTTCAATCGTAGCCAGCACGGCGCCCTCCTGCTGCGGAACCCGCAACTCCGCCGAGAGGATCGGATCGGAGTGCAGTGCCGCGTCAATGGCCGCGAGCAGTGCATCCATGCCCTCGCCGGTCACGGCCGACACAGCCACTTCGCCGGTTGCCCCGCGCCTGCTCAGAAGCCCTTCTCGCTCGTGTTCGCCGAGCAGGTCGATCTTGTTCAGCACTTCGATGCGCGGCTTGCCGAGGGATTCCAACTCGCCCAGAACTTTTTCCACCTGGCTTTTCTGTTCCTCGCCGTAGGTGGAAGCGGCGTCGCGGATGTGGAGCAGCACCTCGGCCTGCGTTACCTCTTCCAGCGTCGCCCGGAAGCTGGTGACCAGCGTGTGTGGCAGGTTGCGGATGAAGCCGACGGTGTCGGACAGGAGCACCTTGCGCCGGCTGGGCAATTCGATGGCGCGCAGCTTCGGATCGAGTGTTGCGAACATGCGCGCCGACTGCAGCACGTGCGCGCCTGTCAGGCGGTTGAACAGCGAACTCTTGCCGGCGTTGGTGTAGCCGACCAGGGCCACTGTCGGCACCGGCACAGACTCGCGCCGTTGCCGCTGCTGTTTGCGGACCCGCCGCACGGCTTCGAGATCCAGTTTCAACTGATCGATGCGCCGCTTGATCTGCCGCCGGTCGGTTTCGAGCTTGGTTTCGCCGGGGCCGCGCGTGCCGATGCCGCCGCCCAACTGCGACATGGATTTGCCCCGCCCGGCCAGCCGCGGCAGCATGTACTCAAGCTGGGCCAGCTCCACCTGCAACTGCCCCTCGCGGGTTCGTGCGTGGCGGGCAAAGATGTCGAGGATCAACTGAGTGCGATCAAGCACGCGGCAGGGAAGCGCCGCCTCAAGATTGCGCAGTTGCGTGGGCGTCAGTTCGTGATCGAAGAGTACGAGGTCGGCTTCGACGGAAGCCGCCACTCCGGCAATCTCCTCCACCTTGCCCGAGCCGACAAGTGTGGCAGGGTCGGGTTTGGCGCGCCGCTGCATTATTTCCGCAGCAACGACGCCACCCGCGCTTGTGACCAGCTCGCGAAATTCGGCGAGCGACTCCTCGGCGTCCAGTGCCGTCAGGTTCTGGGCCGGTTCCTGGGGGACGTTGCTTTGAGAGGAAGAAAGGGAAGATTCCGAGTCGAGCGCGTCTGCGCACACATCCACCTTGCGCGCGCCGGACAAACCGGTGCGACTGCCGCCGGAGCGGACGGCAATGTCCACTCCTACCAAGACCGCACGTTCAGGCTTGCTACCACCCCCGCGACCAAGACCTGTCGCTGGGAACCCTGGCTTGCTACCTGTGCCGTCGGTCCTGCGATTCTCACTCGCCAATCGAGGCCGCTCCCCGCGCGCTATCGCGGCTCCGCAACGATCGGAGTTGCGTTGGGCACGGCAATTGGCGTCCCAGGGACGCCCGTTCCGATGACAGCCGGACGATGCTCTGTGTGCATCACGCTCCGGTTGCTCACCACGGTTGAAATGGCGTGTTTAAAGATCAACTGCTCCTGGCTGTTGTTTTCCAGCAGCACCGAATATTTGTCGAAGGACCTAATTTTTCCAGTCAACTTGACGCCGCTGACCAGGTAAATTGTGATCGGGGTTTTGTCCTTGCGAACAGTGTTCAGGAATGTGTCTTGAATATTTTGTGCCGGCTTGTTCTCCATGTGCCGATCTCCGCTCTCTTCTTGAAGGGTTGGATTTTTGTGCTGCACTAACTTGAAAAAAAGAAACCACGGGCACGGTTCCGGCAACCCCGGAGCCGCCAACTCCCGCAATGTGTTAACAATAGAACGGTTTGTGAGTCTTTTCAACCCCGGGTTTTCGTCAAACTTGGTTAAAGGCCTGTTTTGCCCTTCCGCAGGGGAACGAAACGCTCATCCATGGTTGGTCATAGATCGCTCGGCGGCTGATAAAATAATTGCGTGCAAGACGCCGCAATCCCGCCCGTGAACCCCTCCTACGCAGCCCAGCCTGTACCGATGCTGGACCTGAAGCGCCAGTACCAGCCCCTCCACCAGGAACTGCTGGCGGCTGTTGGGCATGTCCTTGAGACGCAGCAGTTTATCCTTGGCGAGCAGGTTGCCGCCTTTGAGCAGGCCGCTACCCGTCAACTGGGCGTGGCCCACGCGCTGGGCTGCTCCTCGGGAACCGACGCCCTGTGGCTGGCGCTGGCTGCAGCCGGAATCGGATCAGATTCGACCGTTCTCACCACGCCCTTCAGTTTTTTTGCCTCCGTGAGCGCAATTCTCCGCGCCGGCGCCAAGGCAGTGTTGGCAGACATCGACCCGATGACCTTCAATCTTTCGCCTGCCGCCGCCGAAGCGGTTCTCGACGGGCCGCAGGGCAAGGGCGTTCGCGCCATCCTGGCTGTCCATCTCTATGGTCAGTGCGCCGACTGGACTTCTTTTTCCCGAATTGGGCAAGAGCGCGGTTTGAAGTTGATTGAAGACGCCGCCCAGGCCTGGGGCGCGGAGTGGGATGGCGTGAAAGCCGGCGCGTTGGGTGACGTTGCCGCCTTCAGTTTTTATCCCACCAAGAATCTGAGCGCCGCGGGCGACGCCGGCATGGTCACGACGAACTCCGACGAGATTGCCGAGCGTGCAAAGATGCTGCGCCAGCACGGGATGCGCCGCCGCTACTATCACGACGAGATTGGCTGGAACACGCGTATGGACGGCTTCCAGGGCGCTGTTCTCGAGGTCAAGCTGCGCTACATCGGCGGCTGGAACCACGCTCGCCACACGGTGGCCCGTCGCTACAACGCGCTGTTCCACGCCGCAGGACTGGCCGAGGCTGGGCCTTATCCTAGCCGCGGCGTTGTGCTGCCCCACGAGGTTGCGGGCAGCCGCCACGTCTGGCATCAGTACGTGATCCGCACCGCGCGGCGCGACGCGCTTCGCGCGTTTCTTGCCGAGCGCAAGATTGGATCGGAGATTTACTATCCTGTTCCGCTGCACATGCAGGATGCGCTGAAGTGCCTGGGCTACGCCGCGGGCAGCTTTCCGGAAGCAGAGCGCGCCGCTCGCGAAGTGCTTGCGCTGCCCATTTTCCCGGAGTTGCGCGAAGACGAGCAGCAGACGGTGGTCAACGCGATTGCGGAGTTTCTGAGCTAGCTCTGTGACAACATAAATTCGTACATTGAGTTCGTATTTTCCCAGGTCCCAGAATCGAATCCTCACCCCAGCGACGAAGACCTATCGCTGGGGACCCCGGGACCTGGGGCACCCGGCACCCGGAATTAATACAAGCGCAAGCGGTCAAAGGCTCCAGTTACGCGGGCTTCTTCACTTCTACATGCGAGAGGTTCTCAATTACCGTAGCGATCGCTGCGTGATCGAGATCCCCTTTGCCGTCGGCGATGAGCGAATTCAGCATCTGCTGCACCAGGGCGGTGAAGGGAAGGAACACATTGTTCGCCTCCGCTGTTTGCAACGCGTTGCGCAGATCCTTTTGATGCAGCTTGATCTTGAATCCAGGCTTGAAGTTGCGCGCGATGAGCATCGGGGCCTTCGCGTTGAGTACGGTGCTGCCGGCCAGGCCGCCCTTCACCGCGTTGAACACGACTTCAGGATCGAGGCCGCAGCGCGTGGCCAGTGTGAGCGCCTCGCCCATGGCTGCAATGTTGCAGGCAACCATGATCTGGTTTGCCAGCTTGGTGGTGTTGCCCGCGCCCACCGGGCCGGTCAGCAACACGCTTGAGCCAAGACACTTGAGAATAGGCTCAGCCTTGGCGAATACCTTCTCGTCGCCGCCCACCATGATGGCCAGCGTTCCGTCGATGGCTTTCGGCTCGCCACCGCTGACCGGAGCATCCAGAAAATCGACGCCCTTGGCCGCGCAGGCCTTGGCGACTTTTTGCGAGACGCCCGGATTGATGGAACTCATATCGATGATGAGCGTGCCGGCCTTGGCGCCTTCCAGCACTCCGTTGGGTCCAAGCACGACTTCCTCTACCTGCGGCCCGTCGGGCACCATCGTGATGATGATGGGCGCGCTTGCTCCCACCTCTTTACACGACGTTGCGCGCTTGGCTCCGTCTGCCACGCTGCCGTCAAGCGACTTTGCAAAGGCGTCATACGCAATGACCGTGTGACCGGCCTTCAACAGGTTCCTGAGCATGGGTCGGCCCATGATGCCGAGACCGATGAATCCTAGGTTTGCCATTGTTTTTCTCCTTTGGTGCGGAAGTGTTTTTAGCTCCCAGCCTTCAGCTTCAAGCCAGGGATCTGGAGTCACAAGCTGAAGGCTGAAAGCTATGAGCTAGTCTTTATGAAACCTTGCTGCCAACTGTTCTGCTCCGCGGGCCAGAATGCCGGCATCGCTGCCCACGGCCGTAAAGTTGAATCCCATTTCGATCAGCGTCTCCACATCGTCGACACTGCCGGTCAACATGCCGGCGGATTTTCCCGTTGTCCGAATACGCGTCGCGGCATCCTTGAGCGCTGCCCGCACCTCGGGGTGCTTTGGATTGCCCAGATGCCCGAAGTCTGCGGCCAGGTCGCTGGGGCCGATGAAGATTCCATCCACGCCGTCGACGGACGCAATGGCCTCGATCTCCTTGAGCGCGGCCCGCGTCTCCAACTGCACCAGCACGCAGGTGTCGAGATGCGCATTCTTGTGATAGTTCTGCACGCGGCCATAGTCGTTAGCGCGCGGCGCCACAGAGACTCCGCGAATGCCCAGCGGCGGATAGCGCGTTGCTGCAACTGCACGGCGCGCCTCTTCCGCATTCTGCACAAAGGGAATCAGCAGCGAGCGCGCGCCCACATCGAGAGCCCGCTTGATAATCACCATATCGTTCCACGGCACGCGGAAAACCGGCTCGGCAGTGCCCCCGCGCATGGCCTGCAATTGCGGCAGCAGCGTCGAGATGTCGTTCGGTCCGTGTTCGCCGTCGATCACGATCCAGTCGAAGCCCGCGCCGGCAAGAATATCCGCCGTGATCGGACTCGCTAACGCGCTCCATAGTCCCACCTGGCGCTCACCTTTTGCGAGTGCCTGTTTGAAAGCATTACGGGGAAGATGTCCCGGCCATTCCGGCATGAGCTTATTCGCCTCCTGTACTGGTTGAGGGCGCCGAGAGAGCAGCGTCGTTATTGTAGATGAACTAGTCTCAAGCTTCCGCGTCAGCAGACGGCGCAAGTTCCAACCGCTTGATCTCGCCTACGATCGGCCCGAAGGCCACGATGGCGCAGAACGCGATGATTGCTATGAACACCAGTGCGCCGTTGTACGAGTGCGTCCTGGTCACGATGTACCCGATGATGAGCGGCGTAGTGATGCCGGCCATGTTGCCGCAGAGATTGAAGAGCGCGCCATTCATGCCCACCATGCCCTTGGGCGAGGTATCGGAGATAACGGTCCAGCCCAGTGCGCCAATGCCTTTTCCGAAAAACGAAATAGACATGAACAACAGCATGATTGACACCGAACTCGCGTAATTGCAGGCGATGATCGACATCGAAAGCGCCATCCCTGCCATGATGGGCAGCTTGCGCGCAAAGCTCAGCGAGCAGCCACGCTGCAATAGTTTGTCGGAAATTATGCCGCCAAGTATTCCGCCGAAGCCTCCGCAAAGCCCTGGCACCGCAGCCGCAAAGCCAACCTTCAGCACCGACAGGTGCCGCGCCTGCACCAGGTAAAGCGGAAACCATGTGAGGAAGAACCAGGTCAGCGTCGTAATGCAGTATTGGCCGATGTAAACGCCCACCAACATGCGGTGGCTCAGCAGCATCTTTACTGTTGCCCACGTCAGCGTGTTCTTCTTCACGCTCGCCTGGCCGTCGGTATTTACCAGGCCGCCGCCGCGCTCGATGGTTTCAATCTCGGCTGCGGAAATCTTCGGATGATCTTTGACGCCGTAGATGTTCTTGAACCAGAGCGCCGTCAGCACCGCACCCAGCGCGCCCATGAACCAGAAGCAGCTTTGCCAACCGAATTTGTTCAGCAGCCCGCCAAAGACGGGCGCGAAGATGGGCAGCGCAAAATATTGCGACGAGTTGAAGATTGCCGACGCGCGCCCGCGTTCGGATGTGGGGAACCACGCGGCGACAATGCGTCCATTGCCGGGAAACACCGGCGATTGCGCGAGGCCGGAGCAGATGCGCAAAATAAAAATCACCGTGAAAGCCGCGCTTGCGCCCACGTATCCCGCAAAGCCGGTGAGAAACGCGAAGATCGACCAAAGAATAATGGCGATGCCATAGACGCGTTTCGATCCAAAACGATCGAGCAGCCCGCCGGAAGGCAACTGCCCCAGCGCATAGGCCCAACCGAAGCCAAAGAGCAGGTAACCCATCCGTTGAGGAGTGAGGTCGAGATCCTTCGGCATCAAGCCCGCGGCCTGCGACAGGGCCGAGCGATCGGCAAAGCTGAAGCAGCTCAGAATAAACAGAATGCCGATGATGAGGTAACGGATGTGGGTCTCTTTGGTCTTAGGCAAAGTCTGAATCTTCCTTCCGCTCAAGCTTCTGCGTTGACCGACTGAATCAGGCCGCGAATGTATCCGTAACAGAACGCAAACGACTGCAATGAATCGGGATCGTTTTCGGCAATCGGCACATGATCGGGCATCAGCATATACGGATAGCCGATTTCCTTATACACCCGGATCGCTTTCACAAAATCGATGTCACCCTCGTCGGGAAAGACTTCTTCAAAATCGTTGCGATGGCCGCGGATGTTGCGGAAATGCACGTTGAAAATCTTTTTGCGTGTGCCGAAGTAGCGGATGACATCGAAGATTTCTACGCTTGGATTTTCAAGAGCTTCCGCGACCGTTCCCTGGCAGAAGTTCAGACCGTGATAAGGGCTCTCCTTGATGGTGATGAACTTCTTCAGGCCGTCGATTGTGCCCAGCACGCGGTTCACACCCTGATAGCCCAGGGGCGGAACGCCGGGGTCCTGCGGATGGCATGCCATGCGGATCTTGTATTCGTTTGCCACTGGAATCACGCGGTCGAGAAAGTAAGTGATGCGCTCCCAGAAGGCATCGGCGTCCACAACGCCAGCCTTGGTCAGCGGTGTCGCCGGATGCGCCTCGGAGAGCTTCCACACATGATCCATCGCGTCGCCGCGTCCCGGCCTGCGCCCCGTGCGCAGAACGCCGAGAAGGCTCATGTTGTACTTGATCGACGGAATGCCCGCCGCAGCACAATTCTTGATCAGCATCTGCAACTGCTCAATGTCGCGATCGCGCTCAGGGCTCTGGGCCAGCAGGATCGTCGGATGTTTTTCCTTGTCGATAAAGCTCGATGCGAGAAACGGCGGCGCAATGCAGTCCACGCTGAGCTTGTATTTCGCGGCGAGGTCCTTCATGCGCTTCAGTTCTTCAACGGTCGCATAGAGCCGGTCGCCTTCAATCTGCGGATAGCCGCAGATGCTCTCGACGCCGTAGCGCGCGAGGTACTTCAGATGCACATCGTTGGTGGGGGCGGTCTGGTCGCCGAGCTTCATCAGACTCTTCTTTGCGGCGGGCTCAGCAACGGCCTTTGTGGTCACACTTCCACTTGTGGCGACCAGCCCTGCGGCACCGCTGGTTACGATGAACTGTCTACGATTCATGCAGTCGAATCCTTTGATGGGCGGTCAGAGGTTGGGAGCATCCAACATGTACGACATCATCTGTCTTCGTATGAGTTTGTACGCGTTAGAATCGGCGATTGTCAAGTAATTTTGAATATTTCTTGCCAGGTTATAGAGTTTATGTGATATGACATCTTATGAGTAGTTCGCGCTAGGAGCGATGCTGTGGACTTACAAATTCAGGTTCCGTCCGGGAGTCTCACCGAAAAAGTGGTCGCGCATATCTCCGCACAGATCGGCAACGGGGCGCTGGCACCGGGGGCAAAACTGCCGTCTGAGGCCGAGATTGTGCGCCGCCAGAGTGTGAGCCGCACCGTGGTTCGTGAGGCCATTTCCCGGTTGCAGGCGATGGGGCTGATTGTCACGCGTCACGGCATCGGCAGCTTCGTGTGCGAGCAGGCGGCCAAGGGGAGCTTCGGTTTCGAACGCAATGGCAGGGGCACCGCGCAGGAACAGTTGGCGATTCTGGAACTGCGCATCGGCCTGGAGACTGAGGCCGCGGCCCTGGCGGCAAAACGCCGCACGGCTGGCGATTTGGAAGCCATGCAGCGTGCGCTGGCGGAGTTCTCAGAACAGATGGGAACTGGTGGAGACGGCATCGATCCCGATTTCCGTTTTCATATCGCCATCGCCAAAGCGGCACACAACCGCTACTTCCTCGATATTCTCTCCTCGCTCGGTCCGGGCGCGATTCCGCGATCGAGGTGCCGTGTCGACGAGCAGGAGATAGAGCCGCGCGAATATCTCCAGCGTGTCGCCAACGAACACGAAGATATTTTGAGCGCAATTCTGCGCGGAGACTCCGACGCTTCGCGCGCTGCGGTGCGCAATCATCTGGGCAACGGCCGGGAACGGATGCGGCGCGCGGCGGATCAACTGGTCTTGCAGGGAGCGCAGAACCGATGAGCAGCAAGCCCTTGAACACCGCCGGTAAATCTCCGCGCGTTACTGCCATGCGCATTGTTCCTGTTGCCGGGCAGGACAGCATGTTGCTGAACCTGAGTGGCGCGCATGGGCCCTACTTCACGCGCAACCTCGTTATTCTGACCGATGAAGCCGGCAACACCGGCGTGGGTGAAGTGCCGGGCGGAGAAAAGATTCGCCAGGTTCTGGAAGAAGCCGCGCCTCTCGTGATTGGCCGCGATATTGCGTCGTACAACGCGGTACTGAACGATGTGCGCCGGCGCTTCGCCAATCGCGATACCGAGGGCCGAGGGCAGCAGACCTTCGACCTGCGCATCACCGTGCACGCGCTCACTGCCATCGAGTCCGCGCTGCTCGATTTGCTCGGGCAGTTTCTCGGGCTGCCGGTGGCTGCGCTACTCGGCGAAGGCCAGCAGCGCAGCAAGGTGCCTGTGCTCGGCTATCTGTTCTTCGTCGGCGACAGCCGTAAGACGAATCTGCATTATCGCCGCGCGGGCGATGCCGCCGAGGGCTGGTTCCGTCTGCGCGATGAAGAGGCGCTGATGCCCGATTCTGTTGTGCGGCTCGCGGAAGCGGCAAAGGCGCATTACGGCTTCAACGACTTCAAGCTCAAGGGCGGCGTTCTCTCTGGCGCTGACGAGATGAAAGCCGTGGAAGCGCTGGCCGCGCGTTTTCCCGAGGCGCGTATCACGCTCGACCCCAACGGCGCGTGGTCGCTCAGCGAAGCCATTGCGCTTTGCAAGGGCAAGCAAAACGTGCTGGCCTACGCAGAAGATCCATGCGGAGCAGAGCAAGGTTTCTCTGGCCGCGAGATTATGGCGGAGTTTCGCCAGGCCACCAACCTGCCCACCGCGACCAACATGATTGCGACCGACTGGCGCCAGTTGCGCCACGCCATCCAGTTGCACGCGGTCGACATTCCGCTTGCCGATCCGCACTTCTGGACCATGCAGGGCTCGGTGCGCGTGGCGCAGGTTTGCCGCGACAACGGCCTCACGTGGGGCTCGCACTCGAACAATCACTTCGACATTTCGCTCGCCATGGTGACGCATGTGGCCGCAGCTGCGCCCGGCGCCATCACCGCTATCGATACGCACTGGATCTGGCAGGACGGGCAGCATCTTACGCGCAATCCATTTCTCATTCGTGATGGACTACTGACCGTGCCCGAGCGAGCGGGGCTGGGCGTCGATCTCGATTTGGAAGCCATTGAGCGTGCGCATGCGCTCTATAAAGCCAAGGGCCTGGGCGCGCGCGACGACGCGGCACAAATGCAGTTTCTGATTCCCAACTGGAAATTCGATCCCAAACGTCCAACCCTGGTGCGGTGACTATGACCAATACAAGCGAAAAATCCGTGAAGACTTCTGCACAAACTGCACAGCCCCGATCCATTCGCGTCGATGCGCGGGACAATGTGGCCATCGTGGTCAACCAGGGCGGCCTGCCCGCGGGCAGCGTTTTCCCAAGCGGGCTCGTCCTCGTGGAGCCAGTTCCGGAAGCACACAAAGTTGCGCTCGCCGATCTCGCAGAAGGCGCGCCTGTGCTTCGCTACGGCGTTGTTATTGGCTATGCAAAGCGGCCGATCGCGCGCGGCAGTTGGGTGCATGAAGGCCTTCTCAATCCGCCCGCAGCGCCGACTCTCGCTGACTGTCCGCTGGCGACAGCCGTGCCGGCGCCGCTGCCGAAACTTGACGGCTACACCTTCGAGGGCTATCGCAATGCGGACGGCACAGTGGGCACCAAAAACATTCTCGCCATCAGCACTACCGTGCAGTGCGTTGCGGCCACGGTGGACTACGCGGTTCGCCGCATCAAGGCAGAGTTGCTGCCGCAATATCCCAACGTAGACGACGTTGTCGCCATCGATCATCACTACGGCTGCGGCGTGGCCATCGACGCGCCCGGCGCTTCGGTTCCTATCCGCACTCTGCGCAATTTGAGTCTCAATCCGAACTTCGGCGGCGAGATGTTAGTGGTCAGTCTCGGCTGCGAGAAACTGCAACCGTCGCGCATGGTTTCCGCCAGTGCATTGAAGGTGCTTGAAGGAGATTCATCGATCGCCGTGCTGCAGGCTGCGGTGAATGGCTTTGGCGACATGGTGGCGAACATCATGGCGCAGGCGGAGAAAAAACTGAAGCGGCTCAATGAGCGCCGCCGCGTTTCCTGTCCTGCCTCTGACCTGATTGTTGGCGTGCAGTGCGGCGGCTCCGATGCCTTCTCCGGCGTCACGGCGAACCCCGCAGTTGGCTGGGCTACGGACTTGCTGGTGCGCGCCGGGGCAACCGTGATGTTTTCTGAAGTCACCGAAGTGCGCGATGCGGCGCATCTGATCACAGCACGCGCCGCAACACCGGAAATCGCAAAAGATTTTATCCGCGAGATGGCCTGGTACGACGCCTATTTGCAAACCGGCGGCGCGGACCGGCAAGCCAATCCTACTCCAGGCAACAAAAAAGGCGGGCTCGCGAACATCGTCGAAAAAGCGATGGGTTCGGTGGCCAAGGCGGGCAGCACCGCGCTGATGGGCGTTGCGGCGCCGGGCGAGCGCGTTACGCAAAAGGGGCTGGTGTTTGCAGCTACTCCGGCAAGCGACTTTATCTGCGGCACGCTGCAACTGGCAGCCGGGATGAACATGCACGTCTTTACCACCGGGCGCGGCACTCCTTACGGGCTCGCGGTTGTTCCCGTGATTAAAGTGGCTTCAAACAGCGGACTCGCCGAGCGCTGGCACGACCTGATCGATATTGACGCGGGAAGAATCGCCACCGCCGATGCAACTGTTGAAGAGGTGGGCTGGGAGATATTCAAACTGATTCTCGAAGTTGCAAGCGGCCGCAAGAAGACATGGGCGGATCACTGGGGGTTGCACAACGAGTTTGTGCTGTTTAATCCGGGGCCGGTGACTTAGAAGCAGCGGAGTTGGACATTGAGTTCACCCCATAGGCCCCCAGGTCTCAGAGGCGAGACCTAGGGCACCCAGTTGGTTCGAATCCGGAGTTATTGGGTGACGGATTTTACGGCGTCGCCGGTTTTGAAGCCGGTGCCGGAGACGGGGACGCAGACGGCGGAGGCGTCGTCGACGTCGGTGGCTCTAACGATGCCGATGGAAGTGGTGAGGCGGCGGATGACGGCGCCGGTGGCGGGGTCTTTGATCTCCCTGGTGACGCGCATGACCTGCAGCTGGTCGCCGACTTTAACGCCGGCGCGGGCGCCTACGTTGAGGATGATCTGACCGCCATCGACGGCGGCGACGAGACCTTCGACGGTGATGGTGCGGACGCCGACCTTGGAGGAGTCGGAGATGAGATCGGTGACGAGCTGGTCGACGGCCTGCTTGGTGGCCTCGCCGATGATGGTTTGCTGGAAGTCCGAGGAGCCGAAGTCGGCGTTGCCGCCGCCGAAGCCGTGCCAGTTGCCTCCGCCGCCGAGCAGCGAGGTGCTGGAGCGGGAGGATGTGCCTTTGCCCTCAGCCACGGCCATGATTTCGCCGGTGTCGACGTTAACGAGGCGGGCGTCGATGCCGACGTTGGCGTTGGACTTGGAATGGCCGATGCCGCCGAGTCCATAGCCGCCCCAGCTGCCGCCTCCGCCGCCGAGGTTGGTTTTCTTGGTTTCATTGCCGAACTGGGTGATGCTGCCGACGAGGATTGCGTCGACGCCGAGGAGCTTGCCGAGCTTGGCGGCGCTGGTAGGGTCGGCTCGGTTGGAGTTGGAGAAGTTCTGCTCGGCCATGATTTTGTCGAGGGCCTTGCGCTCGATGAGGGAGTAGGTGCCGTCTTTGACCAGATCGGTGACGAGCAGGTCGGCGATGCCTTTGCCCACATCGACGTTGGTGCCGAACAGAGCCGAGGTGGAGCTTTGCACGGTGGCGTAGTCAAAGTCCATGACGGCGATGCGGGGCCTGCGCGGCGGGGCGTTCTGGGCGCTTGCAGTCAGGTTGGCAATGCCGGCTGCGACGGTGAGGAGGAGTGCGAGGAGAGCTTGAAAACTCTTGCGGGTCATGGGCCGTCCTTTGGGGGAGAAATCTGGTTGGAAACAGGTTTGCTTTCTTCTTGGGATATGTCAAGGTAAATCAGCGAAGGGGTGCGGGTTGCGACCGCCGCAGCGCGTTCGGGAATGGTGACGTGGAATGGAGCGAAAAGGGGTCGCTGGGAGTTTGCTCCGCGTGAGAGTGTGTGCTAACCTTGATTTTTGTGCCGCAGTACGCCCAGAGCGGAGGTGTGCCTGTGCGTGGTGCCGTGGTTTCAGGTTGTCCGTGCGGTTTTTGTTGTGGTTAGGGCTGGCGTAGCTCAGCTGGTAGAGCATCTGATTTGTAATCAGAGGGTCGGGGGTTCAAATCCCTTCGCCAGCTCCACTTAAGGAACCGGAAGACGGGGCCTGGAGCAATTAGAATGAACCGGGGCACTGGTTGTACTGTGCACCGGACTTGTCCTCCGCGGCGATCCCACAGAGGTGCATTCTCCGAAATGCCGGAGGCTCTCCGGGCGGGGTTCAATGCGCTAAAGTGGCTCGAAAGCGGGGCGGGCAGGCGGATTTGGTTGGATTTCCCGGAGGTGATTTTTTAGCCGCTGGGGGTGACTGGGCACAGGTGGCCGAGCGGTTAATGGCAGCAGACTGTAAATCTGCCGCTCCTTGGAGCTACGGAGGTTCGAATCCTCCCCTGTGCACCACGAGTTTGGCAGGGAATTGCGGGGCAGGAATGCGCGAAGCAGGACAGGAAGCGCGCGCGGTGATGGATCGGGACGGCTTGAAGCGAAGCGGCGCCGATTTGGACAAGCGGTTTCCGGTGGCCTTGGGGCTGTACGCGGTTCTTGCTGTGCTGATATGGTTCACCATGGATGCAGGCAAGGTCCTGGTGTTTGGCAAGCCGGTGGAGATGCGGTGGCTTCCGCTGATCATCATCGGAGGGCTGGCGTTGAGAACGGTTTTAGCCCGCTCGGCGGAGAAGATTCGGCGGGGCGGGGACGAGGGCAGCAAGCAGGCGCCCTGAAGTTTGTTAGAGGGCTGATGTAGCTCAGTTGGTAGAGCACTCCCTTGGTAAGGGAGAGGTCACCGGTTCAAACCCGGTCATCAGCTCCAGAGATTAAAGTGCACAGTGGACGGTGCACAGTGAACAGTTGCCGGACGGCATTCAGGCTGTTTACTGACCACTGCTCACTGTCCACTGTTTTGGGCGGGAGTAACTCAGTGGTAGAGTCACAGCCTTCCAAGCTGTTGGTCGCGGGTTCGATCCCCGTCTCCCGCTCCAAGGTTTGCAGTGCGGATAGGGTTTGACGCGCGGCAGGGATTTGAAGGTCGCAGGTGAGGTCAATCAGGATGTTTGAGCAGGCGGCAATAGCGGTCACGGATGAGCAGGGATATGCGCAGCTTCATGCGCAGATCGATGCGGCCTTTGACGCGCGGGATGTGGAAGTTTTTCTGAACCGTGTGGCGAAGGCCAAGCTGCGGATTCGCGACTACGAGGGAGTTCTGAGGCGCGGGCTACTGGGCAAAGAGGCAGTGGGGCTGTACGAAGCGCTGCCGGTTTCAGACCAGGGATTGACGCGCGAGCGGTATCTGCGGCTGGTGGAAGCGGTGCCGCTGGATCTGCGCGAGCGGTACTTGAAGGTTTACGCGTACTACTGAGTTGTTAGCGGAACACTAAGTTTTTGGGGCTCGAGCCGGATTAACGGGCGGGCCGGGACAAACGGGAAAAAGTCTAAAGGAAGGGACTGGAAGACAATGGCGAAGGAAAAATTTGATCGTTCGAAGCCGCACGTGAACGTGGGTACGATCGGACACATCGATCACGGCAAGACGACTCTGACGGCAGCGATTACGAAGGTATTGGGCAAGCACAATCCG
>Ga0181535_10001498_pt1 | contig 30402 bp, 23 predicted proteins | sample PEATcosm2014_Bin_44_FD_119774 | JGI IMG/M metagenome (GOLD analysis project Ga0181535, IMG submission 119774) | Peatland microbial communities from MTU Mesocosm Facility, Houghton, MI, USA - PEATcosm2014_Bin17_30_metaG | ecosystem: Environmental > Terrestrial > Soil > Wetlands > Peat | place... | reverse complement strand
CTGCTTCTTGGACTTGATTACGGCAAACGCCAGAAATGCCAAAACGCTCATCTCTGCAATGCATTTCCAATCACTAAATCGCGGATCGCTAATGGACAACGGCCAAGGCAATCCCCACAAGTAAGACCCGCGCCACAACGACCAGTACAACCAGGCTGCAAAGGCAATAATCAGCCTTTTCATGGGCATTTCGGCAAACAGAGCCGCTTTCCGGTGTAGAAACATCCCAATGGTGACGCCTAACAGGACGAGGTCAATAAGCTGCGCTCCAAAGGGATAGGCCATCGCCTCGTATCGCAGAGTCTGTAAGGGAAATACTAAAACAAGATAGTAAATGCCCATCTGCGGCCGCGTCAGCGACCATGCACCGGAAAAAATTGCCCCAATATATATAAGTAGCCCTAACGGCATATTAACTCGCGCCACCCGCGGGTATTCTACTCAAGTTGCTCACTACAGGACCCTGTAAGGGTTCGGGCCGCCACCGCTCGGGTGATTTCTCTCAGCTCTGCCGATCGTAGTTTCCAGTCAAATTGGGTACGAGCCCGCTGCCGGCCGGCCGCGCCCATCGCTTCAGCCATCCGTGGCTGCACGAGAAGATTACGAATGGCCGCTGTCACTTGGTCGAGATTGGTCGGATCGACAATCAGACCAGTCACCCCATCGCTCACGGCCTCCGATGCCCCTCCCGACATTCCGGCGATTACCGGTTTGCCAGCAGCGCTGGACTCCAAAAACGTCATGCCGAAGCCCTCGATGTCTCCCGCCTGTTCCCGGTTCGGCATCACCATCGCATAACTGAGCCGGTAATAGTCCGGGAGTTGATCCTGAGAAACAAAACCGGCAAACGTTACTCGTTCCGAAATACCTAGGTCGCCCGCAAGTTGCCGCAGCTTTGGTTTTTCCGGTCCGCATCCGACGATCAGGTACCTCAGTCTGGGAAACTCGTGTCCAAGTTTGGCAACCGCTCGCAGCACCATGTCATGACCTTTGCGCGGAATAAGACGCGCCACGGTCAGCAATACAAGTGCGCCTTCCAGGTTAAAGCGCGCAACCAGGTCTGGGTCCGTTGGCGAAGGAGCAAATTCACTGCAATCCACTCCGGGGGTAATCTTCCGAATTCGGTAATCCGGAATTCCGGTCTCCAGCAGCAACTTACGGGTAAACTCGGAATTTGCGATCACCATGTCCGCCGCCCGATAGATAATGTTGCGAACTCGCAATTGATGGTGGAACCGCCCAGCCTGCAAAAAGTCGTCGCCATGGCAATGTACGATGTAAGGCAGCCCGAATGTTCGCTTCAGCAGCACGGCAATCGGACCCTGCGGAAACAGATCTCCGCAGGCAACCACGTCCACGTGCCCAAACATGGTTCGGACAAACGCCTGAAGCAGTGGCAAAGCAGCTTTTGGAAGTTCCCAATACTTGGTCGTACGTAGAGGCTTGAACCGGCGAATGATTTTGAAGTACTCGGTCGATTCGCGTTGGTCAAACTCCTGCCAGTTCTGAGTTTTTTTCGTGAGTACCGTAACCCGATCCGGCGCCCAGTCCCGATACAGATGGTAGTAGTACACTCGTGAACCGCCGGCGTGTGGCAGAAACGAGTCGGCGAGGAGTAGCGATTGCATTACGTGCCCATTTCTTGCGATGTCGGGAGCCCTGGTTCGCCGCCACCGGTGAAAGTTCTTGTGAGTGTTTCAATTCGACAGGACGTCAACATAACTCCGACTAGGCGGCAATTCGCATCGCGATGGAACCGGTCGCACGCACCGATTTCAATTATCACAGGCCCGTGAGAATCACAACCCACTGGTGCCCCGGAGCAAACTTGTGTCAGTTTGATGAAGAAAGATAAAGTTCGAGATATAGACCGGAGCGTCAAAGCGCTGATGTACCTTCGCATCGAAGCTAGAAACAGAATGCAACTTGTTTTCGGTCAGGAAAAATCCAGAGTAGCCCATTTCCTCAAGAAAGCTCACGACACTGGAAACCGCGTTAGGCCGATGCCGATCTTCGGCTTCGATGAGCAATCGCGGGAAATTCGTTTTGAGAGTATCGGCCGCACCCTTCAAGACCGCCAGTTCGTGTCCTTCGACGTCAATTTTGACAAACCCAACGTTGCTCAAATGAAAGCTGTCAAGAGTGCGCACCCTTATGGTTTCGTTCACTGTCTCAGTCGTCATCCGATTTGCCGGCTCAATCGTCGCGCAACCTAGGCGAAGACACTCCCCCTCCCGAGGAATGCGCAGCTCAGTGGCAAAACAATGATCTGAAAGTGCACACGTGTATATCGTTGTATTGATTGCCTGGGATTTTAGCTGCGCGTGTAACCGGATATTCGGCTCGAACGCCAAGCAGTGGAGCGACGTTCGCCCCATCAGGTAGCTGTACATCCCGCAGTGAGCTCCCACGTCAACGCTACATTTTCCCCGGTCACAGAGTGCAGGTACAAGATGAAGTTCGCGCTCGCCCCAACGCCACCATTTGTAGCCGCGATAACGGCGAGATAGAAACGCTGGAGTGTTTAATAGAAAGTGATCGATGAACCCGGGAATCACATGCACCTCGTAACGCTGATTACAATTTGCAGCCAGTGAGTTGGAGTACTATCGAGAATGTTTCAGCCTTGCTCGCTACTAACATCCGGAGAAGGCGGGTTGGGCTGCGGATTAAACCGATCGCCTTTTAACCAATTTCTCCAATTCCTGACCTTCGCTAGCAGACTCGGAGGAAGATAGCTCCCCATAAGGCATCGCACTGCGCTCACGTTCTTCCAGTCATGTTTTAAGCTCAGTAGCAGGCTGCTCCGGCATTCATGGATCCGCCGCTGGTCGAGGCAGTAGGCACCCCGCTTGAAGCAGGCAACCGACAATTGCCGTCGAAGCTCCCCGGTGCACTCCGGCGACAACTTGGGAAGCTCAAGCGCCTTCTCATGAAACTTAATGCGGTAACGCGTGCCGAGATCCTCGTCCGAGGTCATGTTCCCAGCCCTCTGGCGACGGTGTACAAGCGGCTTCAGAACTACGGCCACCCTGCACGTGTAGCAAATCCGCAGGAACAAATCACAGTCTTCAAGTGAAAGCATGGATTCGTCGAACATCCCCACCTGTTGAATGCAACTGCGCCGAATTAGAACCGTTGAAGGAAAAATAAACTGGCTCTGAATCAGCTTGTCAAACACGTACCCGCTCGCCGCGAGTGGCCGGTTTTTCAGAAATGACGGAACCGTAGTCCCATCGTCGTAATGGACGCACATATCTGAATACACCAAATCCACTTTATCGTCTTTTTCTAGCTCGGCAATCTGTCTTTCAATCTTCTCAGATTCCCACCAGTCGTCCGCGTCGAGAAATGCGATATAGTCGCCGTCGGAAGCTATAATCCCTTGGTTTCTAGCAGCGGCGGCGCCCTTGTGGCAGCTCTTTAGATACCGAACGCTCGGCGCGAAACGCTGAAGTACGGATTCCGTATCGTCTGTCGAGCCATCGTCCACAACGAGAATTTCAAGGTCGCGATAGGTCTGCTCCAAGACACTTTCGATGCTTGAAGGCAGGTAGCACGCGCAGTTGTACGACGGAATAATAACCGAAACCTTGGGCATCAGTTGCCTGCTGTGTTTTGCACGCACCAAGACCGAAGGAGACTGGCCGCCCGTTCCGGAGCATGCGAGATGAACGCCTTGAGGTGCAGTTTCCAGGAGCGTCGTTGAAGCGGTACAGACGCAAGTAACTGGCGTGTCTTCGTAAAGTCGCCCGACGCAAATGCCACTCCCGCGGCTTGCGCGCTGCGCTCCTCAATTGTCCGGCGGATCTCTTCCTGGTACTTGCGTGCGGCCACATGGTTCTCGAGCACGTATCGCAGGATCTCAATCTCGCCGAGCGTGGTGCGGTATGCGTCAGATGAAAAATTGCCCAAATGCTTTCGAATTCCAACCACGGGAGCGGCAACCACCCCTACCGGCGGCCGCACTACGCAGCGCAGGTGAAATTCCAAGTCTACCGACCGGGTCCTGCCAAGAGACTCGTTCCACCTGCCGACGGCATCGAAAAACGTTTTTTTCATCAGCACCGTCGACGGGAAAATCGGCTGATGCCGAAGAAGCCGCGGAAACATGTCGGCTCGGACAACGTACAGTCCAAGGGTTAACTCATCCCGGGGCAAATCCCAATACCCATCTGGCGAGGTTTCAAACTTCGACATGTCGGACCAATCCCCGTTCATCACTGTGCGGAAATTGGTGAAGCAGTAATCTACGTCTTGAACTTCTTGGCAGACCTTAACTTGCAATTTGAGCTTTTCGGGCAGCCACAAGTCATCGCTGTCGCAGAAGGCGACCCAGGGTGCACTGCTGCAGGCGACCCCGGCATTGCGCGCCGCGCACTCGCCCGAATTTGCAATGCGCAGGTACTTCACGGCGGAGCCATAACGAGCAACCACTGACTCCGTGTTATCTGTCGATCCATCATCAACCACAATGATCTCTGCGGCGTGATACGACTGCCGCAGAATGGAATCAAGGGTCTCCCCGATTAAATCTGCCCGGTTGTAAGTTGGAACGATGACTGCAATTTCCACAACCCTGTCTCCATCCTGCTTTCGCGCGTCAGGCCCAGGTCAGCTGCTGACGGAGATAGAGCGTGACTCTCCTCCTCCACAGCAACAGAGATGTCAGCATAACAATCGGGAGGATCCACGCTAACTGCAAAAAGAACATTGGCAAACTCGTGGCCGTCAGGTGACGCTCTTCCCACCAGCACGCACATGCGAATGGCACGACCGCCAGAACTGCGGGCCACCAGGCTTTCCACATGTACTCACCCGGCGAAATTTGGACGAGGCATCCGATGTAGCGCGGCCAGAACAGCAGGTTGCAAATGACTCCTGCGATCGCTGTACCCCAGGCAACTCCATAGACTCCAATGCGGCGGGCCAGAAGAATACTCAATGTCAGATTTACCGCCGCTTCAATCAGCGCCCAAGCCATGATCGGGCGGTGTTTTGCCAAGCCATAGGCAATGTTGCAACCGGTTACGTTGGCCGTGGTTAGTACGTAGTTGAGCAAAAGGATTTGTAGGATCGCCCCGGAAACCGCCGCATAATCACGGCCCATCCAAAGCCCTATGAAGGTATGTCCACGGAAGAACAGGATACAGCTAATGGGTAGGAAAAGCACAAGGCTGGCCCGGGTTCCCTCAATAAGCAGTCGCCTGAGTTGCTCAGTTCTTTTCTCGGCGTTCAGGCTACTGGCTAATGGGGTAAAGGTACTGGAAAGCGCTGCTACAACCTCGCGTGCCGACGAGCCAAGATTGCCTGCGATGGCGTAGAACGTAACCGCCGTTGAACCGAGGAAAGCCCCCACCACGATATTGTCGGTGTGATAAAGAATTGCGCCGGCCAATGTGATCAGCGAGGCATAAGAACCGTACGCCCAAATTTTGCGGACCGTATCCCAGTCGGGTTTCCCAAGTTCCCCGCGCAATTCGGCATACTCGCGCAGGCACAGCCAAGCCTGAATCGAGCCAACTGCAATCGCTATGCTTACCTCCCACAGGGCCAGAGCAACTAGACCATGGCCCCTGCTCATGAGCCACACAAAACCGCCCGCCCGCAGCAGGGCGCGCCCAATGGTGACGGAACTGATCAGGTCAAAACGATGGATGGCAGCGAGTATGGCGCCGGTAATGCCGAACACCAGGGACAACGCAATCCCCAGGGCCGTAATTACGATCGCCAGGCGCACCGTCGCAAAAAGTGCAGGTGGAATGGCGAAAGCCAGAGGGAAAACAGCCGCCAGCGCTGCGGACAGTATTAGGATGAGAACACCGATCCCAATGCGCAGCCAGATTGCCGTCGAAATAACTCGACAAGATTCCCCGTGTTTTCTCTCGGAATAGGCCCTCGCAACAAATATCACTACCGCATTGCGCAATCCCAGATCGAAGAGATTGAAATATATGACACTTGATATGATCAGAACCCAAATGCCATAAAGAGCGTTCCCTAAATGATGCACGGTAAATGGAGAAAGAAAAAATGGCACCAGCATGTTTGCCAGCATGGCCAGCCAATTTACGAGTACGTTGCGAACGAATTGACGCGAAGTAACCATTCAGTTGCCAGGGTCGGCTTTCTATGGGACGGAAATATAATGCGGCTGTCTGGAGTCCCTGATTAGAAATGCGGGTGCAATCTCCACACCACAACCGCGACTGTCATGCAACACAGCAGAGAGGTTGTAATGGAGAAGATTGCCCACTGCAGTTCCCGGCGGCTGTGTGCCGGGGTCTTTATTCGCGGGATTCGACCCACGATGACGATCGAATCTGGCAACAGCAAACGGAGCGCCCGTTCCGTATTAATCCGTCCCCTGATTTTCTCTGCAGCGATTACCATACCGGCGGAAAACAGGAAGCAGAACGGAACCATCACTAGAATTATCATCTTCCGATGTGGCTTGATTGGCTTGTCGGGAACAGTCGCGGGCTCCAGTACGGAAAAACGCTCTGCTTCGCGCGTGCGTTCCAAATCCACTGCGGCACTGGCTGCGTATTGCTTTTCTTGGAGGGTCGCATAGTGGATTCTTGCCTCCTGGTAATCCCGGTTCAAGTCGGAGAACTGCTGCGCCCGTAGCGGTGCAATCTCCACGTAGGCCTGGTACTTGGCAATCTGCGCAGCTAGGGCTTGCCGCTCCCGCTGTGTGTTCTGAATCTCACGATTGAGCGCGATCAGCCTCGGATCTTTTCCTGCCGCAGCCGCAGGCTTTGGGTCGGTGTCTGGCTGATTCGTTAGACGCTGGCGCACCTCTGCCAGGCGCTCGTTGGCGCGAACCACGTCAGGATACTCGTCGGAGTAGCGAGTGCGCAGTTCTCTGACTTCCTTTTCCAACTTCTGCTCCTCCTCAGTCAAGCGGGCACGTTCGGAGACAGCCACTGCCTCGGAAGGCTGCGCCAACAGCGCCTTCTCCATGTCCATTCGATTGAGGGTATCGGCATTGGCCTGGAGTGCCTGTTGCAAACGAGACAACGCCGCGGAGTTCGGCTCTAACTGCTCTGGCAACTCGCCCAGATGTTCGGTCTTGAATGAGTTGAGCTTGCTTTCCTCTTCGTCCAGTGTTTTTTTGGCCTCATCCAACTGGTCGGCCACAAAGCCACTTGCGCCTTCTGCCTGGTGTTGCCGGGCGGCAAGATTCCAGTCGACAAATCTATCCGCGAGCCAGGCAACCACTAGCGCCACCACTTTAGGATCTTTACCCCTGTAGCTGATGGTAAATGTGCCCGCGTTGCGATCTCCGCCGGGCCTTACCTGTACAGTAACGTACTTTCTCATATACTCGACAATTTCGTCTGGGGTCATGCAGCTGCGCAGTTCTGGGTAAAGTTGCAATTCGTCAATTACTTGCCGCAGGCGTGCCGAGGAAAGTACCTGTTGGGTTAGCGTATCGAATCGCAACTGATCCATCGTTACGCTATCTTGACCCGCGTAACGGTCGGCAATTTTTTGCGGGTCGACTAGCATTGTTATCGTGGCCGAGTACCAGTCGGGCAGAAGACAGATTGCCACGATTGCGGTCGCACTCAGCATCACGCTAGCCAGCAGGATGATCCATTTGCGGTGGACAAGGATTGGCCATAGCTCCCTTGCCTGTGCAATTGAATCAAGTTCCTCACGGTGGTTCACCGAAACACCCTCCAAAGTTCTGCGTTCGCCAGATCAGCTTGTTTCAAAGCAACTTCAGGAATGATTCGACCCAGCATAATTCAGAATGGGCGCAGGCTTTTCATCGCTCTTACAGCCACGATGACGTCGAATGGAAGCTTGCCGAAGACGCTTGCTATCAAGGCAGTATCCTTAATGCCGCACCGGGATGACCCAGTTTCTGCAGACGAGGCCGGTATGGGTTCTCCATCCTGCAAACGCCGCTTGCCCTCAATGCTCGCTGAAGAAACCCGGTTATTCGTCTCAGGCTATCCTCGGTGTGTGCATCACGGAGTTTGCAACTCCAGCATCCGCGGACGCCATTGCAGAGTTAGGTAGATCCAATTGACCGCAGTGCCACCGCTACCAACTCCACTCTTCTGATTGGCCTGAAAGTAACGGTACGAAGCCAGCACATTCCAGTATCTGTTTAGTTGCCAGCGAAATTGTGGCGATACAAAGTAACCCGAGTATGTGGAACCGGGCCGGAACTCCCCTGTGGTTCGCAGATATCCCGCGCTCATGGCAACCGAAGTACGCGCGCTGGTTTGCTGGATTGCTGCACCTTCGATGTAGTCCGCCCATCGGCTGCCAGTAATGTAGGAAGCGCTCAGGTCGCGGCCGCCATCGGCGGCCAAAGACATGCGCTGGCTTATTCTGCTACGCAATGTTCCTGTAAAGTTAAGCCCCAGACGCTGACCGCATCCGCGGCTGCCGAATTCCGGTCCGCCTTCCAATTCCCAATTCGTGCTCCGGCTCATGCTGTGCCATATTCCGATACCGCCGCCATAAAACGTGCACCCAGTGTCTTGGAAATAGTGATGAACCTGCCCGTAGGTAATCAGAGTGCTCAGAGGCGTAAGCTGGCCGCTCGCCAGCATTCTTGCCGACGCTATGTCGTTGCCTTGAGGATTCCCGTTCAAAAATGAGCTCTCCGCATGGCTGAACCTCAGCGAGAATTGCTGCCGGTTTGTGCGCTGCCAGCTTAGCCCTGTCGAACCATAAGCGCCCAGTGTTGTCGCCGTCTGCGTTGGGCTGCGCACAACCAGCGTTTCCGGACCCGCCAATGCAGGCGCGTCACCTATCGCTGACGCTGCCGAATTTGCAGAAGTGATGGACGTCGGAGAAACGAACGACTCATCCATCTTCAAATATCCCTGTGCCGCGGGTACGCGTTTGGGGCAAGCAGCGCTCTCACAGTGCTCGGGCTCAGTAACAAAGGATCGGGCGGCATCCGCTCCGTATCCCACTCCCAAACTGAAATCCCACAGCCAGCGGCGCGAAAGCGCGACTGTTGAAGAGAATGTGGGGCCAACGAATCCGTTCGTGCCTATGCTTGCTCTGGTTCCTTGCGAAAAGTGTTCGAGAAGAGATGAAGTACCGAGAAAAACACGGAACTTGGGCCTAAAGATCGCAATCCGGCCACTGAAACTCGCGAGCGTGGCCGGCACACCGAAGTTTTTCTCAGGGAAGCCCTCTCTCTCCGTGAAGTCGGCATCATAAAACAACAGAATTCGCCACGGACTACCGGATGTCATTTCAGCCCGGTTTGAGGCGTCCGCTGCCTCCGCAGATGAGGCTGTCTCCGTGTTTGTCGTTCCGTCCGCCTGCTGGTCGGGGGCATTCGTGCCTGTAGTCTGGCCACCCTGCTCCTGCGCCGCCATGGGACAGGCAAGCAGAACCGCAAACACCAAGAGCAGAAACGCTCGCATGGCAACGCTCACTACGGTACAACGACCGTGTCGCCTACCTGGAGTTGAACGTTCTGCCCGCCGTCGCCACGAAGAAGTTTCACATAGTTGACCGGGATTTTCTGCTGTTTTCCGCCGGCGCCACGGAGAATATAAATCGACTTGCGACGCGCAAACGGGCTCAGGCCACCCGCCCTGATGATGATCTGGAGTACGTCCGTGGATGCTACCAGCGGGTACACCCCCGGCCTGTTGACCTCACCCGTGATGTAAACGAATCGACTGCGTATCTCCAGCACGGTAACCGTCACCTGGGCGTGGCTCAGAAAGCGGTGTAACTTCTCCCCCAACATGTTTTGAATCTGCGAAACTGTCATCCCGCCGACTCGCACCGCGCCAATGAGCGGCATGGAAATCATTCCGTCCGGACGAACCGAGACATGGTCGAGAGAGAACTCAGACTCCTTCCAAACGTTGATGCTTATAACGTCGCCCGTCCCGACAAGGTACTCGTCGGTGTCGCCATCACTGGCTGACTCCGTCTTAATTTGGGTTCCTTCAGCTTTGCTGGAATTTAGCTGGCCCAACAGCGGCAGCCCTAAACAGAGAAACAACAAGAGGGCAACACCACGGTTCAGCGCAAGTCTCCGGCCTTCTGCGATGAGCCCAACAATCATTTCATACCTCGCACCCAAGCTCACCTTCGAGGGACTTCCAATAACCGCGGCGATGGTCTAATCCAATCTGGAAGCGGACCTGCGATTCGAAACGGCGTTCTGCCGGGAAACAGAAGCGGTCCGCAACATCGAACTTGTTTTTAGGCAAGGCTTCGCCATCCTGAGTTAGCAGATAGGAATTATCACAAGCCCAACCGTGAAGACATCACCCTCGGCGATCTTTCCGAATGCCGGACGACAATGATGATCTAGAGTCGAGCATGTCGCGCAATCAGAACGATTTGCAGTTCCACAAGGGTAATCGTACGCAGGTGCGCTTCGGTATATGTTTCTCGAATCGCACTACGTATCCCCGTTTTGCGGACTTCACTGAACTCGTAGGTCTTGGAAATTCGTTGAACGTTACTACTTATAGACAAAGTTTGTGTAAGAAATGTTAATTGGTTGTGAAAGTGATGTGACTGCACCTGGCCGGGATGCGCATTTCTCCCTCTGATTGTCCCGCAGAACTGGAAGTGATAGGTCTGCGTCATAAGACTTTAGCCTTGCTTTCAAGTAGGTTACAGTCGCGCCAGACCCGTTTATGGTTGTGGAAAACAGATTAGACAGGAAAAACCAGGCGCCCATGGGGTTGATCGAGTAAAGCGTACGAACCGAGAAATGATGGACTGGGACATCGGCGCTTCGTCCGTTAGAGTTAAACCAGCATCAGCAAATGTTGGCATTTCCGTGAGAGCGCGTCGGCAACACGTGGCACATTCAGGTAACAAACTTTATGGCCACATGAATACAAACTTAAACGCCAGCATGATGATTCCCGCTTTCAGTCGTACTGAGGTCATTGGCGTTGCTCCGGTATTCGTGCAGAAATTGCTTTTCTCGAAACTTTCACAAAGCACATTTTCCTTGCTTGAGGATCAAGAGTCCGCGTTGTTTTCGACTGTCTTACTTGCCCGGCAACCACTCGTTCTAAGGCGCTAACTCTTTATGGCTCTTTCGTTATGATGCCTTGCGGATAAATTTCCGGGATACCGCTTTTTTCCTTTTCGGTTCGGAGGTAGTTGTTGCAGCGGAGCGTCTGACTCACCCATCTTTTGCCCTGTAGACACCGATCCGTATTGACGCTGCATTTCTCAATGCTAGAATGGGCTCCGTTGCGGTAAGCGGATCGACCAACTACTCCTGACTGCATCGATCGCCGATTCGAAAGAACACGCAATGTACCGCGAATTTTGAGTCAGGCACACTAACTGCACCATCGAAAAGTCACCTGCTAAGTGACTTTGGCGAAGCTTGAAGCTTAAGCAACGCATTTGATTTGCGGACCCATCTTATTACGGTTCGCTATTCTGAATATAACTTTTTGCTTGTCCTTTCTGACACCAGGCGTTCATCCTGCTCCAAATCCAAAGGCCATCAATCATAGCTATCTGTAGGCGCAATCGTGCGGCAACCTCCGCAAGCGGTTCAGGTAGTTTCTGGAGCGTTTTTCTTTTCGTTTTTGCGGTTCAGGTCCTGATCTCGGTTCCCTGCTCACGGCCATGAGCGGCAGCAGCGGCGTGGCTGATTCGCCAGCGCCTTCGCTCGCTCCGCCATTTCACGATTCACATCCAGATCAGCCCGCGAGCCATTGGCTCAAGCGGGCAAGAGAGTATGTAATGAACCTGAAACTTGGCCAGCCGCTACCAGCCCAATTTATTGTTCTTCTTGGAGACATCCTCATCACTCTGGCGTCGCTGTCCGCCGCATACCTCATGCAGGCGCCCGATGGCGGAACCCATACTCTCTTCCGCTCTGTCCGTGGAATGGGCCTGCTCGCGCGGGAGATCGCCGCTGGTGGGCTGACCGTCCCCTTGCTGCCCGTCACCGCATGTACGCTTCTTTTTCTCTGCACCTACTACATTTTTGACCTCTATGACTTGCAGATCTTCAGTGAGTCCACCACCCTTTTGTCGCGCCTGCTCTGGTCCGGGGGTTTAGTGTTGCTAGTCGCCTCCGTTGTCTCGCTCTGCTCCTCTGGACCGTTGCGCCAAATGGGACTGCTGCAAGGTGTGGCCATGGCGGTAACGGTTGCATTTGCGTGGCGCCGTTTTTTTGCCGCCAACTATTCACTATTGCTCAAGCAGGAATTGACTGCAGTCATCGGAGCGGGTCCGCACGCTGAATGTATTCGCTCCCTGATGGATCGTCCCGAATCGCGTTACCGCTTCACAGGTTTCGTCCATGCGGAAGAAAGTGTCACCCTGGGCCCTGGCATGCTCGGATCCATCTCCGACCTGGATCTTCTGGTGGAGCGCCACGGCATCCGTCAGTTTGTCCTGGCAACTGATGCCGTCCCTCGGTCGGCCGAGCCGACCATATCCTATCTCAAGTTTCAAGGTGTCGGCTTTCACCGCTCGCCAGACATTGCCATGGAGTTAACTCAGAGCCTGCCAATTGAGTTATTGAACCAATCCTGGTTTCGCCTGGCTGAGAACTCGGACCTCATCAAGCGTCACTTCGCGCGCAAAATCAAGCGGTTCTTTGACGTCGTTCTTTCCCTCGCCGCGCTCATCATCTGCGCCCCGCTGCTGATTTCTTGCGCCATCGCGATCCGTCTGGAATCTTCCGGCTCGGTCGTCTTTCGTCAGACCCGCGTTGGCTGGCACGGGAAACCTTTTACGATTTTCAAGCTCCGCACCATGCGGGAGAATAGCGAGCGCGTCCCCCAGTGGGCGCGGGAGGACGATGCCCGCGTCACTCGCGTAGGCCGCCTGCTCCGCCGCACCCACATCGATGAACTGCCCCAACTGGTGAACGTCCTGCGCGGAGAAATGAGTCTGGTCGGCCCCCGTCCCGAGCGGCCGGAGTTCGTCGCGCAGTTAAGCGAACAGATCCCTTACTACGATGTGCGCCATTTTCACCTGCCCGGCATCACCGGTTGGGCGCAGGTGAACTTCCATTATGGTGCATCCGTTGCCGATGCCCGCAGAAAGCTTGAGTTCGATCTCTACTACGTCATGCACGCTTCCATGGTCCTTGATCTCCTGGTAATTCTCAAGACCATTCAGGTTGTTCTCCTCATGCGCGGCAGCCGCTAATCTCCCCCCAGTAGCGCCTCGTCAGAGCCAACCGCAAGCTCTTTGTTGACGTGCCTCGCCCCAGGCGAAGCGCATGCGCACAATCCTTCCCTACCCTGCCTCCTGCCATCTCCTGCTTCAAAACAGCACCCGCCACTTCGGCTTCCGATCCTTCCTTACGCTTTTTCCACGCCCTGCATTCGGGCGCGTCCGCGCTTATACAAAAGACCTTCCCTGGAAGCGACGGAATTAGAGTGCGGCGCGGTCAATGCCTCAGATACTTATGGCCAGGGACCGGACGTGTGCAGAGTGTCGGCGCAAACCTTGCCGTCGCCGTGAACCCGCGCCCTGCCGCCTACTGGCGCGCGAGCTCACGGTTCGGCCGGCGGAAAGCAGCCGGCAGGGGGCGTTCGCGCAGCTCGCTGATCGCGCGCGACTCGGGGATATGAAAGCGCTCCATGAGTTGCAGTAGCGAGTTGGACATCTTGGACATCTGCTCGGCGGAAACAGCGAGTTCCGACGAACTTGAACTGATCTCACGGCTGCCGCCAAGCATGGCATCCATCGAGCGGACCACCTGCTTGGTTGCCGCGGACTGCTGCTCGACGGCAGATGCCATCTCCTGGGTTAGCTGATTAAGGTGGTTGGTGGCGCGGGCAATGGAGTTGGCGCCGCTAGCCTGCTGCTTGGTGGCATCGCCAATCTCTCGCGCCTGCTGATAGACATCGGCGACGGTAGCGGAAATGTTAGCGAAGGACTGGCGCAGTTCGTCAGCAAGCTGCAAACCTTGGCCAACGGCAAGGGTCGAGTCCAGTATCTGCCCGTCGTTGCGGACGACTTCCTTCTGGATGCTGACAACCAGTTCGGCGATCTCGTGAGCGGACTCGGCGGAGCGCGTGGCGAGCTTGGTGAGTTCATCGGCCAGCACGGCGAAGCCGGCGCCATGCTCTCCGGCGCGGGCAGCTTCAATCGCGGCGTTCAGCGCCAGCAGGTTGGTTTGCTCGGCGAGCTCTTCAATAAACGAAGAGATGCGGCTGATCGTGGCCGTCTTCTGCTCCAGAAGCTTGCTGTTTTCCTGGGTGACGCGGTTCACGGATTCAATGCGATGGAGGCCGCTCTCGGTGCGCTGCATGGCGTCCATGCCGTTGGCCGTCTCCTGGCGGGAGCGGTCGCAGAGCTGAAGCAGAAGGCTTGCTCCCTCGGCAATGCGGTCGATGGAAGCAGCCATCTGTTCCACCGAGGTGGCGCTTTCCCCAACGCGCAGCGACTGTACCTGCGCACTCTCCACCATGTTGTGTAAGGCGGCGCTCATCTCATGCATCGTGCTGGTGGTCTGGTTGACCCGGTCAGCAGAGCTCTCGCCCACCTGGGCAAGGCGGTCGGAAGCATCGGCGATTTGGCCGGAGGCCGAGGCAACTTCCGCAGCCCGCTCGCGGCTCTCACGGACCAGGGTTTCCAGACCATCCCTCATCCGCACGAAGGCGTGGCCGAGTGTGTCTTTGCCGCTGCGGGGATGAATTTCAATTCCCAGATTGCCGGAGGCGATGGCCTCGGAGTGGGCGGCCATCTCTCGCAGATAGGTGACCATTTCTGCAAACGTCCGGTCCAGTTCGCCGATCTCGTCATCGGAGTCGGCGCAAACCTCGCCGATGGCAAGGTCTCCCGAGGAGATTTGGCGGGCGTGGGCGATAAGAACGGGAACGGAGGTGGCGAGCCTTCGCCTGGCCAGAACGGCCGCCCCGGTAGCGATTCCGGCCACCAGGGCGGCGATCAGGACAGCCATGACGAGAGCGAACGTGGCAATCCAGGCGGCATTTCGGCTCTCGTGACTGGATGCGGCGCTCACAACATCCACCAGGGAGCGCGCGTCGGCACGAACCTTTTCCGCCCAGAGAACGGAATTCAGGTTGACCGAGAGCGAGGCCTGGTGCGCGCCTTCATCAGCGCCTTCTTCAAGGCGCAGATAGTCATACTGGACGCGGCGCGTTTCCTGCAGGTCGGCAAGCAGACGCGGAAGACGGCTTTGCGCCTCGGAAGAACGGAGGCCAGGATCCAGGCTTTTCAGACTGCCTGTGGCTGTGTCAATGTCCGCCCAAAGGTGGTCGATCATAACGTGCAGCCGGGTGGTTTCATCGGGATCGTTGTTGAGCCGGGCGATGATGTATCCGCGCAGAGCGCCGTTGAGCTGGCTGCTGGCGGCCAAAATTTCATAGGACGCTCTCATCTCCTGGGCGCGGCACGTGTTGACCTTTTGCGCATGAATGACTTGCGCCATCTGCCAGAAGGTAAAGCAGGAACCAAGCCCCAGCAGAGAGATAATACCGACAAATCCTACAAAGAGCTTTTGGGCGATCGTCCGGCGCACAGGGAGATGCTCCTTATCCTGATCGAATACAGACCGGTAGCGCAGCCTCTGGCACCCCGGTCTTAAGAGATCATCGTCCGCTTCATCCGCGAACATGAATCGCGGTAAACCCCATGCTCGCAGCCTAACCGGCGCCGTAGCCGAATATGCCGCATCTGCCCGTGTTGACCCTCGGCATAAATTCCGGCGGGAGATAGACAATCGGCTGGCCGCCGCGGTACTGCCAGAACCACGCGCGTAAGCGCGGGCCGCGGTGCGCAGAAAGACTGAAACCAGCATGGGAAGCGAATACGAGCCGATCCTACCGCATCAAGATTACGATCGCGTGAAAGTTAGCAAGTATTCTGCTTGGAAACCATCGGCAGCCGTAACCGAAGTAATGCGGAGTGAAAAGCGCCTGTGCAATTCCAAGCTTGAATGGTTTGTTCTTATGGGTGTCACCTTGAGCCTTGCGAGGAATCCCAACGCTGCTTAATCAGCGGCGTCAGCGCCGCAGGGCCTGCCGCCAGCGGTCCGGACGGCTGCCTTGGCTGCATACCCGACGTAAGCCGTCCTTGCCGTGCTGCCATCCCCACCCTGCTTCTCATCGGGTCGCTGAAAAAGTCAATTTTTCACTTCTGCACAGTTACGGCGTAGCTCTCCGGCCCCAATTCGGATGGTGTTATCCTCTGGTCATGTTCGACCCTGTGGCTGGCAGCGACTCCGCCCTGCTATTGACCGAGGAAATTCTTGTCCTGGCGACGATTGTCGGCTCCGTCGCGGCCCTTCCCGCCTTCATCGAATTCATTTCCGACCGGCGGAAGCGGCGTGAGCGCGTCTATCTCAGCCTGGAAGATGTTCCGGTCAGCAGCCTGAGGCCGCGCCTCGCGGGCCTTGACGGCCTGCTCGAAGGAATTGCCGACCTTGTGGATCGCGCCCGGACACCCGCCGCCTATCAGGATCTGGGAATCGGCAACGAAGTGCTCATCATCGGCCCCAACCAGAGCGGAAAGAAGAGCCTGGCGCAGCGCATCGCCCAGATGGCGGGCATGGAACGCCTCGTCACCGTCTACAATCCACGCGACAGCGACGCTCTGGCCAAGGCCAAGGGAATCGTGCGCGGCTACAAGCGCAAGAAGGTAATGTTGCTGCTGCCGCGCATCGACCTCGCCTATCAGATGGGCGATGCCCAGTTACTCGCTGAACTCGATGCGCTGATTGAGACCACCTCGGAGCAATCCAATGTTCTCGTCGTCGCAACCACCGTGTGGTTTGCGGCCGACAGCGATCTGGATAACATCTTCGGCATCAAACTGGCGCTTCCCGGCGCAGGTCTCAATCCCGCCGACCGCCCTGAAATTTCCGAAGAGGCAGAGCGCATGTTGTCCGAAGTTACCCGCTACTATCTTGCCAAGGCAAAGCTTCGCGGCTTTCAACTGGCGGGCGTGACAGAGGAGGACTTCAGTTCCCGAATTCTGGAGTGTGTTGTGAATCCAGCGGAGATTGAAGACATCGTCGTACTCTGCCAAACCACGGCTCTCTACCGCAAGCGTACCGGGCAGACCGCAGGCGCCATCTTCACCCGCGAAATCCTCGACACCGCGATCGCGCGCGTTGTCGCCCGCTGACGTAGTCCTTCCAGTGACCCTTGCTATTCTTGCATCTTCGCGGCATGGCTGCCGCCGCACCTGTCGAACTACACGCGTTGGATGCCTCGCCGTTCTCCAGGATGCAGCTCTCGATAGCCTGCATCATTTTCCGGACGCCGCAGAAGGCGCCGCGCGTAACCCTGAACCATGTACCAATTCGTACTCACACAGTGCCCAAACAGTGCCGCCGAGGTTAATCCTTTCGAACCCCGCACAACGATTAACGAATCGATAAATTAGCCTTCCAAAACCATTATCTTTCTGGTTAATCGTCACCCCAGCGCGGTGGCCGGCCGGACCTGGCTGTTCGATGGCTACTTGATACCCATCCGCAGTAACACGTTAAATCCAAAAGCAAAGACTCCCGCACCAAGCAACACGCACACTGGCAACGTCAGGACCCAAGCCAGCAGGAGATTGCGTACGGTCTCCATCTGCAATCCCGATCCGTTGGCGGCCATCGTGCCGGCAACGCCCGAGGAGAGTACGTGCGTGGTGCTGACCGGAAGGCCAAGGTGATCGGCAGCCAAAATTGTTCCCATCGCCACAAGTTCCGCGGATGCGCCCTGCGCGTAGGTCAAATGCTCTTTGCCGATCTTTTCTCCGACGGTTACGACAATTCGCTTCCAACCAATCATTGTGCCCAAACCCAGCGCCACGGCAACCGCTACCTTCACCCAAGAGGGAATGAACTTGGTCACCTTGTCCATGTTGGACTTGAGCTTCGCGGCGGTGTTCAGTTCAACCGGATCTGCCAGCTTTTTCTGTTTGATGGCTTTGCCGAGTGATTCAGAGGTGAGATAGAGATCCGTTCGCAGAGTCCGTCGCTGCTCCGCGTTCAGTTCATTGAGGCTGGTTTTGCCTTCTAAGCTTTCAGAGATCTCGCGGCACTTAGTTCCGATCGCAGCAAAGGTGCGTTCGTTCATCTGACCATTGGTCTTCAAGTATGCGGACAACTCGTCGGCGGCAACCTGTTTTCCTGCCATCGCCACGCCCGGTGAATGGCGGTCCATCTGGAACGAGATGGTTTCCGTTGTGGCCTCCAGCTCTGCGATGGCCGTCTGACTTGTTCTCAGATCGACGGCAAAGCTCAATGGCAGAATGCCAACCAGAATCAGCATGATGAGTCCCATGCCTTTTTGTCCATCGTTCGAACCATGGGCAAAGCTAACTCCGGTGCAGGTGAGCACGAGTAATGCGCGAATCCAGGTTGGCGGCGCCTTATCTTTTTCCGGAGCGGAATAGAGTGCCTTATTGCGAATGAGCCTCTTGCTCACCAGCAGTAGCAGGGCGGCGCAACCGAATCCCACAATGGGCGAAATCAGCAGGGATGCGCCAACCTCAGATGCCTTGGACCAGTTGATGCCTTCACCGAATGTGTGTGCCCCCGAGACCCATGAGTTGGCGAATCCAACTCCCAGAATGGCTCCGATCAGGGTGTGCGAACTGGAAGCCGGCAGTCCCAGATACCAGGTGCCAAGGTTCCATATGATCGCCGATATCAGCAGGGAGAAGACCATCGCGAATCCCGCGCCCGAGCCTACATTGAGCACCAGTTCGACAGGAAGCAGAGCGAGCACTCCGAATGCGACTGCGCCCGAGGACGTTAGAACTCCAATCAGGTTCCAGCAGCCGGACCATATGACCGCAACCCATGGCTTCAGCGAGTGGGTATAGATTACCGTAGCGACCGCATTGGCTGTGTCGTGAAATCCGTTCACGAACTCAAAGCTCAGGGCCATGCTCAAAGCCAGCAGCAGAAATATTCCACTACCAATCGAGACTGTCTGTCCGAAAAGTTCCATTCGTCCTCCGGGCTGATCGTGCCGGAAGTTTATGCTTGGAATGTGAAAAGATGATTACAAAGCGACGTCTTCCCCGGTGCGCAGGGTCAAACCCGCGAACGGAGTCCTTGAGACGCTGCTCTGACCAGAGCCGCGATTGCCAGCATGATCAGTACAAAGGACAAAATGAAGGAAAGGAATAGCGGCAACTGCACGCCAATACGCCAGAACGGGTTGCGAATCATACTCCACGCAAACAGGCTATATGTTCCCCACACGGCAAACGACAGACAGCCCAGCAGGACTCGCAAAAAAGCCCCGGCGGCAGCCACCAGGGCCTCCAGAAAACTGAGCTGCGGCTTGAAGGTGTACGGGATGGCACAGCGCTCATACGCTGACCGGTGTTCTCCGACGTCGGCACGAACGTCCGCTGAAAATAGTAAGGCTCGCGCCCTGGCAATGTGCGCGTTTCTCATGGAGAGCTCAACTCCTCACCAGCCGCTTCCAACGTACTCCAGCTGTTTGCAAGCAGTCCAGTGCATACGTCCAGCAGCCTCCGGTCAACTGCAGGCAACGGCCGCCTGCCACCAGGGATCGCGATTTGCCAGCCACTCTCGATTCTGACAATTCGCGGCGCTATGGTTGCACCACCTGCGTGACCGGAGCAGAGGAACTGTTCTTGAAGTTCGTGTCGCCCGCGTAGCTTGCCGTCAGCGTCCTTGTTCCGCTCTTGGCAAACGTCAACGCGCAACTGCCTACTGCCGCACTAAGAAATCCCGTACAACTTTCGCCGCTCGAAGCCTTCACGGTCACGCTTCCGGTCGGCACGCCTGGTCCGGTCACGCTGAAACTGACGGGCACCGCCTGACCTGTACGCGATGGATCAGTTGCGGTGGAAGTGATCACCGTCTTGCTGCCGGCCTTGTTCACAGTAATCGTGGTGGTTACGGTCAGCGTGCGATAGTCCGTCAGGTCGCTCGGCGTGAAGGTAACGGAGAGCGTATGAGTCCCTGCGGCGAGCACCGTGCCCGCCACAGGTGAATACACGAAGCTGCCAGAGATCGGCGCGGTGGCGTTCAACTGGTTACTGCCGAGCGCCGTTCCGTAGGTGATGGCCGCCGGCTTCGCCCAGATAATCTTGGGCTTTGCCACATTCACCAGCAGAGTCACCGAGACACTGGCGGTTGTGTAGTCCGCAGTGCTCGCAGGCGTGAAGACGACCGACAAAGTCTGCGTTCCCGCGCCTAGCAGCGTACCCTTGGCTGGTGTATAGACGAACGTTCCGGCCGCAGCCGCACCGTTGAAGGAGGCCTTCGCGTTCAGTTGCGTGGCGCTGAGCGCAGTCCCATAGGTGATGGCTGCGGGTGTGGCCCACGTGATAGATGGGATGGATGGATTGACCTGCAGCGTAACCGATGTCTTCGCGGTCGCGTAGTCTGTCGTATCCGCCGGAGTAAAGGTAACCGAGAGCGTCTGACTTCCTCCCGCCAAAACCTTACCTGCTGCGGGTGAATAGGTAAAGCTACCAGGCACAGTCGCAGTAGCGTTTAGTTGTGTGCTGCTGAGTGCGGTTCCGTATGCGATGGCTGCCGGAGTGGTCCAGTTGACCGTGGGCGTCGCCTTGTTTACGGTGATCGTAACGCTAGCAATTGCTGTCTTATAGTCCGCCGTGTCGTTCGGCGTGAAGAAAACGGAGAGCGTTTGAATCCCTGCCGCAAGCACCGTACCCGCTGCAGGCGAGTAAACGAAGCGGCCAGGCTGTGTCGCAGTAGCGTTCAGTTGTGTACTGCTGAGCGCGATTCCGTAGGCGATGGCTGCCGGCCTTGTCCAGGTTACTTGGCTCGCGGCAGGGGTAACTTGCAATGTCACCAAGGCGGAAGCGGCCGCGAAATCCGCGGTGTTCGCAGGCGTGAAGACGACCGACAAAGTCTGTGGGCCCGCACCCAGCACCGTACCCTTGGCTGGTGTATAGGCGAACGTTCCGGCCACGGTCGCACCGTTGAAAGTGGCCCTGGCGTTCAGTTGGGAAGCGCTCAGCGCCGTGCCATATGGAATCGCCGCGGGTACCGCCCATGTGATGGCAGGAGTCGCTCTGGTTGCGCTGGTGCTCTGTGCGACAGAGGCAGACAGATAGTTGCTGTCCGCGGACCAATTCGCGCTGAGGCTGCAGGTGCCGGTTCCGCTCGTCATGGTGACAACATTCGCTGCCACTGTGCATGCACCGGATGCCGAGATGATTACAGCGCTGCCGGCGTTCGTCGTCGCGGTGACGGTGAATGTGGAGTTGTAACCCGCGCTGGCCGGGGCACCGGTGAAACTTACTATCGGTGCGGCTCGGTTGATGAGCAAGGTAGCGCTCGTTATGCCTCCGCTGTAATTCGGGTCACTACTGGTAAAAAAGCCCGTCACGGCATAGTAGCCTGAATTAGTTTCGCTCGCTGGGCTGAAGTTCCACGAACCGCTAACGGACACCCCACCGTTGCCTGTTGCCGAACCTGTGCAAGAGTGCGAATTGCCGTCATAGGAGACCGTTACGCAGCTAACAGTCAAGAGTGGGGGAAATCCTCCGCCTACCGGGTTGACACCCTGCGAACCAGCTAGCTCGTAAGCGCCCAGCGAGTTCGGACTGAGGCGGATAAGCCCCTCGGCATCGCTTACAGGTGCGGGAGCCGTGACACTCCTGGACGCCGCCTGACTGGTCGCAGTCAGATGAAAATCCTGGCTGGCAACATTGACGAATGCTGGATCGAAGCTCCACTCTGTCCCGCCCCACGTGGATGGACACCCCGCCGAACCGGACTTCGCGCTGTAACCGAAACAGTCATTGCTTGTCGCCGCGATGGTGCCGGCAGAGCCCGCCGATAGATAGGGAACCCCGCTCCCGGGTTGTACGATGAGATTGTTGTTGAGAGCGACCGTGACCGGTGCGCATTTGAGTGCCCCGATCGCTCCAGCATCGGTAAGGCCCGCGCCACCGCAGTTATAGAACGTGTTGTTAAAGACATTGATCGCACCGCTTCCACCTCCGGAACAAGTACCGTTCCCGGTGTAGGCCGGAGAGTAGAAGCAACTGTAGTGTGCGATCCCATCGTGCGGGTTCGGGCCGATTCCGGCGTTATAGACGATGTTGTTATAGACGTTCACACCGCCCGAGGCCGAAGGGTTGACCGTCGCCAAATTCAAGCCATCACACTCGGTATCATGAATTACATTATTAAAAATCTGAATGTTCTGCTGCGGATTTCCTCCGTCGTCCGGCGAGTGAAACTGCACCCCACGGCAGGCTGTCCCGCCGATAATCTCACTGTAGCCCAACGTCACATTGTTTCCCTGGCCGAGATAGACTGTATGGTAGAGTTTGCTGGTATTGCTCATGCCAGAGGCGCACGGAGTATTCGCGCCGCCGCAGCCCGGCTTGTTGACCCGGTTTCCATACAGCACGAGATTGCCGCCAGCGCCCCCCACGAGTCCACCCGAAGGGCCGTCGCAGTACGCGCCCGTGCATTGCATCGTGTTATCGACCACGCGGAAGTTAGCCCCGTTGAAGTCGGCAGCAAATGCATTCCCATTGAACGTCAGGCCGGCAATGGTCCAGTAGACAACCGGGTTTCCTAAGCCGCAATTGTTCGTGTAACTTGGCGAGTTATAGTCTTCCAGCGCCCTTCCGCCGCCTTTTTGATTCGATGACGGATCGATCCAAGTGTGTAGGTCGTAAGTGACGGAGTTGCCGGGATAGGCGACGATTGTCTTGGGATTTCCTGCGGTTCCGCAGGAGCTGAGCAGCAAACCGACTACTGTTCCCCAGGTCTGAGGCTCTGCCGTGGTAACCGTGATCGTGTCTGTCGAGCTTAGGCCCGCCACGCAAGTATCGCCGGGCGAGAAGCTGTTCTTGCAATACGTGATCGTTGCCCACGGATTGGCGTAGGAACCGTCGCCGCTCGTGTCGCTACCAGACGCAGACACAAAATAGATGTTACCAGGGCGGATTGTGAACGGCAGTGTGTTGCTGGAGCCAGCCGTGGTTGTGAGCTGCATGAAACCTGGCCCCGATGTTGCACTGGAGGCAATCTGCCCGCACGCCTTGGCGTAGTGAGCCGGGACGTAGGCCGCGCCGGGGTCCGTCCAGAGATTTATGGTGGCCGTTGCGCCGCCGATCGTCAAGGTTCCGGTTGAACCGAAGTTCTCACCGTAAACACAAACGAAAACCCCGTTCCCGTTCTGCCCGCCCGTGGCCGGGCCGGAATCGAGGTCCGAATAGAAGAGCATGGGAGCCGCATCCTGTGCCAATAATTGCGTTGTACAGCCCGGTAGTACCAGGCACGCACAAACCGCCAGAAATGCTGCCAGGAAGGTTCTTGCCTTGGTAGTAGACACCCGGATATTACTGCGGAACAGACTTGGATGCATTGTCGATCTCCTCCGCGTCATGACAGGGCGGGCTCACCGAGTTAGATAGACAACGCTGCACGTCAAGCCACCGTAAGGGTTCCGCGGGGATCTCGGCTTGATGACCGGCAAAATACAGAAATATCGCTTACAGAGAGACCCAGGAAGATGCGCGATTACCCAGGCCAAGTAATGATTGCAAGAATGTGATATTAGCACAAGGTTACCAAGGTAAATTCGGCGATGATTGAAGAGACTGTGATAAGAAGCTGGACTTAGTTTGTAATAAGCTTGGGTTTAGTTTTAGCAGGGATCTCCTTTTTCGGAACCGAATTGCCCGAACTATACCGCGCGTGGCCGGTCTCGAAAGCATCGACGCCACCGAAGTTCTGCCACAACCCAAGCGATACCGGCGGCAAAACGGTTCCCGATTGTCCACACCGTCGAAACTGCGCTCCGTCATACCGCTTCGCATCGGGTACATAACTCATCGCATAAATCTCCTCGTTATCGTTCAGATGGCCAAAGCCAACCACTGACCTCCCTGCTGACTCCGTAAGGTATGTCACAACGAAGTCGCGCCCGCTACACGCAGCATTTTTCAGAAATTACTGGCTACTTATTCTTCGTTGTGCAGGTCCCTGCAAAGTCCTACAGTTTGCATAAAATATGACTCAAAATCTTTGGGAGGTTGTGTTGCCATGTACGATATGAAGAATCTCAAGAAATTGGCGACCCTCGAGGCCGGTGCTCCAGAGGCCGTAAAAGCGTTCTGGGCCTTTGACAAAGCAGCCATGGCTCCTGGGGCTATTCCAGTTAAGTACAAGGAACTAATGGCGTTGGCTGTGGCCTTTACAACCCAGTGCCCTTACTGTATCGAGATTCACAGCGGCAAGGCACGAGAGGCGGGCGCAACCGACCAGGAGATTTCCGAGGTTGTGGTCATTGCCGCGGCGCTGCGCGCCGGCGCGGCGATCACACATGGCACTCACGCTCTGAAAGGTTAGATCAAGCGCTGCCGCGCGGACCTGCTCACTCCCAGTGGCCACTGAAAAGTGCTGCAGCGTTTTGCAGCGCCCGCGCGGATATCCCACTTGGGAGTTTCCGGAAGCAGAATTTTTCGTTTTGCTGCAAGTAATACAAAACTATGACCTAGTTCTGCGGACGATGCCTGCGACAATTGCCGCATGAGTAATCTTCCTATACTGATCCAGGGCGGCATGGGCGCGGGCGTTTCCGATTGGCGGCTGGCGAGAGCCGTCTCGCTTACCGGGCAGCTCGGAGTTGTATCCAGCACGGCGCTGGACACGATTTTTTCCCGGCGTTTGCAGGACGGCGATCCGGGCGGACATATGCGCCGAGGCCTGGCCTTGTTCCCTTTTCCCGCCATGGCCGAGCGCATCCTGGCAAAGCATTACGTTGCCGGCGGCAGAGCCGCGGGCTCGCCCTACCGGCTGAATCCGATGCTGGCGCGGGTCAATTCGCGCGAGAACGCCGAGTTGCTCGTGGTCTCCAACTTTGTGGAAGTGGCGCTGGCGCGGGAAGGCCATTCCAATCCGGTGGGAATCAACTGCATGGAGAAGCTCCAACTTCCGTTGCTGGCTTCCATTTATGGCTCCATGCTGGCCGGGGTCGGCTACATCCTGATGGGCGCGGGAATTCCGCTGAAGGTTCCCGGTGTGCTGGATGCATTTGCCGCCGGTCAACCTGCCAGCTATCCTCTGTCAGTCAGCGGCGCACAGGCGGACGACGATTGCCTGATGCGCTTCGACCCGCAGGAGTGTTTCGGGCAGCCGATGCCGCCTCTGGAGCGTCCCCAGTTTCTGGCCATCATCTCTTCCAACACGCTGGCCTCCACCATGGTTCGGCGCTCTAACGGCAAGGTAGACGGATTCGTGATTGAGGGGCCGACCGCGGGTGGGCACAACGCTCCCCCACGGGGACAGATGGTGCTGAACGAGAAGGGCGAATGCGTTTATGGCGAGCGCGACCACGTCGATCTCGACAAGATTCGCCAGATCGGGCTTCCCTTCTGGCTTGCCGGAAGCTATGGCACGCCGGAAAAGATCGTGGAAGCCCTGGAAACGGGTGCCGCGGGCGTGCAGGTGGGCACGGTGTTTGCTTTCTGCGAGGAGTCAGGCCTGCGCGAGGACTACAAGCGCACCCTGCTGGAGAAGATCAAGCGCGGCGAAAGTTCGGTGTTCACCGACCCGCTGTCTTCGCCCACCGGTTTTCCTTTCAAGGCGGCGCAACTTGAGGGCACCACCTCCGAGCCGGATATCTACCACAACCGCACCCGCATCTGCGATGTCGGCATACTGCGCCAAGCCTACCGCAGCCCAAGCGGCTCGATCGCCTATCGCTGTCCATCGGAGCCGGAAAACGTTTATATCGCCAAGGGCGGAATTTTTGAGGAGACGGTTGGGCGCAAATGCCTGTGCAACTGCCTGCTGGCCGACATCGGTCTGCAGCAGGTACAGCGCAATGGCGATGTGGAACCCGGTCTGGTGACGACCGGAGACGATCTGGATTGCGTGCTGCAATTTCTCCCTGCCGGCAAGGAGAGCTACACGGCGGCCGAGGCGGTCGATGTCTTGATGAGACAGGTTGCGGCCAAGGACGCAGTCGCGTCCGGCCAAACTCCGCACCTGGGAACTGCTCCCGAGCCGGTGGGCGTGCTGCCCTCCTAGATTGCCGCCGTCAGCCGTGACCTCTGTGCTTGGCCTAGGAACCGATGAAGCGCGCGTAGAAGCTGCGGGCGACCCCGGTGTCCGTGGTTCCCTTGATGATCGCCCGGCCATCCGGGAACAGGGTTAGCTCGTAGGGCGAGCGCAGAAACTTCAACACGTACTGGGTATGGCGAACCTCGCCGTGCGGCGCCAGGCGCGCTTCCAGTTCAGCAAAATCGATGGGACGGTGGCGTTCGTGGATCTGCACCGAGTTGCGTCCGCAGAGCGAAATGTGCGGGTGGGCGCGTCCGGCCAGATAGGGGAACCGTTGCAGTTGGCAGACGCTGCAATCCGGGCGCGGGTGGCTGGCGCAGATTTCCGAGCGGTCGTTGTACCAGGCGTCGAAGGCAAACAGGGTGGTGCGCATGGCGGCGCGGGCACCCACCAGAAACTTCATTGCCTCGGTCACCGCCAGCGATGCAATCAGGTTGACGGCGGAGTTCAGAATGCCTCCGGTATCGCAGGTTTGGGTGGCTCCCTCCGGTGGCTGCGGGAAGACGCACGCCAGGCAGGCAGTTTCCCCGGGAACAATGTTCATGGTGACACCATAGCTGCCCACGGCCGCCGTGTAGATCCATCCGCGGCGTTCGCGCACGGCGTAATCGTTGAGCAGGTAGCGGGTCTCAAAGTTATCGGTTCCGTCCAGGATTAAATCGGTTCCCTCCAGAAGCTCGGCGCAGTTGGACGGGGTCAGGTCTTCGACGTGCGGTTCGACGATGACCTCGGAGTTGATCTGCTGCAGCTTGCGGCTGGCGGCAATGGCCTTGGGAAGCGAGTCGGCGGCATCGCGCTCGTCGAACAGAACCTGGCGTTGCAGGTTGCTGGGCTCAATGTAGTCGCGGTCGATGATGCGAACGTAGCCCACCCCCGCCCGGACCAGTAACGAGCTGAGCACCGAACCGGTGGCTCCGCAGCCAACAATGACGATGCGTGAGCCAGCCAACTTGCGCTGCCCCTGGGGGCCAATGCCGGGAAACAGAATCTGGCGGGAATAGCGTTCCTGGGGTGGCTGCATGCCTTCCATCATATATGCGAAGCCGGCGCCTTGGATGCACGGCTGGTCTGGCTTGAGCAAAGCACCTGGACGCCGCGAATTTCTGGCCTCAGAACCGGCGGCGCAGGCCGGCAAGGTGGGTTCATCCGGCGGACGGAGCCGCAGCGGAAAATATTTTGGGCGCGGGCTCAAGAATTCTCCGCCAGCGGCCGATATGCACACATGTAAGCCTCCGGCGAACGGTTGCCACGGGGGCGCGGTCGAAGGGAGACGATCCATGTCCACGTCCGGAATCTCAAGCAGCAGCTTATCGCAACTTGAAACCATGCTGGAAAGCGCGCAGCAGTTTGCCACCGACTTTCTAAAGCTTGGCAGCGACTTGAAGAGCGGCAACATCCAGGCAGCCCAGCAGGATTTCGTCACCCTGTCTGAAGATGCGGCCTCGTCTCCCTCGACGTCGTCCACCTCCACATCCGCGTCGTCCGTGGCTACGCCGTCCACGTCCACTGCTTCCAGCACGACGCAGTCGTCCGGCTCGGCGCTGGAGCAGGATTTAGAGACGTTGGGTCAGGATTTGCAATCCGGCAATCTTTCCGGTGCGCAGCAGGCTTATTCCCAGGTCATGCAGGATTCTGGGCAGGCGGCGCAGAGCAGCAGTGGACACCACCATCATCACCGCGCTTCGTCGGACGACAGCTCAGATAGCCTTTCGCAACTCATGCAAGTGCTGTCCGAGATGAGCTCCGCATCGGGCACGGCCGCAACCACCAGCACCGCGGCAACCACCAGCGCCGCGGCCACCAGCACCGCAACGGCGTCCTCAACTACCGCGGCAAGCAGCGCTGCGAGCTCCGCCAGCAGCGCTTCGAATGCCTTGCAGCAGGAACTCTCCATTCAATTGGCGAAGGCGTTGGAGAGCGCCTACGGAACCCACCACTCCCGCGCGGAGGACTCTGGCGCAAGCTCGGGTTCGCAGGTTTCAGCCTCGACTGCGGCGGCAGCCAGTTCCGGCATCAACGTGACCGCTTAGAGTTGAGTGCAACCGGAGGCCGTCCAGCCCAGGCCGGCGCGCAGCGGATGATAACCGGGTTAGACAGTACGAGCCCGGATCGCTAAGCGACGGTCTTCCCGGTTGGTGCTGGCGCCGGTGCTCCCAGAACCGTGGCGACTTCAGTGCCAATCGGCGAGCCAAGACCGGTGCATGCATCCCATCCAATGGCCGCCGAGTAGGCGCCGTTGTTGCCCGAGGTGATGTCTCTGCAATCCCCCGGCGTCACGGCCTCCCGATACAGCAATGGATTGACGAATCCGACCGGTTTTCCCACGCTTTGGTTGACCAGCGCCAGCAATCCGGCCCAGAGCGGAGCTACGGCGCTGGTGCCTCCAATGACCCCGGATTGCCCATCCACCAGGGTCACGTAGCCGGTCGTGGGATCGGCGTTGCCAGCGACGTCCGGTACGCCCCTGCCTGTATTCCCGCTAGGATTGGCCGAGACGGGAACGCCGGCGCCGCTCTGCCAGGTTGGGAGCGGGAACACGTCGCTGATTCCCCCTCCGGTCGCTCCTTCATCGCTCGCCAGCTCATTCCAAACCGTTTCGCTGGTGATGCTGTTGCCGGCGGCAACCAGGCGTGTTCCTCCGCAGGCAAGCACATTGGGGCTCGAGGCGGGAAAGTCCACGTGATTCAGTCCATCGTCCACGCCATCGGTTGAACCGCCGTCTCCGGCCGCCACGCAAACCGTTACACCCATGGCCCCGGCAGACTGGAATGCCTCATCCATGGAGGTCATCGCCTGCTGCGTCCAACTGGACTCTGGACCTCCCCAGCTAATGGAAACAACCGATGGATTGTTGGTGCTGTCGTGAATCGCCGTAGTGATCGCGTTCAGGAAACCGGCGTCCGTATTCTCGGCAAAGTAAACGACGATCTTTGCTCCGGGCGCAATCGCCCCGGTGACTTCGATGTCCAACATCACTTCCGCGTCAGGTCCGCTGGCGTCCCCTGTGGGCGCATTGCTGGCGCTGCCTACGGAGACCGAGGACACCGCAGGCGTCTTGGTTAGATTGAGTTGCTTCCAGTAGGTAGCCAGGTCCGTTGCGGTATATCCGCCGCCCAACTCGATCAGAGCAATACACTCGCCGGAACCATCCACCGTGGCCGGAAAACCGTACAGGGCGGCAACCTGGAGCGGAATATAGGAGAGGTTTACATCGCCGGCGTGGGCGATGACCACCTGCTCACGCCGTTCACGAAAATGCGGTTTGCCCTGGGGCCGGTTGTCGAGCCCGAACACACCCTCGATCACATCCTCAAGTTCCGCCGGAATGTAGATTGGGCCGGTGCGGCCACGGAACCTGCCAGCCGGGCACTCGCATTCTTTCAGCTCAACCCCGAACGCCTTGCTCATGGCGCCAAGGGCGCCGGAAAGAATTATGGTTCGGCGCGCCGCGCTCTTTTCCCGCACGGTGAAACCGTACTCACGGGCGAATGCTTCGATCCGGGCCATGCTCTCGCCGTCTGCCCCGTGACGTTGGGCGAATTCATGGCGACTGAGAATTGTGCGTTTTCCGGGCGCCCTGGAAGCAGCATCGGCAATGGGCGTCGGCGTCTCTGCGGCCCGGGAGCGCAATCGGATGGTCACCTCAACTAGTTCGCCGGGGTCGGCCGGACCCAGCGTTTTCGCTCCAATCATGGGAGTGCGTTCGGAACCTGCAAGTGGAAGATGTTTCTTCGCAGCAGACATTCGATCTCCTTTCAGTCAAGCTTCGCGCAGAGAAGAAATGGCGTATAAGCCTCGCAACCACTGCTCCATTGGATGCGGGGATGACCGCCGCGATGCTGCCCTGAGGCGCGCCCATCGGCGGCCGCCGTAAATCAACGGCGTGGCGATGGTTGCGGGCGGCAACCGGCAGGTACACAGGCGAATCCGTGATGCCTTAGAATGGCTAAGAACTGGAAGAGTACGCCCGGGATCGATTCGGATGCGGACCAGGACCGGCAGTGTTTGCTCTCCATCGCATGCGAAGTTTTCTACTTATGACCAAGCTTCCTCTTAATGTGATATCGCTGATCACCTCGATCGCCGGCGCAATTGCCGTCATGATCTGGCGGGTACGGGAATCGCGCACGGCGGTCTCGGCGAAGAAGATCATTATCCCGCCTCTGGGGATGGCCACGGGATTCTGCATGTTTGCGGTGCCCGCCTTCCGGGTTCCATGGACGTGGGCAGGCGTGGCGTTCCTGGGCGGGGCGCTGGTGCTGGCCTATCCGTTGCTGCGAACCTCGCGCCTGGTGCGCGAAGGTGAGACCGTGATGGCGCAGCGCTCGCACGCCTTTTTCGCCGTCATTATTCTGCTCGCCGGAATCCGCGTGGCGGCGCGTGGCTATCTGGAT
>Ga0181535_10001496_pt1 | contig 30405 bp, 22 predicted proteins | sample PEATcosm2014_Bin_44_FD_119774 | JGI IMG/M metagenome (GOLD analysis project Ga0181535, IMG submission 119774) | Peatland microbial communities from MTU Mesocosm Facility, Houghton, MI, USA - PEATcosm2014_Bin17_30_metaG | ecosystem: Environmental > Terrestrial > Soil > Wetlands > Peat | place... | reverse complement strand
GATCTTTCGAATGGCACGTTTGGCAGCATCGGATCGGGCGCGCTGGGCTTGTACTCGGCCTATGAGGGCTCGGGCGGCGTTGGAGGAGCCGTGAAAGGCGCGATGGCCGGCGCGCAGTTTGCCGGGCCGATGGGCGCAGTGCTGGGCGGCATCATGGGCTATATGGGCTTCGGCGCGAAAGACAAAGCCCACACCTACGACATCAAGACGGTGCGGCCGCGGCTGGCCAACGATCAAGCGAGCTACGAGCATGGCGAAATGGACTACTCCTCGGCCTACGCGGACATGGAGAGCCTGCAGTCGGAAGCGATGAAGACAATGAGCGCGCTCGGTTACGGCGCGCGCAACTACCGCCGCGAGCACATCGACCCCGAGATCAAACAGGCGATGGCGAGCCTGACCGCGCAAGAGAAGAGCGGGCGCAGCAACTACACAGCCAGCTCGGCCCGTTATGCTGTGGGCACCAACTACGTTCCCCGCACAGCCCTCTACCAACTGCACCAGGGCGAGACGGTGATGACGGCAGATGAAAATCAGCGCATCCGCCAGACGCATGCCGCATACAAGGCCACGATGCAGAGCAGCTCGGCGCGCGGCAGCTTCGGCGGCGATCGCAACCTCAACATGAACGTGCACGCGATCGACGCCCAGGGCGTCGCCCAGTTCCTTGACAAGTACAAACACCATATTCTCAGCGCGACCAACGACGCGCGCGGCGAGAACTCTGGCGCGGGGTTGAACTGATGCCGGCGAGCGATATTCTCAATCCGACCGCGGGCTGGGATGCTACGCTGGGCGACTCGATGAACCCCAGCTACGGCTTCACGCGCAAGCGGCCGACGACGAAGCTCAACAAGAAACCCATCGGCGGCGTGCCCTGGACGCGCGAGACGCAAAACACCGGCCACACCTTCAATTTCTCCTGGCTCGGCCGCACATGGGCATGCGTGCAGCGCCTCAAGCGCTACTACGAGCAGTACGAAGACGGCTTCTTCACCATCGTGGACTGGGATGGTGGAGGACGCCACTACGTCGGCCGCTTCACAACCGAGATCGTTCCGACGATCACCGCAAACAATAAGTGGGACGTGCAGAACGTCACTTTCGAAGAGATCCCGCAGCAGACGATGGTCTCGTATCCGAGTGATTGGCTGAACGATGCGATCGCATTTTTTATCACCAACGACTTTAGCGATCAGAAGCTGGCGACGTCGAGCGCAACGAACGCCTGGTCGCAGACCGCGCGCGTATCCGTCGCCGGTGCGCAGGGCACCGAACACGTTTCGCTCGCGACGGTTGGCACCGCTTACCTAACGATGGACAATCCCGGCACGGCAGGCGATTGGGCGCAATACGAGTACCGCGGTTACGGCTTCAGGCTTTACCTGCTCAAAGGCCCCGCATTTGGCCAGTGCAATCTCTATCTCGACGGCGTGCTGATCGAGACGGTCGATTGCTATAACGCGACCGACATCGGGCCGCAGATCGTCTATGCCAATGCCGCTATCCCGCTTGACTTCCATCGCGTCAAGGTGATCTGCGACGCGACGAAGAACTCCTCGTCCACCGCGACAAACGTGAGCTGGTACGCGCTGGAGGTGATGAGATGATCTCTTATCCTCCATCCCTCAAAGCCACCGGCGGCGCGCACACCGGCCTTCCGCCGGCGAACCTGCTCGAAGTGCTCGATGTGAACGGTAACCTCTATCTATGGGCCGATCGCGAAGGCGTTTGGCCGTCGGTCATCATGGCCAGCCAGTTCGGAGTGCCGCCGACCGTCCCGCTTCCCGTTGCTTCGTCGTCCGGGCAACTCGTGCTTTTTTCTGCGCCGACGACGGCCGTCGCCATCCTTGGCTTGCATCCGGGCCAATCGCCAAGCGATGCATCGGCCAGCCCCACGCTCTCCGGAGGAAGTGTTTTTTATCGTCACGGAGGCCTTGGACTCGGCGGAGCGCAAATCAACTGGGGCGGCTTTCACATGCCGAAGCTGCCTCCAGGAGCTGTGATCGATGCGATGATCAGCGTTTGTTCAGCCGTTCTCTCTGGCAACGCTTATTGGTCGATTTACGATACGCTTCCCCTTGGCTCAAGTCCGGTTATCTACGGCCCTGTCGATAACGGCGGCCCGATCGGTTCAAGCTTTAGCGGCCAGATTGTCGGCCATCTTCCTTCAGGCGCCGATATCGAGGACATGACAATCACCGGGGAAATTTCTTCGTCGAATGGCACCGACCAGGGGGAGGCCTTTTTCAGCGGCGTGGGTGTGCTGATCTATTTCCATATCGACGCCTTCGACCTCTCTCAGACATCGAACGCGTCTGACGGTTATTCGCTTTTACCGGGTGACTGGAAGCCGTGGCTGCTGAGCGTCCCGCAGTTGATTTTCCATCGCTCGCTGCAGACTGATGTCGGGTCTTTTGTCATTCAGAACCTTAGCGGCGACTCGCTGAGCCGCGATACTGAGAAGCTGCTGCGGGCGAGCGCCTTCGAGGGCGCCGAGTTTGTTTATAGGTGCTGGCAGGCCGATGCCGAGGCCGCGTGGATCGAGGTGCATGGCACGCTGAAGGTCGCCGACGTCGGCGTGGACACGCTGACTCTCACCGGCAAGCAAACCATCGACCCTGCGCAGGAAGACACGCCGCTCGAAATCTATTGCGAGACCTGTCAGCTCCAATGGGGCGGCCCGCGCTGCGGTGCGGCTGGATCGACCGAATGCAACTATAACTACCAGACTTGTCAGCAGCCCAACCGCATCATGATCGTCTCGAATAACTACGAGAAGAACTACGGCGAGAATGAGGCTGTGGTCGCGCAAAACCAGATGATCCGCAGGCGGGTGATCTGATGCCCAACGCGCCCACAACGCCCACCAGCTCGGCCAGCGAGACGCAGGGAACCCCAATCCCTCTCAGCTATGGATACGTGTGGGCGACCGGGAAGCGCGCGGCTTATTACATGCTGCAAAATACGGGCAACTCGATCATCGAGTATTCGCGCGTGGGCTACTGGCTGCTGGGCCATGGCGAGTGGGATGGCTGCATCGAGCTATGGATCAACGATGCCCTGGTTTGGAAGGGCGGCAACACGCCGCCGACGAAGTTCGCCGATAAGTACGCTGGCCTGACGCAGCTCGCCGGCATCGACAATCCGGCGGCCGGCTTCGTCTTCAACTTTCACTCGGGCTGCGATGCTCCGCTCGGCGCGGCCGTTTCGCCTTCTTCGGTCGGTCCCGATCAGGGTATGGATAAGATGTGGCCGCTCTTTCCGCCGGCGATCCAGCAGCTCTGCTGGTCGCGCATCGCCTATTACGGCATCCTGCGGAAACAGCCCATTCAGAACCAAGTCAGCGACAACGGCAGCGATCCGAATAACTGGACAGACATCGCGCCGATCGGCCTCTGGCGCGGCATCAAATGCCGCATCTTCGACGACCAGGGCAATCAGCAAGGCTATGCCTTCACGACAAATCCGATCTGGCAATTTGTGGATCTGATGCTGCGCCGCAAGGTGATGCCCGATTACGCGCTCAGCGCGACAACCGGTCCGGATGCGCTCACGGCGGCCGCGGCGAATCGCTTCGATTGGGGCAAACTCTTCACGGCGGCCCAATACTGCAACGAGTTTTTGCCCAATGGCCGCAGGCGCTTCGAGAATAGCTCTTCTTTTACCTCTCAGACCAGTTTGCAGGCCTGCGCCGAGAAGCTGCTGCAGAGCTGCCGCGGCTACGCAACCGAGTATGCCGGGAAGATCGGCGTCTCGATCGACATGCCGCGGTCAAGCGTCTTTACTTTTAGCCGCAGCCACATCCTGCCGGGCTCGTGGAATGCAAGCGACCAGGCGCTAACGAAGAGCGGCAACCGCTATATCGCCAAGTTCCGTAACCTGCTAGTTCCGCAGTGCAGTTTGATTGCTTCAATTACCTGCGGTTTCGGCCAAAATCCCGTAGTCACGACTCAGCAGCCTCATCCCTTCATCGCGGGAGACTATATCGTGATTGGAGGCACCGGCACGAGCTACGACTGCGAATGGCTCGTCAAGTCCGTGCCGGCCGTCGTCAACCCCGGCACGATTACCGAGGTCGATCCGACGCAGTTGACACTCGTCTCGCAGGGCTCGAACTTTCCCGCAAGTGTCGGCGCTGTGGGCGGCATTGGGCTTGTCTACTCGCGTTTCAAGAACTGCACGCCCGAATTCTGGCACAAGAACAATATGCTAGCCCGTGGCGCGGCGGGTCTGGGCATCCCTCGCCAGCGCGAGAAGGTTAAGCAGGATCTGGAACTCGACACGATGACATGGGATCAGGCAAGCCGAATTGCCTGCTACGAGCGCGATCGCGCGCTGGGGGTTGATCAATCGCCGTATATAACTCCGCCAGCGGTGAAACTCCGCACCAGCATGTTTGCACGCGATGTTGCGGGCAATCTGGCTGCGGCGATCGAGTGCGGCGATTGCGTGACGATCGATGATACGGCCAGCTTCACTTATACCGGCGAGTACGAAGTCCTCGACAAGACGGTCTATGTGCCGACTGTGCATGCGAGCGGCTCGGGAGGCGAGGTCGCTCTGAGGCCCGATGAGAACAGCGGCGAGATCGAGTTATTCCTCGGACCTTATAACGAAGCCGTGATGTACGACTCCAGCGATCCAACAGAGGCAGGCTGGCCCGACGTGCCCGGCAGCGATCCCGGCAACAGCACCAACTTTACCGCGATTCCACTGGCTAGCGGGTCCTTTTCCTTCTTCACTGGAACTGCTCCGAGTGGCACGCCTTTCCAACTGCCATCGACGGGCTTTCCTGTTGCGAACACCCTCTCGTGGGCAGGCCCCGCCGGATACGGCCAGGGCGCCTGGTCTGGGCACATGGCCACGATTGAATTATGCACGGTGGGCAGCGCGTTCCTGCTGAGCTTGCTCTATGAGGATAACGACGGAAGCACCTGGCAGGGCGCGGTGAATTACGCTTGCGCGACCTGGCTCAGCAGCGACGCGCCCACCAGCTCCGGAGGCTTGAGCTGGATCGAGCTGACTCTTGCGGGCGGTGAGAAGATCCTCTTTGGCCAAGGCGTCCTTGCTGACGGAGCCACAATCGCGTTGCCGACCGGGTATGTTACGACGCAGATGTTTGCCGTGGCCTTTCCCCACGATGGCGAGCCGACTGGCGGCCACAATGCTCACTGGTGCGGCGCTTATGTCGATAGCTCGCAGACCGTGCACCTGAACTATAAGGACGGCGACGGGAATGTGTGGCATGGCAACGCGGCAGTGCTGGTGTTCGCATGGAAGAACAACATGGGCACCTGGACGACGCAAACTCTCTATACAACAAGCAATGGGCTTGATATTCCGGACCCCGATGCCGACAAGGTCAACTGGGCTGAGTGCCCCTTGACTGGAGGCTTGACTTTTGGCGTGGGTTGCGCTTTGAATGTCCCGAACACCTATTGGATAGGGCTGCCGGCTTCGGCGGGAGATGGCTCGACAATTGAAGTGATGGCCGGTCCTTCGTTCGAGGATCTTCTAACTGACGAGACGCCAACCGGCTCTGGAAACGAGGCGCATGGTATCTACAGTTGCAGCCTTAGCAACTTTGCCGCTTATGGCGTTGATGATGTGCAGCTAGCCCAGATGTCGATGGAATTTGGCGATGGCTCGGGTAACATCTGGGGTGGAACCGCCGATCTTTTCATGCTTTACTGCACGCCGACGTCCTCGGGCGCCGCAGCGGTCAATGTAACTCCTCAGAGCGCGAGCGTCACGACAGGCGGGACGGCTCAGTTCAGCGCGGCGGTGCTTAATAATGCGAATCAGAGCGTCACATGGTCTGTCGATGGCATCGCGGGCGGCAACGTAACTGTTGGAACGATTGACGCGACGGGCTTCTACACAGCTCCGAACGCTGCCGGATCCCACACTGTCACGGCTATGAGCGTCGCTGTGCCCACCGCTTCAGACTCAGCCGCGGTCGCCGTTTGGGCCGCTGACGGTTCGGGCGGCTGGACGATTAATGGGAGTTAGATGATGCCAACGCAAGTGATCAACCTCAATAACACGACGCCGGCGGCTCCGGCTGGGAGCATGAATGTAGAGTGGCAGGCTGACGCTCCCTCTCTCGATCCATCGGTGGCGCGCAACGTGTCAGCGAAGTTACCTGTTTTCACAGGCGACTCAGGCGCGGGCGGGGCTATGGGATTGGTGCCGGCCCCTGCTTCCGGGGATGCGGTGGCGGGGAAGTTCTTGAGCGCCGCGGGCAATTTTGCTATTCCTGGGTCGGCTGGCTCTGGTGGAGGGGGGATCGCCGTGCTTTTCGGCACAGGCGCGCCCTTTCCAATCGTTGAAATGGTGCAGTCGCATGTTTTGTTGGGAACCTCGGTACCCAGTCAGTCGGCAGTAACGGCCGGCAATTTACTGGTGGTCGTTGCCGGCTGGGGCGCGCCTTTGACCGATTCGTCATGTTCTGACACTTTGGGCACCGTTTATACGCGGGTTGCTAGCTTGATCAGCGCTGATGAGGATGCCCTTGCTATCTTTGCGGGGATTGCCCCCGCGTCGGGCAGTGTAACAGCGACCGTGACTGGGGGAAGCGCGAGTTATGCGCAGACCGCAATTACTGAGTTTTCTGGAGCGTCGTCCAGTGTGGATGTTTCGGCCACAGGAATAGGCAACTCTGCGCAGCCCTCTGCGCTTTCGATCACTACATCGCAGGCTGGGGATCTGATCTTTGCCGCGATCAGCGGTGATCACAACGCAACCGTTTATTCCGCTGCCACGGGGTTCTCACTGTGCAGCTTCATCAATAACAGTGACGCCCAGGCTAGCGAGTGGTGTCAACAACCCGTGGCGGGGGATATAAGTGCCACTTTTGTCGCGACGGATAATGATTTTTATGCGATGGCGGTCGTCGCTTTTAAGGCATCCTCTTCGGAGATCGTGGCGGGTTCGGCTGGCGACCTGTACTTCGACACGTCCCTGCACCCATGGCAGGGTTATGTGTACCATGACGGCCAGTGGAACACGTTTGGTTGACCGTTTTTTGGGGTCGCTTTCCCGGCGGCTGAATGGGCAGATTAAGATGGGTTTTTGTGGCCCGGTTTTGGAAGGCGTTTTCAGGGGTGGATTAGGGCCGCTTTTGACGGCCTAAAAGAGGTTGCCGATTGGCCTCTTTTTTGGCCCGGTTTTGAGAGCCTATGAAAAATGGAATACAGGCTTCAGATTGCACTGCTAGTGCAACGCTCAGTCTGTTTTAGTGCAACGCTCAGCCTGCAGCCACATCACCTGCGCGGCGACGGCCTTGCGCCCGAGATGGTCGATCGCGCGCTTCGCATCGCCGAGGACCAGTTGTGCCCTGTCTTGGCCATGCTTCGCCCGGGCGTCGAGATCGGTTCCTCATGGCAAATCGACTAGGCGGCGGAGCTGGCTTGAGATCCACCCTTCCTAGGCTTCTGAAACGAAGCCGAAGATGCCAACACAGAGCTTCCGGCGAAAGGACAAGCCCAATGAATAAGGACTGGCACGCCAAGAATCAAATGCCGCCCAAGGCCACGCAGGAGCAGAGAATCCGGTGGCACCGCGAACACCAGCAGCAATGCGCCTGCCGGGAAGTTCCGAAGAGTCTGCTGCCCTACATCAAGGTCAAGCAGAAATAGAGAGTATCCCCGGAGCGCAGCTTCACCGCACGGCTTCACGCCTTCCAGTTGCGCTGCCAGACTGCGGCGTCGAAGCTGTGCTGGGAGTCGTAGCCTTCGGCGCGGTAGAGGTCGATGGCCTCGGAGTTGGCTTCGGTGACGGTGAGCGAGATCTCGCCGACGCCTTGGCGCAGGAAGCACGAGGCAGCCAGATTGAGCAGCGTTCGGGCCAGTCCGTGACGGCGGAACTCAGGATGCACACAGAGTTGGGTGATGTGACCACTCTCCAGGCTGACCCGCGAACCGAGCACCAGGGCAACAACTTCCCGGCTGGTGCGGTTCACAACCACATGCGAGACCTGCGGGGAGAAAACGCCGCAGCCCGAATAGCGAACAATATTGTTGAGAAAGCGCATTGAGCCGTGAGCCGATCGGTACTGGTCGTTGACCACACTGTCCGGATGGCCAGCGTATGCAGCGGCGATCAGCCGCGCGGCGGGGTTCAGGTCCTCTTCGCGCCAGAGACGCAGTTCCAGCCCGTCGGGCAGATTCACACGAGGCGTTGCATAGAAGCCCCGCAGCGACCGAACCATAAAAAGCCGTCGATGAATCTGGAAGCCTGCATCGAGGAAGGCCCGTACATGTGTGCCCGAGGGATGCAGCAGCAGTTGCGACTCCACGCGGTCGACATGCGGCGAGTTCACCAGCAACTCCAGCAGGTGGCGGAGCAAAGTCTCCTCAATCTCGTGAGCTGTGGTTTCCTTCTGCTCCGGTTCTGCATCGGCGCGAAGACCGGCCAGCGCAAAGACGTCGCCTACGACGGCCTTTGTGTCTTCGTAGACGCAAAAGACAAAACCGGTCACCTGACCAGCCTCTAGGGCCGCATAGCCGGGCAACGTATGGCTGTCAAGATATTGCATCAGCAGCGTGGCCGATTGCCGGTAATCCCAGTGCAGCCGCTGCTTCCACACTTCACCCTCGGCCTCAAGCACAGGGCGCACTACCGGTGCGGCAAAATGCCGCAGGTCGAGAATCTCGATGGAAGCCTCCGTTGCCATACTTCTCCCCAACGACAGTGAACAGTGGACAGTCTACAGCTAACAGAGAGCATTATGAAGCTCTTAGACATTAGTTTTCCACCGCACATCGACCGCTGACAACTGTTCACTGGCAGCTAGCGGCTTCCCACCATGTAGACCACCAGGCCCCGCTCTGGCCAGCTGAATAGCGGCTCATAATGCCGGCCTTCCAGGTCCACCGTGAGCGCTTCTTCGGTATGCAGGTCTTTACCCCCGCGCCCGGTGACCTGCACAACAAGCAAGTGCTGTTCCTCCGGCACGCCTTCATCCGAATAATTCACAACCTGGCGGTTTCGGTAAAATGAGAGCCCGTATTCGAGGTCGCGCGGAAATGAATATTGCTTGTCCGGATTGACCTTGTCGCGGATCACGCAGCAGACCGCCGCGGTCTTCACCCCGGGAGCCAGGGTGGCCAATTGCTCGGCCAGTGGGCGCGCCGAATAGGAGCGATCCACCAGGTGAATCATCGTCTTGGTCCGCTCAATGGCCGGAATGCCGAAGAACGGACCAACGCCGTAGAGAAAGAAGACAAGGACAACCAGCACCGCCGAGGTGACCAAGCGAAGCCGGGCCACACCATAGCCCTTGACGACGATCAGGATCAGCAGCGCCGCACCACAGGAGGCAAGCAGAGAGGCAACGAACGCATGAAGCGGCGGCATCTTCGCGCCGTGAGCTACAAACCAGGGCGCTAGCAGCGCAGACATGGTCATCACACCACAAAGCACCCCATGGCCCAGCAGCACCCAGCGGTTCAGTCCCAATTGCCTGCGCCGGAAGAGATAGTCTCCTGTGAGAATGGTCACCGGCGGAATGGATGGCAGGATGTAGCCGGGCAGCTTGGACCGCGACACGGAGAAGAAGAGGATGGGGATCAGCGCCCAAAGCACCAGGAACTCAGGAAACGCGTCGCCCGGACGGGCTGCGCAGGGCTTGCATTTGCTGGTGTGGCGCGTCCGCCACTCGAAAACGGAAGTCTGGATGCCGTCGATCAGTGCGCGAATCGCGATAACCGTCCACGGCATCACCGCCAGTACAACGACAATCAGGTAATACCAGACCGGCTGCTGGTGCTCATAGCGATTGGTGGCAAAACGCTCCAGGTTATGTTCCAGAAAGAAGACGCGGAAGAAATCGGGATTCTGATGCTGCACGGCGATGAACCAGGGCAGCACGATGGCAAAGTAGAGCAGCACGCCTGGCCACCAGAACGACCGCCTGAGAATCGACCACTCGCGGCGCAACGCCGCAAATGCAGCCACAATCACGAGGGCCAGAAACGGCGCCACGGGCCCCTTGGCCAGTGTGGCCACGCCGGTGAAGAAGTAGATATCGAAGAGCCAGAACTTGGAGCCCGTCTCATACCATGCATACCAACCCAGCAGGCCGACCGCCAGCGGGGCCGCCATCTGCATGTCGGTCGATGCGCCGCGCGCAAAGCCCATGATGCCGGCGCAGGCCACCGTTATCAGCGCGGCATCCAGGTGTCCCCCAGGACGGAATCTCCGCATGTGCAGGTAGATCAACGCCACCATCAGGAATGCGAAACTGGCCGAGGGCAGGCGCGCGCTCCAGTCGTGTACTTTGAATTCCTGAAAGACAAACATTGCCCGCCAATAGTAGAGCGCGGGTTTCTCCAGCCAGGGATGGCCGTACAGATACGGTGTTACGCAGGCGCTCAGTTTCTCTTTCAGGGTGTGTGCCGCGTCGAACCGGTCGAGCATCTCGTGCGCAATCTGCGCATAACGGGGTTCGTCGGCGCCCACCAGGCCTAACCCGTCGCCGCCCACCAGAGGGGTCTGTCCATACAGGAGAAAGAAGAGAGTAAAAGAGAGAAAGACTGCGGCCTCGCGTACGGCGGCCCAACGTGGCAAACGCGCGCGCCAGCCTTTGGGTAGCTCCGGAGCAGATGGTTCCTGAAGATTTTCCACTTCCAGCGATTCTCCAAACGGGGACTTCACTTGTCTTGAGCAGACAGGCGGCGCCGGTTTCGGTCAGGGCGACTGGGGGAGGCTCACCAACTATGGCCAGGGTCCGCGTTTCCCTTAAACGCGAATTTCGTACTGCGCATTGACACGGTCAAGGCTATCAGATTCGAGCGGAATCTGATTTCAATTACGCATTCGATTCTTCCGGCAGGGACCCCACACATGGACGCAATTGGTCCAGAATCTCATCGAGAGCGCGCGCCAGCGGTCCATCCAGCGTGCATCCGGCAGCGCTCTCGTGGCCTCCGCCGCCGAGCCGTTCGGCGATCGATGCCACATTCACGCGGCCTTTGCTGCGCAGGCTCAGTTGGATGCGCTGATCCGGCATCTCGCGCAAGAAGACCGCGGCCTCCACTCCAGCCGCGCACAGCGCGAAGTTCACAATGCCCTCGCAGTCCTCATCGGTGGCGCAGGTCCGCATGAGATCTTGCGCGGTAACCCAAAGCCACGCCAGCCGGTCCTCGTGCTTCAGGTTGCCCAGCGCTGCGCCCAGCAGCAGCAACTTCGAGGCGGGAGTAGAAAAGTACACGTGGTGGGCGATCCGTATCGGGTCGGCCCCGGCCAGCACCAGCTCCCGCGCCAGGCCAAATGTGGAGGCCTGCGTCGAGCCGTAGCAGAAGCCTCCTGTATCGGTCAGCACCGTGGTGTAAAGGCAGCTGGCCATCTGGGGCGTCACCGTGGCCCCGGCGGCCTTTACCAGGCGGTAGACCAGTTCGCCGACGCTGGCCGCTCCCCGGTCGATCCAGTTCAGGTCGGCATATTCGCGGCCTGTGGCGTGGTGGTCAATGTTAACCAGGAAGTACTGCTCCAACCCTAGCAGCCTGGTCCGCTGCAGCCCATCGCACTCCAACAGAATCGCGGCGTCATAGGGCCCGTCGACACTCTCCGCGGTTCGGATCTGGTCGGCGCCGGGCAGATCGCGATGAACCTTCGGAATCCGGTCCGCGGTCACCAGGTCGGCTTGCTTGCCCATCTGTTTGAGCAGCATTCCCATGGCCAGCATGGAGCCGACAGCATCGCCATCCGGCCGCATGTGCGAGCAGACCAGAAACCGCTCGCCTCGGCGCAAGAGGTCGAGAATCGCTTCGATCTGAACTTGTTCTCCGCCCGCCTGCGTTCGGCCCGATGCGGAACCCGTTACGGAGCCGGATGCATCCGAACTCGGCTCAAGGGAGATATTGCGGCTGGCATGGTCCATGCTCGGGCTACTCCACCGGTACCTTTTGCTCAATTGTCGGAGTTTGACCGGCGGGGCTCTCTTCGGCATGAACCTTCTGCCGCTTGCGATGCCGTTCCATGAGCTCCTCGATGCGAGCCTGAAAGCGCCCCGATCGGTCGGCAAGAAAGCTGAGCTCAGGCACGTGGCGCACGCCCATCCGTTCCTTCAGCTCATAGCGGATAAACCCTTTGGCGGCCTCCAGGCCGGCTACGGTGTCTTCTTCGGCTTTAGCGATATTCTTGACGGCGCTGTCGATGGCCACATAAACCCGCGCCGACTTGCCCCCGGGATTCAACACCACCTCGGTCACGTAGCACAAGTCGATGCGCGGATCGACGAGTTCGCCCTCGATCAGGACCCCGATCTCCTCGCGCAACGTCTCCGCCACGCGATCCTGGTGATGCTTCCGCCCCCTGTGCTCCGGCATCCAGCCTCCTGACCCGCGTAAACCTTTCAGCATAGCAGAGGCATAAGGGAACGCCCCATGCGAAGTAGATCAATTCAGGACAACTACGGGACATGCTTGTTGTCACATCTGGTTCCCTTTTGCCGTCGAAGCCGGTTGAGCGTCCTCTAACTCTCGCCTTCCCAGCCGGGCAACGCGATTGCATCGGCAGCAGCGAGATTCCTCGTTCCAAATCGGCCAGCTATAAGTGCGATCTCTTGGGAAAGGCTGAAATCAACGCGATGAAACGTGCCTCCAATTTAGTCGCCAGCCATCCGGCTCGACTTGAAAAAATCCCGGCCGCTGAAAAGATTCAGGTTCTCATGGCGCTCGCTTTGCGCGAGTACCACGCGGAGCGCATGTCCGAGGTCGAGCGGCTCTGCCTGCAAATCCTGGCCTTCGACACGGGCCACGCCAGCGGCCTATACCTGCTGGGCATGGCCGGCTTCAAGACCAAACGTTACGAGATGGCCGAGCGGATGATCCGCCGCGCAATCGCCGTGAACCCCAATCACCCCTACTATCACTCCAACCTTGGCAATGCGCTCAGGGCGCAGAACAAGCTCGACGAGGCAGTGGCCTGCTATGAGCGGGCGCTCCAGATCAAGCCCGATCACGAAGAGGCCTGCTACAACCTCGGCAACGCACTCCTCACCCAGAAGAAAATGGACGAGGCGATAGCAGTCTACAAGCGGGCGCTCCAGATCAAGCCCGATTACGTCGACGCCCTTTGCAACCTGGGCAGCGCTTACAGGCAGCAGAAAAGACTGACCGAAGCAATAGACTGCTTCGAGCGAGCGCTATCTCTGGCCCCGCGGCACGCCGACCTCAACTGCAACCTGGGCGACGCCTTCCATGCCCAGGGCAAGGTCGATGAGGCGATCGGCTGCTACAAGCGAACACTGGAGCTCAACCCAGAGCATTCCAAGGCCTGTAACTGCCTGTGCAATGCCTACTTCGACAAAGGAGATCTGGCGCTGTCGACCGCCTGGTGCGAGCGAGCGCTGGCCCTGGAGCCCGATTTTGGCGACGCGCGCATGAACCAATGTTTGCTGCAGTTGCTTCAAGGCGATTATGTCAACGGATGGCGAAACTATGAGGTTCGCTGGAAGGTCTATACCGCACGCACCTCGTCTCAACCGCTCTGGCTGGGCGCACCGCTCAAGGGCGCGCGCATCTTGCTCCACGCTGAGCAGGGCCTGGGCGACTCGCTCCAATTCTTGCGCTATGTGCCTTTGGTTCAGGCGGCCGGCGGCCGGGTCATGCTCGACCTGCCCTCCAAGCTGCACCGGCTTGTCGCGCATTTGCCCGGCATTCTGGCCCTGGTCAACACCGGCGGCCCGCTGCCCTATTTCGATTGCCACTGCCCGCTGATGAGCCTTCCGCTGGCTCTTGGCACGACCCTCGAGACCGTCCCGGCGCGCGTGCCCTATCTCTCAGTTCCGCCTGAGGCGCTGACCTCTGCGGCGGCGCTTCCGTGGCCCGCATTGGGCCTCAAGGTCGGGTTGGCCTGGACCGGCAATCCCGACCACCCCAAGAACCGCTTCCGGTCCGTGCCTCTTGAGCTTCTTGAGACTCTCTTCGATCTCCCAGGTGTACACTTCTCTTCCCTCCAGATGGGGCCGGCAACCGCGGAACTCGCTGCCCGGAAACTTCCCATTACCGACCTTGCCCCCATCACCGGCGATATGGCCGACACGGCGGCGCAGATGGCCCATCTTGACCTGGTCATCACGATTGACACCTCGATGGCCCACCTGGCCGGGGCCCTCGCCCGCCCGGTCTGGGTCCTTCTCGGCCACTCGCCCGATTGGCGCTGGCTGATGGACCGCGAAGACAGTCCGTGGTATCCCACCGCGCGCCTCTTCCGCCAGCCCACCCACGGCGACTGGCCCTCGGTGATCGCAAGGGTGCGCACGGCCCTCAAGGAACTCGCCACCAAGGAACAAGCCATTGGTGCGGGCTAGTCAATCCGGGCTACGACTTTGCCGCGCGCTCCAGTTCCGCGAGGACGATCTTCTTGATTCCCAGCACGGCCTGCGTGCGTCGCCTTCTGACTCTTGCGCAACTCCGGCAGCCTCGCGGGCACAATTTGCCAGGAAAGACCAAACCAATACTCGAGCGATCCGCGCTGAATCTCGTTGCCGTAGCCTGCAAGCATCGACTAATTCTCTTTTACCTCCCCTCGCAAGTCGCACTGCACGGCAAACGAGATTGCCTCAGTAAATTTGTTTTACTGTTGTACGATCTGCACACTCGGTGAGGGATCTGTTTGTGGGATGCAGACGAACTTCGTTGCGCTGATGGATGCGCAGCTTGCTGCTCCCTGCGCACCATTGGCGACGAGGAGGGTCCCATTGACGGAAGCCGCCGCGTCCCAGCTGAGGCTCTTATTTGTCGCCTGATCCCAGCAGAGAATCCCATTGCCTGCCGTTGTGACCGCTCCGTTGATTGCGCCGCCGCTAGTCACGTCATACTCTCCCACGGTGCCATTTGACGCCGCATTCAGCAGCGGCAATTCACCGAAAAGATAGTTGCCGGGCTGCGCCGCAGTGGTCGAAGCGGTTTGGGTCTGCGGGAGCGCTTGTGGTGGTGTTTGCGGTTCCAGCCAGCCGGAATCCAAAGAGCCATTGTCCCCAACGCTCATTTCTATGGCGCTGTTGGTGTCGAACAGTTCAACATAGGTCATTGTCCCATTGGCAGACTGGAAAGTGGCGCGACCCGGATGAGTGGAATCAAAGGCGAGTCCAATGGGCCCACCATTCGATTGGCCGGAAGAGTAAATGCCGTTGTTGTTGGTGTAGCTTTGGCTGATCGTCATGTTGCCATTGCCGTCGTCGGCTCCCTCGAAGACCCCTGCGTAGTAGCCCGATGGCGTGTTGTCGACGGTGGTGAATTCGGCTCCTCGCATGTAGAGAACGAAGGGGCCGCTCAAGTTCGCCGCGGAGTACGACACTTGCTGCTGCGTCCGCATGTTGCCTGCCTCTTCGCCGTCGTTCGGAGTGTTATCCAGAATAAACATGCGGCTGGCGTCGATCATGTACACGGTCAAGCCGGCCGGTCTGCCGCCAGTTTTAAGAGCGATCTTGAAGCGCCCCGTGGTCGGGTCCGGTGCATTGTAGCTTCCCGTAAACGCGGAGGTCTGAACAGTTGTATTCCCGCCTTGGGCCTGGTCGATGCTGCCACTCAATACTCCTCCACCTGACGCGCTGAAGAGCCCCGCTGCGGCCTTCAGATTTCCACTGCTGTCCTCGCCTTCGAGGCCAAAGGCGAAGCTCGAGCCGCTGATGGTGCTGGCTGTAAAGGCGCTGGGGCTGGCCAGTTGGCAATCGGCAGTCCCTTGCTGGCCGGATGGTCTTTCACCCAGATCGTCGGCTTCGACCATGCGGAACTCCTGAGCCGGCTGAGTTGCGCCGGTGAGCGCAAGCGCCCATTGCGTTGTCTGGATTCCGGCGGCGCCGTCGGTCAGGATCGTTTGAAGGCTCGTTAGGCCGTTCATGTCGGAGCCGACGTTATAACTGCCGGTAATCGTGCCGGATGCCGAACCAATGTCTTTGCTGTTGGTGTCGAAGATGCCGCTGTTGAAGTGACCATTTCCGTCAGCCTGAAAGCTGGCCAGAGAGGCCCAGCGTGTGCCGTCGTCGTCGACAAAGCCCTGAAGCAGGCAAACATAACTCCCATTGAGGCTGCCGTTGTTCGCGCCGTCTGGGCCGTTCCCGACGTTGAGCGTGAAAGGAACCGGGCCCAACGTCACACCGCTGGCGTCTGCGACGGAAACCTGGAAACTGATCGCGCCGGCCTCGGTCGGCACTCCGGCGATCGTCAGCGTGCTTCCGTTTGTATTGGAGAAAGTGATGCTGTCAGGCAGGCCCGTAACGGTCCACGTGTATCCGGGCGCGCCGCCCGCAACCTTGATCGCTCCGGAATAGGCGATGCCGACCGTTGCTGCCGGGAGCGTGGTTGTCGTGATCTGGGGTGCCGGATAGACAGTGAAACCGGCAGGAGCCGACGTGGCCACCGACGTGGTGACGGTGATAGCCGCTGAGCCGGCACTCGAAATAAGATTTGCGGAAACCGCTGCCGTCACTTGTGTCTCATTGACGTAGGTGGTCGTCAAAGCGGTCGATCCCCACTTCGCGACCGAGGCCGGGGTAAAGTACTCTCCGTTGATCGTCAACGTAAACGCATTTCCGCCCGCGGTGGCCAAACCGGGGTTCAGGCCGCTAATTGCGGGAGCTGCGGCTTTGATCGGCAAGCTGGCCGGGACCGATGTGCCCTCCGGTGTCGTTACCGTAATGCTTCCCGTGCCGGATTCCACAATCAGGCTCGCCGGGACCGCGGCAATCAGCTCCGTTGGGCTGACGTAGACCGTGCCCAGAGAGGTTGTGTCCCACATCGCAGTCGAAGCTGGCGTAAAGGCCGTGCCGTTGATGGTCAGCATGAACCCGGCGCTGCCGGCAGTAACCGTCGAGGGACTCAGACTGGAGATGGCCGGCGGCGCTGGGGCGATCCTCAAGGGAAACGAGGGAGAGAAGCCGATGCCGCGATTGTAGACCACGGCATCGATCGTACCGGCGCTGGCGATCAAGCTGGATGGAACCACAATCGTCAGTTGCGTGTCGCTGACATAGGTTACAGGCAGCCAGTTATTCCCCAACTCTGCTTGCGAGGCCGTTGTGAAACTGGCTCCGTCGATGGTCAGCGTGAAGTTGGCTCCACCGGCGGCGACTGAAGACGGGCTAAGACTGGCGATGGTCGGTACCGGAGGATTGATGGCAAAGGCTACCGGAGCCGACGTTCCTCCATCGGTGGTGATGGTCACGTTGATCGTTCCGATGGATGCAACCAGGCTGGCTGGTATCTTGGCCGCGAGCATCGATCCCCCAATGGGGGAAGTGAGGAGCGGCGTGCTTCCCCAATTGATGGTTGCGGTCTGGGTGAGATAGGTGCCGTAGACATACAGCATGAATGCGCCTGAGCCTGCGTCAACCCCGCTCGGGACTAGGGAATCGAGAATCGGCGGTTCAGGATTGACGGTGAAAGTCAGAGCGGAGGAGGTTCCGCCGGCAGTGACCACGCGGATGGAGACAACGTCCGGGGCGGAGGTCAGACTGGCGGGAACGATCGCAGTGAGTTGGGTGCTGCTTACGTAGGTGGTCGCCAATGCAGTGTAGTTCCACCTCACCACCGTGGCCCCGGCTCCGGAAACAAAATTGGATCCATTGATCGTGAGAGTTAAGGTTGCTGCCCCGGCAATGATCGAGCTGGAACTGAGGCTGGTGATCGACGGCGCAGGCTGACTCACGGTCAGTGCGACGGCAGACGACGTACCCCCGGTCGTGCTGACCGTGACAAAAGCCTTGGAGCCGGCAGAGACCAGATTCGCGGGAACTGCGGCCGTTAGTTGCGTCCCGCTGACGTAGGTTGTGGCGAGTGGCGCAGATCCCCACTTCGCCGTCGCAAGTGGAGCGAAGTTCTTTCCATTGATCGTCATGGTGAAGGCGCGTCCCGCAGTTGCCGTGGCTGGATTCAGGCTGGTGATGGCAGGCAGGGGCAGCGCGATGGTAAACGCGGCGCCTGGTGAAGCGCCGCCGGCCGTGGTGACCGATATGCTGGCCGTACCGGCGGTGGCAATCAGGCTGGCAGGAACCGCCGCAGTCAACTCCGTCGCATTGACATAGGCCGTTTTTAAAACGGTGACGCCCCACCTTGAGGACGAGGTCGAGGTGAAGTTGCTGCCATTGATGGTCAGCGCAAAAGCTGCCCCACCAGCTATAGCCGAGACGGGGCTCATGCTGGTAATCGCGGGTGGCTGCGAAGATGCGGCGATTGCGCCGCCTGTGGGGGCCTGGCCTGCTCGGAGTCCGCTTCGGGCGAGCGTTGCTGCCGGCGTTGTGGGTATCAAAGTGAGTAGCAGAGTGACAGAAGAGACAACCGTCAACCATCGCAGAAATGAACTCGCTCGTCGCATTTGAACTCCCTTGGGCCTTGAAGCTCTCTCTTCTCTGCCTCAACCAGCCCGCTCGCCGCTGGAAGCCGCCCTGAACCGAGCAGGTTGGAAAGCGGCTTCGAGTGGCCTGCTAGTGAAGAAATCGGCGCAGTTTCAGGGTTCAAGGAGTAATCTTCTTCAGATTTTGATGATCGTTGTAAGTAGTTGTTTTAAAACACTATAGAAAGGACTTGTGATACTCATTTTCAATGAGAATCTCTTCATTAATTGCAAAGTGAACTTTGGAAATCCCTAACTGAGGCCTACAGCGGATCTGCTGGTTTCTATCTCTCGACCCGGCGCGTGATGGAGTCTTTGCCATACGCCCCAATTTCTGAGCGCTTCACTCTAGCCGAATCTGCCGGCAGCAGGCCTCAACGCTATAATCAGCCTGTTGTGGAATCCTCGTCTTCATCTCGCGTGGGCCGGGTCGGTCGATTCTCCGTCCCTTTGAGATTCTGTCTGGCGATCGTCTTTTCGATTGCGCTTTGCGCCCGTGCTCAGGCGCCTGCCGAAAGCAATTCGAGTGCGGTCAGCCGTGCCCGCATCCTGCTTGTCTTACCTTTTGACAACCGCACCGGGCAGCCCAGCCTGGAGTGGATTCGCGAAGCCTCGGCGGAGCTTCTCAGCAGCCGTCTGGCCGCGGCGGGCTTCGCTCCCATGAGCCGCGCCGACCGCCGGTACGCTCTGGATCATCTGGGACTGCCGCAGAGCTTTCATCCCTCGCGCGCAACTTCGCTCAAGCTGGCCGAGACACTGGACGCAGATTCGATCGTCGTGGGCAGCTACGTGACCGACGGAACCGGCATCGTCGCCGAGGCACAACTGGTCGATGTACCCCGACTGCGCATGAGTCAGCCGGTCACCGCCCGCGGAGAAATGCGAGATCTGGTTTCGGTCTTCGGCTCGTTGAGTTGGATGCTCACAAGGCAGCTTGACCCGGGGTTCAAAGTCCCAGAGGAGAGCTTTGTGGCCGATGGCGCCAGTCTGCGGCTGGACGCATTTGAACAATACATCCGCGGAATCTCGGAGCCCGACCAGGCGGAGCGCCTGCGCCACCTCAACCAAGCGGTCCTGCTCAGCCCGGAGTTTTCGCCTGCCTGGATGGCGTTGTGCCGGGAGGACTATGCGAGCCAGCAGTATGAACAGGCAGCACAGGCCTTTGCCAAAGTGGGAGATCCCGGCGATGCGCTCGAGGCCGGCTTCTATCGCGGCCTCTCGCTGCTCTTCTCCGGTAACTATCCTCGCGCCGAAGAGGCCTTTGCCGGCGTGGCGCGCCAACTTCCTCTGGCCGAGGTGCTCTCAAACCAGGGCGTCGCGCTTGCCCGCAGCGGTCGAGACGGCGTTCCGCTCTTTCGCCAGGCAGTCGCCGCCGATCTCAACGTCGCCGATTACCACTTCAATCTGGCTGTGAGCCTGCACCGACAGAACGGTAGCGACCCTGAAGCCCTGACCGAGTTGGCCCAGTGCCTCCGCTTGCATCCCAACGACAGCGAGGCGCAAGCCGTCCAGAGGGCCTGGACGACGTCGAGCAAGTCTGGAGCGGTAAGGCCTGTGTCGCTGGCGGCGGGAGCCGACCGGCCCGAAGAGGAGGCCGAGGCCAAGCCCGATCCACTAGAGCGCATCGAGCGCAACTTTGACGCCGCAGCCTTCCACCAGGCCGCCCTCATGCTCGATCAGATCGAGGCCTCCAGGCAAGCCGCGCTGCCGCCAACGGAGCGCGCTCAGAAGCTCTCTGCCCAGGCGCATGATTACATGGATCGAGGGCTCCTGGCCGAAGCCACGCGAATCTATCAGTCGGCCCTGGCCGTCAATCCCAAATCCGCCGAGGCCCACGCCGGTCTCGCCGAACTGCACGAGCGTGCCGGCGACGCTCAGGCTGCCCGCAAAGAGGCCGTCGCTTCACTGGAACTGCTGCCCTCGGTCGAAGCGTACCTGGTAATGGTCCGGCTGGACCTCGCCGCCGGACATATGGATCAGGTCAACTACGAGATCGGCGAGGCCCTCAGAATCGACCCGAAGAACAAGCTGGCCCTCGACTTGCAGCAACAGATCGCGGCAAAGGATGGAACGAAGAAGTAAAGTGTTGGTGCTGGAGCCTGTTTCTAGAACCCGCCACGTATCAGGGCTTGACTTTAGTCGTGCCGAAAGTCGCCAGAGATCAATGGGTTTTAGACCCTGAGGCGTGATGGATCGGCAAACACGGAAGGAGCGTTCTCCCATGGGTAGAATTACCATCGAAATTGACTCCAAATGGGTGAGGATCGTGCGTTCACCACTCTATTGGGTTGTGGCGGCACTGCAAGGATTGTCCATCGGCTTCGCTCCGCTCTTTCTTTTTTTTGCTGGCCGAGGAATGCTCTCGCGCGGATTTGATTGGTTCGTGGTGCCGCTATGCTTTGCGATGATCTGGCTTGTCGGCTTGTTTTATGTGCGGCTCGGCGGTGAGGTGATCGCCGAGTTGAGAAAAACGCCAAGCGTCGAAGTGTAAGGAGCAAGCCATGATCCAGCGCATGCGCGAGTTCGCGATATTTGCAGCGGCGGTCTGCGTACTGACTGTCTTCGCCTCAGCCCAACAACCCCAGCAACCGTTGGTAGACAAGTTCGTCCTCTCCGACACCATCCAGCCAATCACGGCCAGTGAGCTCGACCGCGCCATCGCCCAGGCCAACTCCGACGGCGCCCACGCTCTGCTGGTCGAGCTGGACACACCCGGCGGCCTGCTCGACTCGACCCGCACCATGGCCGGCGCGATCCTCTCCTCCAAGGTTCCTGTCATCGTATACGTAGCCCCGGCGGGCGCGCGCGCCGGATCGGCTGGATTCTTCCTGTTGGAGTCGGCCGACATCGCCGCCATGACTCCCGGCACCAACGCCGGAGCCGCCCACCCGGTGATCGAGATCGGCCCCCAGCCCGACGCCGTGATGAGCCAGAAGATCGAAAACGACGCCGAAGCCTTCCTGCGCTCCTACGTGACAAAACGGAATAGAAATGCCGAGGCAGCCGAGGCAGCCGTTCACTCCTCCCGCTCCTACACCGCCCAGGAGGCGCTCGACCAGCATCTTATCGACCTGACCGCCCCCAACGAATGGGAGTTGCTTCGGGAGATCGACGGCCGCGAGATCACCCGAATGGACGGCACGAAGCTGACTCTACGTCTTGCCAACCCGAGCATCGTAACGCTGCGCCCCACACTGCGCGAGGAGCTGCTGGGCTGGCTCGTCAACCCCAATATCGCCCTGCTCTTCCTCGTCGGCGGTGCGTTGCTGATCTATCTCGAATTCAATGCGCCCGGCACTATCGTTCCCGGCGCACTCGGAACTCTGATGGTGCTGCTGGCCATCTTTGCGCTCGACCTGCTGCCGATTCGATTCACCTCTGTACTGTTGCTTGTAGCGGCGCTGGTCCTACTGCTGCTGGAGGCCAAGTTTGGCGGCCACGGCGCGCTGGCGATCGCCGGCATCGTCTGCCTTACCTTTGGAACCCTCACCCTCGTCGCCGCGCCCGTGCCGGAGATGGCCGTCAGCCCCTGGGTGGCCGCCGGCCTCAGCATTGCCTTTGCCCTCATCACTCTTTACCTCGTTCAGATAGCGATGCGAGCCCGCCGCCAGAAATCCCGCCTGGGCCCGGCAGCTCTTGTTGGCTGCCGCGCTTCGGCGATGGAGCCTCTGAACCCCGAAGGCCACGTCCTTGTCGAGGGTGAGATCTGGCGGGCAATTTCAACAGAGCCCGTTTCAAAAGGAACGCCCTTGCGGGTCGTGGACCTGGAGCAGTATCTCCTCCACGTCGAGCCCGCCCAACCCACAAATCCGCCCCCGTCCACCTAGTAACCCGGCAGGAGTACAATCCGTCGTAAGTGAGGAACACCCAATGCCTGATTTCATGACCGCGGTTCTGATCATCTTGGCCATCGTCGCTCTCTATGCGCTCAACTGCATCAAAATTCTCCGCGAATACGAGCGCGGAGTCATCTTCACATTGGGCCGCGTCTCGCCACAACCATACGGTCCGGGCATCATCTTTGTCTTCCGGCCATTCCAGCAGATGGTGCGTATCTCCCTGCGCCAGGACGTGCTCGAAGTTCCGGCCCAGGATGTGATCACCCGCGACAACGTCACGATCAAGGTCAACGCGGTGGTCACGCTCTATGTGGTCGCCCCCAACGACGCCGCCATCAAGGTGGCCAATTACGTCTACCAGACCTCGCAGTTGGCGCAGACGACTCTGCGCACAGTGCTGGGCGAGGTCGAGCTCGATGAATTGCTGAGCCATCGCGACAAGCTGAACGTGCGCATTCAGTCCATCATGGATCAGCGCACCGAGCCCTTTGGCGTCAAAGTCATTTCAGTCGAGGTCAAGCAAGTCGACCTGCCCGATCAGATGCAGCGCGCCATGGCCAAGCAGGCCGAGGCCGAGCGCGAAAAGCGCGCCAAGGTCATCCATGCCACGGGCGAGTTCGACGCTGCGCAGAAACTGGTGGACGCCGCGCATTTGCTGGCCTCTGAGCCCATGACCCTCCAGTTACGTTATCTACAAACCCTCACCGAGATCGGCGTCGAGAAAAACACCACCATCGTCTTCCCGCTGCCGATGGAACTGATGACCCTGCTGAACAAGATGAACGCCACTCTGCCCGCCAAGCCGGCTGCGGAGAAGCAGTAGAGTTTTTTGATTTGTGTCTTGCACCCAAATTGGGTACCCCATCCTTGCGACGCCTCTGTCTTTGTCGCAAGGGTGGGAGACTTGGAACCTCAATCGGCCCAGATCAACTCGGGGCGGAGCGAAAGGACAGCCGTCAAGCAGAGGACGGAAATGGACGACGACTTTAATCCTGACGATCTCAGGCCGGTTCCCTACCAGCCCGATACCGAGTTGACCCTGGGTTGGGGAACGCTGTTGGGAATTCTCATGTGCCTCGTGGCGCTTTGCGGCCTTTGCTTCTGGCAGGGCTACTCGATGGGCAGCCATAGCGCTCACTTGTCGCCTGTAACAGGTCAACAGACCGGGCAGAAAACCCCAACGCCCGCGGCTGGCTCCGCTTTCAAGCCTTCAGCCGGTCCGCAGGGCGGCGCCAGGCAGCGGGCTTCCGTCGACGACCAAACTACGGGTGGCTCGGCGCAGGGCTCCAATTCTGCGGCCGTCGTGAGTGGCAACACGGTGCAGGCTGCCGTCAGGCCCGCCCTGCCCGATGCGGCAGCCGCACCCGCTCTGATGGTTCAGATTGCCGCTGTCTCCCACCAGGAGGATGCCGACGTTCTGGTCGCAGCTCTGCGGAAACGCGGCTACGCGGTCTCGATGAGCCGCGATCCCGCCGACAGCCTGATCCATGTGCGCATCGGCCCCTTCACCAGCCTCAACGACGCCAACACCGCCCGCCAGAAGCTGCTCAACGACGGCTACAACGCCGTGGTTCAGCCGTAGAGCCTCAGGTCCGCATCCTCTCCAAATGATGAAGCTGAGTACACACAGATGAGGCTGGGTGCCCCATCCCTGGCGCAGCATCATGGCGCCAGATGTAAGAGGCAAGGAATTTCAACCGGGCTTGTTACGCTCTCATCCACTCCGGCAACCCCGAAGCAATCGCCGCTCTTACCGCCTCCGACAACTCTTCGCGCGTTGCATAGTCCTTGGGATAAACCGGCGCGTGGAAGACAATGTGCGCCGTCCCCGGCTTGATGCGCAGGCTGCCCTTGGCCATCATCGTCTCGGTTCCATAGATTGAAACCGGAATGCAAGGCGCGCCAGTTTGCATGGCCAGATAAAACGGGCCCTTCTTGAAGGGCAGCATCCGGCCATCCCTTGAGCGCGTACCCTCGACAAAAGTCGTAATGTGAATGCCCTTGTCCAGTAACCGCTGCGCCGCGGCCACGCTCTCCTGCGCGCTGGTCACGCTGCCCGTGCGGCCCACAGGAATGAACTCGCCTAACCGGAAGCCGTAACCGACGATGGGAATGCTCATCAGTGAGCGTTTTAAGAAAGCCGAGGTACGGCCTGGAATCTCCGGGATCAGCGCCTGCGGATCGAGGTTCGAGACATGGTTGGCCATGAAGATGCACGCCTTCCCTGCCGGCACGCCTTCCCTGCCCTCGACCGCAATGCGAATCCCCGCCACCCTGTAGCTCGTCCGCACCAGCCAATGCGTAGCCTTGTAGAGCGGCAACACATTGCCCGTGACGAGCGTCCAGGGAATGAAGATGGCCCCGACGGGAGGGATGAGAACGACCAGCGCGGCCAGCAACAGCAAAGCAGAAATCATGCAGTTCTTTCTGAGAGCCTATTTCAAAACAGGCTTTGTGTCAGGGCACGACTTCAGTCGTGCCGAAATTGAGTTCCAAACTTACCGGGCTTCAGCCCCCGAGGTATGACCACACAATCCTGTCAAGCGATCTAACCTGAATCGGCCGCGCAGATCGGAACTCACCTTTGAGTTTCTTTAAGCCGCGCGGGAAGCTTCTCATAGATCCCATCGAAGCCTCCATTCGAGAGGATCGCTACTATGTCGCCTGCGCGGAGTTGCGGCGCGATTGATTCCACGATCGCCTCCACATCTGGGCAGAGTTCGGCTAGTGTTCCAGCGGCGTTGAGCGCATCGACTACCTCTTCGGGATGCAGCCGCTCTGCCTCTGGAATGCGCTGCTGCTGGTAGACCCCGGCCACAACAACGCGGTCGGCCAATTGCAAGCTTGCGACGAGATCGGCTTCAAGCACTTTGCGCCGCAGCGTATTCGAGCGCGGCTCCAACACCGCCCACAAGCGCGACTTCGGATAGACCGAGCGCAAAGCCCGCAACGTTTCGCGGATCGCCGTCGGATGATGTGCAAAATCGTCGATGATCGTCACGCCACCAATCTGCGCGCGAATCTCCAGCCGCCGCTTCACACTCTTGAAGCTGCTCAGCGCCGCTGAGATCGCCTCTTTGCTCACGCCCTGGCCAAAGGCCAGTGCAGCAGCAGCCGTCGCATTCAGCGCATTGTGTTCTCCGGCCAGGCTCATCTCCAGATCGGACCATTTGGCGCCCGCACGCCAAACTTCCCAGCGCGTCAGGCCATCTTCGTGACGCAGATTCTGGATTCGCCAGTCGGATGACTCAGCGAACCCATATCGCTCGACCCGGCAGAGAGCGCCTGAAACGCATTGATCGACATTCGCGCTGCCGTCAAAGGCTACAATCAAGCCGCGTCTTGGCACTAGATTCACCAGCCGCTTGAAGGCCGTCTTGACGGCTTCGAGGTCCGCATAGATGTCCGCGTGGTCAAACTCCACATGCGTCAGAATCAAGGCGTCGGGAAAGTAGTGCAGGAACTTCGGCCCCTTGTCAAAGAAGGCAGTATCGTACTCGTCGCCCTCGACGATAAAGGTGCGCGTGGGCCGCAGCTGAAAACTGCTCCCGAAGTTCTCCGCCACGCCGCCAATCAGAAAAGACGGCTCCAGCGCCGGGTTTTCGCGCGCAGCCGTCTGATAGATCCACGTCAACATGCTGGTCGTGGTCGTCTTGCCATGCGTACCAGCCACCACCAGCGACTCGCGTCCCAGCAGAAATTCCTCGCGCAATAGGGCCGCCATCGATTCAAAAGGAATTCGTTCGTCGAGTACGCGCTCGATTTCCGGGTTGCCGCGCGAGAGTGCATTGCCGATGACAACCAGATCCGGTGCTGGATCGAGATTCGTCTCGGCGTAAGGCTCCATCACCGGAATGCCAAGCGAGGCGAGCAGGTCGCTCATCGGCGGATAAGCTGCTTTGTCTGAGCCCGTGATGCGGTGTCCCTGCAACTGCAATAACCCCGCCAGCGAAGCCATCGCCGTCCCGCAAATGCCGCTCAGGTGAATATGCCGGGGCTTTTCAGGTTTCTGATCCCTGATCTCTGTTCTCTGATCTCTCACTTCACCACCGCCGGCTCAATCATCTCCAACGCAGCCTCTCTATCGATTTTGAACTCAGCCTCTACGCCGAAGGTGAGCGTCACATTCTCGTGCGAGACATGCCCGCTGCGCAACCCGATCGCGATAGGCCCATCGAAATCCTCAAAGAAACGCAGAATCACCTCGTCAAGCGAGTTGGCCGATGCGCCGGGTGAGACGCAGTTGAGCATCTCGCCGAAGACGATGCCGCTGACGCCATCGAGCTTGCCCGCCTGCCGCAACTGCCACAGCATGCGATCGATCTGGAAAGGCTTAGCGTTGACGTCTTCGAGGAAGAGCAGTTTGCCCTCTGTCCGCGGCTCATAGGGCGTGCCGATGAGTGAGACAAGAATGCTCAGGCATCCGCCGTAGAGTATGCCGCGAACGGGACGCAGCGCTGGGCCTGTCCTCAGCGGGCGCAGCCCTTCCGCCGGGCCTAAACGATAGGAAACGCCTTCGAGTGCCGCGCGAAAACTGGGCAGATGGACACCCTTTACATTTGCGAAGTCTGCAGCCACCATCGGCCCATGAAACGCGGGCAGGCCGAGCCGGTCCAAGAGGTGCAGTTGCACGCCGCTTAGATCGCTGTATCCAAAAAGCGGCTTTGGATGTTTGCGAATAAGGTCGAGGTCGAGCCCGTCGAGCAGATAGTTGGAGCCGTAGCCGCCCCTGAGGCACGCGACAAAACCCATGCTCTGATCCGTAAATCCGGCATGAAGGTCGTCGAGGCGCTGAGCTTGGGTGCCGGCAAAGTAGAGCGGACCTTTCTCGAAGGCATGACGGCCAAGCCGCGGTTGATAGCCGAGTTCGCGCAGCCGATCCATTCCCCGCGCCGCGAGCTCCACCTTGGCAGAGGCCGCGGGCGCTACCACGCTCACACCGGCATCTCCGGCCACAGTGGCAAGCTTCAACAGCGGAACGCGGAGGCTGCCGGCTCTAGGATCGAAGCGCACACTCATCGCTTACCAGGCCTCCCCGCGAGCGATCAGCGCCGCCGGCCCAGTGAGCTTCAACTCCGTGCCCGGCCCCTCCCACTCCACGATCTGCGGGCCGCCCGGAGCAATCACATTCATCGGAGACATAGCCAATCCCAGCGCGATTGCCGCAGTTGCCGAGGCCGAGCTTCCGGTACCGGATGAGGTCGTCGGCCCCACCCCGCGCTCGAAGATGCGAATCTCGATCTCGTGTTCGTTCACAACGCGCACGAACTCCACATTGGTCTGCTGCGGAAATTCCGAATGCACGCAAATCTCCGTGCCCATCTGCCGCCAGGGAAAGATAAAGAAATCGCTGTCGACCACAATCACAAAATGCGGATTGCCAGTCGAAACCTCGACGCCGTCGACAATCGCGCCATTCGCAAGCGTGACAGACTTTAGCGCAAAGGTTGGGATGCCCATACCGGCCGTCACTTCCACTGTGAATTCACTGCCTGCATTCAGCGCATTCACGCGGCAGACGCGCAGTCCGGCATCGGTCAGTATCTCCACCTCGTCGCCCGCCTGGAGTTCGCGCTCCTGCGCCATCCACGCCGCCACGCAGCGCGTGCCATTGCCGCTGATCTCTGCGATCGAGCCATCGGCGTTATGCAGACGAATGCGTCCGGAGCGCGGGCCGGTCCACGCAAAAAACTCGACGCCGTCCGCGCCAATGCCGGTATTCCGCGCGCAAAGCCGCCGCGTCAGATCGGCCCAATCCTGCTCCGCGACCGCGTCTTCAGTCACAATCAAGAAGTCGTTGCCGCAGGCGTGCGCTTTTTTGAAAGGGATCAATCTTCCTCCGGATTCTTTCAGCTAAACAAACTGGGCGCCCCATCCATTTCGCGATTTGTGCGAAATGGGTGGGATACCACGAACCTAGACAAGGCACAGTAACTTGGTCGGTCGAGCAGTCCCTCAAATCTTGGTGGCAGCTCTATCCGGACTGATGTCCCCTTCATTGACTTTCCTTGCCCGATGCTATCACCGTGCCGTCCGCCCTGGTGGTTCCTGATGCGCCGTTCGGACCAGAGACGTAAATGGTTCCCGCCGGCTGGCCTGACGTAGTGAAACGCCGCACCACCGTCAGCCCCTCCGGATGCGCCTTAACCGCGCGATCGATCTCGTCGCCGTCAAAGGCCACCACAATCGCCGCATGGGTCGCCGGCGCTGTGAGCGCCTCGCTGTAGATCCACAGGTCGCCCTCGTTGATCGTCTGCCGCAGAGGAATTCCGGTAAATGCGACGAGATTCGGAAGGGTCGATGTGTCCATCAGCACCGCGCAGCCCCGCCTCTCGGCGATCAGCGCCCGCAGCACCGGAGGAATCTCGACCTCCAACTCCCGCCGCGAATGAATATTCTTGGTGCCCTCGACATAGACCAGCGGACGCTCACGCACCATCTGAACCGCATTCAATACCAGCACAGCAAACAGCGCGCCCATCGCCACTCGCACCCAGCGCGGATCGTACTCTCGCGGCTTGAACTCATTCACAGCAGCCAGCGTAATCTGCGCCGCAAAGCCCACTCCCAGCGCAAAGGCCGGCAGCATCTCCAGCCCATAGCGCGTGTTGTACCACGAGTGCGGCCACCACGGAGGCAGGAAGATCGGGACTGAACCATAGGCCACTGAATAGGCATAGAAAGGAATCGGGAACCAGAGCAGCAGCGCCCACCAGAAGGCCTTCCTCCGCGCCGTCAGCCAGCCCCAGGCCGTTCCCACGATGCAAATGATCAGCAATACATTGCCCCACGCGGCCGCCGCAGCATCCATCTGGGAGACCTTCACAAAAAACAGCAGCGAGACCCAGGGATTGTGCCAGCCCGGATGCGGCGGTCCGGCCCCGTGCGACATGGTGCGCAACTCGATCACCTTGGCCGAATAAGGCCCGCGCGCAAAGTAAAGCCAATCACCGAAGCCGACCGCGTTGTAGACGAACCACGCAATCGGCGCGGCCACCAGCGCCACGCTCGCCAGCCAGAAGCTCCACGACCGCAATCTGCCCCTGCGCAGCAGAGTCAAGCCCATGCACGTCCACGCCATCAGCGCCATGATCCAGCCATCGTAGCGCGTAAAAATCGCAGCCGTTAGCACCGCGACAATCAAAACTTGCAACCGGCTGGTTTTCGTTTTGTCGGCGCCCAGGCTCGCCCGCCACTCCACCAGCCAAACGGCAATCCACACCATCTCGCAGACAAAGAGCGGCTCAGTCATCGCGGTAGTTTGCAGATAGAGCAGGTTGGGATTGAGCGCAAAAAAAACCAGCGCCAGCGCCGACGACGCCGCAGGCAGCCAGTGCCGCGCCAACCTGTAGATGCCCGCGCAAGCAGCCAGGTAAGCCAGCGCCGACGGAATCACGCCTGCCCATCCGCTCGCCCACCAGCTATAAACCTGCACAAAGGGCAGCATCAGCAGGTGCGGCAGCGGCAGCCAGACCGAGCCCAACTCCGTCAGCCGCGGCAGGCGCGCGTCGAAGACACGCCGCGCGATATGCAGGTGGGCCACCGCATCGCCGTAGTTGAGCAGGGCGTGGTTTCGCCAGCTCCACAGGATGGCTGCGATGGAAGCGGCAACACTGCCAGCCATAGCCGCCAGCCACTCACGTCTTGCAACGTGGCGCAGTGAGATCTCCGTCATGGGGCTGTCAGGCAAGGTGCGTCAACTCGCGGAAGAGTGCAAAGCGGTCATCGATCTCATTGCGCGTGAGCTGCTGCATCCGCTCGGTGCCGAAGCGCTCGCACGCGAAGGAACCCATCACGCTGCCATAAAACATGGCGCGACGATAGGCTGCGGGAGTTAGCTCGGGCTGCGAGGCCAGATAGCCGAAGAAGCCGCCGGCAAAGCTGTCGCCCGCGCCCGTCGGGTCCACGACCTCTTCCAGAGGCAGCGCCGGCGCTTTGAAAATTTTCTCGCCGTGAAAGAGTGTCGCGCCATACTCGCCGTGCTTCACTACTAGCGTCTTCGGACCCATGGCCAGAACCGCGCGCGCCGCCTGCAGCAGATTGTTGTTGCCGGCCAGCATCTTTGCCTCGGCATCGTTGATGAGCAGAATGTCGAGGCCCTTCAAAACCTCCAGCAAGGCCGAGCGATGATCCTTGATCCAGTAATTCATCGTGTCGCCGGCCACCAGCTTCACATCCGGCATCTGCTCGCGCACACGGCGCTGCAAGACCGGATCGATGTTTG
>Ga0181535_10001494_pt1 | contig 30455 bp, 22 predicted proteins | sample PEATcosm2014_Bin_44_FD_119774 | JGI IMG/M metagenome (GOLD analysis project Ga0181535, IMG submission 119774) | Peatland microbial communities from MTU Mesocosm Facility, Houghton, MI, USA - PEATcosm2014_Bin17_30_metaG | ecosystem: Environmental > Terrestrial > Soil > Wetlands > Peat | place... | reverse complement strand
CCGACCCGCGGGGAATGAAACTGTGCCCCATCCATCGGACGTCTTTGTTTTTGTCCGATGGGTGGGAGTCCGTAGAACTTCATGACGACATTGCGTTTTGTTGAACTTGCATTTTTGTTTCTTTTCAGCGTGGCGGTGGTGAGTCGAAGGATCTGCTGTTGTTTTTCAATCAACTTCTCAGACAGGCCCTCGGGTTCGAGACCATCCTGCGCTTCCGCTCGATAAATATACTGTCTGCGCCGATTTGAGTTCCAATACGGTGGAAAATCCGGTATATATGGGGATTGCCGCTTAAGTTGTCGAAAGAAGGACGTCCATGAACGATTCGTTGAGGGAAATCGTCGAAGAACGTGAGCGCTTGGCAGGGAGCTCCGAACTGGCACAGCCCACAAAGATGCCGCAGCCGCGCACCGTCGGTTCCCCGCTGCCAATGGGTATTGGCGCCAACGTTCAGCCCGCTCAGAGCCAGGGCGAACCCAGGCGATTGACCTCCGTTCCGCCCCCTGGACAGGCGCTCGCAAACCAGCCAGATCCCTCGGGGCATCCCTCCACCCTTCAGCGCGCCGTGGGCTTGATCCGCACAGCATTGCCCTTCGTGCAGCGAATTCTGCCCCTGCTCGACGGAAATATCGCCACCACTGTCTCCAATATTCTTAACCCCCAGCCTCCCCCAGCGCCTCCGGCGCCCCCGGCTAACCTGCTGCCGATCGAGGAGGGATTAGCCGAACTCCGCACGCAGCATCGCGAATTGCGTGATCAGTTTGTCGAGCAGAACTCCTCCCTCAAGCGCGTCGAAGACCAGTTGGAGATGGTCCGCGAGGCCACTGACCGCAACACCCTGGAACAGCAGGAGTTACTTGAAGACCTTAAGGCAGTCGGCAGCAAAATCAACCTTGTAGCCTTGGTCGCCATCGGCTTGCTGGCGTTCTCCGTCCTGCTGAATCTGCTGCTGTACATGCACATCCAGCGCGTTTTGCCCTGATTTCCAGACTGAGAAAAAACTCTTTACGGTGAAGCGTACGGGCTTTCGCCCGTACGTAACCTCCGTAATTGCATAAACAGTGCTCCATCCTGCCCGCGCCCGACAGCCACGGTCCAGTCCATTCAAAGCGCTTTACCCCTCACTTTCTTCGCTACAATTCCCTATCTAGGCTAATTTTCATGCCATCAACCATAAAATTATTCCCGTGAATACTAATTTTCGTCCTTTCGCTCACTTTCGCGAACTTTGTGACAACCGCTGTTGCCAGTCGTATTTTCGCGGGACTAGTATTCCGGTTAGTTGAGCCGGGGCCTTCAAGACAGCCCGGAGATATGATCCACTATGCAGTTTTCCTGAAATCTATGAGTTTCACCAACCGGCGGCGCTTATCGGCGCACGCGAACGGAGCATCTCGCCATGGCATGGTATGCCTACTGCATCGGTGAAAAACAAGCATTTCCTGAACTAGCTCGCCATCGCAAACCTATTCCACTGGAATCGGTCCTCGGAGTCAGTGGTAACCAGGTATTTCTTTACCCCGCCAGTGACCTCGCCATCGTTGTCAGCGAACACAACCCACTGGAAACACTGAACCAGAAGGCCGGCGTAGACCACGCCAGGGTCATTGCGGACTGCTTCCAGCACTCCACGGTGCTTCCCTTCCGCTTCGGAACCGTCTTCTGCGACGATGACATCCTGCGCAAGTCCATCCGCTCCAACCAGCGCCAGTTCCTCAGTAACATTGACAAACTGCGCGGCAAGACCGAGATGCACCTCAAGATCTTTGTCGACGACTGTTGCAGCAAGGACATCGAGAAGCGTGTAGCGGCCGAGGGAGTTGGACGCGAATATCTGACCAACCTCCGTGAGAACGCTGCCCGCACCCGCGAACGCCAGACCCGCGCCCGCGCCGTCAGCTTCCAGATGCACCGGCTCTTCATGCCCCTCGATGAAGAGGTCAGTTGCCGGCTCACGGAAAGCGGGAAGATGGTCTTGGACATCGCCCACCTCATCGACCGCAAATACGTCGAGCGCTATCAAAACAAGTTCGCCACCACAAGCGCCATGATGCGTGAATGCCTGATGCAGCTATCCGGTCCTTGGCCCCCCTATCACTTTGTCCATAAGCTCACGCGTTCGGCTCATACGCAAACGCACGCCCCCGCGCCGCAACCTGCGGCATCCGTGCCGTCCCCGGTTATTCCGATTCTCGAGCCTGCGCCTGTAATGGCATAGAGCATTCAGTACTTCAAACACGAAGCCCCGTCCTTGCGGACGGGGCTTCGTGTTTGCTTGTCGAAAGGCGAAAGAGGTCTCCCCCGCCCCCACGTTTAGTCGTAGTATTCCAGCCCAAGATGCGTAATCAGCGTCTCGCCCATGATGTGCCGCAGCGTGTTCTTCAGCTTCATCGACTGGATAAACAGATCGTGCTCCGGGTAAAGCCCCTCGGCCGTCTGCGGCGACTTCAGGAAGAAACTCAGCCACTCCTGGATGCCAATTGAGCGCAGCGTTGGCGCACGCTTGGCCAGGTCGAGGAACAGCACCAGATCCAGCGCAATCGGAGCCGCAAGAATCGAGTCCCTGCAAAGAAAGTTCACCTTGATCTGCATCGGATAGCCAAGCCAGCCAAAGATGTCGATATTGTCCCAGGCTTCCTTGTCGTCTCCGCGCGGCGGATAGTAGTTGATGCGAATCTTGTGGTAGATGTCCTTGTAAAGATCCGGGTAAAGCTCCGGCTGGAAGATGTATTCCAGCGACCCCAGCTTCGACTCTTCCTTGGTCTTGAATGATTGCGGATCGTCCAGTACCTCGCCATCCCGGTTGCCCAGAATGTTCGTCGAGAACCAGCCCGAAACGCCCAGGTGTCTCGCCTTGAAAGCCGGCGCCAGCACCGTCTTCATAAACGTCTGGCCGGTCTTGAAGTCCTTGCCGCAGATGGGTGCCGCATTCCGCTTCGACAACTCGATCAGCGCCTTTGTATCCACCGTCAGGTTCGGCGCCCCATTGGCAAACGGCACGCCTTCTTTCAGCGCCGCATAGGCATAAATCTGCGAAGGCGCAATCCCGATGTCGCTCGTCTCCAGCCCCTTCTCGAAAGCCTCAATCGACTCATGCACCCCGGTCGGCTGCATGAAAATCTCCGTCGAACCTGCCCAGATCATCACCACGCGATCGACCGTCTTCTTGAAGTTCCGGATGTCCTCAATCACCTGGTCGGCAAGGTCGCGCTTGTTCTTGCCCTTCTTCACGTGCGTGCCGTGCAGCCGCTTCACATAGTACTGGTCGAAGACCGCGGGCATCGGCTTGATCTTCTCCAGATACGGCTTCAGCTTCTCCAGCAGATCCTTGTCCAGCACCTTGGCGTGCGCGGCGGACTCGTAGACGTTGTCCTCAAAGATGTCCCAGCCGGTAAAAACCAGATCGTTCAAATCGGCTAGCGGAACAAAGTCCTTCACCAGCGGAAAATTGTTCTCCGTGCGCTTGCCCAGACGGATTCTGCCCATCTGCGTGAGCGAACCGATCGGCTTGGCCAGCCCGCGGCGAACCGCCTCCACTCCAGCGATCATCGTCGTTGCTACGGCGCCCAATCCGACAACCATTACGCCCAGCTTGCCCGTTGCGGGCGCCACTTTGCCTGTAGCGGTCTCGAGGCCGCCTTCTTGCTTAGTCGACATTGTTTCTCCTAACCTTCCTTTGCTCTACCGATGGGTTCTCCATCGATTTAGATTTAAGTTCCGGAAAATAGAACCGCGTTCGCCTTACAAAGAACAGTGGCCGCTGCACGCGCCATCAAGCTGCATTTGCTTCACGTCCGCGCTTGATGTGCGACCAGACAAACCACACAATCCCCGCTACCAGCGCAATCTCAACCCCCAGATGAAAGCGGTGGAACGCCGCATAAAATCTTGGGTCGGTGTGCCACTTCTCGCCAAGCTTCATACCCACATAGGCCAAGGTGAAACACCACGGCCACGAGCCGGCAAACGTATAAATGTGAAAGCGGAGCTGTGGCATCTTCGCAATCCCGGCCGGAAATGCAATGAACGTCCGCACCACCGGCAGCAGCCGCGACAGCAGCACCGTGATCGAGCCGTACCGCTCAAAGAAGTCCGTCATGCGGTCCAGATCGTGGTGGTTCATCAGCACCCACTTGCCATAACGCTCCACCAGCGGCCGCCCGCCCTTCGCGCCGATCCAGTAAGCAACAACCGATCCAAGATTGCAACCAATCGCCCCCATCGTCGCCGCCCAGAACAGGCTGAAGTGCCCCAGGTAAACCAGGTAGCCCGCAAAAGGCATGATGATCTCAGACGGCAATGGAATGCATGCTGACTCAATCCCCATCAACGCAACAATGCCGGCATACCCGCCGGCGTCGATGACATGGGTTATGAATTCAAACAGAAACGCTAATATCTTTTCGCTCATGAGCGTTCTCAGTATATAGGCCCGACACCCACTGTTTACGCTACTTTCGTGCGATTGAAACTGAAAAGATAAATGCACACGTATGCAATCTCATTTTGTTACGATGAAGATGTTCGCAACAGTCATCCACCGGCGTTGCCGACCCTTAATCGATGAAACTGTGCCCCATCCATCGGACGGCTTTGTTTTTGTCCGATGGGTGGGAGTCCGTAGAACTTCATGGCGACATCGTGTTTTGTCGAACTTGCATTTTTGTTTCTTTCTGGAACTTCGTGCCGCCGGTTTGAAGGGTACGGGCTTCAGCCCGTACATTAACCTCAAAGAAGACTCGCGGGCTTTAGCCCCCGAGGGCCCGTTCTTCGATTGATCCACTAACGAAAGCTTGAGGTGTTTCCCTTGTCTGAGTTTCCCCCTGTTCCGCTCACTCTCGAAGGCTCCGCGCTCCTCCACCAGTTCTTCCACTTCGATTGGAAAGCCTGGCGCGCAACCGCAAAAGCCGACCAGCAGCGAATCGTCGCCAGCGCCATCGAAACTCTACAAGGTCTCCAACGCGCCAACTCCGATGCACCCATCCAGACGGCTCTCTTCTCCGAACTTGGCCACAAGGGCGACCTGATCTTCGTCCATTTCCGCGACTCGCTCGAAGCGCTCAACCAGGTCGAACTCGATCTCGCCCAGACCGAACTCTACGACTACCTCACCCCCACGCACTCCTACGTCTCGGTTGTCGAACTCGGCCTCTACGAGTCGAGCCGCAAGACCTACGAAGCCGCCAGCAAATTTGACCAGCACACCCCGGAGTGGGACGCCGAAGTCGCCTCCTCGCTCGAGCGCGGCGCATCCGCCATGGCCCCACGTCTCTACCCCTCCGTGCCCGAAGCCAAATATCTCTGCTTCTACCCCATGGACCGCAAGCGCGGCGAGCAGGTCAACTGGTACACCGTTCCCTTCGCCGAGCGCCAGCGCATGATGCACGAGCACGGCCTCATCGGCCGCCGCTACGGCGACCGCGTCAAGCAAATCATCTCCGGCTCCATCGGCATGGACGATTGGGAGTGGGGCGTCGACCTCTTCGCCGAAGACCCCGTCGTCTTCAAAAAGTTGATCTACGAAATGCGCTTCGACGAAGTCAGCGCCGTCTACGCCCTCTTCGGCCAGTTCTACATCGGCGTCCGTCTGCCGATAGAAAAACTAAGCAACTGGCTGCACGGAAAGCTGTAGCGATGGACGGTAAGGAATATTTGCCTTACAATGAGTGCTGAGGAATACCTATGGCAACGCTCACCGTCACCGCAAAAGGCCAGATCACGTTGAAGCAGGAGTTGCTTCGGCACTTGAACATCACTCCCGGCCAGAAGGTCCAAGTCAATATGCTGCCGGACGGACGGCTTGCGATTGGAGCCGCCCCAAAGACCGGCTCCATCGCAAAATTCAGCGGGTATCTGGCGAGAGAAGGAACTCCCCGGCTCACCATCGCCCAGATCAAAAAGATCACTGAAGATGCCTGGGCAGGCAAGCGATGAGGATCGCAGTGGATACGAACGTTTTGCTGCGCGACGTACTGCAAGACGACCCGGTGCAGTCGAAACTGGCCACGAAGGTTCTCGAAAACTCTGAACTCGTCGTTATCCCTGTGCCCGTACTGTGTGAATTTGTCTGGGTCTTGCGGCAGGCATACAAGAGGCCTGCAGTCGAGATCGCAGGCGCAATTCGCGTACTGATGGACAGCTCGAACGTCGTAGTGAACCAACCAGTCGTCGAGGCAGGACTTGCGATCCTCGATAAAGGCGGCGACTTTGCCGATGGCGCAATCGCCTACGAAGGCCGCTGGCTCGGCGCTGAAGAATTCGTCAGCTTCGACAAGCAAGCCGTCTCCCTCCTCCGCTCCCAAGGGCGCAAAACTCGCTTGCTTTCCTGAGCTACGAATGAAACTGAACTTGCAAAAACCCAAGAAAACCACCCCGCGCGGCGACCTGGCCCCCGACCGCATCGCCGCCATCCTCAAAGCCCTCGACGAAGCCTACCCCAACGTCGAGTGTGCCCTCACCCACCGCTCCCCCTGGGAGCTTCTCGTCGCCACCATCCTCTCCGCGCAATGCACCGACGTCCGCGTCAACATGGTCACGCCCGAACTCTTCCGCCGCTTCCCTACTCCTCAGGCGATGGCCAAAGCAACCCTGCCCGAACTTGAAGACCTAATCCGCACCACCGGCTTCTTCCACAACAAGGCCAAATCCATTCAGGGTGCAGCCCGAAAGATCGTCGATGAATTCAAAGGTAAGGTTCCCCAAACCCTCGCCGAACTCATCACCATCCCCGGCGCAGCCCGCAAAACCGCCAACGTCGTCCTCGGCGTCTGCTTTGGTAACGCCGAAGGCGTAGTCGTCGACACCCACGTCTTCCGCATCGCCCGCCGCCTAGGTCTCGCCAAAAGCGAAACAGCCGAGAAGGTCGAACAAGAGCTAATGCAAATCCTCCCGCAAGACCGCTGGATCGCCTTCTCCCACCAGATCATCCACCACGGCCGTCAGGTCTGCGACGCGCGCAAGCCCAAGTGCGACCGATGCAACCTTGAGCAACTCTGCCACTCCAAAGACAAGACCTGGCAGTCCTGAGGCGGCGTTTGCGGAGAATTACCCCCTTCCGGCGCACAATGGAAATAGGGAGAAACCACGATGAAGCCAATCGAACAGACCCGTCACCAAAGCGCTGGAGCCTCGCCAACCCCGCCAGCTTTCCCCTACCCCCTCCCCCCTATTTCCTGTGAAACTGTGTGATTTCCAAAAACTAAAAGAAAACAAACCACTTACGGCTCCAAGGCCCGTTACTACCTAGCCTCTAGCCTATGGCCAGAACAAAGACCTAATCGGAACAAAAAAAAAGACTTGCCAGCAAAACAAGCCCCTACGCCAACAGCAGATTTTTACAGGGTTTATGCCAAAAAATGAGCCAAATTGCCTCTTCCAGGCCGCGATGGATCATTTCTTGAGCACGAGATTGGATTCGTGACCAGAAGGATATGCTATCGCCTGAACCAGTTCACCACCGCGGAGATCAGCCCGGGAATGTCGGATGGATTTGCTTCAGCCGCCGGTTTCCAGCCCAACTCGCGCAGCGTCTTGCTGGTAATCGGCCCAATGGAGATAGCCGCAACTCCCGCAAATGGAAACCTGATTCCGGCTTCGCGCGCCGCCTCGGCCAGGTGTGTCACGCTCGACGAACTGGTAAATGTCGCTGCGTCAATTCCCGCCGCAAGCGCGCCGCGCATCTTCTCCGGTGCGTCCTTAGGCAGCACGTTCCGGTAAGCGTCCACCACATCGACCTCGGCGCCAGCCTCTCGCAACACATCGGGAATCACGTCTCGCGCTACAGACGCGCGCGCCAGCAAGACGCGGCGTCCAGAAACCAGGCTCGTCAAATCCTTGAGCAAGCTCTCCGCAACGTAAGATTCCGGCACCAGCGTAACCGGAAAACCAGCCCTGCGCACCGCAGCCGCTGTTGCGTCTCCAATCGCCGCAACCTTCAAAGCAACCGGAGGCTCAATCCGAAGACCCAATTCCGCCGTCCGCTCAACGAGCGAACGGACCGTGTTGGCACTGGTGACAATAAGCCAATCGTAGGAATCCAGTTGGCAAAGCGCTTTGTCGAGTGGTCCATAACTAACCGGGGGCCGGATTTCCAGAACCGGAATCTCAACCGGCTCCGCTCCCAGCGCACGAAGCCCCTCGCTGAGCTTGCCTGCCTGGTGCGCGGCGCGCGTTACAAGCACCCGGCGCCCAACCAGCGGCAGCGAGCTCATTGCGCCACTCCGCCTGAAGCTTCAAGCAGCGGTCCTGCTCCTGCATCGAGCAACATCTTAGCAATCATGCGGCCCAACGTAACCGGCTCATTGTCCCCACGCGGCACGGCGTGATGAACACGCACTGCCGCTCCCGTCTCCGGCGCGGCAACCACAGCAAAGATCTCATCGACAGGCCCAGACCCGCTGCCAGCAATGGCAATTCCCGCTCTGCAATGGATGCCAATAGGCACCTGGCAACCACCACCCAAAGCCGCCAGAGCGGCTCGTTCAACAGTTACAGCAAAGCGCGTTGGCGCATGGTCCAGAAAGGCAACAGCGTCGATCGTAGCGGCATCGCTGATGCGCGTTTCTATGCCCAGCGCCCCCTGCCCAGCCGCCGGACAGAAATTCTTCAGATCGAGCTTCTCGCGCACCCAATCGGTCTTGCCCAGCCGCTCCAGACCCGCAGAAGCCAGCAGAATCGCCTCAACCTGCCCTTCGGAGAGCTTACGAAGCCGCGTATCTACATTGCCGCGGAATTCGACAGCGTCGATGTCCGGCCTCAGAGCTTTCAACTGCGCGCGACGACGCTGGCTGCTGGTTCCCACCTTCGCGCATTGCGGCAGCGAGGCTAGATTGGCGTGGTTCACCGAAACAAACGCATCTCTCGGATCGACCCGTGCCGGCGTCGCCGCCAGCGCGAAGAGCTCAGGCAGCTCTGTCGGCAAATCCTTCAGCGAGTGAACCGCCAGGTCTACGCGCCCTTCGGCCAGCGCTTCCTCAATCTCCTTGGTGAACATCCCCTTGGATCCAACCTGGGCAAACGTGACCTCCTGCAGCCGGTCCCCTGTTGTCTTGATGATCTTGATTTCGACGGCATGTCCCTCGCCACGCAGAAGCGCCGCGATGTGGTTTGCCTGCCAGAGCGCCAGTTGAGAGCCACGGCTCCCAATTCGTAGGTTCATCGGCGAATCTCCACTCTCGGCTCGCCTGCCTGCGCGCGCTCAGAACTTGTAGTGCTAGTCCCGGGTTTCTGTGCCGCCCGCTCTGTATCCTGGGGCGCATCGGCCGAGATGGACCAGGCGTCGCAAAGTGCATCCAGGCGGACCGAATCGCCCTCGCGCGCGGCCTGCTTGATCGCTTGCATTGGTGGATGCAGAAACTTATTCACCAGCCCGCGTGTAAGAGCTTCAACCGCGGCAATCTGTTCGGCGCTCAGCGTTCCCAACCGCGCCTGCATGCGATGCAGTTCGCTCTGCCGAATCTCCTCGGCCTTGCGTTGCAGAGCCACAATCGCCGGAGCCAGATTCACTGTGCGCTGGCGCTGCTCGAACCGCTCCACCTCGCCGGCAATCAATGTCTCGGCGTCGCTGGCCTCGCGATTTCGCTCCTCCATGTGGGCGGCGGCCACCTGCTGCAGGTCGTCGATGTCGTAGACAAAAATTCCGTCCAGCTTGTTCATCGCCGGATCCACATCGCGCGGCACGGCAATGTCGATAAAGAACATGGGCCGGTTGCGGCGCTTATGCAGAAAAGCCTGTCCGTGCTCCGGGCGGAAGATGTGGTGCGGCGCGCCGGTCGAACTGATTACAATGTCCGCATTGCTGGCCGCCTCGTAGACCTGCTCGAACGGCACCACCCGCGGCGCCACCGGCCCCTGAAACTCCTCGGCCATTCTGCGTGCTCGCTCGAAGGTGCGGTTCGTCACCAGGATGGTCCCGGCGCCCTGCTGCACAAGGTGCCGCGCAGCCAGTTCGCTCATCTTGCCCGCGCCCACCAGAAATACCGTGCGCCCTTGCAGAGAACCGAAAATCTTGCGCGCCATATCGACCGCTACCGACGCAATCGAAACATGATTTGAGCCGATTCCCGTCTCCGATCGCGCCTTCTTGGCGGCTGCAAAGGCGCTCTGGAGCAGATGCTCGAGTTGTCCAGAGACAGTACCGGCAGCACGCGCCACCGCAAACGCCTCTTTCACTTGTCCTAAAATTTGCGGCTCGCCCACCACCATCGAATCAAGGCTGGCGGCCATGCGGAACAGATGCCTTACCGCCTCCTGGTCCCGGTGGTCGTAAATGTGCGGAGCCAGTTCCTCTGCCGCAATACCAAAGTGGTTCTGCAGAAATCCAGTCAGGTCCGTGTCCGGGGATTCGACTGAGGCTAGTATCTCCACTCGGTTGCAAGTCGAGACAATCATGCACTCGACAACACCTGGAGTGTCCGCCAGCGCACGCGTCGCCTCGGGCAACTCCTCGCGCGAAATCGCGATCCGTTCGCGTAGCGCGATGGGCGCGGTCTTGTGGTTCACTCCGATGAGAGCCAGTGTCATTGCGGACCGAACCTGTGGACGTGGCTGAAGAGGTTAGCGCCCCAAACAGCCATCATGAGGACAAGTACGGCCCCGGAAAGATACGCGGCCTTCCGCCCCCTGAGGCCCGCACTGCGCCGGACAAAGAGCAGCAGAACGTACACTGCCCAACTGATGAACGAAGCAATCACTTTAGGATCGGCGAAGTAAGCCGCACCCAGAGAAGTTTCCTGCGCTAGCACCGAGCCAATCACCAGGCCAACCGTCATGCATGGAAAGCCGAACTCAAGCGTTGCCAGAGCAATGCGCTCCAGGTTGTCGAGTGGCGGCAGCCATTCAAACGGAGCCCACCAGGAATCCTTGCCGGCTCTTGGCTTGCTCTTGATCCGCCGTTCCTGCACGAGATAGAGCATGGAAGCCAGCAGGCTGAAGCAAAGCGCCGCGTAAGCCAGCAGCAGGGCGACAATGTGCGCTACCAGCCAGCTAGTCCGCACTCCTGCCGAAGGAAACGTGTATCGGTCCGACCCCAAAGCCGGGACAAAGACCAAAAAGAATGTCGCTGGTAACGCAAAGATACCAAGGGAGATCGCGTCATAAAGCCACCACACCAGGAAAAACAGCCCCGCCACCGCAAGCCCCAGCAGCGACTCAATTTCGCGTACCGTAACCGGCATCCAGTGATGCGCCTGCACCAGCATCTCCACCACCGACACAAAGTGGAAGAAGAACGCCATGCCCCCCAGGTGCACACAAGTCTTTCTCCATCGCAAAATGCCATAGAGTACGGCTGGGAAGACGGTTATAGACGCCGCCGCATAGAGAATAGCCGCAACTCGTAGCCAGAGAAGGTACATTTCGATCTTCACCTTAAAGCGTTTAGGGGCAGCAGACTGTGATCCAAATCACCTACAGCAGCGACCAAGAATCAGGGAACGGGGAAATGTTCAAACTTCAGCTTGGCCAGAAATCGCCTGCAAGCTGTTCACTTCAGAATAAATCCTCCTGCCGGTGCCGTGTTTTTACACAACGAGCGGATGTTGAACCGATTGTGCAAAATCAGCCCAATCGTCGTTTTTATGACGGCGTTTTACCTCCAAATTTTTCTTGAGTCGCTGATTCCACATTGAGCAATGGATAGGAAGTATGTGTTTCACGGGAAAACGGCCCTCAATGGAAGATTTTGATAATGCAGGAGTTAGTACGATTCAGCCATGCTCAATGCACACCGCGCAGCCAGCTCCTGCGGCTTCACTCTAGCGACCGTTAGGCACGTGCCCCAGCCCGCCGCTTCGACGCGTTAATCTGGTAGCCAGCGTGATCCGCAACGATCCCCAATCCGGAGCGATTGTTTCCCAAGCCTCTGCCCTCCATAAGGGGCCAGCGGAACTGACCCCTTTCATGCGCCAGTGGACGGCCGCAAAACGGGAAAATCCCGATGCGCTGCTCTTTTTCCGAATGGGGGACTTCTACGAGCTCTTCTACGATGACGCCGTCGTGGTGAGCCGCGAGCTGCAACTAACTCTGACGGCGCGCGATCGCGAGCGGAATCAGCCCATGTGCGGGGTTCCCTATCACGCCGTCGACGGATACCTGACGCGCCTGCTGCGCAAGGGTTACCGTATTGCCATCTGCGACCAGATGGAGGACCCCAAGCTCACCAAGAAGATCGTACGCCGGGAAGTGACGCGGGTTCTCACGCCTGGCACCGCCCTCGACAACGCGCTCGGGCAGGAACAGAACAATTTTCTAGCCGCGCTATTTGAAACTGGTGGCGCCCCTGGCAAGATTCCTTCCACCGCTAAGCCCCATTCCGATCTCGAGCCACTCGCGGCACATCTGAAGTCGCGCTCTTCCAAAGGCAACGGCGTACCGGACGGTGCGATCTGTGCAGTGGCGCTGCTCGACGTCTCGACAGGCGAATTCCGAACGGCCGAGTACCAAGGCGCGAACGCTTTGCAGTTAGCCTCAGACGCGATCTTGATGGCAGGCGCAAGTGAAGTACTTGTGGCTTCGAGCGCGGAAATGCCGGCGGCCCTCGAATGCATTCCTGCCCGCACTCGCGTCGAGGACTGGGTCTGGACCCGCGACTTCGCCGTGCCTCTAGTCGAGCGCCAACTCGGCGTACGGTCACTCGAAGGATTTGGCCTCGTTGGGCACGAAGCCGCGGCCATTGCGGCGGGAGCGGTGCTACATTACGTCCGCACGACGCAGAAGAATGAAGCACTGCACGTCGATTCACTCCGCTTTGAAGAGCACTCCACTGCTCTCGAACTCGACCAGGTCACTGTGCGCAACCTCGAACTCGTCGAGCCGCTTTTCGTAGGGCAAGACAGCCGCGCAACTCTGTTTCACACCCTGGACGAATGCCAGACGCCGATGGGCAAACGTCTGCTCCGTGCGACGATCCTGAGACCTCTAATGGACGCAACTGCGCTTGAGGCTCGCTACGAGGCAGTCGGAGAAGCGCACGGCGATCTGCTGCGCCGCGAAGAGATTCGTCGGGCGTTCAACGGAATCCTCGATCTCGAACGTCTGCTCGCCAGGCTGAGCCTCGATTCGGCAGGGCCGCGTGATGTGCGCGGACTGGCCGCCAGTCTCCGCAAACTCCCAGCTCTGAAGTCAGCGCTCGACGCCATGAAAACAGCGCAATGGCTCAATGTTGCCGCTCGGCTCGACACTCTCGAAGACGTCACAGGCCTGATCGAGCGCACCCTTGTTGAAGAGCCCCCCCTGACGCTCACCGACGGAGGTGCGATTGCCGCCGGTGTCGATGCGGAACTCGACGAGCTACGCACCATTTCGACCACCGGACGCCAAGCGATAGCGGCAATCGAAGAGCGCGAACGCCAGCGAACTGGCATTGGATCGCTCAAGGTGCGCTACAACTCGGTGTTCGGCTACTACATCGAGATCACCAAAGCTAACCTTGCCATGGCTCCGGCGGACTACGAACGCAAGCAGACGCTAGTCAATGCGGAGCGGTTCACCACACCAGAATTGAAGGAGTACGAACGCAAGATCCTTACGGCCCACGACCGCTCCATCGAAATTGAGAAGCGCATCTTTGCCGAGCTCCGGAAAACTGTACTCGAGGCAGCGGGACGGATTCGGCGCTCATCGGCAGCCGTCGCCGAAGCGGATCTTCTGGCAAACTTCGCCCATCTTGCCGCCGCGCGCCGGTATGTTCGCCCCCGAATCGCCGAAGAGCCCGTAATCGAAGCGGTAGCCGGACGTCATCCTGTAATCGAGCAATGGATGGAGGAGACACGCGAAGGACGGTTCATTGCCAACGACATCTACCTGAATGCAGGCGAAGAATCAGGCGTTGCCGGACCGAGCCTTCTCCTGATTACCGGCCCGAACATGGGTGGCAAGAGCACCTATCTGCGTCAAGCGGCAATGCTCGTTCTGATGGCCCAAATGGGCTCCTATGTTCCCGCGGAGAGTTTTCGATTCGGCCTTGTTGACCGCATCTACACGCGCATCGGCGCAAGCGACAACGTGGCGCGAGGCCGCTCCACCTTCATGGTTGAGATGACGGAGACAGCGACCATTCTGAACACCGCCACAAAGCGTTCGCTGATCTTGCTGGACGAGATGGGCCGCGGAACCGCGACCTTCGACGGCCTCAGCCTGGCGTGGGCTACAGTCGAATTCCTCCATGCTGAAACAGGCGCGCGGACGCTCTTTGCTACGCACTACCACGAACTCACCATGCTTGCCGAAAAGCTGCCGCGCGTGCGGAATCTCCGCGTGGGCGTAAAGGACACTGCCAGTGGCATCGTCTTTCTGCACAACATTGAGCCGGGCGCCGCCAGCAAGAGTTATGGCATTGAAGTCGCACGCCTCGCTGGCCTTCCCTCGGCTGTCATTGAACGCGCCAAGCACGTACTGCGGCAGCACGAAAAACGAGAGCGCCAGAGCGTGCAGGTGGAGACAACCCCGGAGCCGATGCAACTTACCATTTTCACGCCTCTGTCGCAGCGCATTGTGGACCGCATCGAAGCCACGGACGTGAACTCGCTCACGCCGTTGCAGGCACTGAATCTCCTCGAAGAGTTGCAGCAGGAATTGAAGGAGCGCGGATGACAGCGACCGTGCGGCAAGCGGCTGGAAGTCTGCTGGTGGTCGGCCTCGGCGGTGTAGAGCTGACGGGCCTTGAACGCGCATGGCTCAAGCTGGTGCGTCCGGCCGGAATCATCCTGTTCCGTCGCAACATCGCAGATGCACGGCAAACGCGCGCGCTTTTGTGCGAGGCTTCTGCGCTAGGCTCGGCCCACAGCCTGCTCTGCGTCGATGTCGAAGGCGGTACGGTAGACCGTCTGCGAGATGCGCTTGCCCCAATGCCTTCTGCGCAGGCTGTGGCTCGCGCGGCAGCCGCTAAGCACAAAACCTCCCTCGCGCGCCAACACGGAGAGTTGATTGGTCAAGCCGTAAAGGCCTTCGGTTTCAATACAACCCTGGCGCTGGTCCTCGACCTTGGACTGCCCGACTCCGCCGAAGTGATGGGATCCCGGGCCGCTTCTGCAACGGGTGCGGGAGTCGTCGCATATGCACGTGCATTTTTATGCGGCCTCACGGCGCAAGGTGTCGTCGGATGTGGCAAGCATTTTCCAGGTCTTGGGGCCGGAACACGCGACTCCCATCTAGAGACCCCGGCAATCATGCGCCATGCACGCAAGTTATGGAAAGAGGATCTCGCGCCCTACCGCGAATTACGCGATGAGTTGCCCATGGTGATGGTGAATCATGCGGCCTATCCCGCAACCCCTGGAAAGACACGCCCCGCCAGCGTTTCGGCCTATTGGATCACAACCGTGTTGCGTAAGCGCATTGGCTACCAAGGGATAGTCTTCAGCGACGACATGGAAATGGGCGGAATTCTTAAATTCATGCCGATCGAAGAGGCCGTAGTTGAGGCAGTCCGCGCAGGCATGGATTTGATGGAGATCTGTCACAGCCCGGAGTTGATCCTCCGGGCGTATGAAGCATTGATTGCAGAGGGTGAGCGATCTACTTCGTTTCGCGAGAAACTACTGATGCGGGCAAAGACGACTGCACGCCTGCGGGCGAAGCTGTTTGCAGGCGGCACCTCCAAGACGCTTTCAGAAAAACAGTTCAACGCGCTCCAGACGCGGGTTCTGCGCTTCAGCGAAACGATTGCAAACTCACAGCCCGCCGCGGAGGTGCAGACCACATGAAGTCGAAAGCCATGACAGTAGCTGGCATCATGAGTGGAACATCGGCAGACGGAATCGACATCGCAGTTATGCGGATTATGCCCGGCAAACAGCGGCCAAAGCTGACTCTGCTGGCGCACGAGGGATTAGCTTTCCCTGCTGCGCTACGCCGCGCCGTACTCGCGGCAATGAACGCCGAATCGACCTCAACGGCAGAGTTGGCGCGCCTCAACTGGCGCCTGGGACTCGCTTATGCCGAAGCCGTGCAGGCTACGCTCAAACGCCACAAAGTAAAACTCGATCTAATTGGCTGCCATGGCCAGACGCTGTTCCATCAGGCACAACCGTCCTCCTATGCGGGAAGACGATTCGCATGCACTTGGCAAGCCGGCGAGCCTGGCGTTATTGCCACCGCTCTCGGTATCCCCGTTGTCTCGAATTTTCGCCCTGCGGACATGGTTGCCGGCGGGCAGGGAGCCCCGCTGGTTCCCCTCTTTGACTACGTGATGTTCGCGGATCTTAAGCGAGGGCGGGTCCTGCAGAATATCGGCGGCATCGCCAATCTCACGGCAATTCCACCCGCAGCGACTCCAGCCCAACTAATTGCATTCGATACCGGCCCCGGAAATATGGTGATCGATGATTTAGCGCTACAACTCTTCGCAAAGCCCTTCGACCGCAATGGCGCCATTGCCGCAACCGGCAATGTGCTAGACCCTGTACTGCAGGCAGAACTTCGCAACCCCTACTACCGCCTGAAACCACCGCGCACGGCGGGCCGCGAGCAGTTTGGACGTGAATACACCGCAAAGTTTCTTTCCGCATGCAAGCGGCACAGCCACAAGCCCGAAGACGCGCTGGCAACGGCTACCGCATTGACGGCCGAAACAATCGCGATCAGCTACAAACGATTCGCTGCCGCGCGAATGAAGGACCACGCAGTCGACTACATCGTTTCCGGCGGTGGAGCGCGCAACCGCACATTGATGGCGATGCTGGCGCAGCGATTGGAACCGCTAGGCTGCGCATTGGCGACGAGCGAGCAGTTTGGTTTACCAGCGGAAGCAAAAGAGGCCGCTGCATTCGCACTGCTCGCGTGGCAGACCTGGAATCATCTTCCGGGAAATGTGCCTGCCGCCACGGGCGCTGCCCGGGCTGTAATCCTGGGCCAGGTAACCTATGCGTAGCCTGCTCGCCCTTGCCGTACTATCGATACTCGTGGGTTGTCATGCAACGCCGCGTGATCCACAAACCGTAGTCTTTTTAATCGAAAGCAGCCCGGCTAACCTCGATCCGCGGATCGGAACGGACGCCCAGTCGCAACGAATCGACGCCATTCTGTTCGATGGGCTCGTGGATCACAATGCAAAGTTTCAATTCATTCCTGCCTTGGCCACAAGTTGGGACCAGCCAAACTCCACAACGCTGACCTTCCACCTCCGCGCGGGAGTGCGCTTCCATGATGGGCGTTCTCTGACCGCTCGCGACGTCGTATGGACCATCAACTCGATCCGAACCGGCGCAGTCATTTCGCCCAAAGCCGCGGCTTATGCCTCCGTGGATTCGGTAGAAGCTCGCGACGCGCTAACGGTCGTCTTTCATCTGAAGCATGCCGACAATTTTCTGCTGCGCAATCTCTCCACAGGCGCCATGGGAATAGTTCCCGAAGGCAGCGGACGCAACTTTTGGAAGCATCCAGTGGGCACGGGACCATTCCGCTTTGTGAGCCAGCAGATCGATCAGGACGTGGTGATCGAGCGCAATCCGCTAAGTTGGGTCACAGTTCCCAAACTGCGACGGGTGCGTTTCGCGGTGGTGCCCGACACAATCACGGAGTCGCTTGAACTGGAAAAGGGTTCAGGCGATGTCGCTGTCAATTCCCTGCCCATCGATTCGCTTCCAGTACTCGCCTCGCGCCCCGATTTGCGCATCGAAGAAACGGGCGGAACTGAGATTCAATACATCGCCTTCAATCTCCGCGACCCGCTGCTGAGCGACGTGCGTGTGCGCCAGGCCATTGCCTGTTCCATCGACCGTGACCTCATCATTCGGACCTTGATGCGCAGCCATGCACAGCCTGCATTGAGCCTGCTGCCCACCAATCACTGGGCATTCACCGGTGACGTGCCAAGGTACGACTACAATCCAGAGCGTGCTGAGAGTCTGCTCGATGCCTCTGGCCACGTTCGCGCCGGAAATGGCGTCCGCTTCCATCTGACAATGAAGACCAGCAATGACGAGGGTACCCGCCTGCTCGCCGCAGTGCTCCAACAACAGCTTGCCAAGGTGGGCATTGCCCTCGATCTGCGCAGCTATGAGTTCGCCACCTTCTACTCCGACGTCACGCGAGGGGCATTTCAGATGTACTCGCTGCGTTGGATCGGCGGAAATGAGCAACCTGACATCTTCAGCTACGCCTTCTTGACTGCGAACTTTTCGCCGAAAGGCGCAAACCGCGCCCATTACTCGAGTCCAAGACTTGATGCGCTTCTTGGCGAAGCAACTGAGAACGAAGATGCCGCCAAGAGGCGTGTGGACTACGTCGAAGCCCAGCAGATCCTGGCCCGCGATGTACCTGCGGTCAATCTTTGGTACCTGAATACGATCATTGTGCACAACCGGAGGTTAACCAACGTGTTTCCCTCGCCTTCGGGAAGCTACGCGTTTCTGGAAACCGCCCAACTATCCACCGATAAATCTGCTCCTTCTGAGTAGGTCGGATCCCCGCCTCAAGCAATTGACGCGCCATAACTTGCAGGCAAGGCGTTAGCAAAAATGCGCAGATAAACATAGAATCCTATTCAGCTCTCGTGGCCTATAACCTGCAGATAGGCAACTTCTTGCCGCCACGTGGATTTCCGGTGGGTGCAGTCGGCACGGTTTCAAACGGGATTCTCAACCTTTTTACGTACTGACTCGTCTACCGGAATAGTGGCGGCCTCTTCGACCCCGAACAACAGAACCTAGACCGTGGAGAACTGTTTTTATGATAAGCAAGATGAAGATTAGCGTTGCGGCCTCAAATGTACTCATGGCGGCCGTGCTGACCGCCTCCGTAGTAGCCAATGCACAAGCGGCCGCGAGATTCCTGGGAACAGTAACTGCGGTAAACGGAACCACGCTGACTGTAAAGACAGATGCTGGCGAGTTACGCCAGGTTGATGTGCCTGCGACTGCCGTACTCAAGCAGGTTGAGCCCGGAGCAAAGGATCTCAGTACCGCACTGTCTATCGCATATAGCACCATCGAAACCGGCGACCGTGTGTTAGTGCGGCTCGATCCAAATGCACCGGCCGGTTCCACGGTTGCTTTGCAAATCATCGCCGTCAAACAGGCTGCCTTGGCGAAGAAACAGGAGCAGGAGCGCGAGGATTGGCAGCAGCGCGGCGTAGGTGGGCTCGTGAAGAGTGTTGATGCTCCTTCCGGCGTCATTGTATTGACCGCAGGAGCCGGTGCCTCTGCAAAGACAATCACCATCCGCACCACTCCGTCGACTATTCTGAAGCGCTACGCGCCTGCCTCAGTGCGCTACGACCTGGCAAAGGTTGCGCCCCTTGATTCAATTCACGCTGGCGACCAGTTAAGAGCTCGGGGCGCAAAGAATGCAGATGGAACTGAGATAACCGCGGAAGAAGCGGTATCTGGCAGCTTCCGCAATGTCTCCGGACTCATCGGGTCCATCGATACAGCCGGATCAACGCTTGTAGTGAAAGATCTGACAACGAAGAAGCTCGTAACAATCCATGTGGCCGCGGATACGCAGATGCGCCGGTTGCCAGATCGCATGGCAACAATGCTGGCGACCGTTCTTAGCGGCAACTCTGCAGGCACAGGCGGTGCAGGCCGCGGCCAGGGAGCGCCCGGCGGCGGACAAACTGATGCAGCCAACGCTCGGGGTGGCGGGCCACGCCAGGGGGGCTTTGGCAGCGGCGGGGGCGGATTCGACGCGCAACAAATGCTCAGCCGAGCACCTGCAATCCCGTTAAGCGATCTAAAGAAAGGCGAAGCGGTCATGGTGGTTGCCACCGAGGATGCATCTGGGACCGCCGCGATCACATTGATGGCAGGGGTTGAACCGCTATTGCAGGCTCCAGCGGCAAGCCAGAATCTGCTCAATTGGAGTTTGAGTTCCGGCGCGCCAGACGTAGCCCAGTAACTGCACTTCAAGGCCGCACAACAACCTGTGGGGGGACACGTGTATTCAAAGCTTCACTGCTTCACAAATTTAATAGTCGCTGCCTCAATCGCCCTTGCGAGCCTCTTGGCCGCGCAGGCGCAGATACCTGCGCCAACTGCGGCAACTGCCGCAATACACGGCCATATCGCCGACCCCACTGGAGCGTTAATTCCGGCCGCCACGGTCACCGTCGCCAACGCGCTAGGCGTTGCGATCAAGACGACCGTCTCCGACTCGACCGGCAGTTATACGGTAACGGGATTGCAGCCTGGCAGCTATATTGTGCAAGCCTCCGTTACCGGTTTCGCTCCTTTTACCTCGCCAACGCTCCAGCTTACAGCCGGCCAGTCGAAACGCGTTGAGATATCGATGGCCATCGAAGCAGAGCAGCAAAGTGTAACGGTGACAGACGACGAGGGGGCGCCCACTGTAAGTGTCGAAGCCGGCGCCAACGCAAGTTCGCTGGTTCTTAAAGACAAGGACCTCGATGCCCTCTCCGACGACCCCGACGAACTCTCAAACGAACTGTCTGCGTTAGCTGGTCCTTCAGCCGGACCGAATGGCGGCCAGATTTATATCGACGGATTTACCGGCGGAACGCTGCCGCCGAAGTCGGCAATCCGCGAAATTCGCATCAACCAGAATCCCTTTTCGGCCGAGTTCGACCACATTGGATACGGACGCATTGAAATCCTCACCAAACCCGGCACGGATGTGTTCCACGGGCGGGGCTTTCTGATGGGGAACCATAGCGTCTTCAACACTGGAAACCCCTTCCTGGCTTCAGTGCCCGACTATCACAGCATTCAATACAACGGCTCCATCAGCGGTTCGCTCAACAAGAAAGCATCGTTTTTCCTGAGTGTCGAAGGGCGCAACATCCAGGATGAGAGCATCTACACTGCCAGCACAGCGGTTCTGAATCAGTCCACCGGCCTCTACTCCATTCCCACAGATAGCAATGGCAACATCATCCCGGTTTCTGGTTCCATCTTCGCCCCCTCAAACCGCATCGAAATCTCTCCGCGCCTCGACCTGCAAATTGGGCAGAAGAACACGCTCACGATGCGCTATCAATACGAGAGCGGCAACTCGAAGGGAAGCCTCGGTTCGACATCTCTGCCCACTGCGGCGAGTTCCGGAACATCGTCGGAACACTCCATCCAGTTGATGGATTCTCAGATCATCAACGACCACATCGTGAATGAAACACGCTTTCAATATAGGCGCGGACTCTCAACCACAACGCCTGTAAGTCCGACACCATCGGTAACTGTGCCGGGAGACTTCGCAGGTGGCGGTTCGTCTGGACAATTTGATAACAACCATACCGACCATCTTGAGTTGCAAAATATCACTACCATGTCGGCTGGCGCTCATGCCATCAAGCTCGGCGGCTGGATGCGCGATAACCGCGAAGCAGACTCGTCCAACGCTGGGTTCAACGGCAGCTTCAGCTTCCCTTCGTTGCAGGCATATGTGGCCACGCTCAACGGACTGATCCAGGGACAAACGATACAGCAGATTGCCGCGTCTTGCCCGTCAAACCAGAAGGGCGGCTGCATTCCCAACCAACTGACCTACAAAACAGGACCGCAGGCATTCTCAGCCAACGTCTTTGATGCCGCGCTTTTTGTTCAGGATGATTGGAAGTTCAACCAGTTCCTTACTCTCTCCGGCGGCCTCCGCTGGGAAACCCAAAATCATACAGGAGACCACAGCGACTGGGGCCCGCGCATCGCCGTCGCCTATGCCCTCGACGGACATAAGAAGGGGAAGGTGGCCAAGACCGTGCTTCGCGGTGGCTATGGCTTCTTCTACGACCGCTTCGGGATCGGCAGCTTGATGACTCTCGAACAATTGAACGGTGGCCCCAACAGCCAGAAATCGATCAGCATCTCACAACCGGCCTGCTTTAACACGATTAGTCTAAGCAATATCGGCAACTTCCCCACCGCCTGCGGAACAGGAACGTCAGCAACCCCGGTAATCTATCAGCTATCGCCCACATATCATTCGCCCAATATGCAGCAGTTTGGAACCAGCCTTGAGCGCCAGGTCACCAAGACTACAACGATGACCGTGACCTATCTCCACTCCTTCGGAGTGCACCAGATGGCAACGCGCGACTCCAATGCTTACCTGCCGGGTGTCTACAACTTCGCTAATCCGGCGAGTTCCGGAAACCGGCCCAATCCGAATCTCGGCATCGTGAATGAGTATTACCCCGAAGCGGTATTCAAGCAGAACCAACTGATCGTGAATGTCAATGCGCGTCTAACTCCCAAACTCAACCTCATGGGCTTTTACAACCTGAACTACGTCAACTCGAATACGGGAACCGCATCGAACTCCTACAACCTCAGCCAGGATTACGGCCGTGCTCCTTTTGCATCGCGCAATATGGTCTTCCTGATGAGCAACTATACCGGCCCCTGGGGCCTCTCCTTTAACCCATTCCTGGTTGCGCAGTCAGGCAAGCCCTTCAACATCGCAACCAATTACGACCTGACCGGCGACGCCTACTTCAACAATCGCCCGTCGTATGCAAGCGCCTCCTCCATCGCCAGCAACGTGGTCGAAACCGGTCTCGGCAACTTCGATACCGTTCCACAGGCCGGCGAAACCCTCATCCCTGCAAATATGGGCAATGGACCGGCCGCGGTAGCTGTGAATCTGCGCGTAAGCCGCTCGCTCGGCATCGGACCCAAGGTTGCAGCCCCCGCGGGGCCTAACAGGCAACAAGGCAGTGGCCCAGGAGGCTTCGGCGGCGGTATGGGTGGTCCCGGCGGTGGTGGACCAGGCGGTGGTCGTGGCGGCGGCGGTGGTGGGTTCGGTGGCGGCGGTGGTGGTCGAGGCGGTATGTCCAATACCGGCCACAAATACTCGCTCACCTTCAGTGCACAGGCCTTGAACCTGTTCAACGATATTGACTATGGACAACCGTCCGGGACTCTGATTCCAACTCTCAATACCGCCACAGGGTTGTACGGCCCAGGCAGTCGCTTCTTGAAGTCGACTAGCCTCGCCCGAGGCATGTTTGCATCGCCCACAAGTTCCGCTGCGCGGCGCATCTTCTTCCAGGCCGCCTTCTCCTTCTAGATTCGTCTTCTCAACAGACAGAAAGGCCGGAGCGAAAATGCTCCGGCCTTTCTGCATCTCGGTCTTTGACCGCTTGTTGTCGTACCAACTGCGGGTGCCCCAGGTCCCGATCCTGGGACCTGGGATCACATGAACTCAAAGTACGAAATCATGCGGTCAGAACCCTAGGGAGCCGCAACCACCGTAGCCTGCCTGCCTCCATTTCCGAAGGCATCGGTGAGCGAGATGACCTTTAGCTGCGCCTTCAGTGCATCGAGAGAAGCCGCACTATTCGCAGTGATCACTGCCGTCTCGCCGGGCAGCAGGTCAAAGTAGTTGTCAGAGAGTTTCACGTCGAGCTGACCGAAAGAAATATAAACGTCGCGCGCCAGCACTGAAGAGCTTACGCTGATCTTATAGTTCCCATTTGCTCCAGTAGTCTCCACCTTGAGTGCGGCGTCCTTCAGGTGAACTTCTTTGACTGGTGCCAGATAGGCGAGATTACGCGAGAGTTGAGTCCCGCCAGCCGCAACATCAGCGACCACGAAGACCTGCGATGTATTGGCCGCGCCCGCGTCGCTCAGCTTCTTCAATGGCCAGTCGAGGTAAACCTTGCTCACGAGCGGGGCCACTTCTACAGTGCGCGTATCTTCGATCAGAACCTTGCCGTCAAAGTTCATCAGGCGCACGCGGAGAGTCGCGGCCCGTGCCTTCGTCTCGTCGGAGACCACATAAACCTTCAGCGATCCGTTCTCCACATGCGGCGAAACAAGGATCGGCGCATAGAACCGCCGCGCGTAATACTGCAGCGCCTTCCAGCGGCCGTAATAATCAATCGAGGACCAGGAAGCAACCGGCCAGCAATCGTTCAACTGCCAGAAGATGGAGCCCATCGTCTCGGGCCGCGAACGGCGAAAATGTTCTGCCCCAATCTTTATGCCCTCCGCCTGCAAAACCTGGCTGACGTAGAGAAAGCTCGAAAAGTCCTTCGGCTCGGGATAGTCCTTGAGCAGATAGTCATGAATAATCGAGTTGCCTTCGTTGTTCTTCTGGTGCGCCAGCATCACGGACGTGAAGATGCCGGTGCGGTCTTCCGGCTGCGTGAAGGCTTCAATCGTCTTCATCTCTGGAAAAGATTGAAATCCATATTCAGTCACAAAGCGGGAGTGGTGTGTTTCGTACGTTGAGAAAGGCACACGCCCATGCCACACATCCCAGATATGGTCGTCTCCTGTGTGATACGTCGCCGAGACGGCCTCGTAATCCGCGCTTGGAGAACTGGGCCAATAGGGAGTCTCGGCATCGAGCCTCGCAACCACTCGCGTGAGAATTCCGCTAAACTCGGTCAAATAATCCTGCCACATCTGAAACTTCACGTTTGCTGGCAGCTTAGCCTTGTCCCCCCAGTCCAACGCCTCCTCTGTCTCGTTATTGCCACACCAGACAACGATGCTCGGGTGGTTGCGCAGCCGGCGAACCTGGTCGTCTGCTTCAGACTCGATGTTCAGCTTGAATGCATAAGTGCCCGGCTGCCAATCGTTGCCAAACTGAAAATCCTGCCAGACCATGATGCCCAGTTCGTCGCAGATCTGGTAAAACTCGTCTGTCTCGTAGTACCCCCCGCCCCAGTGCCGAATCATGTTCATATTCGCGTCGCGCGCTGACTCCAGAATGCGCCGGTAATCGGCGGTAGTCACGCGATTGGGGAAGCTGTCGAACGGAATCACGTCCGCGCCCTTGGCAAACACAGGAATCCCATTAACGACAAGCTGAAACGACCGTCCCCACTGGTCTGGATGGCGGTCCAGAACTACGGAGCGAAGCCCCGCCTTGGCCGTCCGCAGTTCGGCCCATTGCCCTGCAATACCCACTTGTGCCGTGAATTCGTAAAGCGGCTGATCTCCGTAGCCTGCCGGGTACCAAAGCTTCGGGTTGCGAATTTCGACCGGTAGATCGATAACATTGCAGCCAACGTGAAGATTGGCCGCGGCCGTAACGAACACAGGCATGCCTGTGGCAGGAACACCAGCCTGATGGTAATTCACAGTAATACGCGCTGGACCTGCAGTCGCAGCCTCAACTTCGACCTCCGCATCCACATGCGCCACTTCCCTGCTCACGTCGCGCTGGCGGATAGCAAAATCGGCGATGCGGACCTTGTCCCATGCTTCAAGGCGAACCGGCCTCCAAATACCGCTGGTCACAAAGCGCGGACCCCAGTCCCAGCCGTACTCGTAAGCAGCCTTGCGAACATACGTCTTTGCCGCGGTGTCAGTCTTTGCCTGCCATGGATCGCCTGCCGCAACCTTCTGCGCGGCGGCAATCGGCGACGGAAACACAACCCGCAGCAGATTGCTGCCTACATGCAGATGCCCTTTCACCGGCACACGCCAGATGCGAAACATATTGTCCGCGGCCAGCACCTGATCGCCATTCACATAGACCGTGCTCGCCGCATCGAGACCATCGAAGACAAGATTGACATTCGAGCGCGCCAATAATGCCGGGGGCACGTCGAACTTCAGCCTGTACTCCCAGCTTTCCTTTTCAATCCACTGAAGCTTCGCTTCGTTATCGCGAAAAAACGGATCGGAAATCTTCTTATTTGCGAGCAGGTCGAGATGAACGTCTCCGGGCACGCTAGCCGGAAGCCAGCCGCTCTCTTCATTCTGCGCAGGCGCAATCTGGCGGAACTGCCAGCCGTGATCGAGCGCCACGGCTGCATTCTGTGCGGATTTCGTCTGCGACTGCGCCTTGACGATTCCAATACCACCCGCCGCTCCAATCAAGGCACAGCATAAGACTCCCCTGGCAACTCTCATTTGCATTACATTCCTCCATCGTCGAATGAGTGTCCCTCTCGCACACGCATTCGACTCGTCGTAAACTCGCTGATAAGGCTATCAGATGTTCCGAAGATGAAGCCTGTGTGGGAGCGTGCGAAGTGAATCAGGGCGCTGCCTCAACTACATTTCGATAAAGCGCCTCCCACGCATCTGCCCGCGCATCCATACTGAAGTGACGTACGATGCGCACTCGAGCAGCTCGACCGTGATTCTGACGAGTTTCCGCAGGCCATCGCATCAGGTCCAGCATGGCCGCGGCCAGAGCGTTAGAGTCGCCGGCCTGCACAATGCTCCCGGCATCGCCAACCAACTCGCGCGTTCCGCCTGCATCGGTCGCTACAACTGTTTTTTCCATGGCCATCGCTTCGCCTACAGCCAAAGGCATACCCTCCCATGCCGAAGACGACACGAAGCCGTCAGCGGCATCGAACAGAGCTGGCATATCGCGGCGTAAACCGAGCAAGCGAACTCGTTCCATCGAGCCGCGCTCGGCAGCGAATCCAAACACGAACCCCGATCGTCCGTCCTCGGTTCGCTTCTGCAACCCGTCTGCCGGCGCTCCTGCAATCCAGAGTTGCGCATCGGGAAACGCTTCTCGAACCTGCCCGAAGGCGCGCAGCATGTTGGGGTAGTCTTTCGCGGCAACAAGGCGCCCCACTGCTAACCAGATGAAACTGCTTCCCGCCGCCATTTCCTCCCGTGTACGACTACGCCGGTCGGCGCTCGGCGTGAACTCCTCCGTGTCAATCCCATTGAGAAGTGCGACACACTTGCGTTGGGGTACGGCCTTGAGCCAAACAAAACGATCGGCCGCAACCTGGCTGACCGCCGTCGTCTGGCTGCTCAGGCCGTCGGTGAGCCGGTAAGCCATCATCCGCCGCCAGCCACCTTCGTAGACATTGTGAATGGTTGAGATCACTTTGCCCGACGGCACAAAGACCTTGAGGAGCCTTGCAACTATGTTGGCGTGGAAGCTATGGCTGTGAAGCAAATCGGGCTTGAAGTCGAGCAGAAAGCTGCGCGCCTTCAATAAACCTCTCAACCCGCTCAACGCCGTCTTCCGCATGTCCAGGTGAATCACGCAAAGGTCCGTCGGCCACTCTTCGGCGAGCCGCGGCTTCAGAACAACGAGTGCAACCTCATGGCCTCGACGGACCATACGATCTGCCACTGCCAGCGCCTGCCGTTCCGCTCCTCCAACGCCGAGCGACGTGAGCACATATACGATCCGCATTCCACCCACACCCACAGAGAGTAGCCGAGTGGAATGATCATAGCGCGGCGCACACCAGAACGCTCAGGTAAGCCATGCTCATGTGGACCAAAAGCTCCAACAACACCCCGCCGGGAAGCAATGCACAGAAAGATTCAATCATGCCTGCACAAGCCCGGCGCCCCCCAGCGCGGGAAGTTGCAAAATCACGTCAGATCCTGGATTCGATCCCGTCATCATCCTTGAAGGGATCGAGGAAGGAAAACCAGCCTCGGCGAACCTGAAAGAACCTCTGGAGAGATCTATAACGTTAACAGCGCCAAAGCAGCGGCAAATTTTGAACGTGGAAAACGGGCCCCGACCGAAGTTTTTCAATTCGAAAGAATCTTTCTGTGCAAAAAGCGGATTGGGCTGTACAATCTCCACGAGGAGACCCATGGCCGGAGATATATCACTTACGTGCAGCGATTGCGGGCAGGACTTCACCTTCACCGCTGCTGATCAGGCGTTCTTTCAGGAACGTGGTTATTCGACCCCAAAGCGTTGCAAAACTTGCCGTCAGGCAAAGAAAAACGATCAGGGGGGCTCCGGCTACCGTTCGGCTCCGGCACAGGGAACACCTGTGATTTGTTCGGGTTGCGGTCAGCCTACAACAGTGCCTTTTGAACCGAGAGGCGATCGTCCGGTGTTCTGCCGCGACTGTTATCAGGCGCGTAAGGGCAGCGGCGGTGGCGGTGGCAGCTCAAGAGGCCGTGGCCGTTACTAGTTCCAAAGAAGTCCGATTCCTGATGCAACCATCGGGGATCGGACTTTTGCCTTTGCGCCAATAAATCTCAAGTTAAGTTCCGAAAATACGGCGGACTGGGCCCCGCTCGTCGCTGACGTTCTTGGTTTGCTATGTCTTTGTCTGCTCACTTCCCATTGCCTTCCAATTGACAATCTGCATGTCAATAATCGCGGCATTCGCTGCTCGCCTCCTGTCTTGCCTGCGCCTTCGCTGCTGCGGCCTCGGAGTCAATTCCCGACTGCCTTCGGCAAAACCACGCTGGACCACAACACGGACTTTCCTGTATATCTGGTTAAACTGCAGAATTAACCATGCACATGGCTTTGTGGATTCTCGGTGCTGCCGCAATCCTTTTCTCTTCGGGATTTCTGTATCAGTGCATCGGTAGTCGTCGGGATCGCCTGCGCTATGCCGGCGCTGGACGCTGGGTCACCATCGCACGGGGCTGCCGGCTTTACCTGCTTGAGCAGGGTTCGGGCGGACCTACGGTGCTCTTTGAGGCAGGCATCGGCGCAACAAGTCTTAATTGGCGCCATATCCAGCAAATAGTCTCGCGCTTCACCGGAACCGCTTCGTACGACCGCAGTGGACTCGGCTTCAGCAGTCGCTGCCGCACGGCGCGCACTCCTGCCAACATCGCCGTCGAGTTGCACGATCTTCTGGATCGCGCCCAGATCAAGCCCCCCTATGTCCTGGTAGGACACTCCTTCGGTGGGCTCGTGATGCGCCGCTACGCCCTCCTCTATCCCGAAGAGGTTGTCGGCGTGCTGCTGGTCGATCCAATGCGCTGCGAAGAATGGCCCCCGCTCGATCCAACAAAACAGTCTCAGCTCGACCTGGGGCGGCGTCTGATCCGCTACGCGCAGCCCATAGCCCTCTGCGGATTCACCCGACTGGCAGTCACTTCCCTTGTCCACCGCTCGAAAAGGCTCTCCGGCGACCTGGCTGGCGCAACCATTCCCGGCGGCCGCCATGTCCTGGGCCGAATTACAAACGAGGTTGGCAAGATGCCCCGCGATGTATGGCCGATAGTGGCGGCACACTGGTCACGTCCTGCCTTCTATACCGGTATGCGCAGTCATATTGACTCGATTCCTGACACCGTCAAGGAAATGCACGCGGCCGACCCTATCCAGAACATCCCCGTACTGGTGCTGACCCCTGGAAAATCGGTGCCGCTTTCAGAACAGTGCCTCTCCCGCATAGGAAATAACGTGCAACAGGTCATTGCCCGAGCCAGCGAGCACTGGATACACCTCGATGAGCCAGACCTCGTGATTTCCTCCATCCGCACCATGGTGGCTGCTGTCACCGCCCAGTCCATCGCCGCCATCGTCTGACCGTGCGCCGTGTTCCTCCACTCCAACACCCCACCCTTTTAGGCTGTATCGACATATAGGTATCGTGTAAATACTTGATAAATAAGAGGCCTGTCATCCTGAGAGAATGGCGCCCCAAGCGCTTTTCAGTCTCCCACCGGCTTCACCGACCCGCGGGGAATGAAATTGTGCCCCATCCATCGGACGTCTTTGTTTTTGTCCGATGGGTGGGAGTCCGTAGAACTGCATGACGGCATCGCGTTTTGTTGAACTTGCATTTTTGTTTCTTGTCAGTCCCCCACCGGTGTTACCGACCCACTGCGGATGAAACGGGTGCCATTAATCGTGTAGAGTTTTCTTGCGCGGTCGGCACAGAGGTCGGTTTTTCCTTGGTGCTCATGATCCCGTTTGTCAGTCGGACCCGGAACCTTTGAGCACCCCTGACTGTGCCACGGGCGATGTTTCGGCCCCGGAGCACGCTTTCTAGATTTCCTTTTACAGGGTTCCATGCCGCCAGCGTACAAGGAGCAACGATGGAAGTTCTTTATTCGCATTGCGCTGGTCTGGATGTACATAAGGACTCGGTGGTGGCTTGCGTTCGTCACATGGCAGGGGGCAAGGTAACCGCTCCGGTCAAAACTTTCAAAACCACTACTGCCGAACTGATGCTTCTCTCCGATTGGCTGTCGGCAGAAGGTGTGACGCACATCGTCATGGAGGCGACGGGCGTTTATTGGAAGCCGGTCTGGCACATTCTCTCCGACGGTGAGTTCGAACTGGTTTTGGCGAACGCGGCCCACGTCAAGAACGTGCCCGGTCGCAAGACCGATGTCAACGACGCCACCTGGCTGGCCGATCTGGTGGCCCATGGACTGATCCGGGCCAGCTTCGTACCCGACGAGCCTACGCAGCAGATGCGCGATTTGCTGCGTACACGCAAGCAGATGGTGCGTGAACGCTCCAGCCACGTCCAGCGCATCCAGAAGACGCTGGAGGATGCCAACATCAAGCTCGATTCGGTGGTGACCGACATCCTGGGACTCAGCGGTCGAAGGATCATCGAGGCCTTGATCGCCGGCCAGACCATGCCCCAAGTCCTGGCCACGCTGGCGCACCGGCGCATCCATGCCTCGACCGATGAACTGGAGGCAGCCTTGCGCGACCGTGTGACCAAGCATCATCGCTTCCTGCTCAAGCTGCACCTCGATCAGATCGACGCCTTCGATGCGGCCATTGCCGCCATCGACCAGGAGGTGAACGTGAACGTCGAACCCTTTCGCGCCGCCATCGAACGGTTAAGCACCATCCCCGGCATCGGGAATCTGGCGGCGACCGTGATCGTCTCCGAGATT
>Ga0181535_10001492_pt1 | contig 30462 bp, 28 predicted proteins | sample PEATcosm2014_Bin_44_FD_119774 | JGI IMG/M metagenome (GOLD analysis project Ga0181535, IMG submission 119774) | Peatland microbial communities from MTU Mesocosm Facility, Houghton, MI, USA - PEATcosm2014_Bin17_30_metaG | ecosystem: Environmental > Terrestrial > Soil > Wetlands > Peat | place... | reverse complement strand
TCTAGCTCTACGCTCAATGGCATAACCTGGCTGGCTCTCTAAAATTGTACCAAGCGAAAGCAGATTCGTATGGCTTTTGAATGACAGACGACCACCATACGCTTGGCTGTACTGCAATTGTGGCGCCCGCGAGCTGCAGTGGCGGGGCCGTGCAGTGCCAGCGGCAAGCGCGGCAATTGTTCGATCTTCTAGCGTAGGAAGCCGGAAAGTTGCATACTCTCTGGATAAGATCATGCGTCAGATCAATAGATGGGAACCGCGCGTGATTCGACTTGAACTTACCGGGGTTGAGGTAAAATTGACTATTGTTTACACTCAAACTCAGTCCGGCGGGCAGGAATCATGGGTATCGAGGGGCACCACAAAATAAAAGCGCTGGAAACCGGCGCGTCGGCCCTGTCGAATCAGCTCGGCAAGACGGTACAACGGTTGCGCAAGGCCTATAATCTTTCGCTATCCGATCTCTCCGAGCAATCAGGCGTCGCCAAATCGATCATCAGTCAGATTGAGCGCAACGAAACCAATCCAACACTTGCCACGATCTGGCGCCTTTCGCAAGCTCTTGATGTCTCGATCGAACGGGTGCTGCAGGCGGCCGACGACGGACCCTTCTTGGAGAAATCCTCACGCGGCGACACGCCGATGCTGGTCTCGGAGGACGGCAAGTGCCGGCTCGCCATCATCGGATGGATCAAAACGGTCGAATGGTTGCAATGGTACGATTTTTCAGCTGATCCAGGTGGTGTTCTGGAGTCGGAGGCGCATCAACGCGGCTCGGTGGAAAGCCTATCGGTGAGCGAAGGGGAGCTCGAGGTCGAAGTGGGCAGCGCAATCGAGCGCGCAAAGGCCGGCGAGACCTTGCGCTATCGATGCGACCGCCCGCATGCGATTCGCAATGTGTCGGCAAAACTGGCCACGGCCACAATGGTCTGTATTTTGAAGGCGGCGGCAATGGAATAGCTTGCTCGGCAATCAACACCAACAGGCGCCAATAGCCGGATTACAGCGTCCGGCAACAGCACGGCACCGGATTCTGGAATGTGCGTTATTATGTGGGCACGGATTGTTCCGATCGTTAATGCCGCTGCCATACACATTAAATCCCATGATTGAAAAGGTACTGCTCAGGTTGCAAGACTAGGGCATGTCCTCATCGAGAGAGTCGAGCAATTTTCTCGAGATTCGCTTTCCCTCAGAGTCCCGAAACCTTAGGTTTGGCTGGCTGCTCTGGTGTTGCCGTAGCGGCCTCCGGATGAGCGGCCGCTGGCGAATCTTCGTTCGCCGCGCTTAGGTTCGGTCGAGGCACAAAAGCCGCCGCAGCGGTGTTGGCGGCGGCGAGTTCGGAACTCGTAAGCCTTGCCGCCACCTCGTCACGCTTTTTTGCGGCGTCGGCATCACCCGCCGCCGCGACGATCGCGAACCAAGTGTAGGACTTGACCAGGTCTTTCGGCAGCCCAAGGCCCCGGGCGAGCAGAACCGCTATATTATACTGGCTGTCGCGAATACCATATTCAGCCGCCTTACCAAACCATAACGCCGCGCTTGTGTAATTGGGCTTACTGTCGGAGCCTTCAACGGCAAGAACGCCGAGATTATGCATGGCGCGCGTGTTGCCCTTTTCAGCGGCGCGCTGATACAGATTTTTGGCCCGTTGCATATCCTGACTGACGCCGAGGCCCTTTTCGTATAAGGACGCGAGCCGATATTCCGCCACCGCAAGACCTTGTTCCGCCGCCTTGCCAAACCATTGCGCAGCCAATTCATAGTCCCGCTCGGCGGCGCTACCTTCGGTATAACGAACCGCGAGATCGTATTGCGCCACCGCTTCTCCTGATTTGGCCTCATCGAGCAGGTTCTTCGCTGGCTCGGCGGCCGCCGCGGTTGACGCTCCGGCGGCTAGCGCCACTGGCTTGGCAGTATCTGACGAGGCCTTCATGGGGACGCTGGCGGCAATAGGGCGCGACCGCGCAGAATCGCTCGTTGCATTGTTCCGGCCAAGTGTGCCAGCCACGATCGCATCGCTGCCCGCGATCACGCGCGTTGCGAGACTGGAATTTCCGGCCGACATAAGATCTCCGGTGCGCACGGCGCCATTCGCGGCAAAACCGGATTCCGCCGGCGCTATAGGATCCAGCGGGATGGCAGCCATTGCTGCCGTGCCCTTGATCGGGACTTGCCCCCCTAGCGACTCGCCTGCTTGCATTTGGCGACCTGGCGATGGGCTTGCTTGCGATTGGGCTCGCGGCGCATAGCGAGGCAAGCTCTGGCTTGCGAGAGACTTGTTTACTGACGCTTCGCCCCTGGCCGCTGGGTTCGCACGAATGGCGCCCCCATCGAACTGCTTCAGAAACTCCGACACAAAATCGCCTAACCGGTTATGAGTGAGTGTCCTTGCCGAGACATAGGCGCTAATCGATACGAACAAAAGGACACCACCCACCAGGAGCAGCCGCTTATAGTGGACGAGAAGGTCCCGGCCTGGACGGCGCAATGGGAGGGAGCCCGTCTCCACCATGCCATTATTACCAATAGCTGATTTAGTCTCTGCCCCACGCAACTCCTTTTGTGCCGTTCGCGCCGCACGGCGGGCGGCGGCGATGAAATCTGTGCGGCTAGTCCCCCCCTGGCGATCATACGTGGCCTTGGGCGGCGCGTTGGTTTGCCCGTGCGGTTCCCACTCTTCGTCCTGGCCCGGAAAGCCACGGCCGGGTTCAATAAGAAAACCAGCGGCGCCCTCCTCGCTTCCGCCGACTAAAGTATCGCCATTCGCTGCTGCTCCGGGCTGGCGCTTCCCGGCCGCTTGCAAACGATCTGCGGCGAGCAGAATCTCCTTATCCCTTGCGCCCGGATCGTTCGTCCCCGTCCTAATACCTCGGGCAGCCAACGGCCCGTCCTGGTTGTGTTGGGCAAGGGACGTCAGGATTGGCGCGAAAGGGTCTAAAGAGGAAGGGACAAGCGGAGCGCCATTAAGGCCCGCCCCGCTCAGCGTGGCTTTTGCGATTTGCTCGATGGATTCCTGAATCTTAGTTAAGGCGAGATGGACACGCTGCCAAGTATTTTCGTGAAGAGCTCGCATATCCGCGATATCGCGCAGGACTGTTTTCGTATCATCGCCATACTCGATCGCGGGTTTCATCAAACCCGCCAGGGGCTCGGCTCCGGTCGTAATGGTCAGACTGCTCGTTTTCCGGCACGCATCCTCAAGTTGAATCGATAGGCCCGCAATGGCATGTTCAAGCGATGTGAGCGAAGCAAAGCCTTCGCCGGCGCGGTCGAGACGCCCCGCAAGATTGGCGATTTCCCGTCCCAAGGCAGCGTCCGCCTGCTGGCTTTGATCTGCTTCCCGGGCGAATTCGATTTTTTTGGCGGTGTTGGCGATCAGATCCTTGAGTGTGATTGTCTCGCTCGTCGCGGTGGCTAGTCCCTCTTCAAGTCGCGCTGCGAGCTCTCGGTGCGAGGTTTCGATCCGTTTTGCGAGGGCATCAAAGTGGCCATAGTCGATGATGGGCGCCGGAAACGTCTCGGTTACGCGATTCGCCGCTCCCCACCTCTCGATCAAAGGCAATCGGACTTTCGCGGACCCATGTCGCGCCAATGAATCCTGAACGTCGTGCGCGTGATGGCCGAATTGTTCCCGCGAACCCGCGGATTCGCTATTCCGTTTGGTTTTGACGCTCGCGCTGGTATCGCGAGCTGGAGCCTCGACGGCAAGCCCGGCACCCTCCCCCGGTTCCGCGTCGTGCACTCCCGCCTTGTCTTCGCGGTTCAGTTCGCTTTCTCGGGTCATTCCATGCCAAGCCCGTAGCTCGGTTTCAAGCCTGGCCAGTGCTGTCTTCAGCGAGTCATTGTCATCGGAGCCGCCATTCCGCAGCGTTGTCTCCAATTCGTCCAGTCTTTGGATTAAATCCGCGCGATTTTGGCGATTCGTTTCATGCGTGGTCAAATCAGACGAAAGCATATTCGCGATCGCCGAAAAAATGCCGGCGGCCTGTTGCCAGCTCCCGACCGGTGTGGCTCTGTGACCGTCCTTCGAGGTTTGATCCAGCCCTTCTGGAACGCTCGAATTGACGGAGCCAGCAGTGCCCTTGGGAGAAATTGACGACACACGTTACCTTTCAACGCCAAATAAATACGGAATTTCCTCATTTTCGTGCCGCTGGCTTGCCCGGAGCGGACCATAACATCAGGCGTCGGAAGGCAGCGACGCCCAATTCAAGTTTTTGCACGTTTCCTCGGTCCTATTTTGGGTTGAACTCATCAGATTCCGCGTCAACGAAACCCATTGCTTCGCCCATTATGCGGCAAAGCCCCGGTGCCCGGCAAATTCCCATTTGATCAATCGTAAAATAATATGGATAGAATCACGCGCAGGCGCCCAAGGCATCTGGATCTCCTGACATGAGAAGGCGTATTAAAAAGTGTATTTATATTGGTTACGCTTTTTAGTTGAATTTTCGAAAAATATTCGCTATCCTTTGAGATGGAATTGAGTTTCGAGCAATCGGGATTAGCGATGGAGACGAACCCACAACACGAAACCGGGCAATGGTTGCGGCACGGATCCGAGCGTAATCTTATTGAAGCGGAAATCCCCAGCGATTTTCCGGACCCCGAAGGGACCGCGCGCCTTTATACGATTCGGGAAATGGCGATGGATTTTCAGGTGAGCATCCGAACGCTGCGCTTTTATGAAGACCGCGGCTTATTGCGCCCGCGACGGGAAGGCACCAATCGCCGGTATGATTCCCGCGACAGGCTTAACCTCAAGATGATTCTCAAGGGCAAATCCCTTGGATTCACACTGTCCGAGATAGCCGAAATCCTTGCCGGCCGGACGGAAGATTCCGGCAAAATGGAGCTCGAGATGGGGCTATTGCCGGAGCAGATCACCGCGCAGATTGACTACCTCGAACGTCAGCGCCGCCAAATCGACGAGGCGATCAAAACCTTGTGCAAGGCCAATAGACGCCTGCTCGAATTACCCTCGAGAGGGGCGAGGCCTGATCGATCAGGACAATAGCCGAACCCGGTTTGATGCCGCAGGCCAAAGCCGGCGCAGGATCATACGTATCCGTGTTCCCTTGTTTAGAAATTGATCTTAAGAAAGCCGCAGACTCTCCGGAGAAGATCATGCGTTTAATCAAAGAGGTAGAAACCAAGAGCGATTTGATTTGAAACGATCACGGTCTCCATTGTCCGTTGTTCCGGGCACTCTGGAAATCTGCATCTGGTCCCGCCGACTTCCAAGACGAGAGGCACCCAGGCCAGGCGCCGGATGTAATCCTCAATCAGTGCCGAGCCAAGCCGCCTTTCACTTCGCGAACCTTGCCGGGCGCAAAAGACAAGAACAAGAAGAAGAGCAATCTCTGTAGGCCGAGTGAGAGGATCGGCCCGAAGGATGCGTCCCAACGCCAAGAAAGTGTCAAAGAAGCAGGACGACTGTCACTAAACATTTGTGCAATGCGCGTTTGCTGGACGCCCCACCGCCAACTATATAGACATCGCAAGCGCGGGAAGAGCGCTTGTTATGGGCGCCCGTTACGGCGCCCATAACAAGCGCTTAGGAGAAAAGCGATGCTAGATATTATTTTTGCGTTTCTGCACACGGGCCTTGCCTTGGCTTACGCGGCCTTGGCAATAACCCACGGAGGTTGACCACCAAACATTACCCCTCGGGAGCTATCACCTCCCGGGGGCAACTTATCTAGCTCGCCTACTTCCGCATATTGGCGATACCACGAATTTGTTATTCCAAATAGAAGTTGGGAGCAAGCTGACGATTACAAGGGAGAGGTTTGGTGCTTGCACTCAGAAATGTTGTAAAAATTACAGATTTTCCCGGCGAGGGTGCGGGGAAACCCTTTAATTGAGGAATTGGGAGAACAGTCCATGCCGAGTTACAAGGCACCGGTCGAAGAAGTCCTATTCCTGCTCCGTTATGTTTTTCCAATCCAGCGTTACAATAATTTGCCCGGCTTCGCCGACGCCACGCCCGATCTCATCGAGGCGATATTGTCGGAAGCCGCGAAACTCTGCGAGGAAACGCTTCTACCCCTAAATCAACCGGGCGACCGGGCGGGCTGCGTTCACGGCAAGGATGGCTCCGTTGCCACGCCGCCAGGGTTTAGGGAAGCCTACCGTGCTTTTGTCGAGGGCGGCTGGATCGGGCTTGCCGCCGGTCCCGAATTTGGCGGCCAGGGGCTGCCCTATACGCTCGCCGCGATCATCAATGAGTTCACGAGTTCCGCGAATATGGCTTTCGCAATGTATCCGGGCTTGAGCCAAGGCGCCCTTGCCGCCCTGATGACACATGGCACGGATGCACAGAAAAGGAAATTCGCGCCAAAGCTGATCAGCGGCGATTGGTCGGGCACGATGAACCTTACCGAGTCGCATTGCGGTACTGATCTTGGCCTCCTCAAAGCCAAGGCCGTCCCTAATGACGATGGCTCTTACGCGATTTATGGCGAAAAAATCTTCATTTCGGCTGGCGAGCATGATCTCGCCGATAATATCATTCACCTCGTGCTCGCCCGCATCGAGGGCGCACCCGCCGGCGTCAAAGGCATATCGCTTTTCGTCGTCCCCAAGATCCTGATCGAAGAGGATGGGTCGCTCGGCGCTGCCAACAAGGTGACCTGCGGCTCGCTCGAGCACAAAATGGGCATTCATGCCAATGCCACCTGCGTGATGAATTACGATGGCGCGAAGGGTTGGCTCGTGGGCGAGCCGAATAGGGGCTTGAACGCCATGTTCGTGATGATGAACGAGGCGCGCCTCGGCGTCGCGATCCAGGGCTTGGCGGTCTCGGAGGTGGCCTATCAAAATGCCGCCGCGTATGCCAAGGAGCGCTTGCAGGGCCGTTCACTGTCAGGGCCAAAATACCCGGAGAAACCGGCCGATCCGATCATAGTTCATCCCGACGTTCGGCGCAATTTAATGACGATCCGTGCTTTCAACGAGGCGGCGCGGGCTCTTGTGATTTGGACCGCGCTCAAGAGCGACATAGCGCATCGATCCGCTGACAAATCCGAGGTCCAGGCTGCGGCGGATTGTTTGGGGCTGCTCACGCCCGTGTTGAAAGGTGTCCTCACCGATATGGGTTTCGACAACACTGTCAAGGCCCAGCAAATCCTCGGCGGCCACGGCTATATTGAGGAATGGGGCATGGAGCAATTCGTCCGCGATGCCCGCATAGCAATGATCTACGAAGGCGCCAATGGCATTCAGGCGCTCGATCTCGTTGGCCGCAAGCTCGCCAAGGACGGCGGCCGCGCGATTATGGCATTCTTCGGCGAGGTCAAGTCCTTCATCAAGGACAATGAGGGTGATGCCGCCTTGGCGCCTTATCTTACTGGCCTGAAGCAAGGCCTATCTCATCTCGAACAGGCGACTTTGTGGTTCATGCAGAACGCGATTGCCAAGCCAGACAATGCGGGGGCCGGTTCATATGATTATATGCACCTCTTCGGGCTAGTCGTGCTTGGCTTCATGTGGGCACAAATCGCCAAGGCTGCCAGCGCGATCAAACACGCAGGCAATGGTGCCGCTGCCGTGATGGATACGAAACTGCTGCTGGCCAAATATTTCATGGAGCGCATCATGCCCGAGACGGGGGCCCATCTCGCCCGCATCTCCACCGGCGCCGCTACGATAATGGCGCTGGAAGCCGAGCGGTTTTGATTGAAGACGTCGAGCTCAGCCCCATGAAAGGGATATGCGAGGTGACCAGAGGGTATAGTAAAATATTAGTTGTTTGATCAGAAAGTATGAGCATGGAACTCAGCGCTGGAGTGGCAAGGTGGATCGACACAGTGATGCCAAATATCCGGACGCGGTCGATCGCTCACTCTCCGGAGTTCAACTCACGTTCAGGAATTGCCAGCCATGAGTTACCTGACACACTCATTCGTTACAGAATTGTTGGTGATGGTGACCGACAACAGTGCTTTTCATCCGCATCGTTCTTATCTGAGTGTTGCGCCCACTGCGCGGTGACGTGAACCAAGACCGGGAGGACAAGGTGTCCGAGGCATTCATTTACGATCATGTTCGTACACCGCGCGGGCGCGGCAAACCAGATGGCGCACTGCACGAGGTCTCGACCCTCGGACTCGCCACGACGGTGCTGCGGGCCATCAAGGAGCGCAGCGATCTCGACACCCATCTCGTCGATGATGTCGTGCTCGGCTGCGTCGATCCCGTCGGCGAGGCTGGCGGCGACATTGCTCGCGCAGCGGCGCTCACCGCCGACTATGGCAACCATGTACCTGGGGTTCAGATCAATCGTTTCTGTGCCTCCGGCCTCGACGCGGTCAATTTCGCCGCCGCGCAAATCATGGCCGGTCAGCATGAGCTTACCGTTGGCGGCGGCGTCGAATCGATGAGCCGCGTCGGCATCGGCGCCTCGGGCGGCGCCTGGCCGGTCGATCCCGCAATCGCAATCAAATCCTATTTCATGCCGCAAGGCGTGTCCGCCGATCTCATCGCAACGAAATATGGATTTTCCCGTGACGATGTCGATCAATACGCTGTCTCTTCGCAACAGCGTGCGGCAAAGGCCTGGAGCGAGGACCGCTTCAAAAAGTCTATCGTGCCGGTACGCGATATCAATGGCATCACCCTACTCGATCGCGACGAACATATGCGGCCTTCAACGGATATGCAGTCGCTCGCCGCGTTGAAACCATCTTTCGTGATGATGGGCGAGCAAGGCGGCTTCGACGCGGTTGCGGTCGATGCCCATCCGGAAGTGGAGAAGGTTTTGCATGTCCATCACGCTGGCAATTCATCGGGCATTGTGGATGGCGCCGCCGCTGTCCTCATTGGTTCTGCCGAAGCCGGACGGGCCATGGCGCGAAAGCCGCGCGGAAAAATTCGGGCCTTCGCGAATATTGGCTCGGAGCCCGCGATGATGCTGACAGGTCCCGTCGATGTCACGCACAAGGTCCTAGCCCGCGCGGGCATGACGCTCGATGACATCGATCTTTTCGAGGTCAATGAAGCATTCGCTTCGGTCGTGCTGCGCTTCGCCCAAGCCTTCGATCTCGACACGGCGAAACTCAACGTCAATGGCGGCGCCATCGCGATGGGGCATCCGCTTGGCGCGACTGGCGCTATGCTGCTTGGCACGGCGCTCGACGAACTCGAACGCTCAGGAAAGACGACGGCGCTCATCACGCTCTGCATTGGAGCCGGGATGGGCACCGCCACGATCATCGAGCGGGTGTAAAACAGCATCGAAAACAAGGAAATCTCCTCCCATGCGCGTGGAAAAGGTCCGGCCAGAAGCCACGGCTATCGCGCTTTTCCCAAGCGCTGCTTTCGCCGATGCCTATCGCCTGATTGTCGATGAGCCAGACATCGACGCAATCACGGCGGCCCGCCGCGTCTTGGAACGCGCACCGGGATGGATTCGTCGGCTCATGTCCTTGCGCAATCGAATTGCCTCGCGGATGGGTCTAAAGCCGGCGCAGCTGGCGCTGCAGGAGAGGCCGGATGGACGCGTCCAGATTGGGGCCTTTCCCGTCATCAGCCGTTCGTCGGAGCGCGTAGTTCTTGGGTTTGATGACAAGCATCTTGATTTTCGTATCGTCGTCGATGTGTTCCGGATCGACGTCTCGCATAGTCGGATCACGACGACGGCTTTAGTGCACCCGCATAATCTGCTCGACCGAACCTATCTGGCGGTTGTACTGCCCTTTCATCGGATGATTGTCCCCGCCATGCTTGCCCAAGCTGTGCGATTGTAAGGAGCAACTAATGAACCTGACAAATTTCCGCTTCGAGATCGATTCCGGCGGCATTGCCTTACTGACCTGGGATATGCCGGGGCGCTCGATGAATGTCATCACGCCAGAGGTTATCGATGAAGTCGACGCGGTCGTCGATCACGTCATGACTGAAGCTTCGATCAAGGGCTGCGTGATTACCTCGGGCAAAGACAATTTTTCCGGCGGCGCCGATCTTTCCATGTTGCAAAGTGTCGCCGCCGAATATCAAAAGGCACGGCAAGAAAAGGGCGAAGAGGAAGCCACAAAACTTTTTTTCGTGCGCGCTAGCCGCCTCTCGCAGGTCTATCGTAAGCTCGAAACCTGCGGTAAGCCTTTCGTGATTGCGATCAACGGCACCTGCGTTGGCGGCGCCTTCGAACTCGCGCTTGCCTGCCACTACCGAATCATCGCGGATGACGACAAGGCGCGGGTTGGGCTGCCGGAGATCAAGGTCGGGCTGTTTCCAGGCGCGGGCGGGACCCAGCGCGTCGCCCGCTTGATGCAGACCGGCGATGCGCTGCAAATGCTTTTCAAGGGTGAGCAGATCAGACCGAGGGCGGCCAAGGCGATGAATCTTGTCCATGAAATCGCCCCGTCCGACGAAATCGCCGCCAAAGCCAAAGCCTGGATAGCGACAGGCGGCAAAGGCGTCGCGCCTTGGGACGAGAAAAGTTTCAAGCTTCCGTCCGGAAAAGTATTTTCACCCCAAGGCATGATGGTGTGGCCCGCCGCCAACGCCATCTACCGGCGCGAGACGCATGATAATTATCCGGCGGCGAAGGCGATTTTGCACAGCGTCTATGAGGGTCTGCAATTGCCTTTTGATCTGGCGCTGCGCGTCGAATCGCGGTGGTTTGCTAAGATTTTGCGTTCGCCCGAGGCGGCTGCGATGATCCGCACTCTATTCCTTTCCATGGGAGAATTGAACAAAGGCGCGCGGCGTCCCGCGCAGATTCCGGCCGCTGCGATTAAACAAATTGGCATCCTTGGTGCCGGGTTAATGGGCGCAGGCATCGCATATGTCAGCGCAGCCGCCGGGATGGATGTCGTGCTGATCGACCAGGATCAGACGGCAGCCGATAAGGGCAAGGAGATTTGCAACCAGCTTATCTCTGGCCAAGTGCTCAAGGGCCGCGCGAAAGCCGCCGATAAAGAAGCGCTTCTTGCCAGGATCAAACCGACCGCCGATTACAAGGACCTCGCGGGGGCGGGTCTTGTGATCGAAGCGGTTTTCGAGGATCGCGCGGTGAAGGCCGATGTGACACAAAGGGCGCACGCGGTGCTTCAACCGGGCACGATCTTCGCTTCGAACACCTCAACCCTGCCGATTACCTCGCTTGCACAAACCTATGGCGAACCTGAAAATTTTATTGGGATACATTTTTTCTCGCCAGTGGAAAAAATGCTTCTGGTCGAAGTGATTCTAGGCGAAAAAACCGGAGACCGGGCGCTTGCGACCGCTTTGGATTATGTTCGCGCGATCAAGAAAACACCCATTGTGGTTCATGATTCACGCGGCTTTTACGCCAACCGCTGCGTTGGCAATTATATCCACGAAGGCCATATCATGCTGCTCGCGGGCGTTCCTCCCGCGATGATCGAGAACGTCGCCAAACTGGCGGGCATGCCAGTTGGGCCGCTCGCCCTCAACGACGAGGTCGCGCTCGATCTCGCGCTGAAAATAATCGAGGCGGCGAAGCGTGATTTGGGACCGGCGGGGATCGATCCGACGCAGGAGAACTTGCTCAAAACCATGGTCATCGATCATGGCCGCTATGGGCGCAAAAACAGCAAGGGCTTTTATGATTATCCCGCGCGGGGCACGAAAACCCTGTGGCCTGGCCTCGACCAGTTTCAATCGACAAAACTCGATCCGGACCAGATCGATATCGCCGAACTTAAACAACGCTTCCTCGTGACACAGGCGGTCGAAGCGGCACGCGTGATCGAGGAAGGCGTCGTGACGGACCCGCGCGAGGCGGATGTCGGCTCGATTATCGGCTTCGGCTTCGCGCCATTCAGTGGAGGCACATTGAGTTACATCGATGGAATGGGCGCGGCCAATTTCGTCGCGCTTTGCGAGCGGCTCCGCCAAAAATACGGAGATCGTTTCGCGCCGCCAAAAATCCTTATCGATATGGCGAAGGCAGGCGAAACCTTCTATGGGAGATTCGCCGAGCGGATGAAAAGCGTCGCATAATCTTGCCGCAGAGCCGGCGCGCAGTTTTCTTCAATTGCACCAAAGTGACCCACGTGAAACTTATTGCTGCGATTGCGCCTCGTTCCCGGTCAAATACGCCCACAGGACCGGGAAGGATCACTGTCCGATGCGCTTAGAGGTTTAGTATTTTGCGACAACCGGCGCCGCGAGCGGCGACAACCAATCGAATTTATAGTTCAAGCCAACGCGACCGACATGATACATCGTACGCGTATTGAAATCGACGGTTGATGCCAATGCCGGTGTGAACAGGACTGCGCGCGAATTGATGAATTCATAGAAATATTCCGCCTTCACCGTAAAGTGTGAATCGATGGCATATTCGAGGCCGATACCGAAAGCACCGACATGCGGGAACACGCCGGTGCGCGTCTCAGTGATCGAACCGGAGGAAAACAATCCTGGCGTGGCGAGGCTATAATAAGTCTCAGTCGTTGCGTAGGTGAATCCTGCCGTCAAATAGGGCAAAAACCGGCCCAACGCATAGCCGAGACGAACCCGGGCCGTACCAAAATCTTCGAATTTAGAGCCAAAGGTCGCACTCACAGGCACCCCGGAGAGAAATGTGCCATTGACGGTCGTCTGACCTCTTATGCCAGCCACTTCGGAATCGATTTCAAAGCCGGCGACAACGTGAAAGAAAGGAAGCTCGTAATTATAGCCGGCCTGAAGGCCACCGAAGGGACCCGATGCCGTGATGCCACTCCTCGCTTCCATATTGTTGTTAAGTCCCGGCTCGCCGATGGTATAGGGAAAGGCGAAATGATCGATCCCGCCACCGACGTTGACGCCGGCATAAAATCCCGTCCAACTGAATTCAGCAGGCGGCGGCGATTGAAAAACCGGCGGTTCCGGTTTGGAAGGCAAATCTGCGGCCCGGGCCGGCCACGCCGCTGCCGCAAGGGCGAAGCACAAGAAAATCCCCGCCAGGAAATTTCCGCCTTGACGCCCGCGGATAAAAGCAGAGGATTTCTCTACGAAGTGCAATGTGGTGCGGTCGCTCAAAATATGGTGCATTCCAATTGTCCCGATCTTGCTGACCAATAAAAGCCTCGGAGTGACCCTTGCGCAAGTTTGCCGTTGGATGCCAAGCGTGAAATGCACCGGCTGTTGTAAAATTAGCACTGCCCCGCTCTTGGTTCTGAATTAATGGTGTTTCGTCTTAGTGCCATGCAATAGCCGCGTGGTTATCCACATTCCGGTCCCCGTCTCGAGTTCAGCGCGCGGTCGACGAAGTCAAGGCGGCGGTAGCCGTCGCATTGAGATGCACGATAGGCCCCGAATCGAGCGCCAACCCCTAGGCAAGATTGTCGAGAAAGGCTTACTGCGGCATCAAAAGAATTTTTCCACGCTATCGATCTTCACACCAGCGAGAACGGGAGCCGCAACGAAGACTGAAATGATTACCCTCTGAAGACGTACTGCTCCCATGCGGATCTGTCGAAGGTGGACTGGTCGACCTTGGTGCGAAGGCGAGGATTCCTACCCTTTCCCTGTGCACATTACGATAGCCGCACTCGAAATCCGTGAACCTTCCGGCTAGGCTCCGGTATGAACAAATCGCTGCTAGCCTTCCCGCCGCGCACGTTTCTAGGGGTCGAGCGCTCCGTGATGGGGCGCGCGTGGCGCGGCCGGCTGGATGCGGCAGGCGAGGCGCGCGCGCTTGCGATCGCGCAAATTCATGGCACCGGTGATCTCTTGTCCCGCGTTCTCGCCGGACGCGGCGTCACACTGGACTCTGCACAAGATTATCTTGACCCTACCCTGCGAAATCTGTTGCCCGACCCGTTTTCCTTGAAAGGAATGGAGGCGGCGGCTGGCCGCATAGCGGAGGCCGTGGAGCGCGGCGAAAAGATTGCGGTTTTTGGGGATTATGACGTCGATGGCGCTGCCTCCTCGGCACTGCTTTATGATTATCTTCGGGGCTGCGGCGCAGCTTGCCTGATCTATATTCCGGACCGGATTTTCGAAGGCTACGGCCCCAACACGGAGGCGATCCAGAACCTTGCGCGCGATGGCGCGAATCTTTTGATCACGGTGGATTGCGGGACGGTGAGCCATGCGCCGCTCTCCGAGGCGGCAAGGCTCGGCCTCGACCCGATCGTGCTCGATCATCATCAGGCGCCCGAGATTTTGCCACAAGCGATCGTCGTCAACCCAAACCGTCAGGACGATCTATCCGGTCTTGGCCAACTTTGCGCTGCGGGGGTCGTTTTCATGACACTCGTCGCGGTGCAGCGTGTTCTGCGGGAGCGCGGCTTTTTTTCGCCCGCCAGGCCGCCACCTGACCTTCTCGCCGGGCTTGATCTCGTGGCGCTCGCCACCGTCGCTGATGTCGCGCCATTGACTGGGTTGAACCGCGCCTTCGTTACCAAGGGGCTTGCCTTGATGCACGCACGGAAACGCCTTGGTCTCAAACTTTTGCTCGACATCGCTGGGCTTACGGGACCGCCAACCCCCTATCATCTCGGCTTTCTGATTGGTCCGCGAATCAATGCTGGGGGAAGGATCGGCGATGCCTCGCTTGGCGCCAAGCTCTTAACTCAGACCGATCCGCTGGAAGCCCGGCCAATCGCCGAAGAACTTGAACGGCTCAATCGCGAACGCCAGGAGTTAGAGCGTGCCACGCTTGACGCAGCCGAGGCCGAGGTGCTGGCCGACCCCGGCCTCGAAAATTGCGCGGCTATCATCGCGGCGGGCGAGGGCTGGCACCCGGGCGTTGTCGGGCTGATCGCCGCGCGCCTCAAGGAGAAATTCCGGCGGCCGGCATTCGCAATCGCTTTCGACACGAACTCACTCGGCATCGGGTCCGGGCGCTCGATTTCGGGCATCGACCTTGGCCGCGTGGTGCGCGCGGCGGTCGAAGCCGAAGTTCTCGTCAAGGGCGGCGGCCATGCGATGGCGGCGGGTATCACATTGGCAAGGGAGCGGCTCGACGAATTCAAAGGGTTCCTCGAAGCGAACCTCGCCACGCATGTCGCCGCGGCGCGGGGCAGCGAATCCTTGCTGATCGACGCGGTCTTGACCGCGGCCGGCGCTAATTCAGCTTTGCTCGCCGGGCTTGCGCGCGGCGGCCCCTATGGCGCGGGCAACCCCGAACCGGTGTTTGTCTTGCCTGCGCACCGCCTCGTCGATGTTGCGGTCGTAGGCAACGGTCATGTGAGACTGCGCGCGGAGACAGACGACGGCACCAAAATTGCCGGCATTGCGTTTCGCGCCGCCACCGCTCCGCTAGGTCAACAGCTGCACGCCGCGCGAGGCACCTTCGTTCATCTGGCAGGAACTCTGGCAGCGGATCGCTTTAGCGGCGGCGACCGGGTGCAATTGAGATTGCTCGATTTTGCACCTGCGGTTTAGGGCATGTCTCAAAAAAGTTGCTCGACTTTTTCGGTTCTGACATGCGCCAGCTCTTTGAATTTAAGCCGCGTCCTATCGATTAGAAATTTTCATTTGATTGGGAAGCTCTAGATCATATTGATCTTGGATTGATTCACTCCATAATCATCGCGCTCCTTTCTTAGAGTTAGAGCGGGATGCGGGCGGAAAATCGGTATTCCCTCTTCCTCATCCCGCTCCGAGCCCGCGCACTTACCGCTGCGCTTGATGTGACCTTGCCAGCGCGGGCGGCGGCCTTTATATGTCCGCGCGGCTGACGTAAAACTTATGAACACGCCGGCAGTGAACTTCCGCGCCCATCGTCTAGCGGTCCAGGACGTCGCCCTTTCACGGCGAAAACAGGGGTTCGATTCCCCTTGGGCGCGCCAATTAAATCAATGGGTTACCTCATAAAACGGGCCGCGACTCCAAGAATTGTTCAATGTCTTGGCATCTCGGCGTGAATTTGCTTGAATCGCTGTGCACAGTCCACGCATTAAGATGCTGGACGAAATCGGCACCTGTGTTAGACTTTCACGATAATTGGGGGGAGGATGAATGGCGTTGAGCAGTAGAACTAAGCTGGGTATCACCATCGCGGTAGCGGTTGTTGCCGGGCTCACATCGGTTCTCATTTCGGTGCTGCTTTTGCTTTTAGCGGTGTTGTTAATCGCATGGGGCCAAGCACCCGATCGCACAGAGACATTTGTTAAAGGTTTGCCGTACGGCAGCTCCTTCCTCGGTCTATTGACTAAATTTGACTTGACGCACACCGACCGGAGCTAAGAGAGCCCCAACAACGGCCTTTATTCAACACCGACACGGCGCCACCGGTCAGATACGGCCTTCCCTTTTGCCATCGGCTTCCCCGTCTCGTGTTGCACCGATGTCACACCGGCTATTCATTCTTATGCCGGGCTACATATTGTCAAAGTTTTAACGAATTGCCGCGCCCAAAATCACTGGCGCGGTAAATCCGCTTGTTGCCGCGGGAGATGAAGCAATTGGACTGCGATGGGTTCGGCAAAAGCCCTGATCAAATCCGTTGCCAGTTTGCAACAATCCATTCGGGGGATTCCCTCATGTCCAGTGTTCTGCCGTCTATAATCGTTCTCTTTATAACGGCTCTGATCGTTTTTCGCCGTGAGCTCACAACTCCTCGGATCGCATCAGCTTCGAAGAGTTCGGCTGTTTCGGAGCGTCCTCCCGGGCCTTCATCCAGGCGTTCGCCAGTTCAACGCACTTCCCGCAACACGCCTTGCTAAACCGGTCCACTGCGCGGGCGGCGAATAATCTGGCGTCACATTCCATACCGAGAACGGCGGCGAGCCGATTGGAGGTTGCGAAGAACTACCGGCGTTACGGTTCCATCCTAGGAACTCAAAGCGTCGAATGTGGATTAGGCGGCCGCGTTGAACAGAATTCGTGCTTCCATTACTGCCACTCTCTTGCGAGCCTCGCAGGCGCCGTGTTTAGCTGATCCCGCGCCGTTCTATTCATGACGCGCCGGCAGAGACTCTCGACCATGTCGACGTGGCGTAAATCGGCCATGCCGAGCATGAAATGCCGATCATGCAAGCGCTCACTGATGCTTCCGAACTCAGCGTCAAGATGCACTTTTATTTCAATGGCACCCACTTAACGAGACCGCCAGCAAAGATCTTTTGTGACCTCGCCGAGACATTCGCGTCGAGCTTCCACCGGCTTGCTCAAGGTAGCAGGCCGATGCGAGGAGCAGGGACTTTACTATAGTCTACGACGTATCCGCCCAACGGCCACATTCGACGGTTTAGTAAAGGAAATGCTGGCGCATTGCGATGATTGCGGTGCCGGTTGCCTTCCAGCTGGTCCACCCCCCGACCTTGGCCCCATGACTTATACCAGCTTGGAAGAGCCCGGAATGGAACCATGGAACATTCTCCTGCGCCTGGCGTTTCGCGCTCGCTTTGATTACGCAAACATTTGAAGGCGTCTAATGGTGATGGCGCTCGAAAGGTTCGGGCGCCGCCCGCAAAAGAGAGCGTCGAAAAGGAGAATACTATGAAACGGTTTGGCATAATATTGGCCATCGCCGCGTTTGGCGCTGCGCTGGGGGCGAGCCGCCCGGCTTCAGCAACTGAAGTCGGTTGCTGGTATAACGGCGGCTTGCATGATTGCGTCTGGTATCCTGGATATACCTATGGAAGTGGGTACCCCTATGGCTCTGGACTTGGTGTACTTGGGGCCATCGCGACTGCACCGCTGGCGATAGCTGCCGATGCGACCGGGCCTCTGATGACTGGCCGAAGCGTGGCGGTCTCCGCCGCGGCTGGCTCCGGAAACTATTGTGCGACTCCAGCGAGGACGTGCTTGCTCTCTGAGCCAGGTTGGCTAGGGACTGGCTGTTCCTGCAGAGTCTACGGCGGCCACGCACGAGGATTCGTGCAATAGAGTCTCGCTAAACGATACTGAAGCATCAACGAGGCTGCGACCGAGTTGATTTCCCGGCCGCGGTTTTTTGAGTTTCTTCAGAGGCAGCATCGCATCATTTGCGGCGTTGAATACGATGCCGCGGGCCGCACAAAAGTTGAACGAGCGGTAGGTGGGCAAGCGCCGGTCTTCGGGATGAGCGTCGAGACGCAAAACCAAGCGGCAGCGTCAATCTGCACATTGATCGTAATCGACGCACTTTAATTAGCCCGACACTGAGTTCATCGCCTGGAATGGCTGCGGCGCACCAGACCATCGCGCCGTTGCAGGCTCGCAGTGATCTTCTAAGCGGCGCCTTTTGCGTACGCGACGCCCTATTCGTTGTCTGTGTTCACCCACCATGAAACGATAAGCGCCGCACTGGTGACGGCAGCAAGGATGCCAGCAGCTCGATAGAAACCAAGCGTGGCGGAGATATCGAACCAATGGCTCCACATGCGAATGACGCTCGCAATCATCAAAAGCGTGCAGAAAATAAAAAGCCAAGATACAAGCTTACTATGAATCTTGAGAGTTTCTGCTTTTACGGCGGAGCGTGCGTTCCTTAAGGTCATGGCGCTAGACCTTTGCAATTGTAAAATGATGAACGGGTTCGATCATTGGATCGCCCGATTGCGTGAGATCTTCAATAAGCAAATCTCGTGCCTACACGCGCTGCCCGCCGCGATGAGGATTGAACGAAAGAACCTCACGGCGCCGCGAGGTTCCAAAATCTCGCGACGCGCTGTAGCGAGCTGGACTATCAGCGCGGCATAATAGCTATAGACCGTGATGCGCGAGATAGTAGAACACAATCCCGAGGGTTGCGGCGACGCCTAGGATTTTTAGGATATCAATACGGTTCGTCATCGATACGCTCCCCAATCTTTTTATTGAGGATATGGTACATGGCGGTCTCATCTCAGCAATCAAGTGGCGGAATACTTCCTCCGGTCACTCACAAATGACCAACAGCCCGGCGGACTAGCCATTTCGATGAAACCACCAAAACAGCAATCAGAGCGAGTCCCACTTTTCACCCGCGACCTTATGTAAAGGCTTCGCGCAAAAGCCTTGGCAACCATATGTCTGGCCTGAGAAGCTGTTGATAGGTGTGGCGCATGGCAACCCCTCCTCCCCCCATCTTCGACCGTCACTTGTCTAGGCGCCGGCTTGCCCGGGCGGCGGCCCAAGGGCCCGAGGATTTTCTTCTTCTCCATGCAATAGAGGAATTCAGCACGCGGCTTGCTACTATCAAACGCGAATTTTCTACAATCCTCGATGCAGGAACGCCTTCCTCAAAGCTTGCCGCCCGGCTTTCAGAACTGCTTCATCCTTCCCTTTTCATCCGGATGGCACCGCCATCAGAGGCCGCCAGCGGGCTTTCTCTCCCGCTGCTCGTGGGTGATGAGGAAAATTTGCCGCTCGCGCCGGAACGATTCGATTTGGCGGTCTCGGCGCTTTCCTTGCAAAATCTCAACGATCTCCCTGGAGCGCTCATTCAGCTCCGCCGTGTTTTGAAGCCGGATGGGCTTTTTCTCGGCTGCCTGCTTGGTGGTCAAAGTTTGCATGAGCTGCGAACCGCTTTGGCCGTAGCCGAGACAGAAATCTGCGGCGGGATCAGTCCACGGGTCGCACCTTTCGCGGATGTGCGTGACATGGGGGGGCTTCTGCAAAGAGCCGGGTTCGCCATGCCGGTCGCCGACAGCGAACCTCTCACCGTTCGATACGCCGGCATGTTTGGCCTCATCACTGATCTCCGCGCGATGGGCGCGGCCAATGCGCTTGTGGCGCGGCAGCGCAAACCCGCGACGAAGGGGCTTTTTATGCGCGCCGCGGAAGTCTATGCGAAACGATTTGCCGACCCGGACGGCCGCGTGCGCGCGACTTTCGAGATGATTTTTCTCTCCGGCTGGGCACCGCATGAGAGCCAGCAAAAGCCCTTGCAGCCTGGCTCCGCCAAGATGCGGCTCGCCGATGCGCTCAAAAGCAAATCATCTCCCGGGAGCTCAACCTGACAGCTCAACCTGATCGCTTCAAGTTCGGTCGATCAAGGTAAGTTTCTGTTTGTCACTGCGTGAGTTCCCAGGTGACCTGAACGTCAGTGCGCAGAGTCTGGACGCCAGGCTCGACGGGAATGGCAGCGGCGGCTTCGTGCGAGCCAGCGCCGAGCATTCTCGGCGACATTGCAACGGGAGCCGGTGCGGGCGGTTCTGTCGCGATTTCGAGGACCCGCCCGAGCCTGATACCGAGACCATTGACGTAGCTATTGGCCTTGCGCAAGGCGTCGCGAACAGCGTCTCCTCGCAAGCCATCGTATTTCGCGTCCTTTTGCGAATAATCGAACTCTATGCCTTCGAGGCTATTGGCGCCTTTGTCCATCAATTCGCGCGCCAGAGCACCGGCCTTTGTGATGTCCCGGACCCGCACGCTCATCGAATTGTGGGAGCTGTAGCCGCGCAAGGTCCGCTTGATGATACGGCCGTTGGCGTCGGTCGATTCATCATACACCGGCGAGAGCGTGATCGACAACGTCTTGATGTCCTTTGAGTCGATCCCTTGCGCCTTGATCTCGCCGACGACCGCCTGCGCAGCGCGGGCGTTGTCATGGGCAGCGTCCGCGGCATTCGGCCGCTCAGTGTCAACACCAATCGAAATCGTTGCTATATCGGGGACGACGTCCGTGCTGGCGACGCCGGTCGTGGTGATGGACGGCATCGAATCCTTAAAGGTCGGAAACAGTTGTTGTTGGGCCTGAACAATTTGCGTCCCGATGCCGAGCGGGAGCGTGGCGAGGAAAGCAAGCCTTGCAAACAAGAAGGAAAAGCGGAAGCTGGTTGACATGAGCATCTTTCAACGGCGCAAGAATGGGCATTATTGACTAGCGCTATAGAGCCTTCTTCCATGGCGGTTTTTCGACGGCGATACGATTTGATAAGAGGGCATTTAACCGGAGAGAGCCTGGAGATATCCAGGCCGCCATGCTAGGACATCTCCCAATGATGACACATCTCGCCGCAAGCCCTGAACAGCATGAACATCCAGTCGGCCGGGGCCTCGCTTCGCTTGCCGGGGCGACGCGGCGTGAGCTTGGCGCGGCTCTTGCCGAGGCAGGGGTGCCCGAGCGCGAAATCAGGATGCGTGTAACGCAGCTCTGGCATTGGATCTACCATGCCGGCGCGACGTCCTTCGATACAATGGGCAATGTCAGTAAGGTTCTGCGCGCCACCCTTGGGGAGCACTTTACGCTTGCCCGCCCGCGCATCGTCACCGAACAAATTTCCCGCGACGGCACCAGGAAATGGCTGCTCAGGCTCGACCCGATGGACCGCCACGACAAAGGCGCCGAGGTCGAATGTGTTTATATTCCCGAAAGCGACCGCGGCACGTTATGCGTGTCGAGCCAAGTCGGCTGTACGCTAAACTGCAGCTTTTGCCACACCGGAACGCAGAAGCTTGTCCGTAATCTGTCAGCGCGCGAGATTATTTGCCAAGTTTTGATCGCGCGGGGAAGGCTCGGCGATTTTCCGGGTTCCGAGCCGCCAGACGATGGACTCGTGCCGGGCGATGGTCTTCGCGCTGTGTCCAATATCGTTTTTATGGGCATGGGCGAGCCGCTCTATAATTTTGATCATGTACGCGATGCCGTGGCGGTTATGTCCGACGGTGACGGCCTTGCGCTGTCGAAGCGCCGGATCACGGTGTCAACAGCCGGTGTCGTTCCGCGCATGGAAGAGCTTGGCCGCGAGACCGGCGCGATGCTGGCCATATCGCTCCATGCGGTGCGTGATGAATTGCGCGACAAGCTCGTGCCGCTCAACAAAAAATATCCGATCAAGGAGCTCCTTGCGGCGTGCCGGACCTATCCCGGCGCCTCCAATGCACGGCGGATCACCTTTGAATATGTGATGCTGAAGGACATCAATGATTCGCCGGCCGACGCGCGCGAACTGGTGCGGCTCTTGAAGGGCATCCCGGCCAAGATCAATCTCATACCCTTCAATCCCTGGCCCGGCGCGCCCTATGAATGTTCAGACTGGACGCGAATCGAAAAGTTCTCTGATATCGTGTTCAACGCTGGCTACGCGAGCCCCGTGCGCACCCCGCGCGGACGTGATATTCTGGCTGCGTGCGGACAGTTGAAAAGCGAGACGGAAAAGCTGCGGGCAAGGGCAAGGCTCGCGGTGCACTACGAATAGGTTTAAGGTTTTGCACGCAACCCAAGCGCGGCGAGCACCACCAGTCCCACCGAAATCACCGCGTTCCAGCCCGCGAGCGACAGGCCAAGAATGCGCAGCGCGGCGCTATCGCAGCGCACGGCCTTCACGGTTTCCAATTGTTTAAGAAAATCCGAGACGGAAGCGGCACGATCGAGCGCGCCTGTGCACTCCGTTGGCCCCGTCCAAAATCCCCATTCCACGCCCGCGTGATAGGCGCCGAAAACCGCGCTCGCCACGAAGATCAGTGCAAGGGCCACGAAGACCGAGCGCAATAGGCTGCTTTGGCCAAGTGCAGCGAATAAGACCGCGAACCCTGCTATCGGAATGGCGGCATAATACGGTATGCGCTCCTTGAGGCAGAGCTCGCAAGGCGTGAAACCCAAGGCCTGGAATAGGAAGGCTCCTAAGATTGACGCGACTGCTATGGCCAGTATGGCGAGAGCGATCCCAAGCGGCGTTCTGATGCCCATCGCGGCGGTCAGATCACACGCGCGGCAATCCAGAAGCCCGCGACAACCGCAGCCGCAAGGATCGCCAAAAACCAGCCGAAATATTGATCGAGCAGCGCCTTGATTGGCTCGCCATAATGCTTGAGAAGCACCGCGATAAAGAAAAACCGCGCGCCGCGCGTTAGGAAACATAACAGAATGAATAGAGGCAGACTATAAGCCAAGAGTCCGCTGGTGATCGTCACGATTTTGAACGGAATCGGCGTCAAGCCCTTAAGGAGGATAACGGCCCAGCCCCATTGCGCGTACAGCGCGCGCAGCTGGTCGACACGTGCACCATAGCCGTAAAGATTGATCAGCCATTTTCCGACCGTCTCGAATAAAAGCGCGCCGATCGCATAGCCGAGCAGGCCGCCCGCGACTGAGCAAACCGTGCAGATCAGCGCATAGATCCAAGCTCGCTTCGGCCTGGCGAGCGACATGGGGATTAGAATCGCGTCCGGCGGCACCGGGAAAAACGAGCTCTCCGCGAAGGCAATGGCGCCGAGCGCCCAGGGTGCGTGCTGGCTCTCCGCGAGGCTTAACGTCCAACGATAAAGCTTTTGAAACATGTTTTCCGCTTGGCAAGAGAGCGTATCCGTGGCCAAAGGCAACGGAACAGAGAAGAGTCAGCGGACCCTTGCTTATATCCCCCGGTAGCGTCATTCAAGCCGGATGGTTAAAAGTAGGTGGCGCGCACCTGCCGGTAAAATACATCCGTGTGACCAGTAGGATTGGATCAAGGCGCTTATGCTATGATTGTTATGCGGTTTTTGATGTCCGTTTGCCACAAATCCACTATATGCCTTAAGGAAATACCGGCATGCGCCATCGCTGGTTGATTGGAAGCATAGTGACGTTGAACCTTTGCGCCTCCGCGGTTTCGGCCGAGCCCGTTATCAGGCGGAGCGGCGCGCCGTGGCCGGACACCTTGCTCGCGCGGGTCGAGGCGCTTGCCTTGATCGAAACCCTTAACGCCCGACTTCTTTGTGCCTCCTGTACCGCGACCGAAGTTCTCACCAAATGGTGCGCCGATCACAAACTGGCAAGCGAACCGGTTATCCACGCAAGGCGGATCACTGGTACGGAGAAGCCTGTCTTGCCTGAGCAGCGGCAAAGACTTCAAGTCGGCCCCCAAGAAGAGGTCACCTACCGGCATGTCGAGCTTACCTGCGGTGACCACGTCCTGGTCGAAGCTGACAATTGGTACGTGCCCCGCCGGGTCGGGCCGGAAATCAATCACCTGCTGACAACAACCGACACGCCTTTCGGCCGTGCGGTGCGGGATTTAAAGCCCACACGCGAGAATTTTTCTGTTGAGAGGTTTTGGAAGCCGCTTCCTGATGGCTGGGAGCTTGCCCCACCCGCTGACGAAAACCCTGGGGCTGCTATGGAGATACCCTTGCGGCTTTTCCAGCATCGCGCCTTGATTTACAATGGGGCCCACGAGCCTTTCTCCGAAGTCAGTGAGATTTACACCAGGGAAATCCTGGCGTTCGGACCGCCTTAGGGTTTAGACGCATGGCCGCCGCCCGGACCGCTTTGCGATTGCTACCAGAGTTCCTGCAAAGGGCGGCCGCCACCCTGGCTTTACCGGTTTTGCGAAGTCTAGCACATGCCTCGATAGACACGGTATTTCCGCCCGCCTGCCTGAATTGCCGCCAATCCACTGGTACCACAAACTCGCTTTGCGCATCCTGTTGGGCACAAGTGCGTTTCATCGAGCGCCCATTTTGCGAGCGTCTCGGCACACCCTTCGCCATGGATCTCGGCAACGACGGGCTTTTGTCACCCGATGCCGTTGCCAATCCGCCGGTTTATGGCCGCGCCCGGGCCGTTGCGCATTTCGAGGATGGCCCGGTGCGGCAATTGGTGCATAGATTGAAATATAGCGACAGAATGGAACTTGCCAAACCGCTCGGGGCATGGATGGCGCGCACCGGCAACGAAATTTTGGCCGGGGCCGATCTGCTTGTGCCGGTTCCCCTGCACCGCCGCCGCCTTGCGGTGCGCCGATTCAATCAGGCGCACGCCTTGGCGCAAGCTATCTCTGCCCAATGCGGCGTCCCGGCTGATCCTTTCGTCCTCGCGCGGGTCAAGCCGACGCCATCTCAAGTTGGGCTTTCGCGTTCGCAGCGGGCTCTTAATTTACAGGGCGCGTTTCGCGTGCCGGACGCGATGACACCAAAGATCGAAGGCCGCGCCGTGGTGCTTATCGACGATGTCATGACCTCAGGGGCGACCGCCAACGCCGCTTCGCGCGCGCTTCTGCGAGGCGGCGCCAAAAGTGTCGATGTCTTGGTATTCGCGCGGGCAATATAAAGTTTTGTTTCAAGCCGCTTTGGTCTTCAGGTCCGGCGCCACCTTAAAATTGGCCTCGGTGTTCGCTTTGACGTCATCGAGCGTGACCCCATCGGCGAGCTCGATCAGCGTCATGCCGTCATTGCCGTGCTTGTCGATCGAAAGAACCGCGAGGTCGGTGATCACGAGGTCGACGACCGCCGTGCCGGTGAGCGGCAAGGTGCACTGATGAAGGAGCTTCGGCTGCCCCTTCGCCGTGTGTTCCATGACCACCACCACTCGCTTGACGCCAGCGACAAGATCCATCGCCCCGCCCATGCCCTTCACCATCTTGCCGGGAATCATCCAATTGGCGAGATCGCCGCGTTCGGTAACCTCCATCGCGCCGAGAATCGCGAGATCGATATGGCCGCCGCGAATCATGCCGAAACTGTCGGCCGAAGAGAAATAGCTTGTCGTTGAAAGTTCGGTAATCGTCTGCTTACCGGCATTGATGAGATCGGCGTCTTCCTCGCCCTCGAACGGAAACGGTCCCATGCCGAGCATGCCGTTTTCACTTTGCAATTGCACTTCCATTCCGGGCGGGATGAAATTCGCTACGAGAGTAGGAATGCCTATCCCGAGATTAACGTAATAGCCATCGCGCAATTCCTTGCCGGCACGCGCCGCCATCTGATCCCTGGTCCAAGCCATATCGGGTTTCTCCTCAAGCAGCGATGCGCTGGCGGGTCGTGCGTTTTTCGATCAGTTTGGCGGCGTTTGGCGTATGGACGATGCGCTGGACGAAAATGCCCGGCGTATGGATGGAGTCGGGATCGATTTCGCCAGCTTGAACGAGATGTTCGACCTGCGCCACGGTGACCTTGCCGGCAGCCGCCATCATCGGATTGAAGTTGCGCGCCGTCTTGCGATAGACGAGATTGCCTTCCGTATCGCCCTTATAGGCATGAACGATGGAGACATCGGCGACAAGTCCGCGTTCCATGACATAAGTTGCGCCGTCGAACTCGCGCAGTTCCTTCCCTTCGGCAACAAGAGTACCGACGCCCGTCTTTGTGAAAAACGCCGGGATCCCGGCACCGCCTGCCCTGATTCGCTCAGCGAGCGTGCCTTGCGGATTGAACTCAAGCTCGAGTTCGCCCGCAAGATATTGCCGCTCGAAAAGCTTGTTCTCACCGACATAAGAAGAGATCATTTTTTTGATTTGCCGCGTCTCGAGCAGAATGCCCAAACCCGCGCCGTCGACGCCCGCGTTGTTCGAGATCACGGTCAAATCCTTGGCCTTCAGATCGTAAATGGCTTGAATCAGGATTTGCGGGATGCCGCAAAGCCCAAAACCTCCCGACATGATGGTCATGCCGTCTTTGAGAATATCGGCCAGGGCCGAGCGTGCATCGGGAAAAATTTTGTTCATGCAAGGTCCTCGCTCGCAGGCTTTCGGCGGTCTCTAGAGCGGCGTTTTCATGCTAAGTCACTGGCTTCCAGTGGATCCGGGGGAATTGGCCGCCCGCCCTTGATTAACGAATATTGCTTGGAGCCGGTAGAGTTTATACACCAGGCAATGATTTTGCCAGAGGCGGACAAGGCGCTTTCACTCGTTCCGGCCCACGAACCGCCGGCTCGCACAGAAAGCTTGACGGCGGTCAGCAGAGAGTTAATGCCGTTACGGAAAAGCACTTCGACAGGATCGGTGTCGTCGAGAGCGTAGCGGTCCCCGTTGACGAATATCCCGCCAGGCCGAAGGACCCGGTACATCTCGGTCAGCACTTGGTTACGCTAGGCGTCAAAAAAATGATGCACCGTATAGGCTGACTCCACTGAGTCCTGACTGACGGCTGGAAGCTCGCGCAGAGCGGACAGCGCATCTGCCTCAATCAGGCGCACGCGTCCATAGCAGCGCACCGGAATCCCCAACCCCGAGACCCTCCCGCACCACAGCAGATTGCGATTCAATTTTTGTTGGGGTGTCCCAAACTGAGCGTCACCAGAGCGTAAACGCGTGCTTCCGTTAAGGAGAGCAGGCATCCGTCGACGCTTATAATGGCGCCCTGTGCGAAATCATGGCGCACGCGATTTGCGATCTGGCGTCTCACCGCCTCTCTGCTCTTGATTGTTTCAGCGTCGCATGAGGCAGCCGCAAGAATTTCGTTTGCAAGCTGTTCGGCTGTGCCCGTCTCTTGGGGCAAGGAATTCAAGCACGCCGTCCCGATCGCACATGCGCTCCTGAGGTTTCCGAACAGGGAGAGAAGTAAGCACTGGAAGGATTTTCCGCTAAACATATATCTAATGCGGGGCGGCCTCGCTTCAGGAGCGAATAGCTGCCGTCAGCCCGGTGGTCCATGCAGCCGCCGGAAAGTCTCCAATCAGATACACAAATCACGTCCCGTGGTGATGGTCTTGCTCTTCCTTGGGGGCCGTATCGTCTTGTTCGACCATGAAGTGGATCGGCACACTGTGCAGCTTCTCGAACACAAGCGTTCCGTCGATCATCGAATCTTCGGTTAAGGCCTTGGTTACTTTACCGAACCTAATTTGGTAGGTGGTGGGGGTGAGTTCGATGTGGCCATGCGGCTTAATGAGCAATCCATGTTCGACGGGTTTTGAGCTAAACTTACCGTCCGTTTCGATAATCTGATAAATAGTGCCGGAGCCTGCTCCCTCGATGGTGGCACCGAGGAGGGTCTCTGGCTCATCGCCTTCGTTATCGATCTCGATGATGCAAGAATAAGTGCTGGGCGCGCCCGCTGGTGCCTCGCGAACCCATGGATGTCCGATCTTCAAATTGCCGGCGGTTTCTTGATGCGCCGAGCCGGGCAAAACGACGCCTACGACAAGAGCGGCCGCCAAAGCAAACAAGGAAACCGAAACTTTCATGGGCCCTTCCTCCAATCCATCGAAAAACCAAGACAGACTTATTTTGGAGATCACTAAGCACGAAATGCGCTCGCGTAGCAAGAAATGGGGCTCCCAAGCGGCGCCTTGCCGAAATCAATTCAATTTGATCATTCAAGCGGCGAGAAGGCCGTGAATTCCGGGAAGGCGCGACCGAAACTTCGCCGGTAATGAGGAAGTCAGAGATCCAGCCGCGCCGCTTTCTTGCTGAAGATTCCGGCGCGCCAAACTACGAAGCCAATCGAAGATGTGACGATGACCTTGGTTGGAAAAACGGAGACCGCGGCTCCTGTCGCGCCAAGCAAATGGGCGAAAGAACCGGCAGCAACGAGATTGAACTGGCGGGAGCCAATGAGGATGCGCATGAAGGAGCACTGCATGCCGAATGCGAGGATGATCTGAATATTAATAACACTGGAATGTGTTTTATTATAATATAAATGTATTATAATATTTACGAAAATATAAACATAAAAAGTAAAGTATAATATTTTTCTCAGCGCGCGAGAAATGAGGCCATTCATGTAAAATCCAATTGCCGAAAATCAGCAAAGGTGCCAAATTACGCAGTGGCTTTAAGGTCGCAGCAAAAGCTAAATCCGCCCCTCGCGTCGTGCTGTGACAGAATTGGCCATTGCGCTCGGGCAAATGTGCGCTATATCTTTTTATTCTGGAGGAATTTAGCGTAACGAATCCGCAAATCACTTAATGTTTACAGTAACATGAAATATAAAGTCCGGCATTTATAATTTAGCTTGGAAAAAAATGACCCAGTTTGGTACTTTCTGGTCTGGCACTCTCACACCTTATGAAACCTCATGTTTGGCTTCATTCATAAAAAATGGATTCGAGGTCGTTCTATACAGCTATGAAGAAATTGGAGATCTTCCCTCCGGCGTGCTAAAAGCTGATGCTAGCGAAATTGTTGATCGTTCTTATCTTCATCGTTTTATAACAAATGGAGCGACCAGCGTAGCGCTTTTCTCTGATTATTTTCGCTACCTTATGTTTCAAAAGACAAATCTATGCTGGACTGATACCGATATATTCATGTTGCAAGGCTTCAAACTAAATCCAAACGATAATTTCTTTGTCGTTGAAGATGGATATAACATCTGCAATGCACTTTTGCGTATGAATAGTACTTCGCTAGAATTAAAGGAAATTATCGCGAAAACAGAATCTGTTCTTGATAAGGACGTCCCGTGGGCGGCAACTCAAAGCTTTATTCGAAAAACATACAGAAAAAAGTTTCAGGACATGACTGAATCGCTAAAACAGCCCGAAGAGTTTATGCCATTACACCATCGTGAGTATTACAAATTCGTTCTACCAGAGTTCGCCGACGAGTGCGCCCATAAATGCAAAAACGCTAAAACAGTCCACTTATACAATAATATACTAGATAGAATAGGCGTATGTAAATACCTTCTCCCGCCGGAAGGATCTTATCTTCATCATCTATTTACATCACTGGGGCATGCGTCGCATTTTTGGGGCGTTTACCCTGCTCCTGTCATGCGGACACTTGTCGACGGATGGCGTATGCGGTATAGCGGAGAATGTCTTGGTGTTAAAAGCATTATCAAACAAGCGATACCTAGTCTTAACAGAACAACCCGTAACAGTATATGGAAATATTTGTAATTTCGATAGAATAAGTAATGTATACTACGGATATTTCGTAGGGTCAGCGACCGCCCATCTGCGTATATTGCGCTAGATTGTTCGCCTCGCAGCCTATGCTTCCGCAACCATCACGGAGTGATGTGGTTTTGTCATGGGGTTATCCTGAAATCTGGTTGAAACTCCGGCGCCCGCTGTTGTTTTGACAGGACGGATCTCGCAAGACATGAAGACTGCGATTGATAAAGCCGCGCGCGAATACGCTAGGGCGACGTCGAGCCTTGTGGCGAAAATATTGGCGGCTTGGCTTGAGGGCCGGAAAAAGAGGCTGTCGAATTGACCGGCCCAAAAAACGCCCGATGCGGACTCATGAAAACGGGCTGGCGGCTCTGAGGGCTCTACTCATTGCCGTTATCACTCTGAGTGCCGTGCGCACCCGTGTCACGGAATGGCTCAAGCTAAGAAAAGCGAAATGAGCGACGGAGGATTTACGAAAAAGACTGTGCCGCCAAAACGATCCATGGTCTTGCCTGCATTGAGCACAGCTAGCGTCACCGCGCGTTTTGTGTCCTGGTCATAGCGTTTTCCGATCTTTTAAAATCTGACACGCCGCCTCGGCGATACGCTTGGCAAAATCCAAGGCGGTTTCCTTGTCCTTCACGAGGAAGAGTTCTTCACCTAATAGGTGATCGCTGAGCCAATCTTGGAACTCTCGCTCGCTTTCCATTGTGAAGGTTCCTTCGTCACTCACGAAGCCGCTTAATGGGCCTTCAATCACATAATCGGCCGAGTTTGGAGAGGACTTGGCACATTGAGCCCATACACGGCCGTTGCCGTCGACAAAAGCCAGGACGCCATACTCGCGTTCTTCAAGTTTCATTATTCACCTCTTTTATTCATGTCGGCGGCAACGGTGCGCCATGCCGCGTCCTTGGCTAGCGGGTGGCCTTTGCCTTCTATCTCGACGGCCTCAATCAAGCTCGGGTCATCATCCCCGGCGCCAGTCTTATTGACCCGCTTCGAGACCGGCCACAGGCGCTAAAGATCATTTGGCGCGGGCAGCAAGAGTTCTGCACCGATCTTCCCGGTCAGCTAGGTGCAGTGATGGGCGGGAGGGA
>Ga0181535_10001491_pt1 | contig 30466 bp, 25 predicted proteins | sample PEATcosm2014_Bin_44_FD_119774 | JGI IMG/M metagenome (GOLD analysis project Ga0181535, IMG submission 119774) | Peatland microbial communities from MTU Mesocosm Facility, Houghton, MI, USA - PEATcosm2014_Bin17_30_metaG | ecosystem: Environmental > Terrestrial > Soil > Wetlands > Peat | place... | reverse complement strand
TGCTCTATTCGAGCCCCGACAGTCCTTCCCGTTTGCCAGATTCTCCATCTCGCAACATAACCGCGGGCGCAACATAACCTGCGTTATGTGGCGCGCCACATAACGCAGGTTTCGACAAGCTGTATGAAGGCGGTGCGATTCAGGAAGCGCCCTGCATAGCGCATATCCGGCGCAAGTTCTTCGACCTGGTGAAGGCGCATCACTCGCCCATCGCGACCGAGGCCGTAGAGCGCATCGCCGCACTTTACCTGATCGAAAAGGAGATCAAGGGACGATCTCCAGATCAACGCCGCGTAATTCGTACAGCACGAGCCAAGCCTTTATTCGATGACATGCGACGATGGCTGGAACAGGCTCTCACACAACTGACGCCGAAGTCCGAAACCGCCGCGGCCATCCACTATGCGCTTGCCCTTTGGGATGCGCTTGCGCGCTACCTTGACGACGGCCGCATCGAACTGGACAACATGATCACCGAACGCGCCCTGCGCTCAGTTGCCATCGGTCGCCGTAATTACCTGTTCGCCGGCTCGGACTCGGGCGGCGAGCGTGCCGCCATCCTCTATGGTCTGATAGGAACAGCACGGATGAACGGCTTGGACCCCGAAGCCTACCTGCGCTACGTGCTCGCCCGCGTCGGCGAGCATCCGATCAAGCACGTCGAGGAGTTGCTGCCATGGAACGTCGCCGGAAAACTGGCCCCCGCGTTACAACAAGCCGCCTAGACCCGTCCGATTACGACGCTTCGCCGTTCGCCATTTCCATCTACCCGAACATCGACGAGTTCACCGAGCACGGTCAGATCGTCATCGGATACATAGAACCTGTCGGGGGCGTGGCCCTCGCCTCAGAGGGACGCCAAACGATCGCAATGCTCCGCCGGCGCAAGGACGAACCCTTCAAACAACTGCTCGCTCGGCTCGACACGGCCATCGCAAAGGCCACGATAGACGATGTCTACGTCGACGAAGTCAACACCCCAAAAGGCTGAAACACACACTTCCTACGACCGGTCGTGTCCACTTGAATCGATCGTGGACACATACGGCCTTATCCATCACAAAACCCCAGCCCCGATCAAGACGGCCAGAACGTCACGCTTACCGTTGCTGCGGCACAACTCGGCGAAGGTGACGATGGACATCTACGCGCAGGCGCAGATGCCCGCGAAACGGAAAGCGCAGCAGAAGGTCGTCGAGATGGTGCGCCGGCAAGATGCACCGGAAGCGTTGCAAATGGGCGCGTGAAATTGGGTACTCAGGTGGTACACGGCGAAAGTGGGGAATTTTTGCTAAGTAGTTGATTTTAGTTGGCGTCCCCGACGGGATTTGAACCCGTGTTATCGCCGTGAAAGGGCGGTGTCCTAGGCCGGGCTAGACGACGGGGACGCTGAGAGGGCAAAAAGCGGCGTGAATTGGCCGAGTGCGCCCTTCTGAAGGCTACCAACTCAGGGGGTTCATGTCAAAGAAAGGCCCCAAAACGGATAAGCGGCTGGGTGGGCGGGCGGTTGCGTTGGCTGAACCGTAGAGTCGGCGCGAAGCCGCCATGGAGCACCCGCCGGAGTACCCAAGAAGCGGCTCGGGAGCACTACCGGACGGGCTGGGAGCGCTCCCGAGGTGGCTCTGGCACAGTTCCGGCAGCGAGGCCTGCGCTATTCTTTGAGGAGTGGCGGGGAACCTTGGCAGGTTGTTCGCCGTATCAGAAGAAGGCGGTGACCCGCGGGCGGCGAGGCCGGGAGAACCATGCTGATGGAGCGGCCGTCATGGATGGCGGGACGAACCGTTTGCCGCAAAGGGAGAACGTCGGACTGTTTTGCGGCTTGTTGGCTGAGGGGTGGAGGTCCGCAGCGTTTTTTTGCGTCAATGACCGGGTTCCGGTCGTCAGATAGAAAAGACGTAAATTAGACGATTTTTCACCGCCTGGGGGTACACCCGCACATCGTCTCAGAAGCGGAAGTTGACCTGGAGGGAGCAGACCTGCTCCCGGCATTGCAATCATGACTGGCATACAGCGGAGTTCCCGCCTGCAGAGGCCCGAACAGAGGAAAGATCGAGTGAGGATGAAGGTGTTGAATCGCATTTTTGGCATGAGTTGTTTTGTTTTGATGGGGCTGGTGGCTATCGGGTGCCAGAAGAAGCAGGCCGCGCCGGCCGGGGCGGAGATGCAGGGCATGCCGGTGCAGACGGTCGCGGTCGCGCTCTCGCCGGTGGCGCAGACCAGCGAATACGTGGCCACCATCAAGTCGCGCCGCTCGGCCACTCTGGAACCGCAGGTGCAGGGAGCGCTGACGCAGATTCGCGTCGCGTCGGGCGACCGTGTGCGGGCGGGCCAAGTGCTGATGCAGATCGATCCGCGACTCCAGCTTGCCACGGTGGAGTCGGCGCGCGCGACGGAGCGGCAGAAAAAGGCCGTCTACGACTACAACGCGGTGGAAATCGAGCGGCAGCGCAAGCTGTTTGAAGCGGGTGTGACCAGCCGCGACGCTTACGACCAGGCGCGGCAGTCCTACGACAACTCGAAGGCAGATTACGAGTCGGCGGTGAACCTGCGCCAGTCGCAGGAGGAACAACTCGCCTACTACACCATCCGCGCGCCTTTCGACGGCGTGGTGGGCGACATTCCGGTGCATTTGGGCGATTTTGTGGCGCCCATGAACTCTCCGCCCAGCGTGCTGACCACGGTGGATGAGTATAAGGATCTGGAGGCGTATATCTACGTTCCCACCGAGCGCTCCGGCCAGGTGCGCCAAGGGCTGGACGTGGAGCTAATGGACAACAGCGGCAAGCTGCTGGAGAAGACGAAGATCGATTTTCTTTCGCCGCAGGTGGACCCCACACTGCAGGGGATTCTGGTGAAGGCCCCGGTGCACGCCTCGCCGGAGATTCTGCGCAACGCGCAGATGATCAAGGCGCGGGTGGTGTGGGCCACGACGCCGATGGCGGTGATTCCGGTGCTGGCGGTGACGCGCCAGGGCGGACAGAGCTTTGTATTTGTGGTGCGGCAGCAGGGCGGACACAATTTGGCCGTTCAAACGCCAGTCACGCTGGGCGACACCGTGGGCAATGCCTATTCCATCTCATCGGGATTGAATGCCGGCGACCGGGTGGTTGTTTCGAGCACGCAGTTTCTGGTGAACGGCATGCCGGTTGTACTGTTGCCCGGTGCCTGAGGAATGAACTGCTCCCGATGAATGGGGCCGGGTGAGGTGATGGTTTCCCACCCTTTCGCCAGAAAAAAGCGAAAGGATGGGGCACGGAGTTCTTGTTGGGTATCCGGCCGAGGATACCTCCGCAGAGCCGAAAAGGAAGGTTCATCTTGTTTGTCGATTTCTTTATCCACCGGCCGGTCTTCGCCACGGTCTGCGCGCTGTTGATCATTCTGGCCGGGGCGGTGTGCATTCCCAACCTGCCCATCGCCATGTATCCCACGCTTGCGCCGCCGCAGGTGATGGTGACCAGCAACTATGTGGGCGCGAACGCCGACACGGTCGAGAAGGCCGTCACCATTCCACTGGAAGAGTCGATCAACGGCGTCGAGGGGATGCGCTACATCAGTTCGTCGAGCACCAACAGCGGCACCAGCTCGATCACCACGACCTTCAAGACCGGCTACGACCTGGATATCGCGGCCGTGGACGTGCAGAACCGCGTGGCCAGCGCGCAGGGACGGCTGCCCGCAGCGGTGAACTCGACCGGCATCAGCATCACCAAGTCCAACAGCAACTTCGTCTTCGGCGCGGGTTTTTTTGCGCGGGACGGGCGCTATTCGCCCGAGTTCATCTCCAACTACCTCGACGTTTATGTGAAGGATGCGCTCAAGCGCGTGCCGGGCGTGGGCGATGTGATGATCTTCGGTGAGCGCAAATACGCCATGCGCGTCTGGCTCGACCCGGTACGGCTGGCTGCCCGCGGCCTGACGGCCACCGATGTGGTGAACGCGCTGGTGGAACAGAACGTAGAGATTCCCGCCGGGCAGCTCGGGCAGCCGCCTTCGGATTCGAAGCAGGCGTTTCAGGTGCCGGTGCGCGTGGTGGGCAGGCTCACGAGTCCCGCCGAATTCGACAATATCATCGTGAAGAATTCCTCCAACGGCCTGGTGCTCTTGAAGGATGTGGGCCACTCGGTGGTCGGCGCCGAGGACTACAGTTCTTCGCTGAAATATACCGGGCGCGACGCGATGGGCATCGGCGTGGAGCAGCTTTCCAACGCCAACGCGCTGGAAGTGGACCGCCAGGCCAAAGCTGCTCTGAAGGAGCTCTCGAAGAGCTTTCCGCCAGGGCTGGAATACGCCATCGCCTTCGATTCCACCACCGTGGTCGGCGACTCGATCCGCGAGGTGCTGGTGACATTGGCCGAGGCCATCCTCATCGTCATCGGAGTCATCTTCCTCTTCCTGCTGGATTGGCGCGCCACTATCATTCCCGCCGTCACGATTCCGGTTTCGCTGATCGGCACCTTTGCTTTCATCAAGATCTTCGGCTTCTCCATCAACTCGCTCACGCTCTTCGGCATTACATTGGCTACGGGACTGGTGGTGGACGACGCCATCGTGGTTATCGAGAATGTGCAGCGGCACATCGCCATGGAGCACTCGAATCCCCACGAGGCCACGTCGCGGGCCATGGGCGAGGTGACCAGCGCGGTCATCGCCACATCGCTGGTGCTGATCGCGGTCTTTGTGCCGGTTTCGTTTTTCCCCGGCACCACCGGCATTCTCTACCGGCAGTTCTCGCTGACCATCGCATTTGCCATCGCAATCTCGGCATTCAATGCGCTTACGCTGTCGCCGGCGCTGTCGGCGATGTTCCTTCGCGGCGAAGAGGACCGTCCGCACCAGTTGGATTTTCTGCACATCCGTCCGGTGTCGCGCGCCTTTGCTTCCTTCATTCACGGCGCGGACAAGACAATCACCTGGATGGCCAGCAGCTATGCCAGGTCCATTCATGTCGCGCTGCAACTGCGCTACCTGTTGCTGCTGCTCTTCTTTGCCGGGCTGGGCGCCACGGTCTGGACCTACGAGCACGTCCCCACCGGCTTCATTCCCCAGGAAGACCAGAGCTTTCTGATGGTGATCGTGCAGGCGCCGCCGGGCTCTTCGCTTGCCTACACCACGTCCCTGGCCGATCGCGCGGAGGCCATTGTGGGGCAGAATCCCGACATCGCGGGCGCTTTTTCCGTGATGGGTTTCAGCTTCTCCGGCGCGGCCTCCAATGCGGGCATGATGTTTATCTCGACCACGCCCTCCGATCAGCGGCGCGGCAAGGGCCACTCCGCCGCGGACATTGTGGCCAATCTCTCACCCAAGCTGCAAAGCCTGATGTTTGCGCCCAACGGCGGCCTGGTGGCCATCTTCGAACCGCCGGCGGTGCAGGGCGTAGGCAGCTACGGCGGCTTTCAGTTCATGCTCCAGGACCAGGGCGCCAACACGCTCAGCGACCTGGACCGCGTGGCTCACCAGATTGTGAGCGCGAGCCGGGCGCAAAAGGATTTGACCGGCCTGATCACCACCTTCTCAGCCAACGATCCGCAGATGCTGGTGACCATCGACCGCGAGAAAGCCAAGGCGATGGGCATTCCGCTCTCGCAGATCACCACCACGCTCAGCGTCTTCATGGGCTCGGAGTACATCAACGACTTCGACTACAACAACCGCACCTATCGCGTCTATGTGCAGGCGGACCAGCCCTTCCGCATGACGGCCAAGGACCTGCACAACTACTATGTGCGCTCGGACTCCGGCGAGATGGTCCCCTTGGACAATCTGACCACCGTGGTGGAGAGCTCCGGTCCGCCGGTGATTACCCACTACAACCTCTTCCGCGCGGTGGAGATCGACGGCTCGCCCGCACCTGGTTACAGCTCAGGAGAGGGACTCGCCTCCATGGAGAATCTGGCCAAGAAGACGATGATGCCGGGCATGACTTTCCAGTGGACGGGACTGACGCTGGACGAGATCGAGTCCGGCGGCAAAGCGATTCTCATCTTCGGGCTGGGAATCCTGGTCATCTATCTGACTCTCTCGGCGCTCTATGAGAGCTTCGCGCTGCCCTTCATCATCCTGCTGGCGGTGCCCATGGCGGTGTTGGGAGCGTTGGGACTGATCGCACTGCGCGGCATGTCCAACGACGTCTACTGCCAGATCGGTCTGGTGATGCTGATCGGCCTCTCGGCGAAGAACTCGATTCTGATTGTCGAGTTTGCCGAGCAACTGCGCCGCAAGGGCCGCTCCATTGCCGAGGCGGCCATCGAAGCGGCGGAACTGCGTCTCAGGCCCATTCTGATGACCTCGTTTGCCTTCATCTTGGGCATTTTGCCGCTGGTCTTCGCCACTGGCGCGGGCGCACTGGGACGGCGGTCGGTAGGAACCACCATCGTGGGCGGCATGTTGCTTTCCACGATGCTCAACCTGTTCTTCATCCCGGTTCTTTATGTGATTCTGAGCCGGCTGTTGAAGCGCGGGGATCCGATCGCGGAAGTGCCGACTGAAGCATAGAACAGGTCGAATCACGCGGTTTTGGTTGAGGGGGAGCGGGCTGAAGCTCGTCCCCCTCAACCTTCTTCGTTTCCGGAGAGATTCAACGCAATCACTGTTTCTCGCGGTGTGCTATCACATAGTCCTTGATGCGGTCGTAGACTTGGCCGGTCACCACGCCGCGATCCACAAGGTCCTGCTTGGTGCGGTAGGGCCTGAAGCGCACAATGCGCGCGGCCCAACTGGGCGTCATGCCGGGAACCTTCAACAGCTCGTCCACGCTGGCGTGATTCAGATCGGTGCGCGCCTCGGGCCGCGGGGCCGTCGCGGAGGTCTTCGAGGCCCGATACGGGTCGCGATCCTGGTTCTGCGCGATCCCGGCCAGGGATGCGCAGAGGATCGCCCATGCCGCGAATCGCGCTCGTGCCCGCATGGCTCCATTCTCCGCCCGGTCTTGAGCCATCCGCAAGCGGCTGCGGGAAAAGGCCGCGTTCGACCCGGCTGCGCAGGGCCGCTCCGGCTGCATGGGCTGCGCAGGGGATTCGCGTTTTATTCGCTCCATCCGCTGTTCGGGAAGGCCGAGGAAACAGCGGGCGCAGCATCCCACCAGTTTTTTAGCGTGGAAGCACGGCCGCCTGCCACAATCGATGCATGGCAATCCTTCCCGTTGCTCCCGTTTCCGAGGGCGGCGCTGGCCAGCGCGTCTTTGTCCGGGCCAGCCTCGTCTTTCTCGTCGCGATGGTGATTCTGCTGTGCCTGTGCCTGGTCTTCGCCTGGACTACGCGCGACGCCATGGCGCATCTCCCGTTTCTCGCCGGCCAAAGCAAGGCCGGCAGCGTTGCCGGGAACCAGAAGAACCTGGTCGATCAGAGACCCTGGCAGACGGCCCAGGCGCTGGCGCCGCTGGCCGTGACCGCCGAGGAAACCCAGTACGCGCATGAGGCCGAGCGCCTGGCCGATCACGAGGTGGACCAGGCTTTTGCCGCGGCTTTGCGCCAGGCCAGCGCGCAGGCGCGGCATCGCAACCTCACGGGTGACGCGCAGGCGCTTTCGCAGAGGGTGGAGCAGCTTGAGCAACTCATCCGGGAAGACCAGGCGCTGGTCAAGCGGCTCGGCCCCGCACCCGGTTCCCAGCCCAGCCCGGCGAAAAGCGCCGCGCAGCCGGACGCCGGCCACGACGATCTTGAAGTAGCCAAAGCCCAACTGACGCTCGACTCCGACGAAATGGCCGAAGCGCAGGAGGAACTGGATCGCGCATCGGGCGACAACCGTGCTCAAATCCAAAGCGAGCTTGCCGCTCATGAGGCGTTGATGCGCAAGTTTGACAGCGCGGCGCACGGCGATGGTCAGGTAGCCGTTCTTTCTGTCCGGCAGCACGGGACGCTGGCCAGCCGGTTGAAGGCGTGGAAAAGTCAGCTCGACCGCTACGCGCTGATCCAGCAGGCGATGCAGCAGGCACAGGCCGATATCGCCACTCTGATTGCCGAGCACAAGGAACTTGAGGCGCAGGCCAATGCCGGCGCGGCTGCGCCGGGTGGCGATACATCGGGTCATGCATCGAAACTGGCCGGCATCATCGAGCGCAGCGAGCAGCGCCAACTGCTCTCCATCTGCAACGATCGCATTCAAACCCAGCAGCAGCTTGCGGCTGTTTATGGCAGGTGGTTGGCGCAGGTGCTTCTGCAACACCGTATTCTGCTGCATCTGATTCTGCTGTCGCTGTCGCTGATCGCTTTCATCGTGATCTGCATCGTGCTCTGCGATGCGCTGGTGCGGCGGCTGATGGCCAACCCCGCGCTCGACCGCAGGCAGATGCGCACCCTGCGTTCCGTCCTGCAGTTGGGAATCCAGGCCGTCGGCGTCCTGCTCATTCTGCTGGTGGTCTTCGGCCAGCCACAGCAAATGTCCACGATTCTGGGCCTGGTCACCGCCGGGCTGACCATCGCCATGCAGGACTTCATCCTGGCGTTTTTCGGCTGGTTCGTTCTCATGGGCAAGAATGGGATTCGCATCGGCGATTGGGTGGAGATCAACGGTGTGAGCGGCGAAGTGACCGAGATCGGCCTGATGAGCACCACGCTGCTAGAAACCGGGGATCTGGCGGACAGAGGGCATCCGACCGGCCGCCGCATCGCCTTCATCAACAGTTTTGCGATTCGCGGACAGTACTTCAACTTCTCCACCGCCGGGCAGTGGATGTGGGATGAGATCACTTTAAGCATCCCCGCCTCAGCGGACACGCGAAGGGTGGTGGAGCACATGCACAAGGCGGTGGAGGAAGAAACGGCAGAGAATGCACGCGTGGCGGAACAGGAGTGGAAACGCGGTGCCCGCGACGACGGCTTGAGCCGGTTCAGCGCGGCTCCGCTGGTGAATCTGCGTCCCTCCGGCTCCGGCATCGAGATTCACGTGCGCTACGTGACCCGCGCATCCGAGCGGCTCGAAGTGCGCAACCGGCTCTACCAGCGCGCCATCGATTTGCTACATCAGGAGAATGGCCAAGCGGCAGCTAAGGCCCAAGCGGCCGGAGATGCATAACGGCGGGACTTTCAGGATCGGCGGCGGCTCCGTTTGACACCAAATGGGTTTTCCCTTATGGTTTTAACTAGATGCAGAGCCACCGCCATCACGGTCACCACCACCATCACGGGACCCCCATGCCGGCGAACTGCCATGGCCTGAACTAAACGGCCATCCAGATCGAGAGATACCCAAGCCCGCCGGCGACTCAAGCCGGCGGGCTTTTTCGCGTTTGCCAACCCCAACCCTCAACCAAGATCAGGAAAAAATGAGCAACGACACCGTTACGATCGACTTTGACAAGATGGATGGCCTCGTCGCCGGCATTGTGCAGGATGCACGCACCGGCGAGGTGCTGATGCTGGGATTCCTCAATCCCGTCAGCTATGCCAAGACGCTGGAAACCGGCTATGTAACCTTCTGGAGCCGCACGCGCCAGAAGCTGTGGATGAAGGGCGAGAGCAGCGGCAACCGGCTGCGCGTGGTCTCCGCCTCGACCGACTGCGACAACGACACGCTGCTGTTTCGCGTCGTGGTGGAAGGCGACGGCGTGGTGTGCCACGAGGGCACGGTCAGTTGCTTCACCAAACCGCTGCCGGTGGGCCAGGCCGAACCGGACGCCAACACCCAGAAAGAGGTAACTCGTGGCTAACAAGCTCAGACTCGGCATCCCCAAGGGCAGCTTGCAGGATGCAACCATCGCCTTGTTCAAGCGCGCCGGCTGGAATATCTACGCCGACGGCCGCTCCTACTTTCCCTCCATCGACGACACCGAGATCGAGTGCATGTTGATTCGCGCGCAGGAGATGGCGCGCTACGTGGATCACGGCGTGCTCGACGCGGGACTCACCGGCATTGACTGGGTGGTGGAGAGCGGTCTCAATGTTACCAGCGTCACCTCGCTCACCTATGCCAAGCAGAGCCGCCGCAAGGTGAGCTGGGTGCTGGCCGTCCCCGAGGGCAGCGGCTTTGAGAAGGCCGAAGACCTCGAGGGCAAGACCATCGCCACCGAACTGGTCGAGGTGAGCAAGCGCTACTTCGCCTCGAAGGGCGTCAACGTGAAGGTGGAGTTCAGTTGGGGCGCGACGGAAGTGAAGCCGCCCATGCTGGCCGACGCCATCGTCGAAGTCACCGAGACGGGCAGCTCGCTCAAGGCCAATCACCTCAAAATCATCGACACGGTGATGGAGAGCGAAACGCATCTGATCGCCGGCAAGGCCACTCTCGCCGACCCGTGGAAGCGCGAGAAGATCGATCAGATCGCGCTGATGCTGCGCGGCGCCATCGATGCGCAATCGCAGGTGGGCCTGATGCTCAACGTGCATCGCGCGGATTTGGACGCGGTGCTCGCCGTGCTGCCCGCGTTGAACTCGCCCACGGTTTCCCAGTTGAGCGATTCGGAGTGGGTCGCGGTGAACACCATCGTCGATGAGCGCACGGCGCGCGATGTGATTCCGCGGCTGAAAGCGGCCAAGGCGACGGGCATCGTCGAGTATCCGCTGAACAAAGTCGTGCTCTAACCCGGAGGCAACGATGAAACTGATTCGGACCAAAGGACGCGGAGCGCGGCAGACGGAAGAGACGCTGGCTGCGCTGGAACAACACGGCGGCGCGGCGCTCGACGCCGTGCTGCCCGCGGTCAGGCGCATCGTGGCCGATGTGCGCAAACGCGGCGATCGCGCGCTGCTGCGCTATGCGGCGCAGTTTGACGGCCTCGACGGCGCGGCCGGTCTGCGCGTCACCCAAGACGAGATGGCCGCGGCCTGGGAGGGCCTCGATCCCACGATGCAGGAGGCTCTGAGCACGGCGGCCGGGCAGATTCGCGGCTTTGCCGTCCGCCAATTGCCGGAGTCGTGGAGCGACGAGCGGATCGAGGGCCTCACCACCGGCCAGCTTGTGCGCCCAATCGTCTCCGTGGGTTGCTATGTGCCCAGTGGCCGCCATCCGCTGCCTTCCACGCTGCTGATGACGGCCATTCCCGCGCAGGTTGCGGGCGTGGAGCGCATCGTCGTCGTCTCGCCCAAGCCCGCTCCGGAGACGCTGGCCGCCGCGCATCTGCTCGGCATCGCGGAGTTCTATCGTCTGGGCGGCGCGCATGCCGTGGCCGCGCTGGCTTACGGAACCGCAAGCCTCCCGCGCGTGGACAAGATCGTGGGACCGGGCAATCTCTATGTCACCGCGGCTAAGCGGCTGGTGGCCTTCGATTGCGCGATCGACATGCTGGCCGGACCGACGGAGATTGTGGTCACCAGCGAGCGTGGCGATGTGGCCGCCATCGCGGTGGACCTGGTGGCGCAGGCCGAGCACGATCCCGAAGCGCTGGCCATCTTCGTCACCACCCGCGCCGATCTGGCCAAGGAAGTAATGGCCGCGGCCAAGCTGCGCAGCCGCAACAATCCCGTTGCGCGCCAAGCTCTCGACCGCAATGGTCTCGTGATTCTCGCGGCGAGCGTGGATGAGGCGCGGCAGATCACCAATCGCCTCGGGCCCGAGCACCTCACCGTGGACGCTGCCAGCGATCTCAACTGGGTGTGGAATGCCGGTTCGGTTTTTGTGGGTCGCTGGTCTGCGCAGCCCATGGGCGATTACATCTCCGGACCCAATCACACGCTGCCCACCGGCGGCATGGCGCGCGTGCGCGGCGGCTTGAGCGTGAACGATTTCGTCAAGCTCATCACCGTGCAGCAGTACAGTGCGCAGGCGCTGCGCGTGCTCGGTCCGCAGGCCGCTCTGCTGGCCGAGGCCGAAGGGCTCACGGGCCACGCCGAGGCCATTCGCACAAGATTGCGCGGGAGGAAGCCTCGTGACTGAAGCCGTTACAACCTTGCATCCGATTCCGCGCGCGCGCGTGCGGGCAATGATGGAGTATCACCCACCGCTGGGCAGCCGCGATGCGTTGCGGCTGGACTTCAACGAGAACACGCTGGCCTGCTCACCCAAGGTGCGCGAGGCGCTGGCGCGCATCTCCATGGGCGACCTCACGCGCTATCCGCAGCGCGAGCCGGTGGAGGCGATCTTGGCCGCGCAACTCGGTCTCGACCCGCGGCAGTTGGCCTTGACCAATGGCGTGGACGAGGCCATTCACGTGCTCTTCGAAACCTTTCTCGAGGCCGGCGACGAATTGCTGCTGCCCGTGCCCACCTACACCATGTATGAGGTCTACGCCTCGGCGACCGATGCGCGCGTGGTTCCCGTGCTTGCCGCCGGCGACCTGAAGTTTCCCTTCGAGCGATTGCTCGCCGCTATCACGCCGCAAACCAAGATCGTCGCCATCGCCAACCCGAACAGTCCGTCGGGCTCCGTGGCCACGCGCGAGCAACTCATCGAGATCGCAAGCCGCGCGCCGCGGGCCGTGGTGCTGGTGGATGAAGCGTATTTTCATTTCCACGGCGAGACGGTGATCGATCTCATCGCAACCATTCCCAATCTGGTGGTCGCGCGCACCTTCTCCAAGGCCTACGGGTTGGCCGGTTTGCGTCTCGGTTTGATTGCCGCTCCGGTAGAGCTGATGTGCTGTGTGCGGCGCGTGCTTTCGCCCTACAGCGTGAACTCGCTGGCGCTGGCCTGCCTGCCGCCCGCGCTCGAAGATACGGCCTATCTCGATTGGTATGTGGGCGAGGTGCTGCAAGCGCGCGCGGAGTTCGAGGCCGCGCTCGATAAGGCCAGTATTCGCCGCTGGCCCAGCCGCGCGAACTTCATTCTGGTTGAAATCGGCCCTCGCCACGCGGAGTTTGTGCGCCGGATGCGCGCGGCCGGTGTGTTGGTGCGCGACCGTTCCAGCGATCCGGGATGCGATGGGCGCGTGCGCATCACCATCGGAACGCGCGAGCAGATGCGGCAGGCCGTTGTAGTTCTCAATGATGCCGTCGCAGCGTTGAATCTCGGGAGAAAAGAGAAGTGACAACCGGAAAGAATGCTGAATCCACCTCCGGATCGAACGCTCGCACTTCCATCGTCGAGCGCAATACCGCGGAGACGCGCATCGCCATCAAGCTGACCATCGAAGGCGGCGGCCAATACAAGATCTCGACCGGCATCCGCTTCTTCGATCACATGCTGGAGCTATTCACGCGGCATGGCGCCTTCGATCTCGAACTCAACTGCGATGGCGATCTGGACGTGGATCAGCACCACACGGTCGAGGATGTGGGCATCGCGCTGGGCGAGGCCTTCGACCGCGCGCTCGGCGACAAGCGCGGCATTCTGCGTGCCGGATATTTTCTGATGCCGATGGATGAAACGCTTGCGATTGCAGCCGTGGATTTGAGCGGGCGCGCGGCCTTCGCCGTCGAGACCAAGGTGCGTACGCGGCTCGTCGGCGATCTGCAAACCGAGCTGGTCACAGACTTCTTCGAGGGCTTTGCACGCGGCGCGCGCGCCAACGTGCACGTGAAAACGATGTACGGCCGCTCGAACCATCACAAGATCGAAGCCATCTTCAAGGCCTTTGCGCGGGCGCTGCGCATGGCCTGCTCGCGCGACAAACAACTGGGAAAGATGTTGCCCTCGACAAAAGGACTATTGTGATGCGCGTAACGGTGATCGATTACAAAGCGGGCAACCTGACCTCGGTGCTCAAGGCGCTGCGCCATCTGGGCGCGGAGACGGAAGTGACGGACGGCGATCTCGCGCTCGTTGAGAAGGCGGAGCGCATCGTGCTGCCCGGCGTGGGCCACTTCGCGGCCACCGAGCGGCTCGACGCAACCGGCCTCACGCCGGCGATTCGCGCGGCCATTGCGCGCGGCGTTCCCTTCCTCGGCATCTGCGTGGGGATGCAATGGCTCTATGCAGGCTCAAGCGAAGCGCCGCAGCAGCCGGGTCTCGCGCATTTCGCCGAATCGTGTACGCACTTTGCCGAGAGCAAGGAGAAGGTGCCGCACGTGGGCTGGAACTCGCTGGAAGTGCGCAAAGGATCCCGTCTTCTGGCCGGCGTCGAGCCGGGAGAGTTTGTCTACTTCACGCATTCGTACAAAGCTCCAGTCACGGCAGACACCGCGGCCGTCACGCGCTACATTGAGCCTTTTGCGTCGTCTGTCGAGCGCGGCAACGTGATGGGGGTGCAGTTTCATCCGGAAAAATCCGGCGCGACCGGGCTGAAGATTCTCCACAATTTTCTTTCCTGGGAAGGGAAAAGAACTGGGCAAGCGAAGGGGACTGAATGATTACCAAGCGCATCATCGCCTGCCTCGATGTCCACGGCGGACGCGTCGTGAAGGGCGTGCAGTTCGTCGATCTCATCGATGCGGGCGACCCGGCCACGCAGGCTGCGCGCCATGCGCGCGAGGGCGCGGACGAGATTGTGCTGCTGGACATCAGCGCGACGCACGAGGGCCGCGCCACGCTGCTCGATACGGTGCGCCGTACTGCACGTGAGTTATTCGTGCCCTTTTGCGTTGGCGGTGGCATTCGCACAGCCGGCGATGCGGCGCAGGTCTTCGAGGCCGGCGCCGACAAGGTCAGCGTGAACTCGGCGGCTCTGAATGATCCAATGCTGATCGACGCCATCGGCCGCAGCTTTGGCGCGCAGGCCGTGGTTGTCGCCATTGACGCGCGGCGCGATCCGCAGGCCGCCGATCCGGTGCGCGACGCGCAGGTTTTTGTGCAGGGCGGACGCAAGCCGGCCGGGCGGCGCGTGGTCGAATGGGCGCGCGAAGCGGAAGACCGTGGCGCGGGCGAAATTCTGCTCACCTCGATGAACTCTGACGGAATGCGCACCGGCTTCGATTGCGAGTTGACCGCGGCAGTGAGCGAAGCTGTCGGCATTCCCGTGATTGCGTCGGGCGGGGCTGGAACGGTCGCGCATTTTGTCGATGTCTTCGGGCGCGGACGGGCCGATGCCGCGCTGGCCGCGAGCATTTTTCATTTTGGAATATCGAGCGCGCGCTCGCTCAAAGAAGAGCTGGCCAAGGCCGGCGTCTCCGTGAGGCTGCCATGCTGATTCCTTCGATCGATTTGCTGGGCGGACAGATTGTTCAACTGGTGCAGGGCGAAAAGCTGCGTCTGGCCTTTGACGATTTCGAATACTGGATCGAGAAGTTTTCCAAGTTTCCGCTGGTCCAATTGATCGATCTCGACGCGGCGATGCGCCAGGGCGACAACTCCGCGCTCGTCGCGCAGATCGCCAAGCGGCTTCCGGTGCAGGCTGGCGGAGGCATCCACTCCGTCGAGCGCGCGCGGCAGGTGCTGGATGCGGGCGCGCAGCGCGTCATTATCGGCTCCGCACTCTTTTCCGAAACAGGCGCGGTGAATACGGAGTTTACTGCCGAACTGGCTGCCAGCGTAGGCGCGGAGCGCGTGGTGGCGGGCATCGACACCAAGAACGGAAAGATCGCCGTGAAGGGATGGAAGGCGCAGGTAGAGCTCACGCCCGACGAAGCGATTCCGCAACTCGAAACTCATGCCGGCGCGTTTCTCTATACGCATGTGGACGGCGAAGGATTGATGAAAGGCTTTCCCATCGAGACGGCCGCGCGCCTGCGCAAGCTCACGCAGAAGCAACTGATCGTGGCCGGTGGCATTCGCAGCCAGCAGGAGGTGGACGCGCTGGACGAGCTGGGCGCCCATGCCGTGGTGGGCATGGCGGTCTATACAGAGTTACTGGCGGTCTGATATTTTTTTCGCGCGGACCTGTGTGCCGGAAGGGATGAAGCCGGCATCCGATTTGCGGAACGCAAGACCTGTTCAGCGAGCACCAAGGGGGCGGAACGATGACGATGAAGCAAAGTGGAATACGGCTGGCAAAGCGGCTGGACGAAGTGGGCTTCTCAGACATTGTGCAAGTCCGCAACAAGGTGATGGGACTGCGCGCAGAAGGCCTCCAGGTGCACGCGATGCACATGGGCGAGCCGTTCTTTGAGACACCCGGCGAAATCAAGTACGCGGCGATCGAGGCGCTGGTCGAGAACCAGACGCACTATGCGCCGTCCTCCGGCCTGCTGCCGCTGCGCCAGGCGTTGGTGGAGAAGCTGGCGGCGAAGAACGGCATTCACGCGACGACCGACGAAGTGATCGCCACCGTGGGCGGAATGCAGGGATTGTATGCGGCCTTCCAGAGCGTGCTCGATCCCGGCGACGACATGCTGGTCTTTTCGCCCTACTGGACGCCGATCAGCGACTTGGTGACCGGCGCGCAAGCGCGGCCGCTACTGGTGCCCACCATCACCGCGCGCCGCAACGGCATCCGCAAAACTCTGGAACAGTTCTCGACACCGCGAGTCCGCGCCATCTACTACAACACGCCGCAGAATCCCAGCGGCGCGGTCTTCACGCGAGAAGAGGCGGAAGAGGTCGGCTCATTCGCTATCGAGCGCGACCTGATCGTGATTGCCGACGAGGCCTACGAGGATCTGGTTTACGATGGGGCGCATGTTTCCATTGCCTCGCTGCCGGGCATGGCGGAGCGCACCATCACGTGCTACACATTCTCGAAAACGTATGCCATGACCGGATGGCGTGCCGGATACGCGGTGGCCAAAGAACCCTTCATGACCGCTTTGCGCAAGATCGTGCTCTATTCCACCAACGGCGTCGCCACGCCGGTGCAGTATGCGATGATCGAAGCGCTCAAGACGCCGGAAACTGCAATCGTCAGCCGGCGCGAAGAATATCGCCAGCGGCGCGATCTGCTGGTGGCCGGCCTGAATGAGGTGGGTTTGGAATGTCCACCGCCGGCAGGCGCATTCTACGTATTTCCCAACGTGGAAAAGATCCACAAGAACAGCCGCGCGGCGGCGCAGATTCTGCTGGAGAAGGCGCTCATTGCCACCGTACCGGGCTCGGTCTTCGGCGCGCAGGGCGAGGGGCATTTGCGCTTCGGTTACGCGGTCTCGCTGAAGGAGATCGAGGAGTGCGTCGAGGCGCTGCGCCGGTTCTTCGCGTAGTAAGGCCTTTTGAACAGGCGATCTTATTCCTGCACTTCGCCGACGGCGCGGCTGGTCTCAACACGCGAGGCCCGCAGCAGCCGCGCAATCTGTTTGAGATGAAGCTGCACAGCATAGGCGCGCAGAATCTCGGCCTGGGAGAAGACGATGCCCTTGGGCCGGATCGTGTTCATGCGGGCTTCGAGTTGGACGATGTCCTCCTCGAGATTCAGCCCTTGTGGCGGAACGTCGAAGCGCCAGTCGTGAATGCGGCCGGCCACATGGCGGAAGCCGGCGCAGATGTCCTCGGCCAGTTGCCCGAGGGAGGGTTCCAACTGCTGCGCATATGCATCCTCGTGGCTGTCTTTGACGGCAAATTCCAGGGCCACCAGTGCGTCGTAGAGGGAGCGGCCAAATTGCGAAAGCATGCCCAGGCCCTCGCGCCATCCGGGGCCTCCCGAGGGTTCGTTGCGCGCCGCCTGCAGGAGCTGGTTATTGCCACGCAGCATGGCCAGCGCATCGCCGCGCAGCGCGGGCAGGTTTTGGGCGGGCGAACCGCGAAATTCCTGGAGGATGGCCTCGAAGAAGGCGCCCAGCACCAGAAACTCGTGTGCTAGGCCGTCGCGCAGGCTCAGCCTGGCGCGGTCGGGAAGCACCAGCGTGGTTACGGCCAGCGCCACCACGATGCCCACAATCACCTCGCTCACCCGGATTAGCGCCAGGTCGCGGCGCGAACCCGCTTGCTGCACCAGCATGACGATGGTGATGGTGACCCCGGCCAGCCGCGAACTGCTGCGCAGACCCAGCAAACCGCAGACCATGACCGCCGTGAGCACGGCGAGGATATAGTTCCACGGGAGCGCGCCGAACTGCGAAAAGGAGAACCCGAACAAGGCGCCGATCAGCGTGCCCAGCAGCCGGTCGCGCGAGGCATTCACCGTAGAACCCACGTTGGATTGCAGGACAATGATGGCGCTGATCGAGCCCCAGTAGCCGTCGTGCAGGCCGAAGAGCCGCGCCAACCACCAGCAGAGCGCGGCGGCGAGAGCGGTCTTTGCGGCGTGGATCAAGAGCCGCTGCCGTTCCCAGGAGAGAAACCGCGCGCTTTCCATGCGTAATGCGCCCAGCTTGATGGCAAGCTGCTGGGAGGCCGTTTTGTCTGTCTTCAGAAACATGAATGCCATGGGCTGCGCGGCCAGCGTTACGTCTTGTCCCGGCGCGCTGCATCAAGGCTATCAGCTTCCCGGTGGGGCAGGAGCAGGCGGGCCGATTTAACATAAGTTGGAGGCGCCCGCATTGGCCGGGCTGACGAAAACGATGCTGCGAGTCGGATATCCCGCAACTTTGGCGGCGGAACTGTTAAGCGATTTTCCCCAGGGAGTCGAACTGATTCCTCTGCCGGATGGACTGGATCATGAGGTAGACATCGACGTCTGGATTCCCGACCCGTATCCGCCGCGGGCCCTCCGGATTGCGCCGTGGCTGCGCGGGATACGTCTGGTGCTGTCGCTGATGGCGGGAACGGAGTGGATTCCCGGCGCGGTGGGGCCGCACGTGACCATCTGCAACGCCCGCGGCGCGCATAACATCTCCACGGCGGAGTGGACCGTTAGCTCGATTCTCGCCGTGCTGAAATACTTTCCTTTCTATTTCGATGTGCAGCGCGAGGGAGCGTGGAAGCGCCGCTTCGAAGCCCCCGCGCGCTATGCGGCGATGAGCGGCGATCCGCGCCCGCTGTACCCGCCCGTCCTGCTGGAGGAACTCACCGGCAAGAAAGTGCTGCTGGTGGGCTATGGCGCCATCGGCCAGGAGATTGAGCGGATGCTGGCGCCGTTCAACGTGGAGATGGTGCGCGTGGCCCGCACCGCCCGCACCGATCCGCCCGTTCATACCGTGGACGAGTTGGACAGCTTATTGCCGCACGCCGAAATCGTGGTGCTGATCCTGCCCTTGAACGCGGAATCGCGCGGCCTGATCGGCAGCCGCCGTATCGCGCTGATGCGCCAGGGCGCGCTGCTGGTGAATGCCGCGCGCGGGCCGATTGTGGAGACGGACGCATTGGTTGCGGCGCTCCAGGCGGGTCGCATTCGCGCGGCGCTGGACGTGACCGATCCCGAGCCGCTGCCGGAAGGGCATCCGTTGTGGAGTTGCCCCAACCTGCTACTCACGCCACACATCGCCGGATCGAGCCCGCAGTTTGCGCCGCGCTCGCTGCGCGCCGCCGCGGACGAGTTGCGCCGCTTCATTGATGGCGAGCCACTACACAATGTGGTTAAGGTCGCCGTCTAGCTGATAAAGCTGGGTGCCCCATCCTTTCCTTTTTTTCTGCGGAAAGGATGGGAAGCCACAAACTTCGATCGGCGTCCGCGCTTCCACAACTCAACGGCTGGCTTCCGCCGCCTCCGCGCGCCGCCAATCGCGCAGTCCCAGCACGGCCAGCGCCACCAGCAGCAGATAGAGCACGGCCGTCGCTCGCAGATCCTTGTAGAGATACTCGCCGATGTAAATGAGATCGACGGCGATCCACAGCCACCAGTTGGCGGTGTGTTTGCGCGCTTGCCACCAACTGGCCACCAGGCTATAGCTGGTGAGCGCGGCGTCCAGGTGAGGCAGCGCTGCGCCCATGCGCACCATCAGCCAGCCCAGCAGCACCGCTCCCACCGCGCCTGCGGCCAAGCCGCCAAGCCACCCGCGTATGCCCAGCGGAACAACGCGCACCTCGCCCTCCTCGCGTACGCCGCGCCACCAATGCCACCAGCCGTAGAGCGTGAAGGCCAGGAAGAAAACCTGGAGCAGCGAATCGGAGAAGAGCCGCGCGCGATAGAAAACAACCAGGTAGAGGATGTCGGCGGCCAGCACGACGGGCCAGCAGATGAGAAGCCGGCGCGTGGTGAGCCAGATGCCGACCAGCGTGGTGAGAAAACCGGCAATCTCCAACCAATTCGCGGCCAGGTAGTTTGCAATTGTCATCCAGTTCATCGTTGCGCCGCTCCCTGCAGCTTGCTTGTGCGGGCCGCGGCCCATGTGCCGATCGCATGTAAAAGCTTCTCGCCGCCCTCGGTGTGAAACCAGCGCGCATGGCCGATCAGATAGTCGTCGTACGCCACCCGCGCCTTCTCTTCCGAATGCAGAACGCCGCGAAAATAATCCGTCTCAGAGAGCGCAAACTCGGCGTGGCAGAGCGCCGTCATGGGCGCGAGCGCCGCGGCCTCCTGCTCGCTGAGCGGGCGCACCGACTCATAGCCGTTCAGCAGCGCACGCAAGTGATCGAGGTGCGCACGCACATTTTCGGGGTGCGCGGGGTCGTTCATCAGTTCGATCCACTCGACGATGTTGCGTTCGATGGCCTGGGCCAGATCGTGCATAGCGTTGGTGCGGTCGGCGAGTCCGAAGTCGATGATCGCCGTGGCCTGCGCACCTGGGCCATCATCGCTCCACAGCAGGTTTGAGGCGTGCAGATCGTTGTGCGTCCACAGTGGCGGCAGGGCGGGCAGCAGCGGCAACAGATCGGCATGAAACGGCGCAAGCAGTTCGAGCGCCTGGGTGCAGCACGCCCGTGTCGGTCGAGAATCTGCCAGCGAGGGATGCGCGGCCAGATAACACTCCATCTCGGCGCGCGGGTCCTGCGCTGCAAAGATCGTGAAGCCGGCGACGAGCGGGCGCGGCTTGCGGCGCGGCGCGGCAAATCCCTCGGAAGCTAGATGCATCCGCGCCAGCGCCTGGCCCGCCGAGTGCGCGTGGGCCACGGTGCGGAAGGGCGTCCAGGAAATCGCGTCTTCATAAAGGTCCACGTCCGCCGGCGCCTCGTGCACCTCATAGCTCCACTCGCCGGTTCCGATTGCGGTTTCGCCCGATGCGGCTGCATAGACGCGCGGTACCGGCGCTCCATGAGCGAGCAGATACTCGAGGAAGCGGTGCTCCTCCAGCAATCCTTCCCGGTCGCGCACGGTGCGGTGATGGCGCTTGATAAAGACGCGCCCGCCTTGCGTAGCCACCACGCTGGCCGCCGAGAACGGCCGCGGACTGACGGACAGAATCTCGATGGGCTCGCCGCAGCCGGGGAATTGGCGGAGAAGCGCACGGACTTCATCAAGCCCGAGAGGCGGCCAGTCAGCCTCAACCAGCGTGCCGTCCATGCCGTGCGCTTTTGCCGTCGTGCTCATTGCCGGTGCATCCTTTCCTCTGATCGAGGGACTTAGAAAGTGTAATGCGCCGAGAGCCGCACCGTCGTGGGCGCGCCCAGGTGGATAAATGTGTCGCCGTAACTGGCACCGGTATCTTTCCAATAGCGCTTGTCGGTGATGTTATCCGCATAGAGCCGCAGAGTGACGCGGCCCTGCTCGCCGCCGGGCGTGTAGCGCGCGCCCATGTTGAACAGGTTGTAGCCGGGCACGGTCACCAGATCGTCGCGCGTCGCTTCCTTTCGGCCGGTGTAGCCCCATCCCGGCATCAGGTGCAATCCGCTGGTGTGGGGCAGCAGGAGATCCGCAAATATGGCAGTGCGCAGGTGCGGCACGTTGAGGACCTGCTTGTTATCGAAGGCCGGTGTGCCGGTATTGTCTGAAATAGCCCGAATCGCCGCCGCCGAAGCCGTCAGGCGCAGCCATGAGGCCGCCTTGCCTTCTGCGTTCACCTCGACGCCATCGTGGGTCTCGTGGCCGTCGGATTCAAAGCACAGATCGTCCGGATTCACGTTGCTGGTGCAAAAGCTGTCGGCTGCCTGGATCGCCCTGGGATAGAAAAACGGCGCACGCATATGGAAGAGCGCCGTTGTGAGCAGAATGCGCTGGCCCGGCTCGTACTTTGCGCCCACTTCCGCCTGGCGGGTAGTGAAGGAGGAAAGAAACTGGTTCGCGTTGTCAACCCACCAGGGTGCCTGCGGACCCAGCGAGAGCAGCACGCCGTAGTTGCCGTAGAGAGTCAGGTCCTTGAGCAGGTTGAAGGTCGCCGCGTATTGCGGCAGCCAGATTGGCTTGTCGGTGTTGAGGCCGGCGGAGTAATTATGGTCGCGCAGAGAATCGTACCGTCCGCCGGCGAGCAGCTGAATGCGGCCGGGAAGATGAATCCGGTCCTCGACCAGCGCGGCTGCCTGGTGATTGTCTTCGTAGAGCGCGCGCGGGCCAGCGGATTGTTGCGGGTCCTCGATGGGAAACACCGCGATCGGCTGGTAGATGTTCTCTGAGCCCACGTAGGTATAGACCGCTCCGTCTTGCACGGTGGAAGGCGCATTCGCCGGCGGCGCGCCGGGCTGCCGCACGCTGCGCCGGAAGAGTTCGGCCCCGGCGGCAAGGTCCTGACTGACCGGCCCGGTCTTGATGTGTCCGGTGAGCAACGCTTCGGCCTGCGCGTCGATGCGCAACTCGCCGGGATCGCGGTAGTCGTAGATGTCGTAGCCGCCGTCGGGAGCGAAAAAGTAATTCGGCGCCGTTCCGCCGCTTCCCTGGCACAAGGCTTCGTACGAGCATCCATATGCATAAACCACGTTGTCGTCGATCAGCGAATGGCTGTAACTCGCCGCGGCAAAGGCGCGCCACGCGCTCGTGAGATCGTAGTCCAGGCGCGCGCCGGTGTTGAAGGTGTCAAAGGTGTTGGGCTTGGCCCACGACTGCTCGCCGAGCATCGTCGAGGGATGAACCTGGCTGAGATCGGGCACCGTCGTTCCGCCCAGCAGTTGATAGCCGCAGACCGAACGCTCCAGCTTGTGCTGGTACTCGAAGTCGCCCTTCAAGATCGCCTTCGGGCTGATCTTCCAGTCCGCCGCGCCTGCGCCCACCGCGCGCCAGCCGTTGGCGTCGTTCACATAGCTCCCGATCTTTTCACCGGCCAGATTCAGCCGCGTACCCACCTGGCTCCGGCTGCCGAAGAGATGCCCCAGATCGACCGCGCCATACGACGATCCGCGATGATCGGTGGCCATATCCACAGCCTCGATCGTGGCCGGCCGCTTGGTGACGTAGTTGATGAGTCCGCCGCCCGAGGCCACACCGCTCTCCACACCGGCGATGCCCTTGAGAAACTCGACGCGCTCCTTGTTTTCCAGCGGCACATCCTGTTCGCCGGCGATGGTCATGCCGTTGATCTGGAGCCCCGTTGCCAGGTCGATCGTAAAGCCGCGAATCTCGAAGTCGCCGTAGTAGCCCACCGGCGCGTAATCCTCGCCGATGGACGCGTCGTTCTTCACCACGTCGGAGAGCACGCGCGCGCCCTGGTCCGTGAGCAGTTCGCGCGTCACCACCGTGGCCGAAAGCGGCGTCTCCTTCAGCGTCGCGCCGTCCAGCGTTCCCGCCGCAACCGCGTCGGAGAAGTAATTGTCCTTCACTTCACCGTGCACCACGACCGTGGTGGTGACGGGTGCAATCTTCTGCGCGGGTGCGGAGGGCTGCGGCGTCTGGGCCGCGCCGGCCGGAACCGGGCTCTGCGCAAGCGCGCCCTGAGCAACGGCCAGACAGCCAGCCAGCATCGTCAGGCGCAGCAGGCCTGCAGTTGGCAAAGGATGAGATGGGACGCGGGACGTGGCGGCAGCGGCGCAACTGAGCATGATTTCCCCTTGTTTCCAAATAGATGAAACAAGAGAACTCACGCTGCGAATCGAGGAAGAAGGCCGATCGGCTTCGAAAACTTCCCACGCCGGTATTATCCGGATCGGGTTCGAGGGTATTTCTCAGCCCCACATCGTGGAGCACCCCTGTTTCAATATTTCGATTGAAACACTCCGGGCCAGGTTTGGCAAATGGGGTCGGGATCGCGCGGAGGCCGCAAATAACAGCGCAATCCGGGCAAATCGAGCGGTAGACAAGATTGAGCGGAAGCGTTGCGGTTCCACGCTCCAGCTTCGCTGCCGCCGGGCGCTGCATTTTTTGGTAAAAATGCCTCCAATTGCACAGCCGCAGGCGATACATTTGTATTGCATACAACTCTTAAAAGAGCAAAACCTCGGCCCCCCTGGGAATTTCACTCGAAAGGCGTCTTGATGGATAGTTTTTGTTCCCCTGCCCGCTTCTGTGGGCAGATCGCTTCGCGGCTTCTGCTGGTCGGTTGCCTGATTTCACTCGTCGCTGGCCGGTTGCCGGCCCAATCGACCTTCGGCGCAATTCTGGGCACCGTGCGCGACTCCAGCGGAGCGCTCGTGACCGGCGCGGAGGTGACTCTGACCGATACCGGCACCTCGGCCAGGCGCACCGTGACCACCGACGCGAGCGGGAACTACGCCTTCAAAAACATCGAGGTGGGCCGCTACGCGCTCACCTTTACCGCGCCGGGCTTTGAAAAGGAATCGCTACCCGAGATCGTACTGACTGCGCGCGAGACGCGGCGCATGGATGCGACGCTGAAGCCGGGCGCAGAGACCCAGACCGTTGTGGTCATCGAAGACTCCGAGCCCGTGATCACCACCGACGTGTCCAGCCTGGCCGAGACCAAGGTCGGCGACGAGCTTGTCGAGCTTCCTGTGGCCATCTACTCCCGGTCGACGGGTTCCACCAGCCCCATCTCCACGCTCACCACCGAGGCCGGCGTGCAGACCGACGATGGCGGCAACCTGGCCGTCATGGGCACCACGGCCGCTCTGCTCAGCGTGACCATCGACGGCATCTCCAGCGTGGGCGTCGAATACTCCGGCCCGGTCAACGAGATGTTTCCCTCCTTCAACTCGATCGAGGAGATTCGCGTCAGCGAGTCCAACAACAACGCCGAGTTCAGCGGCGTGGCCGACATCACCACCGTTTCCAAAGCCGGCACCAACCACTTTCACGGCGGCGTCTTCGAGAACATCGAGAACACGGCCCTGAATTCGGACAATACCTTCGCGCTCTCCAAGCCCAAGATCGTCATGAACGACTTTGGCGGAACGCTGGGCGGGCCGCTGCGGATTCCGCATCTCTTGCAGGCGGAAAACAAGACCTTCTTCTTTGTGAGCTACGAGGGCCTGCGGCTGCCGCGCGAAACGCCCATCCTGCTCAGCGTGCCTTCCACCGCCATGCGCAGCGGCAATCTTACCGCCTATCTGGCCGGACAGGGAGTTTCCTCCATCTATCAGCCGGACGGAGTGACGCCCATCGATCCCGCCAATGTGCCGGTGAGCGCCACCTCCGCCAGCCTGCTGCAGTACCTGATGCCCACGCCCAACTACGGCGTCGCCGGCTCCTACGCCAATAACTACCAGATCAACTTCCCTTCGCCCATCTCGGCCAACCAGGGCGATGTGCGGTTGGATCGCACCATCTCGTCCAAGCAGACGGTTTTTGCCCGCTTCAGCTACAAGAACCGCCAGGTCACCACCGCGCCCTCGGCCGCCTGCACCTTCTCCTATTGCGCCGAGGCCGGCAGCCCGCTGCAAGGGGGCTACAACACGCCCGAGATCGACGAGGGTCTCACCTTCGCCCACAACTACATCTTCTCCTCCAGCCTGATGAACGAGTTTCGCGGCGGCTTCAACGCGCAGCACACCTCGGAGACGCAGAGCTACTCCACCGCGACCCTGCTGACGCAGACCGGACTCAGCGTGCCCCAGCCGGACCTGGATTGGTCCGAAGCGCCGCAGGTGCTCATCAACGGATTCATGTCCACGGGCGCGGGCAACCCCGGAATGCAGCGCGGCCAGATCATCCAGGCCCTGGACAACGTGACCTGGACCCACCGCAACCACAGCTTCAAATTCGGCGCGGACTTCAAGCGGATCAGCGACCACGACGACAACGTCTACGGCAACTATCGCTCCGGCTGGTATGTCTTCAACGGCTCCTCGTCGGTGGGCATGGCCGTGGGCGACCCGTACACCGCATTCCTGCTGGGGCTGCCGGATTACACCGAGGTCAGCTCGACCAACAAGCCCACCATGGACGGGCTCGGCTACTCCTATGCCGGCTTCGGGCAGGACGACTGGAAGATCACGTCCAATCTCACCCTGAATCTCGGCGTGCGCTACGAACTGCACCCGCCCATCAAGGAGATTCACTCCAACACCGCCATCTTTCAGCCCGATTACAGCGCCACCGCCAACGGCCAACTGGTGAATGGCGCGGTCGTGGTGTCGAACGCCCAGGCCGAGTCCTTCGAGTCCACGCAGTTCGCCAACGCCATTGCGCCCACGCCCATCCTCACCGCCGCGCAGGCCGGCATTCCGGAGACTCTGCGCTACACCGACAAGACCGATTGGGGTCCGCGGCTGGGCTTTGCCTGGCGGCCTTTGGGCAACGACAAGACCGTCCTGCGCGGCGGCTGGGGACGCTTCATTGAGACCCCGCTGGGCTTTTCGCTGGTCTCCGGCTGGGCCGTCCACGCCAGCTACCTGGCCACGTACAACCAGGCCTACGCGGCCGACGGCGTTACGCCGCTGATCTCCTTCGCCAATCCCTTCAACACCGCGGCCGGCAGCTCCACGGGAACCGCCAACTTCGACTACGCCTTTCCCATCCACTACAAGGACCCCTCGGTACAGCAGTGGAACCTGACGCTGGAGCAGGATTTGGGCCACAGCATCGGTGTGCGGCTCTCCTATACCGGCAGCCACGGCCAGAATCTCGAGGCCATGGAAGACCTCAACCAGGTTCCGGCCAACGCCATCGGCTACTCCAACCCCGATCCCGCGCCCGCGGCCTCCGGTGCATGTATCTCCGACGGTGGAACTCTGGTCTCCGATCACCGTCCCTATCCCTGTTGGGCCGTGATTCAGAGTGTCCAGAATGCCGCCGAGAGCAACTACAACAGCGGAACGGCTGAGCTCTCGCGCCACAGCGGCAAGGGGCTCACCTTCGACGCCAGCTACACCTTCACGCGCGACCTGTCCAACGCGGGCGGCGCGACGCCCAACGCCTTCGCCGTGGCCGGCGGCAGCTTTTTGACCGACCGCTTCCATCCCGGCCTCGACTACGGCAACGTCATCTACGATCGCCGCCACCGCTTCCTGGCCACCTATCTTTACGATCTGCCTTTCGGCCAAGGGCAGCGCTGGCTGAGCACTGGCGCTCTCTTGAACCGCATCGTCGGCGACTGGCAACTGGCCGGGGTCACCGTTCTCCAGAGCGGTCCGTTCCTCACGCCCTACGAGCAGACCGTCGATCCGGCCAATACGAACATTCTCACCACGGTCGGCCAGGCGCGCCCCGATCGGTTGAGCGGCGTTTCTCTCTATGCGCCCCATCGCACCACTGCGCAGTGGCTCAATCCCGCGGCCTTCCCTTACCTCAACCTTCAAAGCGCAAGCGGCGCGGGCATCGGCCGCTTTGGCAACGCGCCCGTGGGCGGAGTCGTCGGCCCCGGCACGGATAACTTCTCTCTCTCGCTGATGAAGAACTTCGCGCTGGTCGAGAAGTCCAAGTTCCAACTCGGCGTGGAAGCGGCCAACGTCTTCAACCATCGCAACTACGAGCCACCCAACATGCAAGTGGACTCCAGCGGCTTTGGCTCCATCACCGCGCTGCAAACCGCCGAAGGCGCAGGGCCGCGCAGCTTGGAAGTGTCAGGGCGGATTACGTTCTGAGCGGCGGGCGTCCGAAGTTTTACTGGGATACAGCGCCAGTATTCCGATCCAGAAGTTGACCAGAAGCCTTTGATTCCAAAGTGCTTATCGATGATTTACAGTTTTACAGCCGAAAATCCGCGTTTTTTTGGATTGTTGGAGGGATGCAGGCTGGTAGCTTGGCGTTCGGGCGCGGTAAGGGCTTTGTATTTCATGGGTTTGCCTCCCGGCGATGCTGTCTGGCCGGCCTTCTTCTCCCTTCAAAACGTCCTGCTAAAGGCGGATGTTTTCTGAATAAATAAGTGCGCAAGAGATGGGTTGTCCCGGTGACTATACGGAAGGAAATAGCCCCCTTCGGGCCTCAAAATGCGACCTCGTTTTCACCGAGCGGCGCCCGGCATCTTGAGCGGCCTTGTTCTCTATTTCGATTATGCGCTGAGGGAGGGATATTTTATGCAAATCGCGGATGGAGGATTTTGGTATCCCAGGTCCCAAAAGCGGGACCTGGGAGCCTGGCGCCCATCTAACGCCAATTGGCATAAATGCACCAATCTAAAATGTGGTGAGATTTTGGAAAATGGTGTAAAATCTGCATATGAGGACAAATGTCACACTCGATGAAGATGTCCACCATCTCGCATCGATCTATGCAGCTGCGAAGGGAATCACGCTGGGCGCCGCCATCGGCGAGTTGATTCGGAAGGGGGAGGCAGCGCCGCCTCCGGCGCCGGATATCCGGCGGTCGGCCAGCGGGCTTGCGATGTTTCCGCCTACCGGCAAGGTACTGACAGCGCAGATGGTCAAAGAGGCTGAAAGTGAAATCGACTAAGCCTCGATTCCTGCTCGACCTGAATGCGTTGGTGGCACTGTCGGACCATGACCACGAGCATCACCGGAGTATCCAAGAGTGGTTCATCTCCTCTGGCCATCAGGATTGGGGAGTCTGTCCGCTCACGGAGGCTGGCTTTGTGAGGGTGACAACGAATCCGGGCTACCGGCCTGCGTCCCGCACGTTTGCGCAGGCGGCAGCGGTACTGGCCGACTTTGCCGCCCATCCCGGCTACCGGTATTGGCCGATCAGGGACAGTTGGGCTGCGCTCACGGCGCCGTTTTCCGACCGGTTGTTCGGACACCAGCAGGTGACGGACGCCTATCTACTGGGGCTGGCCGTGAAAGAGGACGGCGTTCTGGTCACGTTCGATAAGGGGATCAGGTACCTGGCCGGGGCGGACTACGGCGGAAATGTGCTGGTTCTGGAGTAGTTTTTCTTCGCACGGCTTGTCTTGAGATCCGGGTAGAATTTGCCTGCGGCTGGTTTGGATTCGTGACCTCCCACCTTTGAATCAAAAGACGATTCAAGGATGGGGCGCCCGGCTCCCAACCAGTTGAAGTGGCCAGCTTCCGGATTGGCGACGATACGCCCGGAACCCGGAAATCTGGCTTGGGGTAGTATCGCTGGATATTGCTTCGCGCTGAACAAGCAGTTCCCCATTCCCCATCGACAGAGTTCTTCGCAACAGCCGGGTGTGGAAATTACTTAGTAGCAGTCGCGATCTCCGACTCCTTGGCACCCCCGACAAGCAACCAGAGCATGGCCGCAAGCTCGGCCAGAAACACCGGCTGGAAGTAGCGGAACAGAGCGTCGGTGGAATCCGGAGCGAAAAACCAGGTCACGCCGACGGCAACCCACGCAATCCCGTCCAGCAGGAGCCAGTACCCGAGCCAACGCGGCAAGAAGCGCGAGCGCACCACCAGCCCTCCAAAAGGCAGCAGCCACAGTCCCCAGAACATCTGGTTAATGCCATTCGCCTGCCCGTGCATCCTGATCAGGACCATCCCGATAGTCTCGCGTGTGTGGCTGTCGAAAGCGGCGAAGGCATCGCCACCCTTGAAGATGATCAGCGCGGCTGCGCTGAAGACCACGTTCACTAGACCTAGCGCAGAGGACACCAACACTAGAGCCAGCAGTTGCCGTGCCCGGTGGCGGTCCACGCCTTCAAAAAGGCGATAGAGCGCCAGGCTCAGCCCGATAAAGATGACCGCGCCCAGCGTCTCGGCAAACATGCCCCAGCGGTATAGGGTCTCGTGGCTGAGAACACGCGCTGCAGTTGCGCCAGCGTCGTTGTGCACCACCGTTTGCGACGGGACATAGAGCAGGTAGAACGGCCCCAGAGTGAACCCCAGGTACCAAAGGCCGGCGATACGGGCCGTCCTGTTCAGTGACGTCATGTGGACCTTCAGCATAATCGCAAGATACGTGACAACCGCAAAGAAAGTTCGGCGAAAACACTGTCCAGCCACCCGCCGATTCCAGCCGCAGTGCCGGAGGAGGCGCGAATTGAGCTTCCTGGGAGAAAATCTAGGATTTCGGTTGTATCACCGGCAAACCGTCAGTAACCAAGCAATCACTGGCGGCTTGCTCGATGCCGGGCGTCTCCTACTCCCTATCCCCCACTCCCTATTCCCTACTCACTATTTCCCTGTCCCCTCCGTCAGCGTCACAATCCGGTCGACGCCGGGGACGGTGAAGTGCTCCACTTTGCCGCTGGGCCAGTGGACTTCGATCGCATCCACAGTGGTTGCCTGGCCCAGGCCGAAGTGCGGGCGGGGATCGTTGCTGGAGAGATAACTGCCGCCGCTGAGCACATCGCCACGCTGCTTCATGCCGTTGGCGGTCACGTAGACTGTGGCGCCCACCGCGTCGCGCGGGCTTTTCGGGCCGCCCACCAGCTTGAGTTCGAGCCAGTGATTCTTGTCCGGGTTCACGTTGCGGAGCAGGACCGGATGGCCGTCCATCACGTTGATCACCGCGTCGAGCTTGCCGTCGTTGAAGAGATCGCCGACAGCCATGCCGCGGCCAGCAATGACCACCGCCAGGCCGGTTCCTTCCACCGCCGGAACAGCCTCGAACCGCTTGCCCTCGATGTTATGGAAGAGCATGGGCCGCTGCGCCCAACTGGTGCCCCAGTTGTACTTGTCCGCCTCCGGGTAGACGTGGCCGTCGGCCATCAGCAGGTCCTTCCAGCCGTCGTTGTCGTAGTCGATAAAGGCGTCGCCCCAACTGAGGAAGGGAACTGAAACTTCGGCAATGCCCAACTGGTAGCTGATGTCGGTCAGGTTGCCGTCGCCCTCGTTGCGGTAGAAGGGCTTGTAGTCGTCG
>Ga0181535_10001488_pt1 | contig 30518 bp, 33 predicted proteins | sample PEATcosm2014_Bin_44_FD_119774 | JGI IMG/M metagenome (GOLD analysis project Ga0181535, IMG submission 119774) | Peatland microbial communities from MTU Mesocosm Facility, Houghton, MI, USA - PEATcosm2014_Bin17_30_metaG | ecosystem: Environmental > Terrestrial > Soil > Wetlands > Peat | place... | reverse complement strand
CTTCACTGAACTGCATCGGGAAAAGCTGGTGACCCGCGTCTTGCCTGATCAAGAGGGCGAGCGCGGGCATCAGTCATTCGAGTTCCGTTTAACGCATGATCGTCTTGCACTTCACTTTCTTGCGCCGTGCCACAGACTCGCCAGAGCGCATTTAATCGCTCGGATGTGGGGCCAGGCGTGGGGCCAAAGTCAAGGCATCTTAAAAACTCTTTCAAAAACAACGGATTACTAAACAAATTGGCGGAGAGGGGGGGATTCGAACCCCCGATAGGCTTGCGCCTATGCCGCATTTCGAGTGCGGTGCTTTCAACCGCTCAGCCACCTCTCCGCAGCCTTCAACAGGTGATCCGCAAGTACCATGGGCGGGCAGCACTTTACAAGCGCGGGCCCAATCCGGCGCCTCTTATCGCGGCATTGGCTAGACCATGATCGCTTTAAGATGAAGCGCTCCGGGTCTTTATGTCTTTGTTTTGCCGCATGATCTTGTCCAAAAAGTCTGCGACTGTTGGGGGCATGATCTAACGTATTGAATCTGGGCCCCTTCCATTACGATCAGATGATTCCATCTGATCGGGGATCGCTCTAAGTCTTCAGGCTATCAGGATGCGGCATGAGGACGATATTATAGCCGGCGTCCACGTAATGGATTTCCCCGGTGACCCCGCTCGAAAGAGGCGACAAAAGATAAAGCGCGGCGCCGCCAATGTCGGGGAGGTCGAGGTTGCGGCGCAGCGGCGCATGCGCCTTCACGAAATTAAACAAGACCCGCCCGTCGGCGATCCCGGCGCCCGCCAGGGTACGGATAAGTCCCGCCGAAATGGCGTTCACCCTTATGCCTTGCGGGCCGTAATCAACGGCGAGATAGCGCACGCTCGCTTCCAGCGCCGCCTTTGCAACGCCCATGACATTGTAGTTGGGCATGACCCGGTTTGCACCGGCAAAACTCAGGGTCAAAAGACTGCTGCCCGGTTGCATGAGTGGCGCTGCGCGCTTGGCGATTTCGGTAAAGGAGAAGGCCGAAATCAGCATGGTGCGCAAAAAATTTTCCCGCGTCGTATCGGCGTAGCGGCCCTTCAGTCCGGCGCGATCCGAATACGCAAGGCTATGGACCACGAAATCAAGGCCCCCCCATTTCTTTTCGATAGCCACGAAAAGCTGATCGACCGAATCGAGGTCCTCGACGTCGCAAGGCAACACGAGCGGCGTGCCAAGACTTTGGGCGAGCGGCGCAATGCGCTTCCCGAACGCCTCGCCCTGATAGCTAAAGGCGAGTTCCGCGCCATGGTCATGAAGGGCCTTGGCAATGCCCCAGGCAATCGAGTGATCGTTGGCGACGCCCATGACGAGGCCACGCTTGCCGCGCATCAAACCTCCGGGCCCTCCTGCCGCCTGCCCCTCAAGCATCGACATGTTTCAAAACGATGCTGGCGTTGGTGCCGCCGAAGCCGAAGGAATTCGACAAGACAGCCCGCAATTGGACGCCATCGCGGCGCTTTCGCACGATGTTCATGTCGGCGAAAACCGGATCAAGCTCCTCGATATTGGCGCTTTCGCAAATGAAGCCGTTTTGCATCATCAACATGGAATAGATCGCCTCCTGCGCCCCGGTGGCACCGAGAGAATGGCCGGTCAGGGATTTGGTCGCGGCGATCGGCGGGCAGTTTTCGCCCTTGCCAAAAACCTCTCTGATCGCCTCGATTTCCTTCAGATCACCGATGCCGGTCGAGGTTGCATGCGGATTGATGTAATCGATTGGCGTTTTCACGCTTTCAAGTGCCATGCGCATGCAGCGTACCGCGCCTTCGCCGGAAGGAGCGACCATGTCGTAGCCGTCCGAGCTCAGACCATAGCCGGCGATTTCCGCATAAATTTTCGCACCCCGCGCGCGGGCGTGCTCCAATTCCTCCAGCACAAGGACGCCCGCCCCGCCGGCGATGACGAAACCATCCCGGTTCTTGTCATAGGCGCGGGAGGCGGCAGCGGGGCGGTCATTGAAATTGGAGGACATCGCGCCCATCGCATCGAACAGGACCGAGAGAGTCCAATCGAGCTCCTCGCAACCGCCCGCAAACATCAAATCCTGCTTGCCATATTGGATCATCTCAAAGGCATTGCCGATGCAATGATTGGAGGTCGCACAGGCCGACGAGATCGAATAATTGACGCCCTTGATTTTGAACCAGGTGGCAAGCGTCGCCGAGGCGGTCGAGGACATGGCCTTCGGCACCGCGAAAGGACCGATTTTTTTCGGTCCCTTGGTGCGCGCAATATCCGCCGACTCGACAAGCGTGCGCGTCGATGGCCCGCCGGAGCCCATAATGATCCCGGTGCGCTCATGCGATATTTCGGCGGGCGTCAGGCCGGCGTCGAGGATGGCCTGATCCATCGCGACATGGTTCCAGCCGGTGCCGCCGGCATGAAAACGCATGGCGCGGCGATCGACAATTTCACTGGGGTCGAGTGTTGGTGCGCCGTGAACCTGGCTGCGAAAGCCGAGTTCGGCGTATTTGTCGGCCTTAATGATGCCGGACTTGGCTTCCCGCAGGGAAGCGAGCACCTCTTGGGTATTGTTCCCGATCGAGGATACAATCCCCAATCCGGCGACGACGACGCGTCTCATCTTTCAAAACTCCCGCTTGACTCTAGAGTGCCGTCGCGCGGCCGGGCGCAAGGCGCAAAGGACCAACCAAGGCCTCAGGCCGTGGAGGAAGTCTCGGCCTTGAACAAGCCCACTCTGAGATCCTTGGCTTCGTAGATGCGGGTTCCATCGGCCTCGAGCCAGCCGTCGGCGATGCCGAGCACGAGTTTGGATTTGAACACGCGTTTCAGATCGACGCCATAAATGATGCGTTTGACGGCGGGCAAGACCTGATCGGAGAATTTGACTTCCCCGACACCAAGCGCCCGGCCGCGTCCGTTGAGGCCAAGCCAGCCCAGATAAAAGCCAAGGAGCTGCCACAGGGCGTCAAGCCCAAGGCAGCCAGGCATCACCGGATCGCCCTTGAAGTGGCAGCCGAAAAACCAGAGATCCGGCTTGACCGCATATTCGGCCAAGATCACGCCTTTGCCATTGGCGCCACCTTGCTCGGAAATATCCATAATGCGATCGAACATCAGAAGAGGCGGCAACGGCAGCTGGGGATTGCCTGGCCCAAACAATTCTCCACGCCCGCAGGCGATCAGGTCATCATATCCGAAATTGGCGCGCCGCTCGTTCATGTTCGTTTCACCCGCATTTCCCCGCCCGGCCGCCGCAAAGGCTTTCTCCGGCGAAGTTTGCGGGCCTTCTAACACACCGGCAAACCGGATGCCATCGGGTGCCGTCCGCTATTCCGCAAGACGGCAGCCCGTGCCGGTACGTGGCGGGGTCCACCATCATTTTGCCAAGTTTGCGACACCTGCTAGACAGCACGCCAGTCCGACATGGGGTAGGTCTGGTCTTCGGCGGATGTATTTGTCAATTTCGTTCCAAACCGACATGCCACTGTTTTCTCTCATCTCTTGACGCTCTTGAAGTGGACAAGACGCGACGGCAGCTTGGCATTGGCCACGCCGTATTTTATACGCGACCAGAAATTCCCCCGAATCAGCGAGTGGCGAGAGGAGCCAATGCAGTTTCGTCATGATATTAACGCCCTGAGGGCGCTCGCGGTGACCGCGGTGGTCCTCTTTCATTACAAGGTCGATTTCGTTCCCGGCGGATTCGTTGGCGTCGATATTTTTTTTGTAATCTCTGGTTATCTTATGACGTCCATTATCACGGGGAAATTGGCCAAGAGCAATTTCAGTATTTGGGACTTTTATTACGATCGCGCCAAGCGCATCGTCCCTGGTCTGCTTGGTATGTGCTTTATCCTGCTCGCGGCTGGCTACGTTTTGCTGGAACCGGCAACCTATCATTATCTTGGTTCTACCTCGATTGCCGCACTTCTTTTCTTTTCGAATTTCCGATTCTGGGAAGCAACTGGTTATTTTGATCCGTCAAGCGACACCAAATGGCTCCTGCATACCTGGAGCCTTTCAGTGGAATGGCAGTTCTATCTGCTTTACCCGGTCCTTCTCATCGGGCTGTACAAGTTCGAGAGGACGCGGCGCTCTCTTGTTCCAATTCTTGGCTTGCTTGCACTTTTGTCCGTTTTGTTATGTATCTGGTATTCCTTGGAAATTCCGATCCCCTTCTTCGACTTGAAGCCGCAAAAAGTGTCGGCCTTCTATTTGCTCCCGCAAAGGGCATGGGAATTGCTCGCGGGCGGCATCGTCGCTTTGCAATTCAGGAATAACCAGCAGAAAAACTCGCGGATACTTCTCGCCAGCGGATTTTTGTTCATAGCCTTATCCGTGTTTTTCTATGACAAGAATACGCCGTGGCCGTCTTATTGGGCTTTGCTGCCCGTGATCGGCACGTGCCTTGTCATTGCGGCCAACCGGGCAGACGCTTTGCCCTTCAAAAACAAAATCCTCCAAACAATCGGAACATGGTCCTATTCGACTTATCTCTGGCATTGGCCAATCGCGGTCGCGGCGGTGTACTTCGATTTCAACAGGACGACGCCTCTCAAAATTGCGGCCGAAATTGTGATTCTCGCGGCGATCCTTACCTCGGCTGGCTTGCTCCTGTCGTGGGCGAAGAGGGTTTCGAACGAGACGCTGGCGGCGGGCAGGCTGCCCAAACTCCTCACTGGCGCAACGGCCTTGGCGCTCACCGTGAGTTTTGCCATCGCGGTCACGATCAATGATGGATTCGTGAACCGCTGGCCGGAGGATCAGACGAAGTTTGCAGATTATGATATGGCGATCAAAGACTGGGCTTACCCGGCTGAGTGCGATGGCATGGATGCGCTCGGCAATTTGAGACCCTGCCAGCTCGGTCTGGCCAGTGATCACGGGGTCCTCTTTCTTGGCGATTCCTATGCCCAGCAATTTTTCGGACGGTTCGTCGAAAAAGCCAAACTCAATCCTGAGAATTCCTTTACTTTTTTGACTTCAGCCGGCTGTCCGCCGATCCCGGGACTGCAGGTGGTTCATGACACGCTCCACTGCAACGGCTTCATCGATAAGGCGTTGCAATTTGTGGAAGCGAGTCATTTCAAGCGCATCGTGCTGGTCTCGAACTGGTATGATTACTTTAATCCCTGGGATGGTAAAATTTGCTTTATTGAAGGTGATTCTTGCATCGATACGCGGGATCCTGCGAGATATTTCAATTATCTCGATGCGGCGTTTGCCTCCTTGCGCGTTCGCCTCCTGGAATTCAAGAATAGCGGCGCCGAAATTGTCATTGTTGGAGCGACGCCAAGGAGCGAATGGGATATTCCGGTCGAGTTCGAGAAACGAAAATTTTTGCGAATTGACACGCAAAATATTGAAACCATCGACCAGGACGCCTTTGAGAAATTTGCTGCACCGATAAAAAGCCGGGTGATAGCCTTGGCAGCGTCCATCGGCGCGAAATTCATCGATCCGCTCGACTTCCTTTGTGAAGATCACCGCTGCCCCACGGTGGACGAAAGCGGCGTGCCTTATTATCGAGACAAGGGGCACTTTCGGTCTGGCGTGGTCACCCGGGCACGGTTTCAATTTCTGGACGAGGCGGCGGGTCTCAAACGCAGGCTGAGCGAGGCGGCTTCGCCAGCAGTCAGCATACCCTAGCTTTTTCGTACTAACGCGCGGCCTTTGCGTTTTGACCGTTCGCGCCCATATATCCGAGGCGGGCGCGAGGCGCCCACGGACATTCAACTAGGATATACCCCCATGGCGTTTCGCCACAAAACCTTGATTTTGGCCCTTGCCGCGGCGCTTGCGCTGGGCTTTGCCGGTGATGCCTCTGCACGCCCCGGCGGCGGCTTTTCGTTTGGCAGCCGTGGCGCTCGCACCTTTAGCGCGCCTTCGGCCACCCCCACGGCGCCGCAGGGCGCTTCGCCGCTGCAGCGGTCGATGACCTCTCCCAATGCAAATATATTTAGTCGCCCCTCGGGTGGCTTCTTTTCAGGTGGTTTCGGCCGCGGCCTGATCGGCGGCTTCATCGGGGCCGGTCTGTTTGGCATGCTGTTTGGGAATGGGCTGTTCGGCGGCCTCGGCGGCGGCCTGTCAATCCTTGGTCTGCTCCTCCAAATCGGCCTTTTGTTCCTAATCTTCAGACTCGTGATGGGCTTTGTGCGCGGTGGCCCGCTCTTGCAGGGCGCGTCTTTCCGTTCCGGCCTAGGGAGGCAGGGTGGCATGGCTTCGCCCGGCGGTTTCACGGGGTCTAGCGGCGGGGCGGCCAGCCCGCCACGTGGAACCAAGCTCGACATCACGCCGGCCGATTTCACCGTCTTCGAGCAGCGGCTCGCGGAGATCGAAACCACTTTTGGCGCGGAAGATTTCGATCGTCTGCGGGCATTGGCAACGCCGGAAATGGCCTCCTTTTTCGCCGAGGAACTCGCCGCCAACGCCAAGAAGGGTTTGGTCAACAAGGTGTCCGACGTGACGTTTCTGCAAGGCGATCTCGCCGAGGCCTGGCGCGAACCGCAAAGCGAATATGCAACGGTCGCCATACGCTTTTCCTTGATCGACACCATGGTTGACCGGGCTTCGGGCAAGATCGTCTCCGGCAATCCCGCGGTGCCGGAGCAGGCAACCGAGGTCTGGACCTTTGCGCGGCGTACTGGCGGCACCCCGGCCGATTGGAAGCTGTCGGCGATCCAGCAAGCCTAATCGGCATCTCTCGCCGTCATGCCCGAGTGCCTGGCGGCGGGGCTGATGGTTCAGCCATCAGTTTTGTCCGGTTTTTTCCCTCAATCGGACAAAACTGTTTCACGTGAAACATTTTTGACCGATTGACACTCTGCGCAAACGCACTTTCGCAAAGGATCAGCGAGGTACGGCGCGGGGATTTGGGGCGAGCGCAATTCTAAGATAGGATTAGATTTTGGCTTTGTGATTTTTGGCCTCTGTTTGAACCACGGCGCCTGGCTCCGGGCTCGCGACGGCACTTCCGCATTGCGCGAAAATCAAAACGCCGCCGCGACGAGACATCGCAAAGATTTTGTGGCTTGCGCCTAGTTTGCGAGGGTCGAAATTCCTAACGTCTCTAAGTCGTGCTCGCGAATCTCATTGGTGATCGGGAAATAGCCGCCTTTTTCCGTGAGCGTCTGACCGTCCTTGGAGCGGATGTATTTGATGAACTCGGTGCGCAGCGGATCGAGCGGCTCGTCCGGCGCTTTGTTCAAATAGATGTACAAGTAGCGGGCGACCGGATATTTGCCGGAATAGGTCGCTTCAGCGGTTGTATCATAGCATTGTGCCCCATAATATGCAGCCAAAGGCACCGTGCGGACGGCGTCCGTCTTGTAGCCGAGGCCGGAATAGCCGATGGCGAATTTATCGTTGGCAACGTTCTGAACAACCTCCGCCGAACCTGACTGCTGCTTCACTGAGCCCTTATAGTCGCCGTTGTATAAAACAGTGCTCTTGAAAAACTCGTAGGTTCCTGAAAGGGAATTGCGGCCGTACATAGAGATCGGCTTTGTCGCCCATTCGCCCGTCAGGCCAACGCCGCCCCAGGTATCGATGCTCTTGCTGCCACTGCCTTGCCGCGACGACGAGAAAATCTGATCCAGTTGCTGCATCGTCAAGCAGAGGATGGGGTTATCCTTATTGACATAGACGGCGAGCGCATCCGCCGCCACACGGAAGTGGGCGGGTTTGTAGCCATATTTCTTTTCAAAGGCATAGAATTCGCTGGTGGTCATTGGACCCGACATTGGGGCGAATTGCGAAGCGCCTTCGAGGAGCGCCGGCGGCGCCGTCGCCGAGCCTTTGCCCTCGATCTCGATTGTCACGCCGGGATACAGAGCCTCGAATCCCTTGGCCCATAGCGCCATTTCGTCGTTCAACGTATCCGATCCAACCGATTTGATCTGTCCCGAAAAGCCGCTGATGGTTTGATAGGCTGGAAGGTTCGAATCGAGCGCGATCGCGGCGGTTATCGCCACCATATTCGCGGCAAGCCCAAGGGCTATGAGTCTTAGCTTCATGGGAAATTCTCCTATTGAAATAGCTCAGCTTCGTTTAAAACAATTCCACTACAAAATTCTTGGTCTTGGCGAGCGGATGCCTAATTGTCCAGGCGCGGCTGGGCGGCCCGCTCGTACCAACCGCGCGAGCGGCGGACAAGGTGAACAACCGACAGCATGACCGGCACTTCCACCAATACGCCGACGACAGTAGCAAGCGCCGCGCCCGACTGGAAGCCAAAGAGGGCGATTGCCGTCGCCACGGCCAATTCGAAGAAGTTGCTGGCCCCGATTAAGGCCGAAGGCCCGGCCACGCACCACGCGACTCCAAGGCGGCGGTTCAACCAGTACGCCAGCCCGGCGTTGAAATAGACCTGGATCAGGATCGGCACCGCCAGCAGCGCGATGACGATTGGCTGACGCATGATCTGTTCACCTTGCAAACCGAACAGAAGCACAAGTGTCAGCAGCAGCGCCGACAAGGACAGAGGGGTTAAGGCGCGAAGCGTTCGCGCAAGCGCCACCTCTCCACCTTGTGTCAGCAGCAATCGCCGCCAGAGTTGCGCGATGATCACCGGCACCACGATGTAGAGCACGACCGACAAAACCAGCGTGTTCCAAGGCACCGTGATCGAGGACAGGCCAAGCAGCAACGCCACAAGCGGGGCGAAGGCCACCACCATGATCGTGTCGTTGAGCGCGACTTGTGACAGCGTGAAATGCGGCTCGCCATCCACGAGGTTCGACCAGACGAACACCATCGCCGTGCAGGGCGCCGCCGCCAGCAGGATCAGCCCGGCGATATAGCCGTCGATCTGATCGGCAGGTAGGAAAGGCCGGAACAGATGGGCGATGAAGAGCCAACCGAGCAGCGCCATTGAGAATGGCTTGACCAGCCAGTTGACCCCGACTGTCGTCACGATTCCGCGCCAGTGATTTCCCACCTGTCCGAGTGCGGCAAAGTCGATCTTCAGCAGCATCGGCACGATCATCAGCCAAACCAGCACGGCGACCGGCAGATTGACTTGCGCCACTGTCGCAGCGCCGAGCGCATGGAACACCCCCGGCACGGCTTGCCCGAGGCCGATGCCGACGAGAATGCAGAGCGCGACCCACAGCGTCAGGAAGCGCTCGAATAATCCCATGGACGGGGCTTTCCCTGCTTTGCGGTTGTCCGCGACAGCTGCTGCTTCACTCATTCGCTCACCTTTCCGTCTATGGAGGCGCCCTCCATGTTGCCGATCTCCTTGAGGCGCTTCGCAAGTGAGAGCTTGTCGAGGCTATTGATCGGTATGGCTATGAAGGCTGCGATCCGATTTTTGAGATAGAGAAATGCTTGGCTGAAGGCGCGTTTCTTTTCGAGATCGGTTCCTTCGACGGCGGCCGGGTCCTCTATGTCCCAATGCCCCGTCATCGGCAGACCTAGCCATACTGGGCAGCTTTCGCCCGCCGCGCTATCGCAGACGGTGAACACGAAATCGAGTTTCGGAGCGTCCGGCGCGGTAAATTCCTCCCAGCTCTTCGAGCGGATAACCGTAGGCTTCGAGTGTTTTTAGCGCGAGAGGGGTGACGCGGCGCTTGGGGTGGCTTCCAGCGGAATAGGCCTCGAAGCGTCCGCCTCCATTCTTGCGCAGGATGCTTTCGGCAAGGATCGAACGCGCGCTGTTGCCGGTGCAGAGAAACAGGACGTTGAATACGCGGTCAGGCATGAGAGGCGGCCTTTGCGGGGCAGCACGGCGTGAGGCCGGCGATGATGGGCGCGCAGATGTCAGGACGGCCGCCGCAACAGTCCTTGAGCAGATACAGCACGACTTCGCGGAAGCGAGCCAGATTGGCGCGGTAGATGATGGAGCGGCTTTGCCGCTCTGCCTTTATCAAGCCTGTACGCGCGAGAACCGCCAAATGTGCCGACATGGTGTTTTGCGGAACGTCCATGAGCCGCGCCAGCTCACCCGCAGGCACGCCCTCCGGTTCACGGCTAATCAACAGCCGGAAGGTGTCGAGCCGGGTTGATTGAGCGAGCGCCGCCAGAGCGGCTATGGCTTCTAAATTATCCATATATCCAGAATTACAGATATTTATGATGAATGCAAGATGCTTTGCAAGAGTGAAAATTCTGACCGAAAATCACCTTTTGGAAATTGCTGTCATTTTTCCGTGCGGAAATCAGCTGTAAGAAAGCCAATGTCACCGGCTGACCATCCGCGCCAGCCTGTCCGCCTCAAATAACTCAAGAGCAGCGCCGCACCCTCCAATCGCCAAAACCCGAGTTTTCGCGCGATCGCGGGCGTCGCAAGGCGGCGCCGCGTATGCGCACTTGTAAGGTTTTGCGCTCCAATCGGATAAATGCATTTCACGTGGAACCATTTTGTCCGATCGCGAGGCAATTCCTTACAAAGTGTTTACGCCAGCCCCGGGTAAGAGAGGATCCCTAAACCATTCGTGAAGGCGTAGCCTTGTGGGATTGTTCATGGGACCCGTTCAGCTTTTCGAACTCGCATCGCAACAGGCGCGCTGGCTGTCCGCCCGTCACGTCGCGGTGGCGGAGAATATCGCGAATGCAAATACGCCCGGCTACAAGGCCGCCGATGTTCCGCCGTTCGAATCCGTCTTCGACGCAACGAATTTAAAGATGACCGCGACGAACGCCGCGCATATCGGCGTCGATCCGTTGGCGCCGGAGGCGGTCCCCTCCAAGGAATCGCCTAGCTGGGAAGTGACCCATTCCGGCAATTCGGTCAGTCTTGAGCAGGAGTTATTAAAATCCAACGAAGTCGGCACCGCGAATGCGCTGAACAGGGCGATCGTCAAGGTCTTCAACCAAATGCTCATGACGAGCCTCAAGGGGTAGGCCATGATTGATCCGATTGGCGCGGCGATCAAGATCGCAAGTTCCGGCCTCGAAACCCAATCCACGCGGCTGCGCATCGTCGCGGAGAATATGGCAAACGTCCAATCCACGGGGCCGACATCTGGCTCCGATCCATACGCGCGAAAGACGGTGACATTCGAGAGCGAATTGGATCAAGCAACGGGCGTCGATCTCGTAAGGGTCAAGAGCATTGGCGTCGATCACACACCCTTCCGGGTTGAACACGCTCCAGGAAGCCCAGCCGCCGATGCCAAGGGCTTCGTTAAATTTCCGAATGTCAACATGATTACGGAAATGGCGGATTTGCGCGAGGCAAACCGTTCGTATGAAGCCAATCTCCAAGTCATCAAGCAGGCCAATAGCCTATCATCATCGACAATCGACCTTTTGAGGAATTCTTCATGATCCCTGCGCTTTCTCTTGCCGGCTCTTTCTTTGGAACACCGGCCCTCTCGCAAGCCTTGCCAGCCGCGGCACCGTCGCCGGCCGGCGTCGCCGCCACGGGCTCCGATTTCGGACAAGTCTTCGCTCAGGTCGGCGCCGCGATCGATACGCTTAAAACCGGCGAATCAGCCGCGATCTCCGGCCTGCAGGGTCAGGCAACGGTTCAACATGTGGTCGAGTCCGTGATGAGCGCCGAGCGGTCGCTGCAAACGGTGGTCGCGATCCGCGATAAAATCGTGTCGGCGTATCAATCGATCAGTCAGATGGCTATTTGAGGATAGAAAATGCAAGCTCTCTCCATTGCCGCGACCGGGATGGCCGCGCAGGACTTGAATGTCCAGGTCATTGCCAACAACATTGCCAATATCAACACGACGGCGTTCAAGCGCGCCCGCGCGGAGTTTACGGACCTCATCTATCAGACCGAGCGTTTGCAAGGGGTATCGAGCCGGGGTCAGAACAATGTGGTTCCACAGGGTGCGCAGCTAGGGCTTGGAGTCCGCACCGCGGCGATTCGTAATCTTAATCTTCAAGGCACCTTGACGAATACGGGAAACCCGCTCGATCTCGCGCTGACGGGGCGCGGATGGTTTCAAATCACAGGTGCGGAGGGCGGCACCCTCTACACGCGGGCGGGTTCCTTCAGCACGAACGCGTCCGGCCAGATCGTGACGCAGGATGGGTTGGTCGTCAGCCCGGCGATGACTGTTCCGGCCAACACCGTGAATGTCAATATCAGCCAGTCAGGCCAAGTGACGGTAACAGTCCCGAACCAAACCGCGCCGCAACAGATCGGCCAGCTCACATTGGCCAATTTCGCGAATGACGCCGGGCTTTTGCCCTTGGGAGGCAATCTATTTTCCCAATCCGAGGCTTCTGGCGCGCCGGTCACGGGAGTTCCGGGTGATCCTGGGTTTGCGACGGTTAGTCAGGGGTATCTCGAAAGCTCCAACGTCGATCCGGTGCAAGAAATCACCAATCTGATTGCGGCGCAACGTGCCTATGAGATGAACTCGAAGGTCATTCAGGCGGCCTCCGACATGGCGAGCACGGTCTCGAAGAACCTGGGGTAATGCCATGCGAGGAATGCGGCTTTCCATGAACATCGCCATAAACCTCGCCATGAACCTCGCAATGAGGCAGGGCCTGCTTGGGCTCCTTGGGCTTGGGCTTGCGACGTGCGGGAGCTCGCTCCTTGCCGCCGAACCCAATATTTTGCCGGTGCCTGCCATCATCATTTATCCGGGCGACGTGATTAAGGACAATAGCCTGGTTGATCGCGATTTCTCCGCCGACTTCCCAACCAGCAAATTGGCCGCGATTGACAGCCGCGCGGCGCTTGCAGGCAAGATCGCTCGGCGGACTTTAATGCCTGGATTTCCAATTCCCGCTAGCGCTGTTGGCGATCCAAAGGCGGTTGCGAATGGCGCCAAGGTCCGGCTCCTATACGAGGACGGCGCTTTGGCGATAACGGCCTATGGCACCGCGCTCCAGGCAGGCAGTGTCGGGGAGATCATTTCTGTCAGGAATCTTGGCAGCGGGTTGACGGTTTCGGGAACCGTGCAAGCGGACGGATCGGTCCGCGTCGGTGGCGGCTGATGGCGCGGATAGGGCTGGTTTTCCTGCTTTGCATGATGAGCTTTGCGGCCGCCGCTTCCGTCCGCATCAAGGACATCACGACGCTTCAAGGTGTACGCGAAAATCAGATTGTAGGATATGGGCTTGTCGTCGGTCTTCAAGGTTCCGGCGACACGCTCGCAAATTCGGTTTTTACGGCGCAGTCGCTGCAATCCATGCTGGACCGGATGGGGGTTAATATTCGTGGCGTAGGCAATGGCAACGTTTTAAGAACCCGCAATGTCGCCGCCGTTCTCGTCACCGCTGACTTACCGGCGTTCATCCAGCCAGGATCGCGGGTCGATGTCACGGTCTCGTCGCTCGGCGACGCCACGTCCTTGCTTGGTGGAACCTTGGTGCTGACCTCGCTTACGGGAGTCGATGGGCAGACCTATGCGATCGCCCAGGGCCAGGTTGCCGTCGCCGGCTTCGCCGTATCCGGCCAAGCTGAGAGTATTACCCAAAACGTGGCTACGGCCGGGCGGATTCCCAATGGCGCCGTGATCGAGCGGGAGGTTCCTGGCCAATTGCGTGATATTGGCTCGCTCGTTTTAATCTTGAAAAATCCTGATTTCACGACCTCGGTGCGTATCGCCGATGCCATCAACGCCTATGCCTGGCGGCGCTATGGGATGCATGTGGCGCATGAAGAAGATCAGCGGTCGATCCTCTTGACGCGGCCCTACCGGATCGGAACGGCGCGGTTCGTTGCGGAACTCGGCGAGCTCTCCGTCGAAGCCGACACGCCCGCGCGAGTCGTCATGGATTCGAGAAGCGGAACCGTCGTCATCGGCCAGGATGTTCAAATTTCCACTGTTGCCGTGACGCAAGGCAATCTCACCGTCCAGATCACCGAAACCCCGCAAGTCTCGCAGCCCAATGCTTTTGCCAAGGGCAGGACCGTGGTGACGCCGAATACCCAGATCGACACGGACCAGCAAGGAGGCCCTATTACGATTGTCAGGGGTACCAATCTCAGCACCTTGATCAATGGCTTGAACAAGATTGGTTTAACTCCTTCCGGGATTATCGCGATCCTTCAAGCGATCAAAACCGCCGGCGCGCTGCACGCCGATCTTGTCGTCCAATGATCTGATGCCAGGGCTTCCGGCAGCCCTGCACAAGCTTGTTCGAGCATTCTCAATTGAACGCGCTTTTACATGATCCCAGAAAGTAGAAGGCTTATGGGAAGAGAGCATGCGGCAAATCGAAATGATCATTCGGCAAAACAAAGATTGTAAGAGCATGAGCGATTCCGCTTGAAGCTGTCATGGTCTCATTGGCGTCCGCTCAAGTGAAATCTTTTAATTTAAGACGAATGGCTCAAAATCAAAGCGTTCGAGCATGTCATTGCCGGAACGTCCGCCGGCTTTCTTAGGGCATGCCAGAAGGGGTACCCGCCGCCATGACTCGTCTCTCAATCTTCTTTAATCCAGCGAGCATCCTTGTGGCGATAGGATTTGTTTGCGCGTCCGTTCCAGGCGGCTGCGTTGAACAAAAGAAGACCGATGCTGTGAAGCTGGCAGAGCCAGCCGGAGCGGCCACCGAGGCGAGACAATTTTGCGCAAACAATTTGGCGATCGCGGGCGACGCCAGGATTGCCTGGCAAACTTCCAAACTGCTCGAGTTAGAGGTTCAAATTAAGCAGCGTCTTGTGGATTTGGAGGCGAGGAAAGCGCAACTTGCAGAATGGCTGCAAAAGCACGACGAGGCCATGAAAAAGGCTACCGACGCCGTCGTTGCGATCTATGTGCATATGAAGCCCGACGCGGCCGCCTCGCAGCTTGCGGAGATGGACGACGCGACCGCAGCCGCGGTGATCGCCAAACTCCCGCCCCGTGTCGCGGGCCCGATTCTCAATGAAATGGAATCGCCGCGTGCCGCGCATTTGACCCATGGCATGCTTGCGCCGGAGACCGCCCCGGACGGAAAAAAATCCTGACATGAGGGCGCTGATATCCATAGCCGCCGTTGCCATTTCGCTGGCGGGATGCGCCGGCGATATAAGGGAGATCGGAAGAGAACCCGTCATGACCCCGGTTGGCACGGGTCTGATCACGGATGTGCAGCCTTCCGCCAGCGCTCTCTTTCTCCCGACTAGGCAGCCCAATCACCAGTCATCGATATGGGATGGAGGACGCGCCGATATTTATAGCGACCAGAGGGCCACGAAGATTGGCGATGTCGTGACCGTGCAAATCGCGATCAACGATAGCGCGAGTTTTGGCAATGCGACGGATAGATCATTAAATTCGGAAGTCAACACAGGCTTCAACTGGACGCTCACGACCGGCAATAAAATGAACCAATTCAACCCGCAACTCACATCCAGCGCTCTTTCTTCGACGCAAGGGCAAGGGACGATTGACCGCTCGGAAAAGATTCAATTAGCGGTCGCCGCCGTCGTGACGGATGTCTTGCCGAATGGCAATTTGATTGTGAGCGGCTCTCAGGAAGTTCGGGTGAATTATGAGTTACGCTTGTTAAACGTCGCCGGAATCGTGCGACCGCTCGATATATCAAAGGCAAATACGATCTCCTACGACAAGATCGCCGAGGCGCGGATCTCCTATGGAGGCCGTGGTAGGATCATGGAAGTCCAGCAGCCGACGCTCCTTCAGCAGATTTACGATCGTCTGAAACCGCTTTAACGAGTTTGGATGGCGCGACGATGATCGACGACGAGGAGCCGCCAGCGACGATTAAGCCCGCATTCCCGCCCGTCCTCGTTTGGGCCGGCGTGATGGGAGCCTTGACGCTTCTTGCCGCGGCGGCGGGGACAGGTCTTGGGCTGATGCTTGGCGGATTCCCAGAGAAGGACAGTCCGGAATCCAATAAGCCTCTAAGCGCGGTCAGCCAAATGAAATATGCCGGCGAAACCAGGCTATGGGAACTGCCGCCGATTATCGCCAATCTCGCTGAACCGAGCGACGCTTGGGTCAGAGTGCAAGCTTCGATTGTGTTTGACGGCAAAGCGGTCCCAAAACCCGATCTCGTCGCCGCGGAGATTGGTGAGGATATCCTTGGTTTCTTGCGGACCTTGTCGGAAGCGCAGATAGGCGGCGCCAGCGGTTTGCAGCATTTGCGGGAAGATTTGAACGAACGCGCCTCCATTCGTTCCGGAGGATTGGTGCGTGAGCTCATCATCCAAACCTTGGTGGTTCAATGAAAAAATCTTTCCTTGTTCTGGCTCTGGTGATGGCCTCCGCGACAACGGCCTTGGCGCAAGTGCCGGACCTCAATTCGCTAATCCCGCAAGGAAGCGGGACGGTGACGAGCCGGATCATTCAAATTGTCGCTTTATTGACGGTATTGTCCGTTGCGCCCGGCCTGCTTGTCATGGTGACGAGTTTCACGCGATTCGCCGTGGCCCTGTCGTTCTTGCGGTCGGGGCTCGGTCTGCAAAGCACGCCAGCCAATTTGATTCTGATAAGCCTGTCTCTGTTTATGACGTTCTATGTCATGGCGCCAACTTTCGAGCAGGCCTGGGACGATGGCGTGAAGCCCCTCATGAACAACAGTATGACGGAGGAGGAAGCTTTTGGCAAAATCGTCGAGCCCTTTCGGGCCTTTATGATGGCGCAGGTGCGCGACAAGGATCTCAAGCTTTTCGAGGAATTGGCAAGGGACAATTTCAAGACAAAGGATCAGACAAAGGACTCGATGAGAGTGCTGATCCCCGCCTTTATGATTTCGGAATTGCGGCGCGGCTTCGAAATCGGGTTTCTTATCATGCTTCCGTTTCTCGTCATTGACATGATCGTGTCCACGCTGACGATGTCGATGGGAATGATGATGTTGCCACCCTCGGTGATCGCGCTGCCAATTAAAATTTTATTCTTCATCCTGATCGACGGCTGGAACCTTTTGATCGGGAGTCTCGTAAGATCTTATGCATAGCCAAATTTTCAATATTGTGTGTGCCAGCATTAAGCATTGCGCAACGATCATCTGATAACAAATACACATGGCAGATTGGATCGGCTATAAGGATCCAAAGGCATTATGCCGTTCTGCCGTACCGGCGAAAACCCGGTATGTCCCCGCAGCTTCAAACAATTTTAGGGACATACAATGTCAGGTCTACTAACGTCCAGTCTTTTAACAAATACGTCCGCGATGACGGCGCTTCAGTCACTGAACCAAACGTCGACGAGTTTGAATCAAACTGAAAACGAAATATCGACCGGTTTGGCCATTGCGAACGCCTCCGATAACCCATCCTATTGGTCGATCGCGACTCAGATGACCTCGAATGTTGGGGCGCTCGGCGCGGTCAGCAGCGCGCTTGGCGAAAGCCAGTCGATGGTCGGGACGATGAGCGCGGCTCTGAATTCCACTATTTCGGTGATGGACGCGATCAAGAACGATCTTGTCACGGCTGCCCAGCCAGGCGCCAATTTGAGCGCGATTCAGACCGACATTACCGCGCAGCAGAACGCGCTGCTCAGCATCGGCCAATCGTCCACTTTCAACGGTCAGAATTTTCTCGAAACAACCGGCGGCAATGTTGACCTCGTTGCCTCCTACAATTCGACAAATGGTGTCAGCTTTCTGACCGTCGACACGACTAATACGCAGCTGTTTGGCACACAGGGCGCGGCGAGCACGGTCGGCATTCTCGGCCAGAAGGGCGCAGCCTACACAAGCGCCTCGGTCCTTACTCTGAGTGTTACCGCGGCGACCGCGGGCGACCTTGCGAACATGCTAACCGATGTCGAGACCGCCATCGGTTCAATCACCACCGCCGCGAGTACCCTCGGCGGGCTGACGACCAACCTTTCGACTCAGGCGAACTATGTCTCCAATTTGAGCGATTCGCTGACCACAGGCGTCGGTTCGCTTGTCGATGCAAATATGAATGAAGCCGCCACCAAGCTTGCCGCTCTGCAAGTCCAGCAGCAGTTGGGCGTACAGGCTCTCAGCATTTCGAATTCGAACACTCAACTGATTCTGAAGCTGTTCGGGCTGTAACAAATGGTCTTCTGAAAACGACCGTGCTCCTGATGGGAGCGCGGTCTTTTTTTGCAATGTCCGGGCAAGCTTGCCGGCTCAGATTGCGCATCCTATGCGGTGGGCATGATTGAGGCGGCGGATGGCGGTACAGGAGCAGATTGAACGTCTCTGGACCAGTCTTCTGAAACTTGGTTCGCGCCGCCTCATTGCACTTGGCGTGATCGGCGTTTCGGTATTCGCCATGACCGGCTTGGCGGGTTATTTTTTGAGCAGGCCAGCCTCTGAGATCTTGTATGCCGGTCTCGACCGGCAGGACGTCGGCAGGATCGCTGGGGCCCTAAAAGAGGCTAATATACCGTTTGACGTAAGCTCCGATGGCGGCACCGTGCTGGTCCGCTATGGAGAGACGGCACGAGCGAGGATGCTGCTTGCGGAGAAGGGCCTGCCGAACAGCCCGAATGCCGGCAATGAGCTCTATGATAAGCTCGGTTCCCTTGGCCTAACGTCTTACATGCAGGAGGTGACCCGCGTCAGGGCGCTCGAGGGCGAGCTGGCGCGTACGATTCAGCTGATGCGTGGCATCAAGGCGGCCCGTGTACACATCGTGTTGGCCGACGAAGGCTCGTTCCGGCGCACGCGGCAGCCGCCGTCGGCTTCCGTCGTGGTTCGAACCGAAACGCAGGACGATCTCGTCGCGGCCAAGGCCATACGCCATTTGGTCGCCGCCGCGGTACCCGGAATGACACCCGCGGAGGTCGCGGTTTTGAGCACCGATGGCGTGCTTCTCGCGGCGGGTGACGATCAAGCCGATGCCGCGCCAGGCGCCATGCTCGCGCTTGAAAAGACTGTTTCACGGGAAATACTCGACAATGTGCGCAAGACGCTCACGCCCTATCTCGGGTTACCCAATTTTCAAATCAGCGTCGCCGCCAGACTGAATACCGACAAAAAGCAAACAAACGAGACAATCTTCAACCCGGATTCTCGCGTCGAACGGTCCGTCCGAGTGGTAAAGCAGAACCAGATTTCGCAAAATTCCTCCAGTTCATCGCCAGCCACCGTGCAACGCAATCTGCCGCAGGAAAATCCCAGCGCGAATGACGGCAAGCAGTCGACCGACGAAAACAAAAAGCAGGAGGAATTGACCAATTACGAACTCTCGTCGAAGACGATATCCACGATAAGCGGCGGTTATGGGATTGATAATCTTTCGGTCGCGGTGCTTGTCAATCGAGCAAGTCTATTCGCTTCGCTTGGCGGCAACCCGGTGCCGGAAGCAGTCGAGCGGCGAATGAGCGAGCTCCAGCAATTGGTCGCCTCCGCCGCTGGGACCCGCAGCGAGCGAGGTGATATTATTAAAGTGGTGGCGGTCGACTTCGTTGATTCTGGGCATGATCTTGAGCCGCAGCCGTCCCTTACCATTGGCGATTTGTTACTGCGTCAAACCGGGACCGTCGTGAATGCCGCAACGATCCTCGTTGTGACGTTGCTGTTAATCTGGTTTGGCTTGCGCCCGGCGACAAAGGCGATTTTGTCCATGCCCGGCAGGCAAGCTGACGCCAGTGCGGAATTGGTGGCGCTTGAAAACCTGGGTGACACTGGGTCCAGCGATGGGGCAACGGAGCGTCGGCCGAATTGGAACACGGCAGAGGACACAAATCTGATCGAGGATTTGACCAGCAGCCCGAGGCATTCGCCGCAACAGCGTCTGGAGCAAATCGTCGAATTCGACGAAGACAAAGCCACCGCCATTTTGAAACAATGGCTGCATCAATGAGGACCCGGATGATGGCTCGCCCGGTGGCACATTATCTGGTCGAATTCGGATCGCCGCCGGTTATGGAAGCCTTGGTGGAGACCAGTCACGGCGCGTCCGGTCAGGACCAGCCGGACGAGCCGGTGGTCGAAGATCCCGAGATTTCGCTTCAAGTAGCGCGCGACATGGGCGTATCAGAAGGGCATGCTGCAGCTCGCGCCGAATACGAAGCACAACTTCTGCAAGAAAAGCTCGCGTTCGATGCGCATCTTGCCGCCGAACGAGATCGGTGGACGCGCGAGGAAAGCGAAAGGATAAGCCAAGATATCAAAGCGATCTTTGTTGAAGTCGAATCGAATATTGCAGAGTACGTTGAGCGTATCCTTGCGCCTTTTGTCGTCGATGCCCTGCGTCGCCGAATGACGGACCTGCTTGCCGAAAATGTTGGTGTCCTGCTGGGCGGCAGTGAACATCTCATCATCGAGATTCATGGCCCGGAGGATCTGCTTGCCATGTTGCGCGAGAAACTGGCCGCCTTCTCAAGCGCGATCGATTATTTGCCGGACGATTCGATCGATGTCCGGATCATTGCCGATCAAACAAAGATAGAATCGCGGATAGGAGCGTGGCTCGAGCGCATAAAATCACTGCCGGAGTAATCAATGGCGGAGCCTGAGCATCATGAGATTTTTATCATCAAGCGTCATAGCAGTCACGAGGAGGAGCATCGCGGCGGTGCCTGGAAAATCGCCTTTGCCGATTTCATGACGGCCATGATGGCGCTGTTTCTCGTTTTGTGGCTGATCAGTTCGACCAGCGATAAGACGAAACACACGGTTGCCCAATATTTCAACCCGGTGAAACTCGTGGACATGACCACCCTAAAAAAGGGGTTCCGCGATCCAAAGGAAACTGAAATGGGATCGGGACCGAATACCAGGGAGTCGCTGGAGGAAGCCGATTCGAGCCGGCGCAACCGCTCGGTGAAGACAAAGGACGATGCAAATTGTCAAGCCGACTTAAAAACAGCCGAACAGACAGAAGCCGCACTTTTCCGGGATCCTTATGCGGTTCTCGCGGAATTAGCGGCAAGTGCGCCTCCTAAAGCCTCGAAATCCTCGTCCGGAGTGGCTGCGGGCGGGGCCCCTTCCGATATACCAGGCAATTTCAGCGATCCTTTCACAACCACACCGCAAGAGCGGGAAAATTTGCCCGAAAGCCTATTGCCTTTGGCGCAGGGCAAGGATGCTCATGGCAAGGAAACCCAAGGCAAGGATGCCAATGAGCATGGAGCAGCGGACGCGCCCAAGGCACAGGAAACCGCCGATAAGGACGATCCTCGACTGGCACCTGAGCCGCCAAGCAAGGTGCAGCCGGAGCAAGGCCCACGCGCGGAGCGCGGCCCGGAAGCGCCGCGTTCGACCGCAGCCGTCAAATTGAGGTCTGACATTGTAGATGCAATCAATAATGGCGCTCATATGCCGGACCTCCCGCACATTGAAGTTCAAGCCACACCTGAAGGCATCCTTATCAGTCTGACCGATGATGCCAACTATTCGATGTTTGCCATTGGCTCCGCCGAACCGCAGACCGCAACCGTTCAAATCATGGAAAAAATAGGCCAGATTCTCAAGGCCGGTTCTAGTTCCATCGTCATCCGCGGACATACAGACGGCCGTCCTTACAAGTCAGCGATTTACGACAATTGGCGGCTCTCGTCGGCACGCGCGCACATGGCGCTTTATATGCTGGCGCGTGGTGGATTGAGCGAGAAGCGTATCGAAAACGTCGAGGGTTATGCTGACCACCATCTAAAGACTCCCAATAATCCGAATGCGTCGGAAAACCGGAGGATCGAAATCTTGCTGCGGAAGGAAAATCCATGATCGGATGGACAAAACCAGCGTTCGGATTGGCGCTTGCGGCGCTTTTTGCCAACCAGACGTTCGGGCTAGAAGGGGCAAGGCTCGAAACGAAGCAGCCATTCGAGATTGTCCGATCGATACAAGCTCTTCAAGATCAAATTGTCCGCGGGAATGCCGGTGCTCGTGCAAAATTGCCGGCACTCATCGAGCTCATTTCAGAGCGCTTGATGGCGGTGGACCAGGAGGTTTGGCGGGATCCGAGAAACGCCCGCGCAGTGGTGATCTACACGCTGAGTGGCGGCCAGGCGCGAGTCATTCGAAAGGTCATCGAGACCGGACACAGTTCAGAGCCGGAGCTCACACTCATGCGTGGTGCGCTCGCCTATGTGGAAGGGCATGAAGCCGAAGCGCAAAAACTTCTTTCCGGAATCGACGCAAAAGCATTATCCCCGGCAGCCGCAGGGCATATCGCCATGATTCAATCAGCTTTGGTTGCGAAAGAGGATCCTGGCAAAGCGATGCGGCTGCTCGATCAGGCTCGCGTTCTGGCACCAGGAACACTGGTGGAAGAGACGGCTTTGCGCCGCGAGCTTGTTCTCGCCGATGAGATCGACGACATCGACAAATTCACATTCTTGTCCAGCGAGTACATTTGGCGTTTTCCGGGTTCGGCCTATTTCGAAAGTTTCCGTCAACGCTTCATGTCTTCGGTTGTCCATTTCGGCCTGACGATTAAGCCAGCCCAATATGCAGCACTCGAAGAATTGTCTGGCCAAATCGATTCAGCTGGCCAGCTCGGGCTTTATTTGCAGATAGCGCAAAGAGGTATCATCGAAGGCAAACCCGGCGTCGTGCGCTTTGCTGCGTCGAAGGCGGTTCGCTTGTCGGTTGATGGCAGTGTCGAGCGGGCGCGGTCGAAACTCTATGAATCGGCGGCGCTTATTTTGACGGATCAATTCGAAAAAGGGGTGAGCGAACTTGACTCGGTCGATGCGTCACGCCTGCCAAAGCAGGACTCCGAACTCAAGGAGGCCGTCACCTCATTGGCCAAGATGATTGGCAATGCTCCGAGTAATCCGCCGGTTGCGCAGGAACCAAATGAACATGGAATCTCTTCAACCTCCGATCTTCCTGCAACCGCATCGGCATCCGCCCTTATCGATCTCGCGCGGCAGAATCTTGCACAGACTGACAAAATGTTGGAGAGGAAGTCACCTTGAACGGCATCGATCGGTTCTTGCCTGCAATCGTCCTTGATGCACGAGTCATGTCCCCGGCGGCAAAAGGGGGTAACGCCGCGGGTGTGCAAGCAGATACAGATGCGGCCGCGGCTTTTGGCGGCCACCTTGAGGATTTGTCGAGACAGGAAGGCAAGGCGAGCGATTCGGTTGCGCTTGCGGGCCACCCCAATCGCACCATCCCGGCCTTCGTCCAACAGAGCTTTTTGCTTGCGACAAAGACGGTGGAGGCAGCCGGGCAAGGCCCATCCGGGCTGGGAACGATCATGCCAGACAGGCGAGCGACAATCGCAAGTCAGCGGGCGAGCGGTAAGACACCGGAGGCCACGAACGCGGCTGCGCGATCAGCCGCCGACTCCGACAGGACGCCGGCCACGGCGACCGGTTCAATGATCGCCGGTCCGAGCCAGAGCGCTCGAAAGGATACTCTCGCGAGGGGAATGCTGGCGCCAGTCGGGGATGTATCCATCGCGGATGACAAGAGCCCGCCCCCTGGCCAGCGTCCGGCGAGCAACATCATCCGGGACGCTCACAATCGCGCTGTTGCCGGTAATGTGGAGGTTGTCATGCCTTCGCCGCTTGCGCCGGGCTATCCCTTGCTGAGCGCTTTTCCGGCCACCGGCCAAGCAAAGGGAGACGCTTCCAATGGACCGGCGGCCTCACAGGATTCATCGCTTGCCGGAGCAGCGAGTGTTTTGGGCGCATTAGGAGAAAAGGGTTCGTTGGAGGCGCCCCCTGCTATACCCCATGATTCGCATGCCGCCTGGACGCCGCCGCTCGCACCCATTTCGACTTCGCAAGATAAACCAGTCACCCCATACATTGCCGAGCCCTATGCAAGCCTGACGGCAGATCCCCTAGGCGGCCAAAGTCCGGATTTTGCTGCTGCGTCGCCGGCCCGGATCTCAATTGTCGATCAACAGACCCATTTCGCGCCGGTCAAAGGTCTTTCATCAGCCCAGCAATTGGCAAACCCGAGTGCGGGTTTCGTTCCCGTCTGGGGGGCCCGGGATACCCGTGGTCTTGCTTCTTCAGGAATAGTTGTGTCGGTCACTGGAGAAAGCACCATTGCTAGCGCGGTTAAGCAAGCGAGCGCCGAACCCCGGGCGAGTCATACCGCAGATCCCAATGGCGGCTCCGGTCCGGAGGCTGCTGCTTCGGCCCCGGTAAAGATCGCAAGAGCCGGTCAACAAAGCTCCTCCGCGCCAGCCAAGGGTATTTCGCCAGCCCAGCAATTGGCGAACCTGAGGGCAGGTTTCGTTCCCGTCCGGGGGGCCAGGGATACCCGTGGTCTTGCTTCTCCGAGGCTAGCTACGCTGGTCACCGGAGAAAGCACCCTTGATAGTGCGGCTACACAAGAGATTGCCGAACCCCAAACGAGTCCTACGGCGGACCCCAATGGCGGCCACGGTCTGAAGGCCGCTGCCTCGGCCCCGGTAAAGATCGCAAGAGCCGTTCAACAGAGCTTCCTCGCGCCGCCCAACGGACTTTTGCCCGCCGAGCAGATCGGCGAATGGGTTACCGCTGGAATTAGTTCGAACATGCTCGCTGCCGGTGCGGCAACTGTTCAAGCGGTCCCTGCGGCCGGTGCGTCTGGCGCGGCCGGTTCCCTTCACTCCATATCCCGGGTCCAAACCATGCAAGTTCAACTCGATCCCGAGAGTTTGGGCAAGGTTACCGTCAGCATGCGGATTGCGGGGTCGCGGCTCGATCTTCGTGTTGAGACCGAACGTCCCGAAACAATGCAGCTGATCGGAGACGAAAAGGATTTGCTTGCCGGTAAGCTTCAAGCCGCCGGTTACTCCCTCGAGACACTTATCATCCAGCCGGTGGCGCCGCCGTCGCCGCATCAGCAGATGGGTGTGAATACGCCATCCAACGGACCAGACCAATCTGCCGGCCAATCCACCGGCCAAGCCAATGGAGGGCCAAGCACCCATGACCATTCTTCGACGCACGACGACCGCCAGCGGTCCCGCCCGGTATTGGCGGATGAAACACAGGATGGTGCTGGCGTTCGTCTTGCCGGCGGCGATCTTTATTTATGACAGGCAAAGCCTTGCCCGTGCCGTGGAAACCAATGTCTGCGAGCGGGAGATGACCGAGGCAGCGAAACGATATGATGTTCCACTGGCCGTGCTTTATGCGGTCGGCATGACGGAAACCGGAAATCGAGGGTCGTTGCAGCCCCTCGCTCTCAACCTCCAGGGGCCGTCTTTTTTTGCCGCCAATTTGCGCGATGCTCTGCGCCGTTTCGAAGAGGCGCGCAAAAGCGGTGTGAAGCTCATCGATATCGGCTGCATGCAAATCAATCATCACTACCATTCAAGCCAGTTCCACTCCCTTGAGGCCATGTTCGACCCCCACGAAAATGTCGACTATGCGGCGCGGTTTCTCAAGGCGTTGCGGGCCAGGGAAGGCAGCTGGACCTTGGCAGCTGCGCGATATCACGCGGGGCCAGCCAACGATCCGGCCCAAAAGCAATATGTCTGCAAGGTGATCACCAACATGGTGGCGAGCGGTTTTGGGGCCTGGACCGCGAATGCACGCGCCTTCTGCAATGATTCAGAACGGTGACTTTGCGGCTCCCACAAGCGAGTAATCTCACTGTTTACAATCTAAACGCGAAAAAAACAACTTATACGGTAATTATCGTTTGACATTTAACTTTAAGTTGTTAATTTTTAATGAAAGAAGGTGAGATTCGCCGGAGATTTCAATGTTAGTGATAGTTGACGAACGTGAAATTGTGACATCTGGTTACACATGCCGTTTTGGTAGCGAAGGTGTTTCTTCCACTGGATTTTGCCCGTTGGAATTTCAGGAATGGGTGGCGACGGTCGCTGACGCCGACCTCTTTGCCGTTGAAGCATTTCTCCTCGGAGACTGCCGGGACCGGCAGCTTTATCCCAAAATGATCAAGGATCGCACCCGCGCTCCGGTCATTGCTATGAACGAAACGCCGTCGCTTGAGCAGACTCTGGATCTGTTCGCGGCGGGTGTCGATGACGTCGTTCGCAAACCGATCCATGTTCGCGAAATACTGGCCCGGGTAGGGGCCATCAGGCGTCGGCACGAGAAAGAACGCGACTCCGCAGAGGTTGGCGAATTGCGGGTCTTTTTTGATGGCAGGGATCCCCAACTCAAGGGCGTTCCTTTGCCTTTGCCGCGGCGGGAGCGCAGGATCCTTGAATATCTGGTCAATAACCGGGGCCGGCGTGTCAGCAAGGCTCAAATCTTCAATTCCATCTACGGAATTTTTGACGAAAATGTCGAAGAGAACGTGGTTGAAAGCCACATCAGCAAACTGCGCAAAAAATTGCGCCGCCAACTCGGTTATGACCCCATTAATTCGGTTCGTTACTTAGGCTATCGTTTGGATGAATCTATTGGCGGGGACTAAGCCGGGATGCCGCCGGCGCGCGAGAGCAATTAGCCGCATAAGGCACTGCGGCCAACGCCCCAAGGTGACCAGCAAGAGAAACCAGTATGTGACCTTCGTGCCGTTCAAAGGGCCGTTTTTTCCTTGGCCTTGCTAGATAAGATAATCTGAAGTTTAAGAGTGAGGCCGTTGGCAGCGAAACTTAAGGCAGTCCAGCTGTTGAGCGCTTTTCGTTCAACAAAGCTTGCGTGATCGAAACTAAAATTGCTGAACGACGAGAATTGCGGAAGCCTCGGACCCGGCCTAACTCCATCTCGTGTCATAACCGGCGGCGCGCCAGAGCATCGACCAAAAAGTCTACAGATTATTTGGTCAAACTCATGTGACAAAACAAAGAATGAAAGTGTGACCGTCAGCGATACGTAATGAAGTGCTCAAGGTCTAGCCAGATAGGCCGTCACCATGTCTCGCGGTTTCGAGCAATCGCAGAGCCCCGTACTTGACTCTTACCTGTAGCCTGCCGTCGCCCGTGGCATCACTGCATCCAAATCCCCCATTGCCCACCTCTTTGCGGAGCAGCTACGCCGCCATTGTACAATCTTATGTCGGCAAACGGCGACTGTCATCGTTTTGCAAAATTTCAAAGAAACGTCATATTAGGGAGAAGCGTTCGAATCAGATTTAGGAGGAACCCAAGATGCGGGGCGAGGTAAAAGCGCCTGGCGATAGGCTGAAGCCATACGATCTGCAGCGCCGCTGCGCGGCGGTGATCGCTAGCTTGGCTTGGTCTGGCTTGGGAATGCAGCTCTATTTCGACGTTCAAGAGGCGCTGATCAAGAACCAGCCGGTCTCCCGGCATATTATCGATTTCTTCAGCTTCTTCACGATCGAGACCAATATTCTCATCGCGCTCGTTCTCACGATTTATTGCACACAGCCGCAAGCGGAACGATTTCTGACCGGGATAAGCTTCGTCTCGGCTCTTGTTGTCTATATCATCGTTGTTGGCGCGGTCTATGAGCTGTTGTTGCGGCATTTATGGCACCCGCGTGGAATGCAGCTCTTGGCCGACATTGTGCTGCATGACGCCGTGCCCCTCCTTTACTCTTTGTATTGGCTGATTTTTATCTCCAAGGGCAGCTTGCGATGGTCCGATTCTGCCATATGGTGCCTCTATCCGATCCTTTTTTTCCTTTATAGCATGTTTCGTGGTGTAACCTTTGGCATCTATCCCTATCCTTTCATTAACGCCGCCCAGCTCGGTTTTGAACGAGTCTTTGAGAATGCGTTGATATTGCTTGCCGTTTTTTACGGACTCGGGGCTGGTTTGACCGTCCTCGATCATGCGCTTGGCTCTGACAACCGTGGGCGAAGCGGGCTTGGCAGGGCTGCCGAACTCTGACAAATAGGGCCACGGTTCAACTCAGGCTACGAGGAGTTGCAATGACCGGGGGACAACGCCGTCTGCCGGAAAAGCATCCTCTTGGCCGGCCTCACCCGTGTACAGTCGCGGCTGCCTAACCTTGCCGCGTGGAATGATTTCAACTCAATGAGACCTCATGACAAAAAAGCTTTTGTTCTTATTGGACACCGATCCGGCGCCGAGCGTCTTTGACACGGTCGTCGGCTATGACGGCGGCGCCGATCATGTCATCGGCTATGGCGGCGTGACGCCGGAAAGCGTCGCTTGGCTTGTCGACGGAACGATCTACACGCGGGGCCCCAAGGAAAAGCAGTATACCGCGATCTTCGTCGGAGGCGGCAGCATGATCGCCGGCGAGGCCTTGTTCAAGGAGGTCAAGAAGCGCTTTTTTGCGAATTTCCGTGTGTCCGTGATGTTGGACAGCAATGGCTCCAACACTACCGCGGCGGCCGGTGTCGCGCTGCTGGCCAAGGCAAAGCCACTAGCCGGCAAGAAGGCGATCGTACTCGCCGGCACCGGTCCGGTCGGCATGCGCGCGGCGGCGATGCTGCATATCGAGGGCGCCGAGGTCGCTATCACCTCGCGCTCGAAACAGCGCGCGGAAACGGCGAGCAAGGCCATCAACGATCGTTTCGGCTTTGCTCCGGCACCCATCGAGGCTGTCGACAATGTAGCCCGCGCCGCTGCGGTTAAAGGTGCGCAAATCGTGTTCGCCGCAGGCGCCATCGGCATCCCATTGCTCGATGAAAAGGACTGGCAGCACGATCCGGCGATCGAACTGATTGCCGACTGCAACGCGCAGCCGCCACTCGGCATCGGCGGCGTCGAGGCGATCGACAAGGCAAAGGAGCGGCACGGCAAAATCGCAATCGGCGCTCTGGGCTTGGGGGGCCTGAAATTGAAACTGCATCGCGCCTGTATTGGGCAGCTTTTCGAAAGCTCCGATCATGTGTTCGATGCCGAGAATATCTATGCACAAGCCAAAGCCCTGGCTTGACTTTCGAGGACGACGACACCCATGACCGCGAAGAGTTCCATTCAAACCTTTCTCGATGATCTTGCCAGCGAACGTCCGACGCCCGGCGGCGGTGGCGCGGCGGCGGTGTCTGGCGCCATCGGCGCGGCGCTTGTTTCCATGGTGGCCAATCTCACCATCGGCAAAAAGAACTATGAAGCGGTCTGGGAAGACCTCGAGGCGCTGAATGCCAAGGCGGAGGCATTGCGCACCGATCTGATCGGCGCGATCGACGAGGACGTCGTGGCGTTCAATTCCGTGATGGGCGCCTATGGACTGCCGCGCGCGACCGACGAAGAAAAAGCCAAACGCACGGCGGCAATTCAAGCGGCCTTGAAGGATGCGACGCTCGCACCCTTGCGCGCCGTCAAAGCTTGTTTTGAGGTCATCCGCCTGTCCGCCGTCGTTGCGGAAAAGGGGAATCTCAATGTCATCAGCGACGCCGGAGTCGCTGTGCTTGCGGCCAATGCCGGGCTGCGCAGCGCGGCGCTGAACGTGCTGATCAACGCCAAGGCGATCAAGGATCGCGATTTCGCCGAGGCGCATATCGCTGAAGTCAATGCACTGCTCGCGCAGGCGGCGGAGACGACGGACTCCGTTTATCAGACGGTCAGAACCAAGATCGGCTCGTAGATTCGTGGTATCGTGGCGTAAACGGGTTTCCGCGCTGTCGGAAAAACATGGACGCCGATATGTTCGCCCGGTACTTCCAGGGGCGCGCTCATATCGTGCAAGCGACGGATTTCATTGAGTTTTATCTGCATAATTGGTGCAGGCCTTAAGGATAAGATCATGCGACAAAACTAAAGAGATAGACACCCCATGCGCGCGTCCTTTTGAAACGATCATGGGTTTAGCCGTCAAAATGGGAGAGCCGGTTATAGAGGCAGCGTTCGTTCGATCATGTCCAAAGTTCATTCAGACAAAGAAGCCGTATTGATCGATGGCAAGCGCGTCGCGGCGCGGGCGCTTGCCCATGTGGCGGAAACGACCCGCGCGCTCGCCGCGCAAGGACTTACGCCCGGTCTCGCAGTTCTCCTCGCCGGCGAAGATCCGGCAAGTCAAGTCTATGTTAAATCCAAGGGCAAGGCCGCGCATGACTGCGGATTTCACTCGATCCAGCATGACCTTCCCGCGACAGTGAGCGAAGCGGATTTGCTGGCCCTGATCAAGCACCTCAATGCGGATTCCGACATCCACGGAATCCTTTTGCAATTGCCATTACCGAATCGGCTTGATCCGAGCCGCGTCATCGAAGCCATTTCGCCGGGCAAGGATGTCGATGGCCTGCACCCGTTCAATGCCGGGCTGCTCGCGAGCGGTGATATGACGCGCGCGCTCGTGCCTTGCACCCCGGCCGGCAGCATGGTGCTGCTCGACGCGGCCGCCGCGGCGCTAGGCGTCAATCTTTCGGGCGCCGAAGCCGTCGTCGTCGGCCGCTCCAATCAGGTCGGTAAGCCTATCGCCCAATTGCTGCTCGGCCGCAATGCGACGGTAACGATTGCCCATTCGCGCAGCCGCGATCTGCCGGCGATCGTCGCGAGAGCCGATGTGGTTGTGGCCGCCGTCGGCCAGCCAGAGATGATTCGCGGTGCCTGGATCAAGCCCGGCGCGATCGTTATCGACGTCGGCATCAACCGGGTAGCTGGGGAAGGCCGGGACGCGGCCGGGCGGCCGAAAACGAAACTTGTCGGCGATGTCGCCTTCGCCGAGGCGATCGAGGTTGCCGGCGCGATTACTCCAGTGCCCGGCGGTGTCGGACCGATGACCATTGCAATGCTGATGGAAAATACGCTTCGCGCAGCGCTTTTGAGCTCGGGGCGAAACCCGGTTTTCTAGATCGCGATGAATATGGATTGACCCAATCCGAAATCGTGAACGTGATCGATTCTTAGAGTTTAGAGCGGGATGCGGGCGGAAAACCGGTATCCACTGTTCCTCATTCCGCTCTTTCGT
>Ga0181535_10001487_pt1 | contig 30521 bp, 21 predicted proteins | sample PEATcosm2014_Bin_44_FD_119774 | JGI IMG/M metagenome (GOLD analysis project Ga0181535, IMG submission 119774) | Peatland microbial communities from MTU Mesocosm Facility, Houghton, MI, USA - PEATcosm2014_Bin17_30_metaG | ecosystem: Environmental > Terrestrial > Soil > Wetlands > Peat | place... | reverse complement strand
TCTGAAATGTCGATCACCAGAATGGCCAGGAAATCCAGGCTTCACAAGGAGTCGTGCGCGTATCCCGCCTTCTCCGCCAGATTGGACACCATATGTTCGATATTGCTGCGCTATCCCTCTCGGCGATCGCTTGGCCCCACGCCCAGCCCCGCATTCTCGGGCCGCTTGCCGTCCTGGCGGTCCCGTTCGTTGTTACGATTTGAATTCTCACGCCTGTGCTCCCGCAGCGCCAGGCGCCGACCGCGGGCGAACGAACGTGTTCGCAGGCTATCCGACGAGTGATCAAGACAGAGCCGTCGCGCGTTCGGGGCGGCGCAGCAGGGTGAAAGCGCGCTGCTCGCTGATTACGACGCCACCAAACTTGCGCTCGGCAGTAGACGACAGCATTCCGTGCGGCAAAGCCAAGCCTGTCGTCTTCGACGACGACGGCTCGAGCGACGAGGACTTGGCCAGTGGACGCCAAAGGGTCGCCACTGTGTTTGGCGCGGACGCGACCACGGGCGCTCACGGCGCCAAGAATCGCGAGAAGGTTCGAAGCGAGTTGTCGCCGCTTGGCGCGCCTCACGGGTCGTCGCGCGCGCGCGGTTCGTTCGCGCCTTTGTCGGTGAAGGCCTTGCAGACTCAACATTAAATTAGTTGCGGCCGCTTTCGGAAGCGCAGACGATCGCTTCAGGTTTGGAGCGAAAGTCGATCGTGATTCACGATTAGAATTAGGCGGCGCACTTCCGTTCGCGCGCGAAGCAGAACGCGGCTGGCGAGTTCGGCGTTACTTTGAGATTGTTATTGCGACTGACCGCGCTCGGTGACGAGCAGCCGCTGCATTTTCGCGCGCCGCGTCTGAGCATCGACGCAGCTCGCCCACAACCTTTGTCGACATCTCGCCCGCCTCGGATTCCGGGGCTGGTCTACGATGGAGGAATACATGAAGTTCAGCCTGATAGCGATCTTGGCGATCCTGTCGTCCTCAAGCGCTTACGCTTGGGGGTCGTCGCATTCGACGCCTCCACCGACTGAGTCCGCTCAGTATGTGCTGCCAGGTCCGCCGACGGTTCTCGCCTCGCCTGGCGTTCACCGGAGCGGCAACGAGTGCGCGCCCGACCAGGCCGAAGCGGTCTGGAGTGGAGGAGGGCAGCTCGGTTACGTGTGCGTTCGCCCCGGTAACTGACGCAATAGCGCGACGCCGCTAATCGCCGGGCGGCTGTGACGCGGTCCGGGCTTGGTGAGGCTTTCCGTTCGTTCGGTCACGATTGACTCGCGCCGCCGCCTTCAAGGCCGGCGCGAGTCGCATAGCGAACGTTTGCTGGAGACGTCGACGGCGACTTTCTCTAGATTTTGGCTGATCCCGCGCCGGCGCGCGGAACGCCCTCTCCGCAGCGATCGCCTTCCTGGGTCGCTTGCCAGAACGCGCGCGGACCCGGCTCCGAAGTCGGTTGCGGCGCGTGGAGCAGGCAAAGGCCGGCTCGCGCCCACCACGACGCCGGCATGTCGCTGCGCGAGAAGGGTTCAAGGCCGCCTTCCGGCCGACGCCAGAACCGGCAGTCGCCGCAGCGCGCGCCGACCGGGTTGATCGTCACTACGCCTTCGCCGCACCATTGCCACCTGTGAACCTGTGGCCAGTGCGCGACCGTTTCCGAGGTTAGAGACGTGTACGGCGCGTGGGCGCTGCAAAGACCTTCGTTTTCTCTCAGTTGTCGCCAATGGGCGCATGCGGCGCAATTGGCAGGGCGAGCGGGTTCTTGAGTCAACGGACGTTCCTCCCAGCTTTGCTCTATTGAGACGCCGCCGTGTCCTCCGTGACGGACCAGCCGCCGCCGAGCGCGAGCAACAGCGCGACACTGGCCTCGAGTTCGCGCGTGTGCAAGGCGATGGTCGCCCGCTGGGCGTCGAGCGCCGCGCTTTGGGCGGTCACGACGTCGAGAAAGGAAGCCGCGCCGTCGACGTAGAGCGTCATCGACGCTTTGGCGGCTTCGCCCGCCGCCGTCGCCGCGGTCGCCGTCTGTCGCGCTTCCTGCGCGAGCCAGCGGAGCGTCGAGAGGCTGTCCTCGACCTCCTTGACCGCCCGCAGCACCGAGGAACGGTAGTTCGCCGTCGCCACGTTCACTCTCGCTTTGGCCTCGTCGAGTTGTGCGCTACGCAGGCCGGCGTCGAACAACGGCAGGCTGACCGACGGGCCAACCGTATACATGCTGTTGGTCAGGCTCAGCAGGTTCAGTCCAGTGTCTTGCGTGCCGCCCTGCAGCCCAATGGTGAAGCGCGGGTAGAGCGCGGCGGTGGCGACGCCGACGTCGGCGCTGGCGACGGCGACGAGCCGCTCGTTCAGCGCGACGTCAGGCCGCCGACGCAAAACGTCGCCGGGCACAGTGCGCGGCCGCGTCGGCGTCGCGAGCGGATGGGGATCGTTGGCCAGCTTGAAATTCGCCGCCGCGTCGCCGACCAGCGCCGCGATTGCGTCCTCCAGCTTGCCGCGCCGCAGCTCGAGATCCGACTGTTGCGCCTCGAGTCCGCTGAGCTGCGTCTGAGCGCGCTCGACGTCCACCGGCGAAGCGACCTTCGCCGCGAGCCGCGACTTCGTCAATTCGAGGGCCGAACGGTAGATGGAGACTGTGTCGGCGAGCAGTTTCCGCTCCTGGTCGAGGCCGCGCAGATCGACATAGTCGCGCGCGAGCTCCGCATGCAGCTCGAGCCGCGCGTCGGCGAGGGCGTCGGCGCTCGCCTCAGCGCTGGCGTTCGCGGCCTTGAGGATGTCGCGCACCCGACCCCAGACGTCGAGTTCGTAGACGCTCTGCGCCGCGAGCTGGTTGGCGCCGTAGTAATTTGGCTGCGTGCTCGACCGCAGCGGGCGATCGTCCGACTGCTTGTTCTCGCTCAGTCCTGCGCCAGCGTCGATTTCGGGATAGAGGACGGCCGTCGCCTCCACGACGCGCGCGCGCGAGGCGTCGTAGGCCGCCAGCGCCGCCGCCAAGTCGGGGTTTGCGGCGTCGACTTGCGCCTCGAGTTCGTCGAGCCGGCGATCGCGAAACGAGCGCCACCAGGTTTGGTCGCCATCGAGCGCCGCGCCGCCTGGGGTCTCATTTTTGTAAGTCGTCGGTAAGGCGACGGAAGGCGTCTGGTAAGGCGGCGTAAGATCGCATCCGCCGAGCGTCAGAGCGCCCGTCAGCGCGGCCCAGACGGCGGGCTTCATTTCGACGGGCCTCGGTCCAGCGAGGAATCCACGGCGGCCGCGCGCACCTGGCCGCCGCCCGGCAAGGCCGCTTCCGAGTCGTTCTTCCCGGGCACAACCCGGACGAGTTCGCCTTCGGCGAGCGAGTCGGGCGGATTGGCGATTACGCGCGCCTTGGGATCGAGACCGCCAGAAATCTCTAGGTCGTTGCCGAAATCGCGGGAAATCTGCACGTTCTTCAGCGCCACGCGATCGTCTGGGCCGACGACGGCCACCGAGGCGCCGTCCTCGCGGAACAGCAGCGCGTTGGCCGGCAGCGTCATAGCGTTCGTGTCGCCGGCGATCTCGAATTGGACGCGGGTGAAGGCGCCGGGCGATAGCTCCCCCTTGGGATTGTCGGCGATGAGCTCGACCAGCAGGGTGCGCGACTTTTTGTCGATGGCGTGGGACGTCGCGTCGATCTTCGCTTCGAACTTGCGATTGGGATATTCGGGCAGTTCGAATGTCGCTTTCACGCCTTGCTTCATCTCGGCGGCGTAGGGTTGCGGCGCGCGCACGTAGATGCGCATCTTGTGGATGTCGGCGACGCTGAACAGGGGTGTGGGAGAACCGCCGTCCCTCACCAGCGAGCCGACGTCGACATTGCGGGCGGTGACCACGCCGTCGAACGGCGCGACGATGTTGGAAAACGCCTTCAGCGCCTTCAGCCGATCGACGTTGGCCTGCTCCGCGCTGAGCTCGGCGGTCTTGGCGCTGAGATCGCTGTGCTTCTCGTCGGCCGCCTGCTGCGACACTGCCGACGAGGCGCGCAGCTCCTCCCAGCGACCGGCCGTCACCTTCGCCAGCTGCAGGTTGGCGTTCGCCTTCTCCAATTCGCCCTGCGCCGCGGAGATGCGATCGTCGAGCTCCGGCGTGTCGATCACGGCCAGGACGTCTCCCTTGTGCACTTGCGCGCCGATGTCGGCCCGCCACTCGCTGACGTAGCCACTGACCTGGCCGTGGATCGACGCATCGAAATAGGCTTCGACGTCGCCCGGCAGCACGACTTCGCGAGTCCCGGTCTCGCGCCCCGGCGAGATGAGCGAAACCGCTGGAACCGCTTGTTGCCGCGTCCAATGCGCAAGCCGACTCTCGTCGCCGCGTCGTTGCACGACGCCGTAGACGGCGACCGCCGCGGCGACAACGGCGAGGATGAGCAGGCCGCGCCCCACCTTGAGTGGCGCGGGGCGCACCGGTTCGTATGGACGAGGCTCGTTTACGGCTTCGCTCATGGAGAGGTCGCCTCGATGTGTCGCGTCGCGTCTGGCGCGCTCGCGGTGTGGGGCCGCCGTTCGTGCACCAGACGGAACACGGCCGGCACGAAGAACAGCGTCGCGACGGTCGAACAGATGAGGCCGCCGATCACGGCGCGTCCGAGCGGCGCGTTCTGCTCGGCGCTGAGCGCCATCGGGGCCATGCCGATGATCATCGCCAGCGCCGTCATCAGCACCGGCCGAAATCGCGTGAATCCCGCATCGAGCGCCGCAGCGGCGGCGTCCAGCCCGTCGGCGAGCCGCTCGCGCGCGAAGCTGACGACGAGAATGCTGTTGGCGGTGGCGACGCCCATGCACATGATGGCGCCGGTGAGGGCGGGGACCGATAGGGTTGTGCGCGTGGCGAACAACATCCAGACGATGCCAGCGAGCGCAGTGGGCAGAGCGCTGACGATCACGAACGGATCGAGCCATGATTGAAAATTGACGACGATCAGCAGGTAGATCAGCACGACGGCAAGCCCAATGCCAATGAACAGCTGCTGGTAGGCGGTCGCCATGGTTTCGGTCTGTCCGCGTAGCGAGATGCGCGATCCAGGCGGAGCGTCATGCGCGGTGTCGGCGAGGATCTGACGGATGTCGTCGGACACGGCGCCGAGGTCGCGTCCGCTGTTGGCCGCGAAGATGTCGACCACCGGCTGGACGGCGTAGTGCGACACGACCGCCGGAGTGGCGCTACGCGACAGCGTCGCAACGCCGCCGAGAATCTGCGAGGCGTCCTCTTTCGAGGTCGGCACGTTTTCCAGCGAACTGACCGAGTCCAGCCAGTACTGCGGAGTCTGAGCGACGATCGGATACGCGACGCCGTTCTTGGGATTGATCCAGAACGTCGGCGCCAGCTTGAAGCTGCCGGACAGGCTGTTCTGCAAGCTGTGGGCGATGTCGCCCTCGGTCAGTCCGACCTGCGCCGCTCGAACGCGGTCGACTGAGACGTTCAAGGTCGGATTATTATAGGCCTGCTGAATGCGCGCGTCGGCGATGCCGGTCACGCGCGTGATCTTGCGCAGAAGTTCGACCGCGTAGGCGTGGTCCTTCGTCTGGTCGGGGCCCGAAACCTGAACGTCGATCGGCGCAGGCAACCCGAAGTTGAGGATCTGGGAAACGATGTCGGCCGGCAGAAACGCGAAGTCCGATCCGGGGAATTCGCTCGGCAGCCGCTGGCGCAGGTCGCGGACGTAGCCGTCGGCCTCTTCCTCGAAGCCGCGCTGAATGGTGATGCTGATGTCGGCGTCGGCGGGGCCGACGGTGCCGGAGTTGTTGTAGGCCGAGTTGATGCCGCTGACGGGAAGGCCGATGTTGTCGACGACCGGCCCGAGCGCCTGTGGCGGGATGATCTTGCGAATGGTCTCCTCGACCTGATCGCAGAGCTGGGCGGTGTCTTCGATGCGGGTTCCGGTCGGAGCGCGGAAATGCAATTTTAGCTGAGTGCCGGCGACCGGGGGAAAGAAGTTGCGACCGAGCATCGGCGCCATCGCAAACGAGGCGGCGACCGCCACGAGGAAACCGGCGACAAAGATGAAGCGGCCGGACAACGCCGTCGCCAGCAGCCGGACATAGAACGCACGCGTCTGATCGAACCTCCTCTCGAAGCCGCGTTGGAAAAGGACGAATGGGTTGCGTGTCGGCTCCTCTTCGCCGTGCTGGTTGTGGAGCTTCTGATGGACAAGCAGGTAGCGCGCCATCGTGCTGACCAGCGTGCGCGAAAGAATGTAAGATGCGATCAGCGCGAACATGACCGCTTCGGCCATCGGCCGGAAGAGGTAGCCGGCGACGCCGCCGAGGGTGAACATTGGCACGAACACGACGCAAATGCACAATAGCGAGACAGTCGCGGGCAGCACGATCTGGCGCGCGCCGTCCATAATCGCGCTCTCGATGTCCTTTTTCTGCTCGAGGTGCCAGTTGATGTTTTCCACCGTGACCGTCGCGTCGTCGACAAGGATTCCAACCGCGAGCGCCAACCCACCGAGTGTCATCACATTTATGGTCTCGCCAAGCGCCGACAATGTTGCGATCGAGGCGAGGATCGCCAACGGAATCGAAATCGTAATGATCAGCGTCGAGCGCCAACTGCCAAGAAAGATGAGGATCATCAGGCCGGTGAGCGCCGCGGCGACGACGCCTTCGAACGCGACCGAATTCACGGCGGCGGTGACGTAGGTCGACTGATCGTTGATCGCATCGAGATGCAGACTGGCGGGCAAAGTCTCGCGCAGTTTGGGCAACAGCGCCTTCACGCCGTTGATGACGTCGAGCGTCGAGGCCGAGCCTGACTTCAGGATCGTCATCAGCACGGCGTTGTCGCCGTTGACGCGAACCATGTTGATCTGCGGCGGCGCTCCGTCGTGGGCGTCGGCGACGTCGCGCAGGAACACCGTCGCGCCGTCGACAACGCGGATCGGCATATCGTTGAGCTTGGCGATGCGATTCGGGGAGCCGTTGACGTTGACGACATATTCGTACTGTCCGACCTTCTCCGTGCCGATCGGGGTGACGATGTTCTGCTGGCCGAGCGTGGCGACGACGTCCTGGGCCGAAAGCCCGTAAGCCTGGAGCTTATTTTGGTCGAGATCCACCTGCACCTGACGAATCTTGCCGCCGTAGGGAGAGGGAATCGACGATCCGGCCACTGTGGCGAGCGCCGGGCGGATGAAGTTCTGCCCTTCGTCGGCCAATTGTGCTTGCGACAGCCCTTCGCTCGACAGCGCCAACTGAATGACCGGCACGCTCGACGCGTTGAAGCTGAGAACGAACGGCGGCGTGATGCCGGGCGGCAAGTACTTCAGCACAGTCTGTGAGGCGGCCGTCACTTGAGCGAGCGCGGCGTTGATGTTGACCTTCGGCTGGAAGAAGACCTTGACCACGCCGTAGCGCGGCATCGACTGCGATTCGATGTGCTCGATGTCGTTGACTTGGGTGCTGAGCGTCCGTTCGTAATAGTAGATTACACGCTTCGACATGTCGTCGGCGGGCAGGCCGTCATAGGTCCAAACGACCGCGACGACGGGAATGCCGATGTTGGGAAAGATGTCGGTCGGCGTTTTGACCCAGGCCGATACGCCAAATATGACGATCAGTATCGCCATAACGACAAAAGTATACGGCCTGGTCAGTGCTATTCGAACGATTGCGAGCATACAGCTGTTCGTCTGCGACGTTCGACGGAAGAACGCTCTGCCAAGGATCTCAGCCGCCGCGGGTCTAGTCGGCCGCCGTTGTCATACCGTCGGCGCGGGCCTCGGAACACTAAGGAATACTTAATTCACGAATCGCGCAGAAACGGCGCCGCGCGGATCCGCACGTCATTCGGCGCGCCGCGGCGGAGCGGCTTTGGCGACGGGCCTCAACTCGAACCGCGCGCCGGGATGGTTGTCTTCGACGACGAATTCGAATCCGTGCAGATTGGCGATGGTCTGCGCAATGCTGAGGCCGAGCCCGTTGCCGGCCTCATTCGCGCCGTTGCGGACGCGATAGAACCGGCGGAAGATCTTCTCGCGTTCCTGCAGGGGGACGCCGCAACCGGTGTCGCTGACGCGAACGAGGGGCTGGCCGTTGTCGGTCCGCGCCTCCAGGCGAACCTCGCCGCCGGCAGGCGTGAATTTGATCGCGTTGTCGACGAGGTTCGATATCGCCTCGCGCATCAGGTTCTCGTCGCCGCGCATCGGCGTCGGCGCGGCGGCGTCCACGCTCATGACGATCGCCTTGGATCGTGCGACCGGGTCGTAGAAATCAAAAAGCTGGCCGCACAGCGCGGCCAGATCGAAGTCGGCGAAACTCTTCTTTCGCGCGCCGGTTTCGATCGCCGAGATGCGCAGAAGCGCCTCGATGGTCACCGCCGCCCGATCGAGTTGCGCGATCGCCCCCGACAACTTGGCCGCCATCGGGTCGTCCTCGGGCCACTCCTCCAGCGCGCGCTCGATTTTGGCCCGAGCGGCCATCAGCGGAGCGCGCAGGTCGTGCGCGATATTGTCGCCGACGCTCTTGAGCTGATCGAGCAGTCGCGCGATTTCATCGAGCATGACGTTCACGTCGCCCGCCACGCTGTCGATTTCATCGCCGCTGCGATCGATCGGCAGACGGGTTGCGAACTGCCCTTGAATCACATTCGTGACCGCCCAGCGGAGGCGTTGCACTCTTCGCGAAGCGCGGCGCGCAAACCATAGGCCAATGCCGAGGGTGAGCAGGCAGGAAGGCAGCAGCGCCGCGCCGAGGGCTGTCAGCACGCTCTCCTCGAGGTCGTAGACTTCCCGCAGGTTGCGTCCCAGCAGCAGGACGCCTCCATTGGCGCGGCGGCGCGCGACGAACATGGCCGGTTCATGATTCTCGCTATCGTCGAGCGCGCGCTCTTCGGTGACGAAGTGAGCCCGGCCGTCAATTGGAATTCCGGGGATTTCTCCGACGTTGCCGAACGCGAGGGCGCCGCCCGGCGAGAACAGAGCGACGTAATCGAGGCGGCGCAAGTCGCGCGTCAGACGCAACTGCAGCGCGCGTTGCAGGCGCGCTTCGTCGTCGTCGACGCTCTTTGCCGCTTCGTCGGTGAGAACGGCCCCGATCTTCTCGACGTCCGCACGGGACAAACGATAGTAGACGAGGCCGAAGACTGCGGCCGTAGCGAGGGAGACCGCGAGAGAAAAGGCGACGGCGATCCGGAACGCGCGCGCTCGGAAGACGTTAGCGGCGTGCATCGAGCTTGAAGCCCGCGGCTCTCACGTTGACGATGAAACGGCGGTGGTCTTTCGGGTCGAGCTTGCGCCGCAGATTGCCGATGTGGACGTCGATCACGTTCGTCTGCAGGACGGTCCGGAAGTTCCAGACGTTCTCGAGCAGCATCGTGCGCGTCACGATCTGGCCCGGACGACGCACGAAATACTCGAGCAGCTTGAACTCGCGCGGCTGCAGTTCGATCTCGCGGCCGTCGCAGATCACGCGCCGCTCGACGATGTCCATCTCGATCGGACCGGCGCGCAGGCGGGTGGCGCCGCGGTCCGCCGATCGCCGCAGCAGCGCGTCAGCGCGCGCGGTCAACTCACGAACAGCGAACGGTTTGACGAGGTAGTCGTCGCCTCCCGCCGTCAGCCCGTCGATCCGATCGTCGACCGAGGAGAGGCCGCTGATGACCAGAGCCGGCGCGGCGTTTCCCTCGCTGCGCAGCGTTTCGATGATCGACAGTCCATCTTCCCCATGCAGCACGCGATCGACGATGAGGATCGCGGGAGTCAATGCCCTCGCCGCGCGCAAGCCGTCGGCGACGGTCTCGGCGACTTCGACGTCGTGGCCCTTGGTCTGAAACTCTCGGCGAATTTCCTCGACGACCTCGGGATCGTCCTCGATCACCAGAACGAGGCCGCGACGCTCCTCCGACGCGCCCTGAAACATATGAACGGCGCTCCCTTCTTCGTCGCGGCCATCCGCGACCGCCGCGGCGGGATTGGCGGCGCCCGCCGGCGCGGCTGGACCTGGGTCCGCGTCGCCCGACGTCGCCGACGCGACGGCGTCGGGAGCTTTGACTGACCCATACGCCCGATTATCCACGCAGTCTCCTCGGCTTGTTCGCGCTCGGCGCCCGGCGCGTCAGCGATTTCGAATTCTGAATTGCCGCCTGATACCATGGCGTTCGCAGTCTTGGGAGTAGCGAGTTCATAAATGATCATTCATAAAAATCAATTCACTGTATGATTGTTTAATAATGGGCTTTGGTTGTGTCATGACTGCGGCGACAAGGCGGCGTGAAGCATTGGTGAATTCAGCGCGAGCGTAGTCATAGCGTAAAGACAATGATCGTGACGGCGTTTTTGACAAATGTGTGTCAGTCTGGACTTCGAATGATTTGCGAGACGAGAAAAACTTTAGGAAGTTCGCCTTTCACTCGATTGACGAAGGTCTGGCCGTGTTAGCCGCACGGGTCGAGATCGGATAACGTGGATCACGGACGGATTCGGCGAATAACGGATCAGGCGGATTGCGATCGGCGCCGCGCCGCCGGGCTTGGCCTCGATTCCGCACGACGAAGCGATCGCGTGAGCCGAACCTGTGCGCGGCCCGCATCGCTTCGTCCGCGATTCCTGGCTCGCCGCCTCGCGCCAGGCGGTGCGAGGCCTGACGCGAGCGAACCTTCTTTTCCGGCCTCGAACGCGGACGCCGCGGACGCGGGTTCGCCGCTCCAGCGCGCGACGAGGTTTTCGCGCGCCTGATCGTCGCCCCCGCCGCCGTCCGCAGCGTAGGAAAGAAGCGGGCGAAGGAAAAGAATAAAGTATAGAGATTTTGTTAAGCTTCGTCGCGAACCGAAAGCCAACCGACGCGCCAGTATGCAGAACAAAACTAAAGATATGTTCATAAACTGAAATTTATAATCGCTGTCATATGTTGTCATAATAGCTAATCGAACGACCTCTATTGCTCCCATTCATTAACGGGAGACGCGTGTCTAGGCGCGCGAACGCCCATACGTACGGGGGTCCATCGTGAAAACGTCAATTTATGCCTATTTGCCGCGGTTCGCTGCGGCGGACGGATCCGCGCGGCGACTGTGCTTCGCGGCGCCCGCGCTGGGCTTGTTGCTGGCGTTCGGCCCGGCCCCGGCTTGGGCGGACGACCAGTCCCAGACAGCGCAAGAGATTCGCGAATTGAAGGCTCGCCTCGCCAACCTGGAGAAGCGCCTTGACACCCAGGCGCACGACGAGGCGCAGACGCGCAGGATGGTGTCGGCCGCGCCGACCAAGAAGGGCGAGGAACTCCCGCCCACCTGTCCCGAAGGCAAGTTCTGCTACAAGGGCCTGACGATCACGCCCGGCGGCTTCTTCGCTCTCGAAGGTCTGTACCGCCAGCACAACATGGAATCGGACATCGACACGCCGTTCGGCTCGATCCCGTTCCCCAACAACGCGGTCGGCAACACCAACGAATCGCGCTGGAGCGAGCGTCAGAGCCGCCTGTCGCTGATGGTCCAGGGCAAGCCTGATCCCGCCACCACGCTGACCGGCTACGGCGAGTTCGACTTCCTCGGCGCGGCGGCCACCGCCAACCAAAACCAGTCGAATTCCTTCCAGCCGCGCGTCCGCCATCTCTATGCGGGCTACGACGAGTCGGACTGGGGCTTGCACGTCATCGCCGGCCAGACCTGGTCGCTGGCGACGCTCAACAACTTCTCGATGGACCCGCAGAAGACCCAAGTTCCCGCGCCCATCGACGCGCAGTACGTCGCCGGCTTCACTTGGACGCGCCAGCCGCAATTGCGCGTCTATGAGACGGTAGGCGGCATGTCGTTCGGCGCGTCGATCGAAAACGCGTCCTCCATCATTGGCGGCAAGCTGCCGAGCGGCGTCGTGGCGACGTCGCTCGCGGGCTGCAGCGGCACGACCGCGGTCAACACGGCGGCCGACTCGCTGTTCAACGCCTGCGATACGTACACGATCAACCGCATTCCCGACATGATCGGCAAGGTCGCCTGGGACGGCGCCGCCGCCGACCACAAGATCCACCTCGAAGGTTTCGGCCTGCTGCGCGACTTCTACGATCGCACGATCGACACGGCTGCAGGGGTGTCGCCGTTCGGAACGGGCGATCACGACACTTGGGGCGGCGGCTTCGGCGGCGGCGCCATCGTCGAGGCGGTGCCGAAGATGCTCGACCTGCAGTTCTCCGGTCTGGCGGGCAACGGCGTCGGTCGCTACGGCACCAGCACCTTGCCCGACGTGACCTACAACCCGGTCACCGGCAAGTTCGATACGGTCTCCAGCTATCAGATGCTCGCCGGAGCGACGCTGCATGCGACGCCGACGCTCGATTTCTACGCTTACGGCGGCGAGGAAGTCGAGCGCGCGAAATACGTTGCGGGAGCCGCCTACTCCGCCTACGGCGTCGGCAATCCGCTCGGCACGAACAATACGGGCTGCGATGTCCCCGACTCGTTGAGCTTCAGCACCGCGTTGACGTGCAACGGCAACACGCGAATGGTGCGCGAGCTGACGGTCGGCCTCTGGGACACCGTCTACAAGGGCAACTTCGGCCAAGTGAAGGTCGGCGCCCAATACGAGTACATCCAGCGCCAACTCTTCGCCGCCGCGACCCCCGGCGAGGGCGGCGCGCCAACCGCCAGCGAGAACGTCGGCATGGTGAGTTTGCGCTACTACCCGTTCTGAGGCGGGCGGCGCGCATCTTGTACGTAAGATCGGGCGGGGCGCCGGGCTGTTCGGCGCCCCGCCTCTTCTTTCGGCGAACGCAATCGTCGGCGGCTTTGCCGGCGAGCTGATCTACAAGCGACGTGATCGACGCGGCGTACGCCTCGACCTTCTCGACGATCCCGACACGCGCCCGACTCGCTCGAGGCGACGCTGCCGAACGACACGGGCCTCATGGCGCTCGCCAAACGCGCCTGGGGTCCCCGGAAGGCGTTCGGCGGCCACGAACACCTCACGTTCCAGCGCCCGAGCGACACGCCCGCCGGCTTCGACGCCGGCGGCGATGTTGCGCGACCTCAAGGGCGCCGGTCCCGAGTTCGTCGCCGTTCTTTGGTCGGAAGGGCTGTTCCGACACTTCGACAATTGGCGCCAGGTCGCCGCTTGCGTGGGCCTAGCTCCGACCCCCCGGCAAAGCGGATCGGTCGATCGCGAACAGGGCGTGTCCAAAGCGGAAAATCCGCGGTTGCGCGCAACGATCGTTCTGCTCGCTCGGCCACGGCTGCGCCATCAGCCCAAATCGGCGTGGGCTGAGTGGCTCAAGCAGCGGGTTGACAGCAATAGCGGCCGACCAAGAAAGACGCTCATCGCGGCGCTGGCGCCGCAGCTGCTGGCCGGCCTGTTGGGTCATGTCTACTTCGGAGACGCAGCGACAATCGGCTGAACGACGGAGTGTGGCGCGACGCGACGATGACTCGCGGAGAGCAGACGGACCGCTTCGGGCGATCGGAATGTCGAAGTCGGCGCTCGCTGTCGCGAGGCTTCGCGCCGGCTGGCGACCGAAGCCGTGGGAAAGCTGCTTTGTCCCACCAACGTTTCGGGTTCATGACGAGTCCGGCAGGCGGACAAATGCAGTGTTCGCCTGAGTTTTCGCACCGCCTCGACTCAAAAACGCCCACCGCAAGGTGTTCGTCGCGACGGGAACGGGCGTCGCGCCGTTCCTTCCGATGTTCAACGAGATGGCCGGAGCCGACGAACTCGGCTCGAGCGAATTGTATTTCGGTTGCCGCACTGCGGCGGACGACATCACGCGTGCGCTCGCCCGCTGCCGCCTTGCACAAAGGTTTGCGCCAGCCGCGACGACGCCTCCAACGCCGCTTTCCATGGACGGGTGACGGAGGCCCTCGCTGGCCTCGACTTCGACCCGGCGACGACTGATTTCTATGTCTGCGGGTCGGCCGCTATGGCGGCGGACCGCCGATCGATTCTGCAACGCGCCGGCGCGCCGTAGATCCTTACGGAAGTCTTTTGAGAGATCGACGCCAAGGCCGCAATGGAAAACTCCTGGTTCACGCAAACTGAAGTCTTTCTGCTGCATGAAATCGTAGCTCGGCTCGATCGGCTGGCGCGCGAGCGCGTCCTCGAGTCGAGTGGGGTCACCTACGCCGAGTTTCTGGTGGCGATGGCGGTGAACGAAATGGAGCAGCCAACTCAGGCGGAGGTCGGCGAGCTGATCGACATGAGCAAGTCGCTCGTCAGTCAGCGCGTCTCAAATCTGTTGACGAAGGGTCTCCTCGTTCAGAATAGGGACATGGAAAACCGCCGTCAGGTGCTGCTCGTCTTGACGGCGAAAGGCCGGCGCGCGCTGGCGCGGATCTATGAAAAGCTCGCCGGCAACGCGACGGCGATCTTCGATGTCTTAGGCGCCTCGCGCGGACAATTCCTGGAGTCGCTGCGGCGCGTGCGGGACGCGATCGTCGCAGCGCAGGCGAGCTACGAACAATCGAACCGACGTTAGAGCCGATCCGGGACGTCGGGATTCACGCGCAGGAGCGTGTTCTCGTCAGGGGTATGAGCGTGAGGCGGATCATGGCGAGGCGAACGAAGGCGGCGACCTCTGTCGCGTGGTGCTCGAAATCGAGGAAGGGCGACGGTTGGGGAGGCGTTTGTGGAAGATGCGATCCATTCGAGGCGGCGTCGTTATACGTCCGACCTGCTGAAGCGGAAATACGACCGCTGGCCTTGTCGAGTTCCGCGATATGCGGTCGCCTTGGCGCTTTCGCGGGCTCGAGAACCCACTGAGTCAGGCGGCGTGTCCGAAATCGGGCTCGTGCTCGTCGTGATTCATCTCTCCATTTGCGCCCGTGCTCCTTTCTCGGCAGTCGACGCCGAAATCTCGTGGCGGGTCGGGCCGCCGCCGGAGTTGTCTCCGGATTTCTGTAGAAATCTCCCTTGGCAAGTCGGGCCCGGAGATGTCCCGCGTTTTTGCGGCCGAACAGGAAAGGTTCGAAACGTCCTCAGCCGAATTTGCGCCCTGGGGTCTTTGCGCTCGCGTCGACGAAGCGAAGCGGTCCAGCTAGGCGACGAACTTGCGAACGGCCGCCCGCGGCGCGGCGTCGCGGTCGGCATGCAGACCTACGAGGCCTATCGCGATGAGCTGGAGAGCGATCGATTTCAGCGGTTGGAGAACATCGGCGCGCGCAGCGGCTTCTGTTCGCCAGCGCCGGCGTCAAGGACAAAAGCGCATCCGACACGCTCTATATCGCTGGCTTCGCGGCGCCGAATACGGTGGACACGATGCTTGAAGCGACGCGTCCGCCTTCGCCGATCACGGAGCGGCGCCTGCGCGCTCGGTCGCTCGGCGCATTGGGAAGAGCGACCTCGACCCGAAAATTCGTCATTCGGTCGGCTGCGAACCGTCTCTGTCCAAGCGCCGGACAGCGACCCGGGGGCGCCGTCCGACGCTGAATCAAACTTTGGCCGTCGCCAGCGATGTTCGGTCAGCGGCCGGGGCGCAGCGTCAACGACTCGACGCCTGCCGCAAGAGCGAGACCCGTCTGTCCTTCTAAGGACAGAGGCTGCAGACTGAACTGACGGTCAGAGCCGCCAACCAGAACATTGGCGCCGGCGCCTACGCCGACCGTCGCCGACGCGTCGACGCCGCCATACTCGCCTGCGAGCGCGTGGCGCCGAGGTCCCTCCACGGGAGCGAATACGTCCCAGGCGAGAACGCCCCCATCGGTTGCGCCGAGATCCAGGCCGAACTTATGGATCCTGCCATAATAGTGCTCTCGCCAGCCATGCACGGACGTGAAGCCGCAACTCAATTCCTTGGTCGACGTTATGATGAGGCCGAGGCCGGCGGAGACCTCGCAACGCAAGGCGCCGACCTTGACATGCTGGTCGGCCAAGGCGGGCAGCGCCATTCCGAAAGCGAGCGTCGCAACGGCGGCGCCGAGGAGAGTCTTGGGATTCATCGATTCGTCCAATCTGTTCGGCCAGATCTCCGGCGCGACGCCAGCGCCCCGCGCAAACGTCTAACGCCGCTGACTGCCTGGTCCTTCTCGCTGAGAGACATCAGCCTTCGACAGATGATTCGATACCTCCTGGCCAAGCGGCGATGAAGAGTCGGAAACTACTCACGCCCGATGGTTCAGGGAGTTTGCCTCTGGTTCGTCCGCCTCGGGCCAAGAACGCATCTATGTCGGATTCGCCGAGACGCTCGCGGCGCGCCAATCCCCGTCAATCCGCAGGATGTCGACGGTGCGCAGATCGACGAAAGCGCGCCGCCGTCACTGAGCGGCGCGAGAACGCGTGTCGCGATTCCGGCGAAGGAGGCTAGAGGCGCCCCATGAACGCGAGGATAGCGACGACGATGAGGATGACGCCGACGGCGCCGACGCCGCCGGAGCCAAACCCGTAGCCGTAATTCCAATAGGGGACGAAGCCGCCGCCTCCAAGGCCGCCGAGCAGCAGCAACAGAAAAAGGATGACTAGGATGAACCCTAGATTTGACACGGCGGGCTCCTACGGCCTCGAGAAACTCGAAGAATTCGACGCGATCCCGCCAAAGATTATCGTTGCCGGGTGGCGGTGGGTCTCGTCGACGCCACGAGAAGACGGCGGTCGCAACGAGGAGGCTCGGCGACCGCCCGAGCGCGAGCGCCGGTCATGCGTTTTGGCGGGCAAGAACCCGTGCTCGGCGCAACTAGGAAAGCGATGAACCGAACTTGCGCGGAAGCATCGGATTCTACCTACTTGGCGCCAAGGGGGCCAATTCGCTTGTGGTGAGCATGCGTTCGGCGGCTTGCCGATGCGCGCGCATATCCCGCCTGCAGTCGGCGGAACTCGCCGCCGGCGCCATTTCCCGGCTCGGCGAGCAACGACTGATCTCGACTAACGAGCGGAGGTTGCGCTCGCGCCCTGCATTCGCCCGTTCGCTTGAGGTGGGTTCGACTTTATCAAGCGCCGTCGCGGCGCTTACGGTTCAAACCCTCAGGTATCTGTTGAACCAATCCAGTGTGCGCCCCCACGCTTCTTTGGCTGCGGCTTCGTCGTAACGGAGCGTCGTGTCGTTGTGGAAGCCGTGGTTGGCGCCTTTGTAAATATGGCCCTCGTGCGGCACGTGCGCCTGCGTGAGGGCGGCGTCGAACGCCGGCCATCCACTGGTGATGCGCGTGTCGAGTTCGGCGTATTGCGCGTCTATCGGCGCCTTGATCTTGGCCGCGTCGGCGGCGCTCGGTTGAACGCCGTAGAATGGAACGGCGGCGGAAAGATCCGAGCCCATCCGCACCGCCAGTTGATTGACGGCGCCGCCGCCGAAGCAGAAGCCGAGGGCGCCGAGTTTGCCGGCGCTGTCCGGGCGGGATTTCAGCCACGTCGCCGCAGCGAAGAAATCTTCGCTCATCTTGGCGCCGTCCACCTGGCGGAAGAGCGTCGCGCCCTTCTCGTCGTCGCCGGGATAACCGCCGACCGACGTCAGCCCGTCGGGCGCGAATGCGATGAAGTCGGCGACCGCCAGCCGTCTCGCAACATCTTCAATGTAGGGATTGAGGCCGCGGTTCTCGTGAATCACAAGGACGGCGGGAAGTTTGGTCGCGTTCGTCGGTCGCACGAGGTAGCCCTTGACGCTTCCGTTCCCCTGCGGCGACGGCACGTCATCGTACTCGGCCTTGATCCGCTTATCGTCCGCCGGAACCTGTATCGCCCAAGCGTAGTTCGGCTTGAGCATCTGGAACAGCGCCGCCGCGGTGACGCCGCCGACCGCAAATGCTTGTGCGCCGTCCAGAAAATCCCGACGGTTCATCTCGCCGTGCACGTACCGATCAAACAGATTCAGAAGTTCCTGCGGGAAATCCGACGCCTTCCGTCGTTCCATGTGTTCGCCTCTCCAACCTCGCTGAACCTTGTCAGTTAAAGTCATATCGCCGGACGGCGATAATGTGGCTAAGCTGACGACGTCGACGCCCTTTTTCATGAGTTGCGCGACAAAAGACGGTTCCCCGTTTGGGTCACGAATCCTCGAGCCTTATTGACATGGGAAGGAAGACGGGATGGGTGAGCCGGCCATGACGCTCCTGCGCATTTTCGTCTGCGCCCTGCTCACGCTCGCGGCGTTCCCTGCGACAGCGGAAACTCCGAGTTATGGTCCGGAGTTGCAAGGGTTCGACTACCCGTATCCCGTCGAGCGTTTCGCATTCTCCTCCCAGGGCCAGACGCTCGACATGGCCTATATGGACGTGAAGCCGGCAAATCCGAACGGCGAGACCGCCGTGCTGCTTCACGGCAAGAACTTCTGCGCCGCGACGTGGGAAGCGACAATCGCCGCGCTGGTCGACGCAGGCTATCGCGTCATCGCGCCCGATCAGGTCGGCTTCTGCAAGTCGAGCAAACCGAAAGTCTATCAATACACATTTCAGCAGCTCGCCGCGAACACGCGCGCGTTGGTGCGATCGCTCGGGATCGAACGCGTGATCTTGATCGGCCATTCGACCGGCGGCATGCTCGCGCTCCGTTGGGCGCTGACGTTTCCCGGGGATGTGAGCCAGCTCGCGCTCGTCGATCCGATCGGGCTGGAAGACTGGAAAGTCAAAGGCGTTCCCTGGCAGAGCGTCGACGCGTGGCGCGCGCAAGAACTGAAGACCACCGCCGAATCGTTGCGCGACTACGAGCGGGCGACCTACTACGCCGGCGCCTGGACGCCCTCCTATCAGCGTTGGGTCGACATGCTCGCCGGCCTCTTCAATGGCCCCGGCGAGGACGTCGTCGTGGATAATGCGGCGCGCATTGACGATATGATCTTCACCCAGCCCGTGGTCTATGAATTCGGCGCCGTCACGCAACCCGTTCTGCTGCTGATCGGCGACAAGGACAACACCGCGATCGGCAGGGCGCTCGCGCCGCCCGAGGCGCGCGCGCAACTCGGCGACTATCCGGTTCTCGGCAAGGCCGCTGCGGCGGCGATCCCGAAGGCGCGGCTGGTGGAGTTTCCGAGCTACGGCCACGCGCCGCAGATCCAGGCGCCGGACGAATTCAACCAGGCGCTGATCGCGGGGTTGGAAGCGCAGAAGCCGAAGTGAGCGAGGTCCGGACGAATTGACGATCCGCGCGCGAAACGGGCGTCCATGCAGCGTCATCGAGACGCCCGGGTTCCTTCCCGCTGCCGTCGAGCGAGCCGGCCGCCGCGAGGTTCGCTCCACAGGCGCCGCAACTGGGAGCGGGCTGGCGGCTGCGGGCGCTCGCAATGTCGAAGCAGGCATCCGCTCCAGCCGAACTTGACGGAGATTTGTTGGAATCGGCCGACGAGACGGCGGCGGTCCGATGCGCCGCCGCTGGTCGGACGCCCGGAGCCTCGCGTCAGCAAGGGCTCCGGAGCGTCGCGTCGTAAGCCTTAGGCGGCGGCCTTCAGGCTCGGCTTCACAATGCGCAGCAGGACGGCGGTGACAACTGTGCCGGCGACCAGCGCGACCAGATAGCCGACCAGATGCGTCACCGCATTGGGGATCATCAGGACGAAGACGCCGCCGTGCGGGACGTGCAGTTCGGCTCCGACCAGCATCGAGATCACGCCAGCCACCGCCGAACCGACCATCAGCGACGGGATGACGCGGAACGGATCGCGGGCGGCGAACGGGATGGCGCCTTCGGTGATGAAGGAAATGCCGAGCACCGCGGCGGCGTTGCCGGCCTCGTGTTCGTCGGTGGTGAAGCGGTCGGCGAACAACTTGGTGGCGAGCGCCAAGCCGAGCGGCGGGGTCATGCCGGCGACCATGGCGGCGGCCATCGGCATGTAGATGTTGGAGGCGAGCAGGCCGGTGGCGAACGTATAGGCCGCCTTGTTGACCGGGCCGCCCATGTCGAAGGCCATCATCGCCCCGATGATAACGCCGAGCACGATCGCGTTGGCGCCTTGCATGCCCTTCAGGAAGTCGGTCATGGCGGCGAGCGCCTGGGCGACCGGCGCGCCGATCACGTAGATCATCAGCAGGCCGACGATCGTCGTGCCGAGCAGCGGCAGGATCAGCACCGGCTTCAGCCCTTCCAGCGTGCGCGGCAATTGGATCGTCTTGTTGAGGAAGGCGACGACGTAGCCGGCCAGGAAGCCGGCGACGATGCCGCCGAGGAAGCCGGCGCCGATGGCGCCCGCCAGCATGCCGCCGATGGCGCCGGGGGCGATGCCGGGGCGGTCGGCGATCGAATAGGCGATGTAGCCGGCCAGCATCGGCACCATCAGCGCGAAGGCGTTCTTGGCGCCGATTTGGAACAGCGCTTGGCCGAGCGTGCCCTTGTGGGCGTCGTCGAAGACGTAGATGCCGCCGAGCGCGAAGGAGATGGCGATCAGCAAGCCGCCGGCGACGACGAACGGCAGCATGTAGGAGACGCCGGTCATCAGATGCTTGTAGGGGCCGGAGCGCTGGGCGGCGCGGGCGGCCTTCTCGGCGGCGACTTCCGCGGCGAGGTCGCGCGGGCCGGAGGCGGGGGCGCCCTGGCGCACGGCGTCGGCGAAAGCCTTGGCGACCAGCGACTTGCCGTCGTTGATGGCGCCCTTGGTGCCGGTCGAATAGACCATCTTGCCGCCGAAGCGCGACATGTCGACGTTGGTGTCGGCGGCGATGATGACGAGATCGGCGGCGGCGATTTCGGCGGCGGTCAGGGTGTTCTGCGCGCCGACCGAGCCTTGCGTTTCGACCCGGACGGAGTGGCCGAGCGCCTTGCCGCCTTGCTCGATGCCTTCGGCCGCCATGAAGGTGTGGGCGATGCCGGTCGGGCAGGAGGTGATGGCGACGATCTTCTTGCCGCCCGCGGCGGGGACGAAGGCGCCGCCGAGCGCAGCGGCGGCGTCAGCGAGCGCGGCGTCGAGCGTGACGCGCGCCGTCTTCTTGCCCTTGAAGCGTCCATCGTCCTTGACGTCGCCGACCAGCAGAATGGCCTCGGCGGCGGCGATCGCGTCGGGGACGAGAGCGCTGGTGACGGCGTCGCCGGCCCGCAGTTCGACGGCGATCGAATGGCCGAGCGCTGTCGCCGCCTTCTTCAGCGCTTCGGCGGCGAGGATCGCCTGGGTGGGGCGGTCGGTCGCGGCGACCACCGCTATCAACTTAGACATGGCTTCTCTTCCTCCTAGCGGGCCGGTCCCGCCCTTGCTGCAATCGGGAGATCAGGTCGTCGGCGCCGTCACGCGGACGGCGGCGGCGAGGCGTTCAACGTCTTCGATCGGACCGAGAAAAGGTCCGATCCGGTCGAGTTTCGAGCTCGCGAAGGCGACGGCCAGGCGGGCGAGGCGATCGAGCGACGCGCCCTCGACGAGAGCCGCGGCGATCCCCGCCACCATGGCGTCGCCGGCGCCGACCGTGGACAGCGCCTTCTTGGCCGGCAGGGCGGCGGCGAGCGCGGTCTGGCGATCGACGAACAGCGCGCCCTCGGCGCCGAGCGACACGACGACCAAAGCGACGCCGCGATCGAGCAGCGCGCGCGCGGCCGCGACGAGGTCGGCGGTGGTCGGCAGGTCGCGGCCGAGCAGCGCCTCGAGCTCGGCGCGATTGGGTTTCACCGCGTGCAACGGCTGACCGCTGGCGAGAGCGGCGGCGAGCGGCGCGCCCGAGGTGTCGAGCACGACGCGGGCGTTGTGGCGGGCGAGGTCGCCGGCGAGCGTCGCCCAGGCAGTCTCGGGCATCGATTCCGGCAGCGAGCCGGCCAGGACGACGGGCCGGTCCGGGGCGACGCAACGCGTCAGCGCCGCCCGCACGGCGTCGAAAACGCTGTCCGACACCGTCAGACCCGGCAGATTGACGTCGGTGGTGTCGCCGGCGGCGCGCTCGGCGATCTTGATGTTGGTGCGGGTCTCGCCCGCGGTGCGCACGAAGCGGTCGGCGATGCCCTTGCCGGCGAAAAAGTCGGCGAAGACGCCGTCGTTGGAGCGGCCGAGGACGCCGATCGCAGCGGCGCGAACGCCCCAGTCGGCGAGGCAGCCGGCGACGTTGACGCCCTTGCCGCCGCAGTTGAAGACAGCGGCGGATGCGCGCTGAACCGCGCCGACGACGAGGCGGTCGAGCGTGACGGTCAGGTCGATCGCCGGATTGAGCGTCACGGTGACGACGTCGGGGATGAAGACGTCGCTCATGACCGAGCGCCGTCGAGAGCGCGGACGTGATCGGCGGTGTCGCAGGCGAGGGCCTCGGCCGCCAAGCGCTGGAGATCGGCGAAGTTCGCGCCACGCAGCCGCGCCTTGACCGCGGGCGCGTCGCGCGGGGTCATCGAGAGCTCGTTGACGCCGAGGCCGGCGAGCAGGCAAGCGCCGAACGGATCGCCGGCGACGCCGCCGCAGACGCCGACCCAACGGCCATGCGCCGCTGCGCCCTTCACCGTGGCGGCGACCAAGCGCAGCACGGCCGGATGCAGGCTGTCGGCCTCGGCCGCCAGATCCGGGTGTTGCCGATCGATGGCCAGCGCGTATTGGGTCAGATCGTTGGTGCCGATCGAGAAGAAGTCGACGTGCGGGGCGAGGAGATCGGCGAGGATCGCGGCGGCGGGCACCTCCACCATGATTCCGAGCGGCACCTTGGGCGCCGCGAGTTCGGCGCGGATGCGCTCGCACGCGGCGCGCAGGACGACGATCTCCTGCAGCGAGGTGATCATCGGAAACATGATCGACAGTTTGCCGCCGCTCTTGGCGGCGCGATAGAGGGCGCGCAACTGCGGCTCCATCAGATCGGGACGACGCAGCAGCAGGCGGGCGCCGCGCACGCCGAGGAAGGGATTGGCCTCGTGCGGCAGGTCGAGGTAGGCGACCTGCTTGTCGCCGCCGATGTCGAGGGCGCGCACGATGAGTGGGCGCCCCGCCAGCGCGTCGAGCATGCGCGCATAGATCTCGGCCTGCTCGTCCTCGTTCGGAGCGACGCTGCGCTCGAGGAAGAGAAACTCGGTGCGCATCAGGCCGACGCCTTCGGCGCCGAGCTCGAGGGCGAGCGCCGCTTGATCGGGCGTGTTGACGTTGGCGGCGATCTCCACTGCATGGCCGTCCGTGGTGACGGCGGGAGCGGCGCGATTCTCGCTCTCGCGGGCCCGCCGCGCGGCGTCCGCCGCGATGCGCTCGCGCGCGAAGGCGATCGCCGCTTCGTTCGGGTCGAGCCACAGGCGGGCGCCGGCGCCGTCGAGGATCGCGGTCGCGCCCTCGGCCACGTCGAGTACCGCTTCGCCGGCAGCGACCAAGGCCGGCAGGCCGAGGGTGCGGGCAAGGATGGCGGTGTGGGAGGTCGGCCCGCCGCGGGCGGTGGCGAGCGCCACGATGCGGGTGACGTCGAGCGCAGCGGTGTCGGACGGCGTGAAGTCGTCGGCCACCAGGATCACCGGTCCTTCCGGCATCTCGACGGCGGCGGCGGTTTCGATTTCAGGGGCGAGGCGCGCGAGGACGCGACGGCCGACGTCGCGCAGGTCGGCGGCGCGGGCGGCGAGCAGCGGATTGCTCACGGCGGCGATGCGATCGGCGGTCCGGCCCACCGCCTCGCGCCAGGCCCAGGCGGGACCGTGGCCCTCGACCATCAACTGGCAGGCCAGGGTGACGAGATCGGCGTCGGCGAGGAATTCCGCCTGCGCCGTGAAGATGCCGGCTTCTGCGGCGCCGAGGCGGCGAGCGGTGTCGTCGGCAAGCGCGGCGAGTTGTCGTTTCGTTGCGACGATCGCCTCGTCCAGGCGATTGCCGCCCTCGACGAGGGGCAGCGGAACGTCGGGCACGATCAGTTCGGCCGGTCGGACGATGTGGACGCGACCCACTGCGAGACCGGGGGAAGCGGAGATGCCGGGAATGGACGGCGTCGGCTCTGGCGGGGTCCAGCCGGAGGCCGCGGCGGCGGCGGCGTTGGCGGCGGCCTTGGCGGCGTCCGCCTTTTCTTGCGGGGTGAGGCTGACGATGATCGCCTTCATCGCGACAAGCGCCTCGCCGGCGCCGTCGCCTTCGGCGGAGACGACCACACGGTCGCCCTCGCGCAGACCGAGGCGGAGCAGGGAGACGAGACTGCGCGGATCGGCCGCCTCGTCGCCGCGGCGGACGCGCAGCGCGGCGCGCGTGCGGCGGGCGGCGTCAACCCAGCGAGCCGCAGGACGGGCGTGGAGGCCGCTCGGATAGTCGCAAATCCACTCGAAGCGCTCCGCGAGGTCGACCGCCGGCGCGGCGACGGGGATGCTCGCCAGCGGCGCATCGGTGAGCGCGGCGACGATCTCGCGTGGATCGGCGGCGCCAATCAGGGCGTCGATCGCCGCCTTGTCCTGCAGCAGACGGGTGAGACGGCGCAGGATGTCGAGGTGGGCGTCGGACTGAGCGGCGATGGCGACGACGAGGCGAACCGTCTGGCCTTCGTTCCACGGCACGCCGTCCGGCGCCTGCAGGACGGCCAGGCCGACCTGGCGCACCATGGCGCGGTCTTCGATCATGCCGTGGGGGATGGCGACGCCGTGGCCAAGAAATGTGTCGGCCGCCGCCTCGCGCCGCATCATCGATTCGACGTAGGCGGGATCGATCCGCCCGGCTGCGACGAGCATCTGCGCGGCTTCGCGGATCGCCGCCTCTTTGTTGGCGGGGTGAGCGGCGAGGCGCACCAGGTCGGCCGACAGGATCTGCGAGGAAGTGGTTGCGGACATCGGGGAGACCTCCTCCCTAAGGGTCTTTGTGGGCGTCCTTATGAAATCGATTTCAGTTCGGAGTCAATGCGAATTTCATTTGTGAACCTGCGACATTTTTGCCAGTATCGCAGACGCAAAGCGGGATATTATGGGGTCCGTAGAGCGAAAAACTGGGATCGTTTTCTGAAATGTCCATCAGGATCAAGGACGTCGCCCGCATGGCGGGCGTCTCGGCGGCGACGGTGTCGCGGGTGTTCACCAACGGTCCGGTCAGCGCCGATCTCAAGAAGAAGGTCGAGGCGGCGGTGAAGGCGACCGGCTATCGCCCGAATCTCTCGGCGCGGCGGCTGCGTTCGCAGCACTCGAGCACCATCGGGCTCATCGTCTCCGACATCCGCAATCCGTTCTTCACCACCCTCAGCCGGGCGGTGGAGGATGCCGCTTATCGCGCCGACATGCGGGTCGTGTTGTGCAACACCGACGAGAACCCTGCGCGCGAGGCGATGTATTTGCGCCTGATGCAGGAAGAGCGAATCACCGGGCTGATCTACGCGCCGACGCGCACGATGGCGGAGAAGCTCGGCGCGATGGACTTCGACTTCCCAGTCGTGCTGGTCGATCGCGCCGGGCCGTCAGGGTCGCAAGACGTCGTGGGAATTGACAACGCGGAAGCCGCCGGGCTGCTGGTCGATCATCTCGTCGCCCAGGGCCATCGTCTCATCGTCGGGCTGTTCGGCAACACCTCGTCGACGGCGATCGAACGCCACGACGGCCATGCGGCGGCGATGGCGCGGCACGGTCTTGCGACGGACGCCTGTTTCCTGCCTCCGCTGGCCGAGGCCGCGGAAGCCGAGGTGATGCGCCGGCTGGCGGCGGGCGAGCGGCCCGACGCGGTGATGGCGTCGAATGGGCTGATGCTGCTCGGGCTCTATCGAGGCGTCCGGCGGGCCGGGCTCGCGACGCCGCGCGACATCGCGATCGCTGGGTTCGACAACGAGATCTGGACGGAGCTCGTCGGGCCGGGGCTCACGGTGATCGAACAACCGGTCGCCGAAATCGGCCGGGCCGCCATGGATCTGCTGTTTGAACGCCTGCGCACGCCGGACATGGCGACGCGCAAGGTGGCGCTCGCCGGGCGGCTGGTGGTGCGGGGCTCCTCCGGCGCTCGCGGGCCGGCCAGGGAGGCAGGTCGTCGCGATGGCGATCTCGGCCATTAGGCCGAGCTGCGATTCGATCAGTCCGGACGGTCGTCGGCGGCGTCGTCGCCGGCGCCGCGGCCGCCTTGCCTTGGCGACGGCGACGCCGTCCGCGGCGAAGCAGAGCGTCGTCAGGAGGGCAGGGCGGCGGCGCACGCGACGACGCGGAGCGCAGGCGTCGCGATCTCTGCAGCCTTCCGGCGTTCAGTGGCGCGTCAGCACTTTCTTCCAGTCGCGCGGAATATATTCGAGCAGCTTGTTGAAGCCGGGCGTCGCCTTGGCCCAGGCGCTCAGCGCGTGCCGCATGTAGGTCTCGCGCGCGTAGGCCTGCGAATCGACCCAGCAGAACTGCAGGCTCTTGCGTTCGCTCTTTTGCGGCAGGAAGCCGTGCCAGGACTTATCGGACACCTTGAACAGGCACATCTTGCCGTATTCCGGCGCGTACTCGAACGCGTAGTCTTCGCGGTCGTTGCTGCGCAGGATCCGCAGGCGGCCGCGTTCGTAAGGATATTCGCGCGTGAACCCGAGCAGCACGGTGAACAGCTTGTGCTTCGAGTCGGGGTGGGCGTAGCCCTCGTTGTAGTGTCCTGTGGTGCTTCCCATCATGACCATGGTGGGATAGCCCTTGCTCAGATCGACGCCGAACTTCTGCTCGACCAGCTTGCGAAAGCGCGGGTTCAAGAGATCCTTGAGCACCGCGTCGAATTTGGGACCATAGCGAAGACTGGGAACGCCGTAGGTTCCGCGATGCGGAATGACCGGCGAGTCGGCGAGGATCTCCTCCTTCATGCTGGCCGGCATGACGTTCTCGACAAACGCGTAATCATAAGGGTCGTGGCGAACCTCCATCGCGGCGAGAACCGACTCGTCGAGCACGGAGAATGGTTGGTCGGTGGAAGACATCTGTCCGTTCCTTCTCAGATCCCTTGACGCCGCACTCAGTGGTTTGCGGCCTTCGCCTCGTCTCGGCAGAGTGGATATTCAGCTCTTTTCAATTTGTCCGTCGGCGACAGCAGAGGATTTCAGTTCGTAGTCGCCGCCCGCAATGCGCAACGCGCGGCCATGAACCAGCGCATCGGCCACGGCTTTGCGCCCATCCGCCAGGATGCGGCCGAAGGTGTGGCGCGAGACGCCCATGCGCGACGCGGCGCTTTCCATCGTCAGTTCCTCGAGATCGGCCAGTCGTATCGCTTCGAATCCCTCGACGGACAGGCAAGCCTCGCCCAATTCCCGCAAGGGAACGGCGCGCGGCTTGAAGTAGGTGGCCTTCGGCATGCCTTCGATGCGACGGCATAGGCGCGGTCGAGCCACGGCGTCCCCATTGATTTGCTCAAACGCGCGTTATGAACTCCAAGTGACGTTGTCAAACATAGCTTCGGGGCGAGCGGAGCGCTGGATTCAGATCAAATCGGAGCGCCAAACGACCCCGACCGGCTTCTCGCCACGCCTCTCGGGCAAAGGTTAGACGGCTGATAAATTTCATCAATTCGACCTTGTCCGAGATCCGGCCGGGGACGCCGGAAGCGGCGTCGAATTTCAATCGGAGTCCTGAACGCAGCGACAATGTGTCGCCGCCGACGCAAGGACTTCGCACGAGCCCGAAGACGCGTTCGACAGCGCGACCGCGCGGATCGACGTTCCGCGCGCGGTGCGGATTTGACCGCGAGCAATGACAAACAAGGCGGCCGGCGTCATTCAAGCCGCGTTCGCGGGTCGACCGCGAAACAGAAAGGCAGGCTCGCGCCTGAGGTCGCGAAAGCTGGATCGTCGTGGGAGGTTGCAATGGCCAAAGGTCAACTCAGGAGCGCCAAAGAGGCCAAAAAGCCGAAGGCCGACAAGCCGAAAGCGCACCTTTCGGCGTATAAGCTTTCGCAAGGCAAGGGCGGCCAGGCGGTCAGCGCGCCGGCCAACGCGTCGGCCAAGAAGCCGTAATGGAAAGCCGCGCCTTCTGAACGGACGACGTTTGCGCGCGCGTCGTGGGGCGTGTTTCGCGGCCGTTGAGACCCACGCCCGAACGCCGATCAAAGCCGTAGCGCGCGCAAAGAGCCGAGCGACGCCGGCATGCGCAGGTCGATCGGCCGCGCCTTCCGATAGGCGTTTGGCCTCGAGCTGATTTCGGCCGCTGTTCGTCGCTCGTCCAATCATCTCACAAACGAAGCCGGCGCGCCGCCTCCGCCTGCTGCGCGCGGCGTCTTATTGGCGTCTGCCGGCCTCAGAGATCCTGCGTCAGCACACCGCATTGTCGTCGTATACGGTCTTGTATACGACGATTCCCGGAGGACAGCGGGCGAGGCGTCAACCTCCCCGCTGGGTGGACCGCCGAAGACAACCGGCTAGTCACGCACGTGAAGACGATATTTGTTGAGAAGGAGTCGTATTACGACTCCGCCCTGCTCATGCTGACGAGCCAGGAGGTGAAGAAAACCTCCGGCGTGCATGACGCAACCGTCGCCATGGGCACGGCGATGAACCTCGACCTGCTGCGATCGCTGGGCTTCGACGCCGCCGCGCTGGCCGAAGCGACGCCCAACGACCTTGTCATCGCCGTCGACTGCGAATCGGCCGCAAGCGCCAATGCCGCGCGCGCCGCGGCCAAACAGGCGCTGAACCGCAAATCGAAGCCGGCGACCGGCGAGGCGGCGAATGTCGCGCCGACCAGCCTCGCCGTCGCCCTCCGCGCTCAGGCCGACGCAAACCTGGCGGTGATCTCCCTGCCGGGCGCTTACGCCGCGCGCGAAGCGCGCATGGCGCTGGAAAGCGGCCTGCATGTGATGTTGTTTTCCGACAACGTCTCTCTCGAGGACGAAATCGCCCTCAAGACGCTGAGTCGGCGCAAGGGCCTGCTGCTGATGGGCCCCGATTGCGGCACCGCCATCATCAACGGCATGCCGCTCTGTTTCGCCAATGTCGTCAAGCGCGGTCCGGTCGGCGTGATCGGCGCTTCGGGCACCGGCATCCAGGAAGTCACCTGCCTCATCGATCGCGCCGGATCGGGCGTCAGCCAGGCGATCGGCGCCGGCGGTCGCGACCTCAAGAACGAGCGGGTGGGTGGCGCGACGACGCTGACGGGCATCGAAGCGCTCGCCGCCGACGACGAGACCAAGGTCATCGTCATCATCTCGAAACCGCCGGCGAAGGCGGTGGCGGACCAAGTGGTCGCGGCGCTCGAGCGCGCCGGCAAGCCCGCCGTCGCGTTCTTCGTCGGCGCGACGCCCGAGGCTCGTCGGAACGGCTCGGTCGTCCGCTTCGCCGGCAACCTCGAGGAAACGGCCGCTATGGCCGTCGCTCTGGCCAAGGGCAAGCGTTACGCGCCGCGCGCTTTCACAGCGCCCGAGGCCGAGATCGAAGCGATCGTCAAACGCGAAACGCGCAGCCTCGCGCCGTCGCAGCGTTACCTGCGCGGCTACTTCACCGGCGGCACGCTCGCCGACGAGGCCTGGATCGTTGCGCACCGCGCGACCGGCGCCGTTCATTCCAACAACCAGACCGATCCCAAGTTCGTGCTCGCTGATCCGCATACCTCGGTCGGCCACACGGTGGTCGACCTCGGCGACGACGCGTTCACCGTCGGCCGCCCGCATCCGATGATCGACCCGAGCGCGCGCGTCGAACGGATGATGGCCGAGCGCAAGGACCGCGGGATCGCAATCGTCGTGGTCGACGTCGTCATCGGCTACGGTTCGCACGAGGATCCGGCGGGAGCGCTCGCGCCCGCGGTCAAAGCGATGCGCGAGGCGGCGCGCAAGCGCGGCGGCTATCTGCCGGTTCTCGCTTCGATCACCGGGACCGCCGGCGACCCGCAGAACTTCGCGCAGCAGAAGGCGAAGCTTGAGGCGGCGGGTTGCGTCGTCATGCCATCGAACCACCAGGCCTGCGCGCTGGCGACCAAGATGCTCGAGCGAATTGGAGCGCGCAGAAAGAGCAGAAAGGCAGGCGCGCGATGACTGAGCAATCCCGCGTCGCGCCCGTGACGGCGCTGTTCAAGAGCCGGCTGTCAGTCGTCAACCTCGGCCTCGCTTCATTCGCCGACAACCTCGCCGCCGTCGGCGCCGAGGTCGTCCAGGTGGACTGGCGACCGCCGGCGGGCGGCGACGCCGTCGCGCTGGCCGCGCTCGATCGTATCGCCAACAGCGAAACCGACGTCGATGCGGCCAACAAGAAGGCCGTCGACATCCTGCTCGCCGCCAAGCCGACGCTGATCGACATCGGAGTCGCCGGCGAGGTCATCCCCGGCATGACGCCGACCACCGTTCTCCATTCCGGACCGCCGGTGACCTGGGAGCGGATGTGCGGCCCGATGCGGGGCGGCGTGATCGGTGGGCTCATCTACGAGGGTCTGGCGAAAGACCGCGCCGAAGCCGAGGCGCTCGCCGCCTCCGGCCGCATCACGTTCGCGCCCTGCCACAGCCACGGCGCCGTTGGCCCGATGGCGGGCATCGTCACGGCGAAGATGCCGGTGTGGATCTTCGAGAACGCCGCTTTCGGCAACCGCGCCTACAGTACGGTCAACGAGGGGCTCGGCAAGGTTTTGCGCTACGGCGCCTTCTCTGACGAGGTGATCGAGCGCCTGCGTTGGATCGAGACGGAGCTCGCGCCCGTCATGAAGAAGGCGCTGAAGCTGCACGGCCCGATCGATCTGAAGGGCGTCATCGCCCAGGCGCTGCAGATGGGCGACGAAGGCCACAACCGCAATCGCGCCGGCACCTCGCTGATCATCCGCGAACTCGCGCCCATCCTCGTCCAGCTCGGCGAGTCGGTCGAGGCGATCGTGCGGATTCTGAATTTCCTCAACGCCAACGACCACTTCTTTCTCAATCTGTCGATGCCGTCATGCAAGTGCGCGCTC